>FSTQ01000618.1_pt1 | contig 19051 bp, 15 predicted proteins | sample 1637281 | NCBI WGS metagenome assembly FSTQ01 (sample SAMEA3914818, study PRJEB12502) | metagenome | biome: forest; material: soil | place: Canada | collected 2010-06-26 | depth 0.1 m
GAGCGCGCCCTCGCCCCAGCGCCGCGCCAGCGCTCCGCCGAGGCCGCGCGATCCCGAGTGCGCCACCACCACCAGCGCGTCCCGCGTCAGCCCCAGCGCTTCGGCCGCCGCAGCGTCGCGCACCTCGCTCACACGTGCGATCTCCACGAAGTGATTGCCTCCGCCCACCGAGCCGAGCGCGCTCTCGAACCCGGCGCGGTACGGCGCGGGATCGCCGCTCGCCCCGGCGACCGGAGACGCCTCCGCCGCCTCTTTCTCCTCGGACTCCTCGGCCTCCTCGGCCGCGAGGCGCGCGAGATCATCCGGCACGCCCGCGAGATCCGCGAGACCTCGCGGCCCTCGTTGCCAGACCGCGTCGAAGACCTCGCCGGGATCGCACCCCTCGAGCGGATCTGCCTCCATCGCCTCGCGCGCGCGCCGCTCCAGCTTGTCGGGCGCGATTCGACCGGCCGCCGTCGCCGCGACGCGAACCCCGCAGCCGGCGTCGCCCCCGATCAGCGAAGGGATCACGCAGCCGTCGAAGGCGAACACCGCGCCGATGGGGATCCCGCGCCCCGCGTGGAGATCGGGCATCGCCACCGCGCGCACGCACCCGCGCTCGCCGGCGACGCGCGCGAACTGCATCACCGCATCGCCTTCCATCCACACGTCGTCCCGCGCCACGATCCGCGCATGCCCGGGGAGCGCCGTACTGTCGACAAGAGCCTTCATGAAACCGTCCTCGACGAGAGGCCTTTGCGCAGACCGTGCCAGCCCACCTCGCCGGGTAGATCGCCGCACCTCGTGACAAGGTGGTGCGCCACGCACCAGCTAACATGGTGCAAAATTCACCAGCACTGGTGTACCGTGCACCAGTGAATCGCGCGCTCCTCACATGGTCCGACGCCGGGACGGTCGGCCCCGCCCCGGACCATCACGGCAAGCGACCAGCGAGCGATCGCGGCCCGGTGCTGCGGCTCCTGGAGCAGCAGGAGCTGGAGCGCCGCGAGCTGGAGCAGGACCTGGAGCAAGGGCTGGAGCCGGAGCTGGGGCGGAGCGGCTACGACGCGGTGATCGTCCTGGCCATCCCCACAGGCGAAGCTCCAGCGCGCCGCCTCCTCGCCGAGGTCGCGACGCGGGCCGCGCGGGCCGAGCTTCGCATCATCGACGTCGACGATCCCTCCGATTACGCGAAGCTCTTCCGCGCGCTCTCGCCGCTCGTGAAGGAGGTGAAGCGCCTCTTCCCGAGCGGCGCCTGGAAGCTCGACGTCCTCCTCTCCGCGGGCACGCCGCAAGCGCAGACGCTCTTCGTCATCCTCGCGCAGGCCGGCATCCTCCCGGCGCGGCTGCTCCAGGTGATCCCCGCCGCGTTCGTACCGGATCCGCACCCGCGCGCCGTCCGCGAGGTCCGGCTCGACATCGAGGGGTTCCCCGAGATGCGCGCGCTCCGCGCCGAGGTCGTCCGCCTCCGCGCCGAGGCCCGCGCCCGCGCGCCCGCGCTCGTGAGCGAGAGCGAGCCCATGCGCCTCCTCGCAACCCGCGTCGCCCGCGTCGCCGCGACCGACGTGCCCGTGCTCATCCTCGGCGAGACAGGGACCGGCAAGGAGCTCGTGGCCCGCGCCATCCACGACGGCAGCGATCGCGCGCGCGGGCCCTTCATCGCCGAGAGCTGCGGCGTCTTCGCCGAGGGCGTGCTCGCGAGCGAGCTCTTCGGCCACGAAGCCGGCGCCTTCACCGGCGCCTCGGCGCGGCGGCGCGGCCTCTTCGAGCAAGCCCACGGCGGGACGCTCCTCCTCGACGAGGTCGGCGAGCTCGCGCCCCGGGTGCAGACCGCCCTCCTCCGCGTGCTCCAGGAGGGCGCTCTGCGGCGCGTCGGCGGCGAGGCGCGGATCGAGGTCGACGTGCGGATCCTCGCCGCGACGCACCGCGATCTCGCCGCGATGGTGGCCGAAGGGAGCTTCCGCGAGGACCTCTATTACCGCCTCCGCGGCGCCACGATCGAGGTCCCGCCGCTGCGCGCGCGGCCGGGCGATCTCGACGCGCTCATCGCCGCCTTCCTCGAAGAGGCGCGCCCGAAGAAGGGAGGCCGGCGGCCGGAGATCACCCGCAAGGCGCGGCAAGCGCTCGCGGCGTACGCGTGGCCCGGCAACGTGCGCGAGCTCCGCGCCGAGGTGCGAAGGTGGGTCGTCTTCTGCGAGGACGTCGTCGACGTCGAGGATCTGGCGCGGGAGATCGCGAGCCCCCGATCCCCGACCCTTTCCGCCGAGATCGGGGGAAAGGGAGGGGAAACGGAGCGAGACGAGAGCGCGGTGACGACGCTCGAGGCCGCGGTGCGAGCGGCGGAGATCGAGGTCATCGCCGCGGCGCTCCGCGCGTGCGCGGGGAACCTCAGCCACACGGCGCGCGCGCTCGGGATCGATCGCAACACCCTCAAGCGCAAGATGGCGCTCTACGAGCTGGGGGGCGAGGCGATCAGCTCCAGAGCGCCCGACCTTCCATCCCCCCGGCGACGGTGATCGTCTCCCCGGACACGTGACGCGCGCCCGACGGCGACGACAGGAAGAGCACCGCGCGCGCCACGTCGTCGGGAGACGCGAGCTGTCGCAGCGGCATGGTGCGCGTCACGCGGTCCATGCTTCCGTCGCGCGCCAGCGTCGCGGCGGCCATCGGCGTGACCGTCCACCCCGGCTCGACCAGGTTGACGCGCGCCCGCGGATCGAGCGTCACGATCTCGTTCTTGAGCGAGAGCGTGAGCCCGCGCAGCGCGGATTTGGTGGCGGCGTACTCGGCGTGCCCCGCCTCGCCGAAGCGGCCCGCCGTGGATCCGATGAAGACGAGGGACGCGCCCTGCCCGTCCGCGCGCGGGCCGGTGCGGCGCAGCGAGGCGAAGAAGGCCCGCGCCGTCCAGATCGCGCCGAGGAGGTTGACCTCCATCACCTCGCGGATGCGATCCTCGGGCAGCTCGTCGAGGAGCAGGGAGCCCTCCGGCCAGATGCCGGCGTTGACGACGCAGACGTCGACGCGCCCGAAGCGCTCTTCGGCGCGGCGCATGGCGGCCTCGAGGCTCGCGGGCTCGCGCACGTCGCCGAGGGTGGAGAGCACCGCGTCGCCCTCGGGCACGCCTCGACGCGAGTGCGCGACGACGCGCGCGCCCTCCGCGGCGAAGGCCCGAGTCAAGGCGAGGCCGATACCCCCCGAGGCTCCAGTGACGAAGGCGATCTTGTCGGCGAGCGCGAGATCCATCCCGCGGGCTTACCTCAGTAGCGCGGGACTTTGGGATCGATCTGGGTCGACCAGGCCTCGATGCCGCCCGTGAGGTTGTAGATGTGCTTGAAGCCTTTGAGGAGGTAGTGCTCCGCGGCCGAGCGGCTGCGGACCCCGTGGTGGCACTGAAAGACGATGATCGTCTCCTTGTCGAGCGCCGCCAGGCTCTCCTCGCCGTCCTTGTCGAGCAGCGTCGAGCCCGCGATCGAGGCGATGTCGCGCTCGCGCTCGGTGCGGACGTCGTAGAGCTCGAAGGCCTTCTTCTCGTCGATCCACGCCTTGAGCTCCTTCACACTGATCGGCTTGACCCGGGCCGGCTCGAGCGGCGACGTCAGCTTGAAGCCTCCGCCGCCGGGGCCCTCGACGAAATCGATCACCAGCCCCTCGCCCCGCTGCGCCGAGCCGCGGCTCATCGCCATGCGGATGCCGCTGGCCTCGAGCGCGATCTCCCCCTTCTCGACCGGCCCGAAGTAGAGGTCGTACTCGAAGGTCGCGCTGATCGCGACGTGGAGCAGCTCGTTCGATCCTTCCTCGGCCGCGTCACGCACGGCTTTGGCCGCGGCGGGGGTGATGGTGACGGTGGGCGCCGCGATCTCGCCGCTGACGACGCCGAGCAGCTTCCCGAGCTCGCCCGAGGCGTGCATCTCGCGGAGGATGTCGCTGCCGCCGACGAACTGACCCCCGATGTAGAGCTGAGGGATGGTCGGCCAGCTCGTGAACTCCTTGATGCCGTCGCGCACGGCGGGATCGGCGAGCACGTTCACCGTCTCGTACGAGGGGAGCACCTCGTCGAGGATCTGGACGCACGCGGCGGAGAAGCCGCACGCGGGAGCCCCGCGCGTGCCCTTCATGAAGAGGACGACGTGGTTCCTGGTGACGAGGTCCTGAAACTGAGCGCGAAGCTGGTCGGAGAGGGGCATCGGGCGCGTACGGTAGTTCCAGCGCGCGGGGGAGCAAGCTCGTTTCCTCTCGCCCCTACGCTCGCCGCCGCGTCGAGCCGGAGCCTCACCCTCTCATTCGCCCATCGCTACGTGCACAGCTCATCTTTTCACCGCGGCTGTCACTGACACTCCTCATCTACACCGCACAGGGCCAGAGCCACGCTGGCCCCACATGCACCTCTCCAGGCATCGCGTCCAGTCACGCCACCTTCTTCCTGGTCCCACTGAAAAAGCCGCTCAGCGCGCCGCGGCATTCTGCTGCTCCGAGAATTCTCGCGCGCACGTGCGTTATTATTTTTAATGGCCTGATGATTTGTTTACCAACGGCTTTAAAAAAAAGAGATAAGGGCGCTCGCACTCGCGCGGAGGAGATGACAATGACCCTGGCGAATTCCGGAAAGAGCTTCGTGTCCCGTAACTTCCTTATGCTGCTGGCCGGCGTGGCGGTAGCGAGCACTGGTTGCGTGGGTGAGGCCGTTGCGCCCTCCGAAGACGTCGACACCGCGGGGATGTCCTGGGAAGAGTTCCAGGCCAACGTCTTCCAGGAGCCCGAGTCGGGCGTGTACATCGTCGACCACGACATCCCGGTCTACGGCATCAAGAACCTTCGTGAGTTCTACGAGCGCAACGTGCGCGCCGGCGCCCTGATCGTCGACACCGTGGGCGGCGCCGACGACAAGTGGAGTGCCACTCAGAAGCTGAACCTGACCTACTGCGTCAGCTCGAGCTTCGGGGCGACCAACAAGGCCAAGGTCGTCGCGGCCATGGCCAGCGCGGCGGCGGCGTGGGCCTCGGCCACGAACATCAAGTTCGTTTACGTCCCCGCGCAGGACGCCAGCTGCACGAAGACCAACAACAACGTCCTCTTCGACGTCAACCCGGTCAACGCCGGCGGCCAGTACCTCGCTCGCTCCTTCTTCCCCAGCACCGGGCGCGCGGACCGCAACGTCCTCATCGACGGCACGGCGTTCACCACCGGCGGCTCGCCGGACCTCACCGGGATCCTGCGCCACGAGCTCGGCCACACCATCGGCTTCCGCCACGAGCACACCCGCCCCGAGGCCCTCGCCGCCGGCGCCAACGACTGCTTCGAGGACAACAACTGGCGCGCCCTGACCACGTACGACTCGTCCTCGGTCATGCACTACCCGCAGTGCAACGGGACGGGCGACTGGTCGCTCACGCTGACATCGAAAGACATCGCCGGCGCTGTGGCCCTCTACGGCGCCCCCGGCGGCGGCACCGGTGGGGCCGGCGGCGGCACCGGTGGGGCCGGCGGCGGCACGGGCGGCACGACGGGCACCCCGAGCTCGGCGGCTGCCGACGGGACGGTCGCGGCGGGCGGCGTCGTCAACTACCAACCGCTCACCGTGCTGGCAGGAACGGTTTTCAAGGTCGTGATGACGGGCACGGGCGACGCGGATCTCTACGTCAAATTCGGCTCGACGCCGACCACGACGTCGTACGCCTGCCGTCCTTACCTGACGGGCTCGGCCGAGACGTGCACGGTGACGGTGCCGGCCGGGCAGAGCGCTGGCTACATCTCGGTGCGCGGCTACGCGTCGGCGAACTACCACCTCGCCATCAACTACACCGCTCCCTGAAAGGGAGGGAGAACGAGCAGGCGCACCGAAAGGGATACGCCTGCTCGTCCTCCGAGCTTGATCTGACAAGCTCTCATAGAGAGATTGTCAGACAACCTCACCGCGGCGATGAGCCGCGCCGACTCGCCCTGTGCGACGGCGCGGCTTTCGTGTTTTTCGCGCTCGACGCCCCCTGGCGAGCGGGCCTCGCGCTCGACAATGCGCCTCGCTCTTCCCTCGCCCTCGGCGCGACGCCGCTGGTCTCTCCGATGAACAGCGTGTGTCCGCGCCCTCGCCCCTCGCCGAGCGCCGAGGCGCGCACGACCTCGACGCGGAAGCCCGCTCGGCGCATGCGCTCGGCGAAGCGCGCGTCGGGGCCCGCGGACCACACGACGAGCACGCCGCCCGGCGCCAGCGCCGCCCGCGCCGACGCCATCCCCTGCGTGGAGTAGAGGCTGGAGTTCGACTCGCGCACCAGCGTGGTCGGGCTGTTGTCGATGTCGATCAAGAGCGCGTGGAACACCCCGGGCGAGCCGCGCAGGATCGCCGCGGCGTCCCCCACCTCGATCACCGTGCGCGGATCGTCGAGCGGGTGGCCGGCGAGGTGCGCGAGCGGGCCGCGCATCCAGGTGACGACCTGGGGGACGAGCTCGGCCACGACGATCTTCGCCGAGCGAGGGAACGCGTCGAGCGCGGCGCGGAGCGTGTACCCGAGGCCGAGGCCGCCGATGAGCACGCGCGGCCGCGGGACCTCGGCGAGGCGCTCGAAGGCCAGCACCGCCATGCGCTCCTCCGACGCGTGCGTGCGGCTGCCCATCAGCTCCGCGCCGTTGACGCGGATGGCGAGCTCGGCGCCGCGCTGCATGAGCGTGAGCTCTCCGCCGCCGGGGATCGGGGCGCGGTCGAGCATCTTCCAGGGGATCATCGGCCTCCTCTACCGCAAACAGCGCGCCGGAGGTGGGCCTCCCTGCGGCGATCCACGCGCGGGCGCGCCGAAAAGGAGGCAATCGTACGGAGACTTTCTCTCCAACGGCCCCGGAGGTAGAGTGGTTTTGAAGGTGCAGGTTGCCTCATCAAGATCACTTCCTCTCGCGTCTGGATCGCGTCCCTCACGCCGAGATGGAGCTGGCGCTCGAGCTCTACCGTGACCACCACCTCGTCGAGTTCCTCCTCGCGCGCGTCCGCCTGCCCGAGGAGGCCGAGCGCGTCGCCATCTCGCTCGGCGATCCCAGCAACGGGCCCTTCCTGATCGTCACCCGCGACGGCCGCTTCGTCACCTGCCTCGGCGAGGGCATGAAGGTCGCCGATATCCCGATCATCACCCGCGGCCAGCTCGACGTCATCGCCGAGCGCCACGACGATCTCCGGTCGCGCCTCGTCCTCTGCGAGAAGCCCGAGGGGCGCAACGGCAAGACGACGAACCTCCTGCGCCGCCTCCAGGAGGCGGGCGACGAGCTCTCGCGCGAAGAGTTCCGGAGCCTCGCGGCGCTGCAGCCGCTGCTGCAAATCGAGCTGATGGGGATGCACATCCGCTCCTCGAAAGAGCTCGAGCAAGCGCGGGAGGGCCTGCTCGTGCTGCTCCGCCGCACCGATCACCCCCGGGAGGCGCACCGCGAGCAGCTGCGGCAGTATTTCCTCCGCTCCTGGCTGGTGGCGCACCTCTCGCTGCTCATCGCCCTCGACGCGCGGCAGGTCTTCGAGTGCGTGGGCTTCGACACGGTGCGGCCCATCGGCACCTACTTCTCCAACGCCACGTTCATGCACGCCAACGTCGGCCTGGCCTCAACGGGCATCTGGTCGGTCGGCAGGATGGGCAAGCTCATCCTCGGCAACTACAAAGAGGCCTACGCCGGCGCCTCGACGGCCCTCGACGTCGCCGAGGCCGCGCTCGGCCTCGCCGTGCTCGGCCTGCGCCACCAGAAGATGCGCGCCGAGGTGCAAAAGACGCTGGCCACCCTGCCCGCCCACTTCGGCCGCGATGCGCCCGAGTCACCGGAGGGCCGCTGGTCGCGGATCATCACCGCGATGATCACGCTGGCCTACGAGGATCCCGAGGCCTGCCGCCTCGCTCACGCGCAGCACGGCGCGCGCATCGCCGTCGAGCGCACCCTGTCGTTGCCCGCCGGCTCGAAGGACCGCTTCACCCGCCCCGAAGACGTCCCCCAGGACATCGCCTGGACCCTCGGCGCCGGCTGGGACGCGGATTTCCTCGGCAAGCTCGAGAACATCAAACAGCTGATCTTCGCCCTGCCCTGGATCGCCGACGCCTCCCCCGAGCAGTTCTATCTCCCCGCCGACGTCCTCCGCGTCCTCCACCGCCCCTGGACCCCCGAGAGGACGATTCGCCTCCTGGCGTCGCGGCGCGATCACCGGAAGACGGTGATCAACGAAGAGCGCCGGAGCGCCGGCCCGACCAGGAACGGGCCTTGTCCTTGCGGGAGCGGAAAGAAATACAAGCGCTGCTGCGGAGAGAGCGCCAAGAGCGCCACCTGAGCGGCTCTCGCTCTCCTTCTCTTCAAGCCACAGGCGCCTTCTCCGCCTGGCGCAAAGGCAGCTTCACCGTGAACGTCGATCCTTGCCCCTCGACACTCGCGACGTCCACCTCGCCGCCCATCACCTCCACCAGCTTCATCACCAGCGAGAGGCCGAGGCCGGCGCCGCCGTACTCGCGCTCTGCTGTGGCGTCGACCTGGTGGAAGGCCTCGAAGATGCGGCCGAGCTCCGCCTTGGGGATCCCGACGCCGCTGTCCTCCACGACGAACGCCATCGCGTCAGCGCCGCTCCGCCGGGCCCGCAGGGTGATGAGGCCGCCGTCGGGCGTGAACTTCACCGCGTTGGCGAGCAGGTTGATCAAGACCTGGTTGAGCTTGCCCCGATCAGTGAAGATCGGCGGCAGATCGGCCTCCATGTCGAGATCGATCTTCTGCTGCTTCGTCCCCTGCATCCAGCGCACGTTGGCCACCACCGAGGGCAAGAGCTCGGCGAGATCCACGCTCGAGACAGTATAGGTGATCTTCCCCGCGTCGGAGCGCGCGAGCTGGAGGAGATCGTCAATCAGCCCGAGCAGCGACTGAGCGCTCCGCTTGATCTTCTGGTGCGCGTCCTTCTGCTTCTCGGTCACCGGCCCGTAGATGCCGGCGGACACCAGATCGGAGAGGCCGCAGATACCGTGGATGGGTGTCCGCAGCTCGTGGGTGACGTTGGCCATGAACTGGCTCTTGTGCTTCCCCGCCTCGACGAGCTGATGATTGCGCTCCTCGAGCTCTCGCCCCTTGTCGCGCAGCGCCTGGAGGATGGCGGCGGTATAGAACATCGGGACGCCGAGGACCACGGCGATGAGCAAGAGATCCATGAGCACGTAGCCGCCGGATATCCGGCCCACCACCGCCGCCGGGGTCGGGATCATCGGGATCACGTGGCTTCGCACCAGGGCCACCATCGTGCCATAAAGGGCGATGGCCAGCGTGCCGACCAGGATGGTGACACCGCGGTTGGAGAGGAGCGCGATGACGCTGATCTCGATCCCGTAGATGGCAAAGAGCGGGCTCTCCGGGCCGCCGGTGAAATAGACAGCGCCGGTCATGGTGAGGAGATCAGCGACGGTGTTGAGCCCGACGAGCTCCATCACCAGCGCGTCGTAACGCAGGCTGAAATAAGCGAGGGTGTTGGCGAAGAGCTTGAAGGCCACGAGCGCGTAGAGCGGCCAGACGAAGGGCAAGAGCCCGAAGGCGTGGGCGCCGCCGGCGAGCAGCCCGAAGGCCAGCGCCGTCCCGTACCCGCTGACGATGCTGAAGCGGAGGTTCTTGCGGTTCTGCGGGAGCGCGATCTCGGCGAGGAAGGCGGGATAAGCCATGGCCGCCCGCCCTCAGGCTTCGCCGATGAAGAGCTGCACCCGGCGGAGTAGCTGCGCCAGATCGAAGGGCTTGACGAAGTAGGCCTGGGCCTGAAGATCGTTCTTGGCGTAGATCTCGGCGCGCTCGAGATCCTTGTAGACGGCGCTCATCAAGAAGACCGGGGTCTTCTTGCCGTGGGGGGTGCGCTTGATCTCGAAGCAGACCTCGAAGCCGTTGGTGCGGGGGAGGAGCACGTCGACGATCGCCAGATCGGGGAGCTGCTCCTTGAACATCGAGACGCCGGCCGGGCCCGAGGTGGCCACGGAGATCGAATAGCCGTAAGCCTCGAGATAATCATGTAGCATGGCGGCGTTGACCGGATCATCCTCCACGACCAGGATTCTTTTCATGACGTGACCTCGCTGGAGAAAAGGGTGCGGGTTTGTCCAGAACACCCCCACGCGCTCCAGTTGTCAAGGAGGCCGGTCGGCCGCGCCTCGCGCTCGCGCTTTCCTCGGGCGACGCGGGAAAGCGCCGAGTTCTGGAGACTGCTACGGTGGCCCCGTCATGTCCCGCGCCTCGCTCCACAACCCCGGCCGCCCGATCGCGCTGCGCTTCGGCGCGCTGGAAATGGAAGCCTTCAGCATCTCCGGCCTCGCGTCCTATGTCGCGGTCCCCGCGTTCGACGCCTGCTTCGATCTCGGCCACTGCTCGATCCAGGCGAGCCAGCTCCGCAACGTGCTCCTCACCCACGTTCACCAGGATCACTCGCTCGGGGTGATCCGCCACCTCGCGCTCCGCCGGATGACGGGGCAGAAGCCGCCCCGGATCTACCTGCCGATCGAGAGCCGCGCCGGGCTCATCGACGTCCTCCGCGCCTACGAGCGCCTCGAAGAGAAGGAGCCCGCGGATCTCGAGTCCATCGTCCGCGGCGTCGCGGCCGGGGAGACATTCACTCTCGCCAAGGGCCGCCGGGTGCGCGCCTTCGACGTGAAGCACCGCATCGTCTCGCGCGGCTACACGGTGATCGAGGACAGCCGCAAGCTCAAGGAGGCCTATCGCGACCTCCCGGGAGAGGCCATCCGCGAGGCGCGCGAGCGCGGCGAAGAGCTCTACGATCACCGCGACGTCAACCGCTTCACCTACGTGGGCGACAGCACGCTGGAGACGCTCGAACAGCACCCCGAGGTCGGCGAGAGCGAGGTGCTCTTTCTGGAGGCGACCCACCTGCCGGGCACGTCGCCCGAGGTGAGCGCGAAATACGGCCACACCCACCTGGACGAGCTCGCCGATCTCTACGCGCGCCGCCCCGAGGCGCTGGCGAGCCCCCACGTGGTCCTCAAGCATTTCAGCATGAAGTACGAGGCCAAGCAGATCCGCGCCGCGCTGGAGACCCTGCCCGCCGGGCTGCGCGAGCGGGTGACGCTCTTGATCTAGCGCCGCCCGCATTGCGCCGCGGGCGCAGGCGATCTACTCCCTCGGGATGGCGAGCGATCCCACGAGGCGCGAGGACGGCGACGGCGAGGTCATCCTCCAGCAAAAGCCCAAGATCGAGCGGGTGCGGCGCTTCCAGGTGGTGTTCCACAACGACGACTACACGACCAAGTGGTTCGTGGTCGACGTGCTCCAGCGGTTCTTTCACATGTCGGAGACGAGCGCGCTCGACTTCATGCTCACCGTCCACGAGCACGGCCGCGGCGTGGCCGGCGTCTATTTCCGCGACGTCGCCGAGACCAAGGCCGCGCAGGTGCACGAGCACGCGCGGGAGTACGGCATGCCCCTCCGCGTCACGGTCGAGCCCGAAGACGACTGAGAGCGTGTTGAACAGGCTCTGACGGTCACGACCGGCCGGCCTCCGCGCGAAGGCGCAGAGGGCCAATCGAGCGAGCTCGGGCTCTCGTTGTCTCACGGTGATAATCGACGAGGTGATGCGAGCTACCTGAGCGACGCGATTGCGCACTGGCGGTTCCAATCGAGGGCACCATGCTGCGCGGCCTGCCACCGCGGACCATCCCTCGATGAGACTTCAAAGCCTTCGAACACGCGTGGGCGAGAGCGCCGCCGCTCGCCCGATATTCACCCTCCAACGCCCTCTCGCCGAGGAGGGCGAGCGAAGAGCCCCTGTCCGGGAGAGCCCGATGCGCCGATCGCTCGCCGCGAGCATCGGTGAGGGCGTCGCCGCCGAGGTGGTGCAAGCGTGCGCTGGATCGGCGATGGCGACCGCGTGGGCGCTCCACCTCCACAGCGGGCCGCTGCTCCTCGGCGTGCTCTGGGCGCTCCCCTTCTTCGGTCAGCTCCTCCAGCTGCCGGCCGCCTGGCTCATGGCCCACTTCGACCGCAGGCGCGTGGCCATCGCGGGCAACAGCATCGCTCGTCAGGTGCTCCTCTTGCTCGCCGTGCTCCCGTTCCTGCATATCCCGGAGGCGTCCAAGCGAGTCGGGCTCGTCGCCATCATCTCCATCTCTTCGCTGGCCGCCGTGGCCGGCGGGAACGCGTGGATGTCGTGGATGGGTGATCTGGTGCCCGCGCGCATCCGCGGCCGCTACTTCGGCCGGCGCACCGCGCTCTGCGCCATCGGCGGCGCCGCCTCCTCGCTCGCGGCCGGCTCGGCGTTCGACGCCGCGTCGGCGCGGGGGATGGCCGCCCCCGCGCTCTCCGCCTTGGCGATCGTCGGCTGGATCGGCGCCGCGATCTCCACGGGGCTGATGCGCCGGCAGCACGATCCGCGGCAGTCCACGCCGAGGTCGCCCGAGGCGCGCGATCTCGTCGAGCCCTTCACCCATGCTCCGTCGCGGCGCATCCTCCTGTACCAGGCGGCGTGGAACGCCGCTCTCGGCCTCACGGCCAGCCTCACCGCGGTGTACATGCTGAAGACGCTGCGCATCGGCTTCACCGGGATGGCCATCTACACAGCCGCCCTCGCCGGAGCGCGGGTGTTCGCCACGCCGCTGTGGGGCCGCGTCCTCGATCGCATCGGCGCGCGCCCGGTGCTCGTCGTCTGCTCGGTGGGATCCGCGCTCGCGTCCGCGCTGTGGATGCTGGCGGCGCCCGGGCGGCTCTGGCCGATCGCGCTCGACGCCTTGCTCTCCGGCGTCCTCCTCGGCGGCCAAGGGCTGGCGGCCTTCGCCATCCCCCTCGCGGTGGCGCCAAAGGCCTCTCGAGCCATGCTCCTCTCGGCCTTCGTCATGGCCGGTGGCCTGGCCTTCGGCCTGGGATCGATCGTCGGCGGCGCCGTCGTCGGCTCGCTCCCCGCGCTGGTCCCGGCGCTCGGCGTCCGCGCTCTCTTCGCGATCTCCGCCTTCGGCCGCCTCGCCGCGGCGCTCCTCGCTCACCGCATCCTCGAGCCCGGCGCGCAGCCGGTGGCGCAGATAGGCCACCTCGCCGCGCGCAAATGGCGCTCCTGGCGCGCCGTGGAGGCGGGCTGATAGGGAGCTACGCCGCCCAGTCCTCGACCTCGTAGAGAAAGCGCGTACCGCCGATGAGCTTGCGGTTGGCCGAGGTGCTCTGGACGAAGACCGCGTATTTCTCCAGGCTCGTCGGCCGGATCCGCGTCGTCATGCCTTCGGGCAAACCCAGGAGCTCGCGGGCCTTGAGCCCGCTGAACCGGTCGCCGGTCTTCTTGTCCATGAGAACGACCTCTTTCCCGGCCTGGATCGTCTCGGTCTTGGTGAACTCGTAGAAGCCGCGCCCCTTCTTGAAGCGGAGCCCGTTCTCGACCACGAGATCCTTGATCGGCGTGTCCGCGTCGACGGAGAGCACCTGGAAGCGCCCGGGCGGGACGGCGTGGAGATCGGCCGCGGCGAAGGTCCGCGCCGGCTTCTCGCGCTTCATCATCGTGTTGAAGAGGTTGTTGAGGCTGCGATCGAGCCGCCCCTGGGCGACGATCTCCTTCTCGTAGGCCTCGAGCTTCTCGTCCGAAGACTGCTTGTAACAGATCGCGAGCACGAGATCGGTGATGTACGAGAACTGGTCGAGATCGAGGTGAAACCCGCCCGATTTCTCGGCGAGCTCGCGGTAGAAAGGCGTGGCGTGCTTGCGGCCGAGCGCCTGGACGCCATAGACGGGGATCCCCTGCTTGGCGAGCTTGTCGACCTCTTCGCGCCAGTTGAGGCGCTTGGGGTTCTGCGCGGGCCCGTGGGGCACGTCGTCCCCGATCAGCACGAAGCACTTGTGATACGAGGGCGTCCAGGAGAGCGCCTGAGCCTCGTGGAGGACCAGCTCGTAGCACTCCGGAGCGTCGCCGCCGCCCGTGGCCTCGACGCGCTCGACGAAGCGGCAGATCTTCTCGACATCGTCCGTGAGATCGAGGGCCTTGGTGACGTAGGTGGAGCCGGCGTCGCAGTAGTCGCCGTGGGCGATGACGCCGATCCGCATCCCCGGGATCTCCTTCATCAGCCGGGTGACGGTGGCTTTGATCTTCTTCCGAACCTGGGTGAGGCAAGGATACATGCTGCCGGTGGTGTCAAAGCTGAAGACGACCTCGATGCCATTGTCGATCATGGATGGACCCCTGTAGTTGCACGGCCGGGATCGAGAGGGATCCGGAGGCCCGTGCGGTCACGGTGAGCGGCGGGTGATGAAAAGATGATACCCACCCGGACGCTTCGTTTCAAGCATCCACAGGGTGCACGTCGGACATTGATCGTCCATTTTCGGGAGACGATCGAGGCCTGAAAAACGGCGGCGACAGCAGGGGATTTCGGGACTCGAAAAACCCCCGTCGTGCCGTGGATCTACGGGGCGCAGACAGGGAGCTGCGCGGCCCCCGCAGCGTCGCCCGCCTCGATGAAGGGAATGCCCGTGTCCTCGACGACCTGGCCCTTCACGTCGGTCACCCGGAACGAGTAGGGCCCCGGGCCCATCCCGGAGTCGGCCACGAAGTAGTTGTAGTCGAGGCGATTGACCGCGACGTACTGGCCGTCTTTCTTGAACTCGAGCTTGGCTATCGCGTAGCGGGAGCTCCGGATCTGGACCGCCGTCCACCACTGGTTGCTCCCCTCCTTGAAGTGATAGACGATCGGGCCGGCGACGTCGCAAGGCACGTACTTCCAGTGGATGGTGACGCGCCCCAGGCTCTTGTCGGCGAAGAGGGAGAAGGCCTCGGGGCTGAGATCGATATCGCCCACCTTGCACTCCGGGCACTGGTCGACGATCTTCACCGTCACCTCGCCGCTCGGACCGACGATGTGGACGCACGCGCCGCAGACGGCAGAGTCCGCGTACTCGGTGTGGTTCATCGCCCCCACCATCAGGTCTCCGGTGGGATCGAAGCTGCAGTTGCCCGAGCCGTCGGCGTCGTAGAACGTCCCGTCGCCGGTGTGATCGACCGGATCGGCGCAGCTCGGGTCGAGGCCCGTCCCCGTCGTCGTCGCCGCGGTGGTCGAGATCCCGGCCGCCGTCGATGCGGTGGAGTTGCCCGCGCCGCCGTTGCCGTTGCCGCCGCCGCCGCTGTCACCTCCTTCTCCGCCGCAAGCGGAGAGCACGAGTGACAGGGCGGAGAGGAGCGCGAGGGAGGTGGTTCGAAGCATGACGAGGAGAGTACCTCGCCGCGCGCGCGGTCGGCCAGCGGCGAGCGTCCTAATGAACCCGGAGAAAGCCGACGATGATCTCCAGAGCGATGAGGACGACCACCGCGATCTCCAGCCAGAGCATCCGCCGCTCGGTGCCGAGCTCGATCAGCGCCGCCAGCGCCTCGCGGATCGTGAGCAGCTTGGCGTCGAGGGCCGCGTGGCGCTCGCCGACCTCGAGCGCGCGGCGGAGCTTGCCGTGCAGCCGATCGGCGAGCTCGTCTTCCCAGGTGATCTGGGGTTTGTCGAGGAGGGCAATGGCGCTGATGATCTCCACCTGAGAGGCGATGGCCGCGCCGACGAAGCGCACGAGATCGCGCCGGTGGCCGCGCGGGCGCCCCTGCGTGGCGACCTCGGCGGCGATCGCGCCGATGCGGTCGAGGATCGCTTGAGCGTCCTCGTCGTAGTAGTCAATCGAGACCGACTGCGCGAGCACGTAGGCGATGACGGTGAGCGTCTCGTGGTTGACGCTGGGCACGATGACGCGATCGAACTCCACCTCGACGCCGATGGGCTCCCCTTCGCGGACCTCGATCAGGAAGTCTTCGCGCAGCGGCGGGTGCGGCTCGCGCGGGAGGAGCTTGATGAAGCGATCGAGGATCTCGGCCCGCGCCGCCTCCGGGACGTTGATGAAGACGAGCGCGCCGAAGTCGTAGGCGTAAGCGACCGAGTCGCGCGACCACTCGACGCGGAGATCGGTCTTGCCGAGGCGCTGGGACGTCCCCGGCGGGAAGAGGGCGCGCACGTCCCGGAGCACGAAGCGCGACGCGAACGAGTAGGCTTCCGTGACCAGCACAGCCGGTCACTATGAATCGGGATCGCTCGCCGGGTGACTGATGTTTACAACCAGGCTCGTGGAGCGGGGCTCAGCCGGATTTGCCCCAGCCGCTCGGGGTGGTTCCCATCTTGAATTTGAGGGTTCCGCCCGCCTTCAAATCACTGTGCTTGAGCTCGGGCTTCGTCAGGGGCTTACCGTTCAGCTCCGCCGATTGCACGTAGACGCTGTCCGCTCCGGCGCCGTCCGCGTCGACGGTGAAGGTGCCGCCCTGGACCGCGATCTCTGCGTGGGGGAAGAGCGGAGTGCCGACGACGTAACGATCGCTGCCAGCGAGCGGGTAGAAGCCGAGAGAGCTCCAGATGTACCAGGCGGACATCGTCCCTCCGTCGTCGTTGCCAGGGAGCCCCTCGGCGCCGGGGCCAAAGAGGTTCTCGCGCACCCAGGCGACCCACTTCTGGGTGAGATCGGGCCTGCCCCAGGCGGCGAAGAGATAGGGCACGTGGATGTCGCCCTCGTTGCCGGCCCAGAAATAGGGGCGCTGGGTGGCGCTCTTGAGCGGGTCGGAGGTGTCGAGCTCGTCCCACTCCGTCTTGGTGAGATCGAAGAGCTGCGCCAGCTTCTCCACCGCCTTGTCGTGGCCGCCGAGGAGCGCGGCGATGCCCTCGGCGTCGCGCTGCACGAGCCAGAGGCTCTGCCAGGCGTTGGCCTCGGTGAACTCTTCCAGGAAGGCCGTGGGGTCGTCGTGGAGCTTGGAGGCGAAGCTGCCGTCGGCGTTCCTGGCCCAGAGGAAGCCCGTGGCGGGGTCGAAGAGCTTGCGATACCCGACGGACCGCTGGCGGAGCGCGGCGGCGTCGGCGGGGTGCCCGAGGCCCTCGGCGAGGTCGGCGAGCGCGAGGTCTTCGCAGGCGTACTCGGTGCTGCGCGACACCGAGCCTCCCGACGTCGCGGCCGCGACGTAGCCGAGCTTCATGTAGTCTTCCATGTGCTCGCGGCCCCCGCGTCCGCCGGCCGGAGCCACGGGATCGAGCGCGGCGGCGCGGAGGATCTGATAAGCCCCCTCGGCGTCGAACCCTTTTATCCCCTTGAGCCAGGCGTCGGCGAGGACGATCTCCGAGCTGGCGCCGATCATCGTGCCTGCCTCGCCGGTGGCGATGGGCCACTTGGGGAAGAACCCACCTTGCTTGGCCTTCTCGTGGAGGGACTTGACGGAGTCGAGCGCCTCCACCGGAGCGATCAAGGCATAGAGCGGGTGGAGAGTGCGGTAGGTGTCCCAGAGAGACATATCGGTGACGTAGCGAAACCCGCTCGCGCTGTGGAGCTGGCCGTCGATGCCTTTGTAGCTGCCGTCGACGTCGCTGATCACGGTGGGCATCAGGAACGCATGGTAGAGCGCCGCCGCCATCTGATCGCGCTGCGCGGTCGTCCCGCCGGTGACGGTGACGCGCTTGGTGAGGGCCTCCCAGGCGGCGGACGTCTGCTTGGCTGTCTCATCGAAGCCCCATGTCGGCAGCTCGGCGTCGAGGTTCTTGCGGGCCTCCTCCAGCGAAGAGAGCGAGAGGCCAATCTGGAGCTCGACCGGGCCGGTCTTGGCGGGATCGAACTCGAGGTCGAACCCGGCGTCCACGCCGCTCGCGGAGGTGCCCGGCGTGGGAAGGGCCTTGTTCGACCAGACCTGGCTCGCCGTCCACGGAGCGCGGGTGCGCGCGGCGAAGAAGAGGTCGTATCCGCCAAAGCCCTTGGACATCCCTCCCATGCTGTGGAGCTTGCCGGCGATGCGCTGATCCGCAGGAGACAGGGTGAAATCGATACCGTCGACCGAGCCGTCCTGGAGGTGATGCCCGAGATCGACGATGAGGTGCGCCGCCGGGGCGCCCGCCGGGTAGGTGTAGCGGTGGTGAGCGCCGTGGGGCGTGGCGGTGATCTCGGCGCGGATCTGCCCGCGATCGAGGGTGACGGCGTAGAGGCCCGGCGCGGCCGACTCGCTCGCTTTGGCGAAGGGCGAGCCGTAGCCGTCGCGCGTCGTGCGCGAGGCGTCGAATCCATCGCTCGGCATCACCGAGAGGACGCCATAGTCGGTGGCGCCGGTGCCTTGAAGGTGGAGATGAGAGAACCCCTGGATGGTGTCGTCGCCGTACCAGTAGCCGGAGAAATGGAGGAAGTTTATCGTCCCCCAGGGGCCTTTGGTGTCGGGTCCGACCTTGGCGAGGCCCTGCGGCGCCGCGGCGCCGGGGAAAGAGCTGCCGAACCCATAGGCGAAGCCGCCGCTGCCGATGAAGAGGGGCGAGACCGGCTTCTGCGGCGGCTTGACCACCGGCGGGTCGCCGGCGTCGGGATCGGGATCGGGGCCGGCGTCGGGCACCGGCCCAGGCGGCGTCGTCTCTTTTCCACCGGAGCAGGAGGCGGCCTCGGCGATCAGGATCAGGGCGAGCGCGGTGCGGAGCGCAGGGTGCATCAACCCATCTTACACGGCCAGGGTCGCGGGGAGATCAATCACCACGTCGGCCGCGGGGAGCAGCGGTGTCACGCGCCGCGCCAGGACGCGCACGTCGGCCTCGTCGCGGCGGCGGATCGCCAGCGAGACGAGGTGGGACGGCGTGGGGCGGAGCTGCTCGAACTGCCACGACGCCGGATCGTCCTCGAGCGCGGGATCGAAGGCGATCCCGATGGGGCGGCCCGGCGAGAGCTGGAACGAGAACTGATCGAGCGGGATCGCCAGGCCCATCCCGCGGGCCTTGATGTAGGCCTCTTTGAGGGTCCAGTAATCGAAGAAGCGCGGACGGCGGCGCGGCTCGGGCTGGGCGCGGAGCTCTTCGACCTCGCTCGGAGAGAAGAAGCGATCGGCGATGGCCACCGTCTCCCCGTCGCGCTCGACGTCCTCGACGTCGACGCCGACGTCGCGGTCGCGAGCAACGAGGCAGCAGACCAGGCCGCGCGTGTTGCTGAGGTTGAAGCGCAGCCCCGTGCCTTCGGGCGAGGCGATGGCCGGGCAGCCCCACGAGTTGGCGGAGAAGGCCCACGCGGCGGGCACGACCAGCGCGTAGCGCGAGAGCACCGAGCGCACGAGGGCGCGCGTGATCAGGTACTCGTGGCGGTTCTTTTCGAAGTA
>FSTQ01000360.1_pt1 | contig 19048 bp, 10 predicted proteins | sample 1637281 | NCBI WGS metagenome assembly FSTQ01 (sample SAMEA3914818, study PRJEB12502) | metagenome | biome: forest; material: soil | place: Canada | collected 2010-06-26 | depth 0.1 m
CGCGCTCGCTCTGCACCACGGTCTGCAAGTGGACGTATCTGGGCCACGGAGAGGGTCACTGGGACGAGGGCTACTTCCGGCAGATTGGCCTGGGCGATCTCGTGGACGAGGGGTTTGCGCGCATCGGAGCGCGGGTGCGGCCGATGGGCGAGCCTCAAGGCACGTTGACGGTGGAGGCGGCCCGGGAGCTGGGCCTGCGCCCGGGGATCGCGGTGGGCGTGGCGATCATCGACGCTCACGCGGGAGGCCTCGGGATGCTCGGGGCGTCGATGGACGGCGCGGCGCCGGACGCCGAGGCGCTGGAGGAGCGATTGGCCCTGATCGGCGGGACGTCGACATGCCACATGGCCGTCTCGCGCGAGCCCAAGTTCCTGAGCGGCATCTGGGGGCCGTACTGGTCGGCGATGGTGCCCGGGCTGTGGCTGACGGAAGGAGGTCAGTCGGCGACCGGGGCGCTCATCGATCATGTGATCCACGCGCACGCTCGCGGGGCGGAGCTCGCGGCGGAGGCGGCGACGAGAGAGACGAGCGTCTACGCGCTGCTGAATGAGCGGCTGGAGCGGCTCGCGGCGGAGGCCGGCGCGGCGTTTCCGGCGGAGCTGACGCGGGATCTGCACGTGCTGCCGGATCACCACGGGAACCGCTCGCCGCGGGCGGATCCCTCGCTGCGCGGGATGATCTCCGGGCTGCGCCTCCGCGACTCGGTGGACTCGCTGGCGCTGGTGTACCAGGCGACGGTGCAGGCCATCGCGCACGGGACACGGCATATCCTCGCCACGATGAACTCCGGTGGATACCGGATAAAGTCGCTGTTCGCGTCGGGCGGTGACGCGCGGAACCCCTTGTTCCTGAGGGAGCACGCGGACATCACCGGGTGCCGGGTGGTGCTGCCGAAGGAGCCGGAGGCGGTGCTGCTCGGCGCGGCGATCCTCGGTGCCGTGGCCTCCGGGGATCAGCCGAGCGTGCTCTCGGCGATGGGCGCGATGAGCGAAGCGGCTCGGGTGATCGAGCCGGAGGGCGGGGGAGTTGCGCGCTATCACGCGGCGAAGCACCGGGTTTTTCAGCGGATGTACGAGGACCAGATGGCCTATCGAGGGCTGATGGGGGACGCGGGGCGCGGGATCAGCTGAAGATCAACCTGGTGCTCTCGAAGTCGTCTTTTGAGCGCTCAGCGGTGGGGTGATTGTCCGAGGAGCCGCCGGATCCGCTCCGCAACAGGGCTGTCCGGATACCGCTCGAGGAGCCGCGCGCCCCGCGTCGCTGCCTCCTCGCGACGCCCGACCCGCACGAGCGCGTCGATCGCCAGCGACTCTCGTTCGAGCCAGAGAGCGCCGCCGGTGAAGCGGCGGTGGCCTTCCTCGGCGAACGCGGGGGCGCTCGTGGGATCGCTCACCGCGAGCGCTCGCATCCGCTCGAGGTGCGCGACCTCTTCGGCCAGCGTCGCCTTCGAGGAGACACTGGGCGCGCTCGCTGCCGGCCCGGCGGAGGGCGCGGGGGCGTCGATCCGAGCTTCGTTTTGCGGAGATCGAGGGGTGATTGGCGAGGCCGGGCGCGGGGGCGCGCCGGGCGCTCGCGGCGACGAGGAGCCCTGGGCTTCCAGCACGGGAATCGACGAGGCGAGCGGGGCTGTCGGCGGCGTCGCCGCTGCCGTGGATACGGTGCCAGACGGCGCCGCTGCTGGTGAGGAGGGCGCCGCGGGGACAAGCAAGCTCCAGAGTACGAGGGCCACGACCGCGAAGCCGGCGCCGATGACTGCGGAGCCCCAGGGAATAGCCTGCAAGAGCCCGCTCGCGGCTGGGCCCGGCGGAGGTGAGCCGCCGCCGGGGCTTCCGCCGAGGGACGCCTGGAGGCGGGCGAGGCCCGCCGCCTCGTCGTAGGGGGCGCGGGCGCCCTTGCGCGCGAGCGCGAGATCATCGCGCAGGGCAGGGAGGATCGCCGGATTGTGACGGAGTCGAATGGGATCCCGATTCATTGGCTCCTCCCGGAGACGCGACGAGCCGAGGCCGCGGCCTCGATCCTCGCGAGGCGATCGTAGGCCTCCTGAAACTTGCGCCGCGCGGCGTGGAGTCGAGAGTAGATTGTCCCCACGGGGACTCCGAGGCTCGCCGCGATGGCGTCACAGGGCTCTTCTTCCAGCTCGTAGAGGATGAAGACAGCGCGGGAGTCGAGATCGAGGGACTCGAGGGCTCGCTGCACGCGCCCGAGCGCCTGCGCGGAGGCGATGGACTCGTCAGGGCCCGACGCGCCGGTGGCGATCGTCTCGGGATCGAGCTCTTCTCCGCCGCTGGGACGGCGCCGCTCGGCGCGGCGGCGTGTCCGCGCGGCGAGCAGCGTGATCTGCCCGAGCCAGCTCGTCGGGCTCGCCGCGCCCTCGAGGTAACCCCCGCGCCGGTGCGCGGTGAGGAAGACCTCCTGAACCACGTCGTCGAGCTCTTGCTTCGGGACGCCGAGGCGATAGGCAAAGTCGGCCACGAAGCGGGAATGGCTTCTAAACAAGGCCTCCGCGCTCGTTCTGGCGGCCTGACTGTGCACGGCGAGCGGTGTCACTGCCGGGTAGCTGGCCAGCGCGCGGGCATCCTTCATCAAAACGTCACGACCGGGCCCGCCGTGATCCCCACGCCCGCCGAAGACAGCGGCGCGCGCGCCAGCGTTTGTCCGGCGGCGTCGTGAACCTCGAAGGAGTGAGGCTCCGGCGTGAAGAGGCCGTCGAGCGCGACGACCAGGCCGAGGCGCCCCCGCGCGGGGGCCCAGCGCGCGTCGATCCGGCCGGCGAAGGCGATCCAGGGCGACGTCGGCGAGAACGATCGCGAGTAGCTGAACCCAGCCGCGGAGAGCCCTCCCGCGAGCGCTCCGGCGCAGACCCGAAGCACGAAGGGAGCCCGGCGTTCGAGGGCGCAAGCGTCGAGTCGGGCGGCGGCGATCCGGAAGCTGGCCCCGCCGGAGACCAGCGCGGCGTCGGCGGAGCTGGTGGCCACCGCGGCGAGGCGGACCTCGAAGGGCATGGCGATGGCGTAGCTGAGGGAGGGGGAGATCAAGAATGCTGGAGCGGGGAGCAGGCCCGCGAGGACGCCGATCTCGAGGCTGGCCGAGAGGCGCGAGAGAGGCAAAGCGGGCGGCGGAGGGCTCGGCGGGAGCGCGCGTGACACCGGCGGTGGAGACGGCGACAGCCACGGGAGAGCGGGAGTCGGGGCGAGCGGAGAAGGAGCAGGTAGCGTCGGATGCGGAGGAGGCGCGGCGCCGAGCGCGTCGAGGATCGTGGCGTCGATCGCCACGGCGATGGCGAGCGAGAGCGCCGCGCGCAGCTCTTCACAGGAGGAGTCAGCCCGCAGGAGGGTGCGCCGGCCGAGCAGCTCACCGTCGCGGCGGAGCTCGAAGCGCCCGCCGCCGTCGATCTCTTCCGCGTCGATGGTGATCGACGCGGCGATGGTGTCGCGCGAGAGCCACGAGGCCACCCCCGCGGCGAGCGAAGACCGGCGGAGGCAGCGGCCCTCCGTGAGGTGAAGCAGATCCTGAATCGGTCGAGACGGCGTGTTGCCCTGAGCAAAGGCGGGCAGCGCGACGAGCACGAGAGCGAAGCCCAGGGCGAGCGCGCCGGCGGCGTGGGAACAGGCACGCCGCCGAAGAGCAGACGCGGAAATAGCCGGGCCCCCGGGCGCGGCGCGGCCGCGCGGCCAACGGGCCGACGATTTTTTGAAGGACTCTGCGGCGCCGGTCAGCAAGGCCGGCATGATGCACCGGATCTTCTTTCTTGGCCTCGTCCCCTTCACGCTCCTTTTTCACGCTGGATGCAGCGAGCCGCTCCACGTCGGCGACGTGCTCCCCTCGGAGCCGCAGCAGGTCGATTGCAGCCGCCTCTGGACCAGGCAGCTCGGCGACGACACCAACGGCGCTGGGATCACCCACGCGGTGGACAAGGCGGGCAATGTCCTCCTCGCCGGTGGGTTCCGCGGCACGCTCGATCTGGGCAACGGCCCGTTCACGAGCCAGGGCGAAGCGGATGTCCTCGTGGTGAAGCTCGCGAGCGACGGCTCCACGGCCTGGAGCAAGCGCTTTGGCGACGCGGAAGACCAGGCGGCCGTGAGCGTGGCGACCGACGGTGATGGGAACGTGATCATGGCCGGCTTCGCGCACGGGACGGTGGACTTCGGGGGCGGCGCGCTCACGGCGAGCGAGAGCGGAGAGGGGTTCCTCGTCAAGCTCGATCCCGCGGGTAATCACCTCTGGAGCCGCCTGCTGGGCAGCGGATTCGCCTCGTCCCACGGCGCCGCTGGGACCCTTGGAGTGTCGGCCGACGCCGGCGGAGGGCTCTTGATCTCCGGACGAGTCGACGGCGAGCTCGATCTCGAGGGCATGACACAGACCCTCGCCGACGGATCCTCCTTCGTCGCCAGGCTGGACGGTGACGGTAACCTCCTCTGGCAGAAGTCGTTCGGGAGCGCCGAGATCGCGGCGAAGCTCAACGGAAAGGGGGAGGTCGCGCTGAGCGGACGCTTTTCGGAGACGTTCAGCCTCGGAGGCGCCGGCAGCCCGCTCATCGCCGACGACTCGACCTGGACCAACGTCGTGGCCAGGCTCGACGCCCAGGGGAACGAGGCCTACAAGCTCAAGTTCGGGGGCGGCGCGGATGCGGCCACCCTGGTCGACAACGTCATCGACGAGAGCGGCAATGTGGTGATCGTCGGAGCCAGCTCGGAGACGACACCCTTCGTCCTCGGCGCCGCGCTCGTCGGCGCGAACCAGGAGTTCATCATCAAGCTCGATCCCGCCGGGCTCGTCGCGTACAGCCACGTCGGCAACAACCGCGAATACTCGTATGGATTGCCTCACGCGCTGACGACGATCGAGGACGGCCTCGGCCAGAGCAGCGTTTACGTTCTGGGGGAGTTCGCTCGATTCGATGCTTCCCCTCTCTCCGTGGACACCTCGGCCGCGACGAACGGGGTGCCGGATTTTGCCGGCTGCGCCGCGGGGGAGGGGAGCAGCACCTTCGTGGTCGGGCTGGGCCCCCAGGGCGAGCTCACCTCGTGTCGCCTCTTCGCCCAGTCCAGTCATGGGTACGGCGTCGGCCCGGATCTCCTCGGCGCGAGGACGGTCACGGACGGTGGCGAGGGGCGACTCTTGATGAGCGGCGGGTTCGTTGGAAACGAGACCCTCGATTGTGGAGCGCTGGAGAGCGCGCCCCTCGAGCTGAGCGATCTGGGCCGAACGTGGCCGGGATTCGTGGCCAAGGTCGCGCGCTGAGCGCGAGCGCGGTCCGTGATCGTTGACACCGGTGTTCGCCCTTGAGACAGTTCAGCTGGGTTCTGTGCGCGGCGCGGCCGCCCGCTGAAAGGCTTTGGATGCAAACTCTCCGTCTCACGACGCTGGGAATCATTACGTGCATCGTTTCGGGGCTCGCCGGCGGCTTTTTCGGCTGCAACGATGCGCAGGATCAGGGCGGATCGACGACAGGGGCGACGCCTCCCGGTGGGGGGGACGGTCCGGGGTGCGCGGTGGTCGCGCTCGTCGACTCCCGCTGTGGTTCGTGTCACTCGAGCCCGCCGACGAGCGGCGCGCCCATGTCGCTGGTCAGCCTCGATGCGTTGCGCTCGCCGTCGCAGCTGCCGGGCCAGACCAACGCGCAGCGCGCGATCGCGCGAATGCGCCAGAGCAACGCGCCGATGCCGCCGGCGCCCGCGCCGCACGCCACGGCAGAGGAGATCGGCGTCTTGCAAAGCTGGGTCGACGCCGGCATGCCCGCCTGCGCCGACGGCTCGGGCGGCGGCGGCAGCGAGGAGCCCAGCTCGCCGAACCTCATCCCGCAGAACGAGCTGTTCGAGTGCGATCCCGCGGTGCTCGGCAGCTCTCCTTCGCGCCTGCGCCGCATCGATCAGAGCGAGCTCCGGTTCGCCCTGCCCAACGAGAGCGGGAGCGACTTCAGCCACAACCCGTTCTACTCGAGCCAGAGCGATCAGTACTCGAGCTACGCGTCCGACGAGACGGTCGATCTGGCGACCCTCGATCTCTACCTCGACGCTGCGCTCGCCGGCGGCCGGATCGGCTCCGAGATCCACGACTGGTTGAAGAAGCGCTCGAAGACCACCACGTCGCTTGCCTGCATGTTCTCCGACGTCCACCCGGCGGACGCGTGCGTCACCGGGTTCTTGACCGAGCTCTTGACGCGCGACGTGCTCTTCCGGCCCCCGTCGCCGGGGGAGCTCGAGCGCTTGCGCTCGTTCGCCAATGGCATCCTCGCCGCCGAGGCGGGCATCGCCGATCGGCCGCACACGATCGCTCGCATTGGTAACGCCGCATGGCTCACGTCGGGGGCGCTGTTCCGACCCGAGAACGCAGGAGCGAACGGCGAGCGCGCGCGCCTCTCGGACTGGGAGCTCGCCGACGCCATCGCGTACACCATCGGCGAGCGCGGCCCCGGAGGGCCCGCCACCAAGTACGGGGAAACGCCCGGTCCGAAGTACACCGCCGACCTCACCGACGGACACTACGCGGCCATCGCTCAGGCCGCGGCGGACGGCACCATCCACGATCCTGCGGTGATCGATCAGCTCCTGCGCCAGTACGTCGGCGGCGACGACGTCGATCGGCTGGACCTCGCCCCGTACATGCGGCTCGAGGCTCGTCACGTGCACGGCTCGTGGTGGACCGCGCCGAAGGTCCGCCAGTTCTTCCGCGAGTGGCTCGGCTACGAGCAGTTCGCCACGGTCTTCAAGGAGACGCCCGCGCGCACCTCGCAGTTCGACGCGGATGTCAGCCCCTACAGCATCAGCACCACGTCCTACGTACAGCTCCAGTCGCCGTACTACAGCGGACCGACCGGCCAGCACGAGGGCTCGATGATCGACCAGATGGACGACGCCATCGCCCGGATCGTGGTCGAGGATCAGAACGTGCTGAGCACCCTGCTCACCTCGAGCCGGGTGTACGTCAACGCGACCTCCCAGGTGTTCAAAGCCACCGCTGGCACGCAGCGTCCGTACAATCTCACGGCGGACATCCTCGAGGCCGGCCGCTGGGTCACGTTGCCCGCCAACGAGCGCGCCGGGATCCTCACCCATCCCGGCTGGCTCGGTGCTCACGGCGGCAACTTCGAGGACGATCCGTCGCTCATCCACCGTGGCCACTGGATCCGCGAGAACCTGCTCTGTCAGTACATCCCACCGCTGAGCGAGGTGCGCGTGGCGGCGGTGGTCGGCCCCAGCGCCGACGACCAGACCGCCCGCTCGCGGGTCGAGGCGGCGACCGCGAGTGACACCTGCCAGGGCTGTCACAAGCTGATGAACTCGCTGGGCATGCCGTTCGAGATCTACAACCACGCCGGCTTCCTCCGCGTGAAGGATCACGACGGCAGCGCGCCGAACGGCGCAAGCGTGCTGGTGGACATGCCGGATCCCGCGCTCGACGGGCCGGTCGCCAACGGCATCGAGCTCAGTCAGAAGCTGGCCGCGTCCAACCACGTGAAGCGCTGCTTCATCCGCCAGACGTTCCGCTACTTCGCCGGGCGCGACGAGACCCGCGCCGACGCCTGCTCGCTCGCGAAGATGGAGAAAGCCTACGACGCCAAGGGCTCGTTTCTCACCATGCTCAGCGCGTTCATGACCAGTGACGCCTTCCTCTACCGCCAGAAAGGAGCCCGCTAGTCATGGCTCGTCTCACTCGTCGCCAGGCTCTTCAGGCCTCCGGCGCGGCGCTCGCGGCGTCGGTCGGCGGGACGTTCTTGCGGCGCGCTCGCGCCGGCACGCCGGGCACGGCGCGGGTCGTGCTGGTGGTCGAGGGCAACGGGATCTACCCGCGCGCGTTTGCTTCGGAGGCAGCGAAGGCTGCCATCAACCAGAGCGCGGGGCAGACCATCACCGACCAGATGAACTTCCACAACCTGTACGGCCACGACGCGCCGCTGGTGGTAAAGGGCGATCCGCTGGCCACGCCGAACGGGAGCCTGGCGGGGCTGGCCCAGAACGGTAAATCGCTGGTGGCGAGATCCGCGGTGGTGCTCGGCCTGTCCGGGACCGTGGCGGGCGGTGGTCACTCGAGCTTCCAGGGCGGCCTGTCGTGCTCCCGCGGCGACGAGCGCAAGACCCCCGCCGCGACCATCGATGCGGCGCTGGCCGCTCAGCTCGGGACCAAGACGCCGTTCGACGCCGTGCGGCTCGGCGTCACCTCCTCGAAGCACCTCTCGTACTCCTTGTGCGCGTACGGCCCCGGCCGACCCGCGCCGATCACGGTCGATCCGACTGACGCCTACAACGCGCTCTTCGGGCCCGTCCTTGGCGCCAACCCGACCGAGATCGCCGAGCGCAAGCAGCTGCTCGACTTCGCCAGGGCCGACGTGCAGGCGTCGCTCGCCGGCTTCGCTCCTTCGGCGTCCGAGCGGCTCAAGCTCGAGCGCTATCTCGAGGCGCTGAACGCATCGCAGGCCCGCCAGGATCGCCTGGTGCAGATGCACGCTGCCGTGGCGCCGCTCGTGCCGCCGGGACCCGCCGCGGATGCGAGGTACACGAGCTCGGATCCGCTGGCGCGCTTGGCGGTGCACTTCGAGCTGGCGACGGCCTCCTTGATCGGCGGCCTGACCAACGTCGTGGTGCTGGCCTCGGGGCCCGGCGGCGGCCTCGACCTGGTCTACGAGAGCGTGATGCCAAAGCACTTCGCGGGCCTGGACGTCGGCATGAACCGCCACAGCCTGCAGCACGGCAACACCCAGGCGCCTTACCAGGCCGCGATCATCGACGTGACCGCCGAGCACCTGAACCTGATCGCCACGATGGCGCGGGCGCTCGACAGCGTGCCCGAGGGCGACGGCACCATGCTGGACCACACGATCATCGCGTACCTCTCCGACAACGGCGAGAAGCACCACTCGGAAGCCAAGGAGTGGCCGATCCTGCTCGTGGGCGGCAGCAAGCTGGGGTTCAAGACCGACGGCCGTACGGTCGTGTACCCGGGCTGGAACAACCCCAACAACCGGCAGGTCTCCAACCTGTTCAACACGCTCGGCCACGCGACCGGCAACACCGAGCTCGACGAGTTCGGCAACGAGGGCGCGCTGCGCATCGCCACGGGCCCCCTCGCCGAGCTGTTCGGTTAGCCCAGGCCAGCGTAAGGGTGGGCGATGCGCCAATCCGCCATGGCCCTCGTGCTCCTCGCGCTGGCCGCCTCCTGCAACGCCGCGCCTGCCGGTCCAGGCGCGGCCCAGCCTCCTCCCTCGGCCTCCGCGGCCGCGGCTGGAGTGCGCTTCACCGTGCGCTTCGGACCGGAGGTCCAGCCCACTCCGCTCGACGGGCGGCTCCTTCTCCTCCTCGGTACACACGCGGACACGGAGCCGCGCTTCCAGCTCTCCGGCGACGATGACACCGGGCAGGTCTTCGGTGTCGATGTCGAGGGCCTCGCCCCGGGCCAGGACACCTCGATCGGCGACGACGCGCTGGGCTCCCCGGTGGCGCGGATCGCCGATCTGCCGCCGGGGGACTACTGGGTGCAGGCGGTCTTGCACCGCTACGAGACCTTCCACCGCGCCGACGGTCATACGGTGAAGCTGCCGCCGGATCGCGGGGAAGGGCAGCAGTGGAGTCTGGCGCCGGGCAACCTGGTGAGCACCCCGCGCAAGGTGCACATCGATCCGGCGGCGGGCGGCGCGGTGGCGGTGACTCTGGACCACGCCTTGCCGCCCTTGCCAGCGCAGGCCGACACCGAGCACCTGAAGCGGATCCAGATCAAGAGTGAGCTGCTGTCGCGCTTCTGGGGGCGCGACGTCTTCCTCGGCGCGATGGTGCTCTTGCCCGAAGGCTGGGATACGCACCCCGCGGCGCGGTATCCGCTCGTCATCTATCACTCGCATTTCGACAGCGCGCTGCAAGGCCTCCGCGAGGCGCCGCCCGAGGCGGGGTTGCCGCCGGTGAACGCCGAGGGGATCGCGCGGGACTGCCCGAACGGGCACGGGCTTCGCTGCGCGGCGCACGGCTACAAGCGCGTGGCGCAGGAGGCAGGACACCGCTTTTACGAGCAATGGACAGGAGCCGGCTTCCCGCGCGTGCTGCTCGTGCAGATCCAGCACGCGAACCCCTATTATGACGACTCGTACGCGGTGAACTCGGAGAACATCGGGCCGTACGGGGACGCCATCATCCAGGAGCTCATCCCGCACATCGAGCGCACCTTCCGGGGCCTCGGGGCCTGGGCGCGTGGCGTGTACGGGGGCTCCACCGGCGGCTGGGAGGCCATGGCGACGCAGGTGCTCTATCCGGGCGACTACAACGGAGCGATCGCCAACTGCCCTGATCCCATCGATTTTCACCGCTACATGACGGTGGATATCTATGGAGACAAGAACGCCTACTGGTCCGAAGGGCCACTGCGCCGGACGCCGCGGCCGGCGAACCGCGATGAGCTCGGAGGCACGGTGTCCACCATGGAGCAGGACAACCTGCGCGAGCTCGTGCTCGGGACGAAGTCACGCTCTGGAGAGCAATTCGACGCCTGGGAGGCTGTGTTCTCGCCGGTGGGAGCGGACGGCTACCCGCGCCGGCTCTGGGACAAGCGGACCGGCGTGATCGATCCGGAGGTCGCGAAGGCCTGGCAGCGCTACGACCTGGGTTACATCCTGGAGCGGGATTGGGCGAAGCTGGGGCCCAAGCTCCAGGGCAAGCTCCGGATCAACGTGGGGAGGATGGATAACTACTTCCTCGATGGAGCGGTCGCGCGTGTGGAGCGCTTCCTCAAGGGCACGCGGGAGCCGACCTCGGACGCGGTGATTGACTACGGCGCGACCGACGGCCATTGCTGGTCCGGTGATCACAGCCAGATCAACGCCTACTCTCGGCTGACGAACCACGCGCGCCTCATCCCGCTGCTGGTGCAGCGCTGGCTGGCGAGCGCCCCGCCGGGAGCGGACGTGAAGAGCTGGCGTTACTGAGAGCTCGTGGCGCGTTAAAAGGGTGAGCCGCCGGCGGGAGCGAGCGGGGCACGAGCAGGCTCAATTTGATTGCTCCGGCACGAGCAGCCGCTCGGACTCCTTCAAGGCCGCGCCCCGCTCCCACGCGAGCAGCGGGTTCTCGCGGAGCGCGGCCTCGAGCGACGCCTTGGCCTCGCGCGCGGCTTCGATCCTGGTCTTCGCATCGCGACCGGCGGCGCGCGCCCGCAAGAGGTGGAGGGCGCCCCGGGACGCGAGGGCCGTCGCCATGTGTGGGTTGATGGTGAGGGCCTTGTTGGCCATCACGAGCCCAGTCGCCAGGTCCTGATCGGCGCGTAGCTTCCGCGCGAGCAGCCAGCCGGCGCGCAGCTCGTGTATCTCGGCGAGCGCCTGATACACGTGCGGATTGGCGCGCTCCTTGTCGAGGACGGGCAGCAGCGGCGCGAAGGCAGCATCGAACTGCGCTGCCTCGGCGCGGCTCTTCGAGGTGGCCCAGCGCAGGGCGAGGATCTCGGTGCGCGCCTGATCGACGCGATAGTCCACGTCCCAGGGCGACGCCTCCGCGCTCTTGCGGAAAAACGCGCGCGCTGCCTCGATCGCCGCCGTCGGGTCGTTGCCTTGCCGCAGGAGGTAGCTCGCCCTGGTCAGCGAAAGGAGCCCTCTTATCTCATCGTTCGTGGAGGAGGGCGCGAGCCGGTCCTTTTCACGGAGGAGCGCCTCGGCGCGCGCCAGAGAGGCGCTCGGGTCCTGGCCCGCGTCGCCTGCATAGGAGGCCTCGTGCCAGAATGCCCAGGCCGAGACGTGGGCCGCGTCCAGCTTATTGTGCTCCTCGACGACGGCGGCAGCCGCGAGCGCGCTCGCCACCGAAGCCTCCGGCGAGCGCCCCTTTTCCACGAGGTACTGGGCCTCTCGGAGGAGCGCGTGCGCCTTGTAGATAGCCGGGTACGTGAAGCGCGGGTTCTGCGCGAAGGCTTGATCACAGCGCTCCACCGCGCGCTCGACCGAAAGGCTGGGATCGACGCCTCGCCAGATATCGCTCCTGGCGTACTCCACGTACGACGCGCAGATATCGTTATAGGGCCAGAGGAAACCTGGATCGAGCCGGATAGCCTCCTCGTAGGCGGCGATGGCGCGGTCGCTCGCGGCCAGCGCCTCGAGCCCTCGGTCCATGCGATGCATGAGCTCCATCCGGTAGGCGGCGCCGATCAGGTAGTGCGCCATCGGGTCGCTCCCCGCGACGCGCCCGGCCTCCTCCGCGCCTTCGATCGCTTCCCGGATGCTCTTCTCGGGGTCGTCCTGCTCCGGACCATTCATGGTCTGCCAGGCGAACGCGTTGTGGGCGGACACCATCGTGAGGCGCGCCGAGCTGCTTTGCGGGTCTGCCGCCAGCGCCTTCCCGCAGGCCGCCCTGGCTTTCTCGAAGCTCGGGTGCACGAGCTCGGGCCTCGCGTCCGACGCGAAGAAGAGGACCTGGGTCCAGAGCTCGCATTCGGCCTCGTGCACCGCCGGATCGCTCCGCGCGATGGCGGCCGCCTCCGCATAGGAGGCCGCCGCCGGCTCGAAGGATTGCATCATCCTGTCGAGATCGAACGCGGTGTCCCGCCCGAAGCGTCTTCCCTCCGCGAGGTGCGCGTCTCCTTCGAGCTTCTTCGCCTCGTAAAGCCAGGGTGATTGCGCGAACGCTTCGCGCGCCTTCTCGCGCGCGACGTCATTGCGCCCCTCGTGAAGCGCGATGAGCCCCTCCACGTACGCCGGCGACGAGAGCCGCGCCCCGAGCGCCGCGCGCAGGTGGGCGAGGGCGGGCGCCTTGTATTCGGCGTCGATCGCTTCGATCTTCGCCTTCTTGCGCGCCTCGTCCTGGATTCGCTTCGTCTCCTCGAGCGCCTTCCGGTGGAGCTCCACGAGCGCGAGCCCCATGGCATAACGGAGCTCCGGCGGCGCGTACCCGGCGGCCTCGGCGCGGCGCAAGTGAGAGCGCGCCTCTTCGGGCTCGTGGAGCACGAGAAACCCCCGCCCGAGCGCGTAGTGCCCCGGCCCCTCTCCGGCCCGCCCGAGTGTCGCCATGCGGGCCTCGATGTCCCGCAATCGCTGCCGCACGATGCTCCGCTCGCGCTCGATATCGTGCAGCGGGAGGCCGTACGCGCGTGAAAGAAAGAGCTCCATCTCCTTCACGTCCTCGCCGAGCTCACGCGAGAGCGCCGCCTGCTCGGCCATGGTTTGCCGCTCCCGCAGCCACAAGGCACCGAACACGGCCGTCACCGCGAGCAGCGCCGCCGCGAGCGCCACGCGCATCCGGTGCTTCTTCGCGGCCTTGAAGAGGACGTAGCCGAGCGACGCCCGGCGCGCGAGCACGGGTATGCCGTCGAGGAACCGCTGCAGGTCCTCGCCAAGGGCCTTCGCCGACTCGTACCTCCGGCCCTGCTCTTTTTCGAGGCACCTCATGACGATGGCCTCGAGATCCTTCGGTACGTCCGGGCGAATCTTCTGGAGCGGCGGGGGCTCCTCGTACAGGAGCTGCCGGATGACGGCGAGCGCACTGGCACCTTCGAAGGGGGGCCGGCCCGCGAGCAGATCATAAAGCGTCGCGCCCAACGCATACACGTCGGTCCGCCGATCCAGCGCCTCGACATCTCCCTTCGCTTGCTCCGGCGCCATGTAAGTAGGCGTTCCGGCGAACGAGGACGTTATCTGGATCGACTTCCCCATCTCGCGGGCGATGCCGAAGTCCAGGATGTAAGGCTTGCGCGTCCCGTCTTCGCAGTGCTCGACCATGATGTTGCTGGGCTTGACGTCGCGGTGGACGATCCCCAGCCGGTGCGCCTCGTGGAGCGCGGCGGCCACCTGCTGGACGGCGCGCACCTTCTCTTCGCGGGTCATCCGCGCGCCGGCGCGATCGAGCGACTCCCCCGCGATGTACTGCATCACGATATAGGGCCGGCCGCCATCCATCCCCACCTCGTGGACCTTGCAGGCGTGCTCGTGCTCGATCCGCGCCTGCGCCCGCGCCTCGCGCAGGAGCAGCCGGTTCGTCTCCGGGTCGGCCCGGTGGAGGAATTTGATCGCGACGTCGCGGCCGAGGTGCCGGTCCCTGGCGCGGAAGACCGAGCCCATCCCGCCGGCGCCGAGGAACTCGAACTCTCCGAAGCGCGTGAGGAGCGCTGAAGGGATGCTCTGCGGCTCCGTCGGGTCCGCGGGCAGCGTGGAGTTCTCGTCCTGCTGCGAGATGGCGACAATTGTAGGTGACACAAAAGAACGCACGTGGGTACCAGGCGATGGCCGGCGGGGAGCGTCCATGGGACCAAGGTCCCATGGTGCAGCCAATCGTGACACTGTACCCTGAATCTCGGCTCTGGTGAGCCCGGATCTGAGGCGCACGATGGATCCCTTGACGAAGGGAGGTCGTTGTTGACTTCAGCGCCCAGCAAAGAGAGAGAGCATCATGGCATTTCAATTGCTCAAAGGAATCGTCGCGGGAGTGTTCTTCATGGTCGCGGGCTGCGGCGGTACGGCGGAGGTGCCCGAGGACTTCGAGGCGGCCCCGCATCTCGGGCCGCAAGGCGGCTCCACCAAGGGTACAGGGGGTCTCAATGGCTTGAGCCCAGTCGCTTATCACGCGAACACAGCAGCGCTCCTCTCTGCGTTCGGCGTCGCCGCCGCGGATCCGAACGATGCCTCGGCCGTGAACCCCGCAATCGAGGCGACCGGACTGCTCGACACCTTGGGCGGACAGCAGGTCTTCAAATACGCAGTGCGATGTGCGCTCCGCGCGGAAACGGAGATCGAGAGCGGGGCTCTCGTTTATTCGGGAGGCGGAATCCTCACCACCACGGACTCCTGGGCCACGAGGGGCCTCACGACGGCTCAGAAGGAAGACGCGCTGACCTGCATGATCGCCCATCTGAACCCGTTCGGCGCCACGGTTCCGATCTTCCTTTCCGGGCCCAGCGTGGCGGGGACCGAGAGCGCGGACGCGGGAGGATTCAACGTCAAGGAGGCCGTCTGGCAGGCGAAGATCCCGGGCCCCGGTCAGGCGCCCATCTACTATGCCTGGCCGCGCGGGAACCTGCTGAACGTCTGCGGTCTCTTGACGACCATCACGTGGATCACGCGCATTTGCGGCTCCGCCGTCAATACGTGCGGCGTGCAGGTTCGCTACGACAGCTCCACGGTTTGCACCGGCTCGGACGGGAGCTTCTCGTGCAATGGGAGGCCGGCGATCCAGACGACGCTCAAGGACAGCGCCCTCTGTAGCCTGCAGCTCGGCGGCCTCCTGTAGCTCGCGCGCGCTTCGAGCTCACCCCGGGATCACCTCGCCGGGGCTCCGCGGCCCGTGACGCCCCGCGAAAGCTCTGCCAAGGCGAGCCCGTGGATCCTCCGGCCATCGAGCTTCAGGCGACCGCCGCCCTCGCGGCTCCCGCCCGGGCTACGCCGTTTGAAACGCGGGCCGCCCTCCTCGAGTGGCTCTCGGAGCAGGGCATCGCGCACGTCGCTTACTGGAACCTCGAGGTGCTCGCGCCTCGGCTCGAGCCCGCTCTCTGGCCCGAGCTGCGGACCCTGGGCGCGCGACGGCGCCTGATCGATCTCGCCGACGAAGGCACGCGGGCGCGCTCGATCGAGTGGCTCCCTCCTGGTCGCCTGCGCGACGCGCTGCTGCCTCTCGTCCTGCGCTTCCTCGACGACGAGCGCGAAGCCGCCGCGCACGCGCGCGCGCTGGCTCCCGGGCTCTTGCAGGCGCCAGAGGAGCCGCAGGCGCGGATCGTTCACGCGCGCCTCTGCGAGCTGCGCGGGCGCGTGCCCGCCGCGGTGGCTCCGCGCCTCCCCGAGACGCTTTCCCCGGAGGCGCTGCGCTTCGACGCCGCGCTGCCCGGCTTCCGCTTCCACGATCCCCGGCCGTTCGCGACGCGGACGCGATCGGCGGGCGCGTTCGCCCCGGCCGAGGCTCGGCTGAGCTTCGCGGCCGCGCGACCGAGCGCCGAGTGCAGCTGCGGCCCGAGCCCCTGCATTCACGTGCTCGCGGCGATCGACGCGGCGCTGCTCTGGCTGCGTGGGCCGCCCACGGCGGCGCTGCTTCAGGCGACCTCGGAGCTCGCGCGACCAGCGTGGGAGCGCACGCTCCTGGCGATCGATCAGGCCCTCGACGAGAGCCCCGCGGCGCGCGGCGTCGCGATCTCCTGGCGCGTCCACGTCGTCAACGATGTTGGCGTCGAGGTCACGCCCTGGATCCAGAAGGTGGGAAAGAAGGGTCAGCTCGGCGTGGGCGCGAGGCCGAGCCGCCGTCGTCTGCTTCTGGAGCACGGCGCCAAGCTCTCCCCCGAAGACGCCCGCATCGCCGCGCTGCTGCCCGAGGGCGAAGGCTTCGCGCCGCGCGCGCTGCTCGAGGCGTTGATCGGTCACCTGCGCGTGGTCGTCCGCGACGCGCCGGACCGGGCCGCGCGCGTCGACCGCGCCCCCCTCGGCCTCGTGGCCGAGGAGCGCCACGGCGCGGTGCGAGTGAGCGCAGGGATCGAGGGCACGGCGCTGCCCACGGCCCTCGCCGATCGCGCGCGCCGATCGCGCCCCGAGGAGGCGCTCTTTCTCTGGGATGGACAGCGGCTCACGCTCCTCGACGTCAAGGCGGAGCTCAAGGCGCTGCTCGACGTGCTCCTGCGCGACGGCAACGTCTTCCCGCCCGAGAGCCGCGGCGCGCTGCTCCCGTCCCTCGCGAGGTGGGCGCAGCGCCTGCCGGTCACCATGCCGCGCTCGGTGATGGGCGAGTCGGTGCCCGCGCTGCTGCTGCTCGTGCTCCGCCTCGAAGCGCAGGTCGACGGCTCGGTCGAGCTCGAGCTCCGCGTGAAGCCGCTCCACGACACGCCCTCGCTCGTCCCCGGCCACGGCGCGCGCGACGTCCACGTGCGCCGCGGCGAACAGGCCGTGCACGCGGTGCGCGATCTTCGCCGCGAAGAGGCCGCCGCCGGGGCGCTCTGCGCCGCGCTCCCGTTGACCCAGGCCGAGGCGCTCGGCGAGCCCTTTCGCTTTCGCTTCGCGAGCGTCGAGGGCGCCCTCGATCTCCTCGCCGCCTGCGCCGCGCTCCCGGATCCTCCCGAGCTCGAGTTCGCGGGCCCGCGGCTGCGATCGCTCGGCAGCCACGGCCCTGCGGCGCTCAAGGTCGTCCTCCAGCGGCGCGGCGAGTGGTTCGGCGTGCTCGGCAGCTTGAACGTCTCCGGTGAGCGCGTGGAGCTGGCCCGCCTGCTCGATGCGGTGCGCCGCAAAGAGCGCTACGTGAAGGTCGAGGCCCACGCGTACCTCGAGATCGAAGAGGCCCTGCGCCTGCGGCTCGAGGCCCTCGCGGACCACGCCCACGCCTCCCGGCATGGCCTCGCGGTGGGCCCCTCGGCCGCAGTCATCCTCCGCTCTCTCGAGGCGGTCGGGGCCACCGTCGAGGCCGACGACGCGTTCCGGGCGCTCGCGGCGCGCATCGCCGCGGCCGGCGATCTCGCGCCCCGCGTCCCCGCCGCGCTGAAGACCGAGCTGCGCCCGTACCAGCTCGAGGGGTTTCGCTGGCTCTCGCGGCTCGCGTCGTGGGGCGCGGGCGGCGTCCTCGCCGACGACATGGGCCTCGGCAAGACCGTGCAGACTCTGGCGATCCTGCTCGATCGCCGCGAGCTCGGGCCGGCGCTGGTCCTCGCCCCGACCTCGGTGGCCTTCAACTGGAAGGACGAGGCCGCGCGCTTCGCGCCCTCGCTCCGGCTCACGCTGTATGCCGACATCGAAGACCGCGCCGAGCTCCTCGCTCACCTCGGCCCGGGCGACGTGCTGGTGGTCAGCTATGGCCTGCTCACGCGCGACGCCGAGCGCCTGGCCGCGCCGCGCTTCGCCACGCTGGTGTTCGACGAGGCCCAGAGCCTGAAGAACGCCGCCACCCAGCGCGCCGCCGCCGCGCGGGCGCTGCGCGCCGACTTCCGGTTCGCGCTCTCTGGCACGCCGATCGAGAACCACACCGGCGAGATCTGGAGCCTGTTCGCGTCGGTGTTCCCGGCCCTGCTCGGCGCCTGGCCCTCGTTCCGCGACCGCTACGCGACGCCGATCGAGAAAGAGACCAGCCCCGCCGCGGGCCCCGCGCTCGCCCGCGTGCTCGCCCCCTTTCTCCTGCGGCGGACCAAGGCCGAGGTCGAGGCCGAGCTCCCCGCGCGGACCGAGGTGCGCGTGCCCGTCGTCCTCTCGAGCGCCGAGTGGCAGCTCTACGAGGACGCCCGCCTCGCGGCCCTCTCCGACCTCGAGACCCGCAAAGCGAAGCTGAAAGCGCAGGAGCGGCGCATCGAGGTCCTCGCGGCCCTCACCCGCCTCCGGCTCCTCGCCTCGCATCCGCGCCTCTTCGACGAGCGCTCGCAGCTCGCCTCGTCCAAGCTCGCCCGCCTCCTCGAGCTCGTCGCCGAGCTGCGCGCCGAGGGGCAGCGGGCCCTCGTCTTCAGCCAGTTCACCTCGCACCTGTCGCTGGTGCGCGAGGCGCTCGACGCGCGCGGGATCGACTTCGTCTACCTCGACGGTCAGACCCCGCAGGGCGCGCGGCGCGAGCGGGTGCGCTCGTTCCAGGAAGGCGCGGCGCCGCTCTTTCTCATCTCGCTCAAGGCCGGCGGCTTCGGCCTCAACCTCACCGCCGCCACCAACGTCATTCACCTCGATCCCTGGTGGAACCCGGCCGTCGAGGACCAGGCCTCCGACCGCGCCCACCGCCTCGGCCAGACCCGGCCGGTCACCATCTATCGCCTGGTGTCCCTCGGGACCATCGAAGAGCAGATGCTCTCCCTGCACGCGCGGAAGCGCTCGCTCGTGGCCAAGATCCTCGGCGGCATGGACGAGGCGGCCAGGCTCTCGACCGCCGATCTCCTGGCGCTGCTCTCCCGAGGCCAAGAGCCGCCGCACCTCTGAGGACCGTCGATGAGTCGGCCTCGACCGCCGACGCCGCGAGGCGCGCGACGGGGCTGCGCGCTCGGTCTTGACACCGTTCAGATTGCGATCTAACTGTCGTTCAGTTGCTGGGATGGAGCCCTCCGTTCCCGGACGAGAGGTGGCGCCATGACGAGGTTCGTAACGGTGGCGATGGGGATCGCGTGCGCCGCAAGCGCGGCCGGCTGTGCGTCCGCGGTCGGCGGGCCCCGCGCGGGCGGC
>FSTQ01000609.1_pt1 | contig 19048 bp, 16 predicted proteins | sample 1637281 | NCBI WGS metagenome assembly FSTQ01 (sample SAMEA3914818, study PRJEB12502) | metagenome | biome: forest; material: soil | place: Canada | collected 2010-06-26 | depth 0.1 m
CCTATCCCCCGGCCCCTTTCCCCCGATCTCGGGGGCAAGGGGAGGATCAGGAGGGGGCAACTGAGCGGAAGATCCGCCTCTTCTCCACCAGCGCCATCAGCGCGATGGCCGCCGTGCACGCGTACCAGGGCGCGTCGCCGAGCAGCTCGTAGCCCGTGCGCTCGCGCAGGAAATGGGCCTCGCCGAGCAGGGCCTCCTCGCGGAACTGGCCTCCGCGCAGCGCGACCCGGCCGGCGGCGTCGATGATGGCCGAGAGGCCGCTGTTGGTGGCGCGGATCAGGTAGCGGCGGTGCTCGACGGCGCGGAGCTGGGCCAGCGCGAGGTGCTCGAGCGGCTCGGTGGTGTCGCCGAACCAGGTGTCGTTGGTGAGGTTGACGATCAGATCCGGGTCGGCGTGGCGGACCATGCGGTTCACGAACGCGGGCAGGATGTCCTCGTAGCAGATGATCACGCTCACCCGGTGCTCGCCCAGGATCAGCGGATCGAGCGAGGTGCCCGGGGAGAACCTGCCCGAGTTCGGTGACCAGCGGTACAGGAACGGGAAGGTCGAGCCGAGGGGGAGGTACTCGCCGAAGGCGAGGAGGAGCTGCTTGTCGTAGCGGCCGGTGATCGTGCCCTCGGCGTCGCTGAGGAGCGCGGTGTTGAAGAAGGTGCGGCGGGGCGTCGCCGTCGGGCGGCTGATGCCGGTGCCGATGATCGCCGGGACGCCGAGGCGCCGCGTGATCTCGCTCTTGGCGAGCTCCTGGTAGCGGTCCTCGGGGTAGGTGTGCGTGTCGGCGCCCTCGCTCCAGAGCACCAGCTCCGCGCCCTGCTCGCGGAGGCGGCGGGTGAGCTCGAGGTGGGTGGGGAGGGCCGAGACGCGGCCCTTGAGCGGCTGGTTCCCCTGGGCGATGCCGATCTTGATCGACGGGGCGCCCGCGATGGCGGCGTCGATCCGGCGGAGGCGCACCAGGCCGTAGAGGGCGGCGATCACTGGGATCGCCAGCCCCACGGCGACGAGGCGAGGGGCGAGCGGGCGCTGGGCGAGGCGGGCGCGCAGGAGCTCGGCGAGCGCGAGGTTGGGCGCGACGAGGACGAGGCCGACGAGGTAGGGGCCGCCGAGATCCGCCGTCTGGAGCAGCGCGGGCGCGTTGTGGACGCTGGCGCCGAAGTACCAGGGAAAGAGCAGCGGGTAGACGAGCTCGCCGGCGACGAAGGCCAGCGCGAACGCCGGCGCCGAGGGCCAGCCGCGCTGCTCGGCCCGCGCGTGGAGCCACCCGGTGAGCGCCACGCGCCCGCCCTGGTACGCGCAGAGCAGCACCATGAAGACGGCGCAGAGCGGGGCGGAGAAGCCGCTGAAGCGCTGGAGCATCCCGAAGAGCCAGTAGAAGCCGAAGAGCGAGAGCGAGAGCCCCTGGACGAGCCCGAGGCCCGCCGCCCGCCGCGGCGCCTGCCCCGTGAGCGCGACGAGGAGCGGCGCCAGCGCCACGAACGAGAGCGGCCAGAGGTTCGCTCCGGGGAAGCCGAGGAAATAGACGACGCCCGAGAGCGCCGCGAGCGCGTAGGCGGGGCGCGCCGCGAGCGGGAAGATCCGGCGCGGCTCTGCGCCCGATACCGCGCCTTCGTCGACCCCCGGCGCGCGGCCCTCCGATGCCACGTCGCTTACTTGGTGCGGAGAATGACGTGGAAGCCGCGCGGCGTCTCCACGACCTCGGAGATGCCGCCGACCGCCATGCCGAAGGCCGCCTCCGTGAAGGCCGGCGGGAAGACGTTGCGCTCGAAGTTGCCGATCTTGCCGCCCGCGGGCTTGGAGAGATCGTCGTCGGAGTACTTGGCGACCAGCTCCTCGAACGTGCCCTGGTGGGCCACGAGCTTCTCCCGGGCCTCCTCGGCGCGCTTCTTCGCTTCGGCCTTGGTGCGGCTCACCGTCTTGGCGGCGCCGAGCGCGCCTTTGTAAGCGACGAGGATGTGCGCAGCGCCGACGACGGTGAGAGGGGCGTCCGCCAAAGGAGCGCTGGCCGCGGAGCCGGCCGGCCGAGGCGCGTCGTCGACGCGCGGGCCGTCGACGATGAGCGGGCCGTCGACGAGCGGGCGGTTCGAGGGCACCGGCGCGATGGCGGGAGCCGCCGACGCGGCCTCGCTCGGCGCCGGCGGAGAGGTCGGGCACCCGGTCGCCGCGAGCGAGAGGAGAGCGACCAGCAAAAGGGGAGCGGGCGCGGGGCTTTTGCTGCCTGGGATCTCTCTCACGGAGAAGAGCGTATGTCGAAGCGCTCGCCCCCCGTCAACCGCGCCGTGATATCGAAGGACCCCGATGACCCGGATCCTCCACATCGAAGACGATCCTGCCAACCGCCTCCTCGTCCGCAAGCTGCTCCAGAGCGCCGGGCACGAGGTGATCGACGCCGCCGACGGCCTCGAAGGCGTGCGCCTCGCCTGCGCCCAGCGGCCGGATCTGGTCCTGGTGGACCTCAACATCCCCGGCCTCGACGGCTTCGAAGTCACCCTCCGCCTCCGCGGCGAGCCCTCGCTCGCCGGCGTCCCCATCGTGGCCATCACCGCCGAGGGCGATCGCGAGACCAGCCTCGCCGTGGGCTGCGACGGCTTCCTGCAGAAGCCCATCGACGCGCGCTCGTTCTCCTCCGTGATCCAGCGCTACCTCAAGGGCGCCAAGGAGATGCCCACGTCGGGCGCGCGCTCCTCGGCCCGGCTGATGGAGCAGAGCCAGCGTATCGTGGCCCACCTCGAGCAGAAGGTGGCCGAGCTCAGCCGCGCCAACGCGCGCCTGCGCGAGCTCGACGCGGCGCGCATCGAGTTCTACCGCAACGTCTCCCACGAGCTGGCCACGCCGATGACGCCGATCGTCGGCTACGTGAAGCTGCTCAAGGACGAAGAGCTCGGGCCGCTCAACAAGCCGCAGCAGAAGGCGCTGCGGGCCGTCGACGACTGCGTGCGCCGCCTGCGCGGGCTCATCGACAACCTCCTCGACGTCACCGGCCTGGAGACGGGGCGGATGCGCTTCATCCATGGCGACTACGATTTCCTCGACACGACGCGGCGCGCGGTGGCCGCCGTCGCCGACCGGCTCGACGAGGCCAAGGTGACCCTCGTGGAAGAGATGCCGCGCGGCCCGCTCACCGCCTGGGGCGACGCCGGGCGGCTCCAGCGCGCGATGACGCAGCTCCTCGACAACGCGGCGAAGTTCACGCCCTCGGGCGGCACGGTCGGCGTGCGCGTGCTCCGGCTCCCCTCGGGCCACTACGAGCTCTGCGTCGCCGACACCGGCCCCGGCGTGCGCGCCGATCGCGGCGATCGCATCTTCGAGCCCTTCTTCCAGGTCGACGGCTCGGTCACGCGCGAGCACGGGGGCGTCGGCGTGGGCCTGGCCATCGCCCGGCGCACGGCGCGCGGCCTCGGCGGTGAGGTGCGGGTGGTCTCGCCCTGCGCCGAGACCATCGAAGGGGTGCCGCTCGGAGGCGCCGCGTTCTATCTGTCCGTCGCGCCCCGCGCGCCCGCCGAGATCCCCTGAGCCGCCCGCGCGCCCGCGCCCCCCGATGAAGTCCATCTACCTCGACTGGAACGCCACCACGCCGCCGCACCCCGAGGTGCTGGCGGCCATGCTGCGGGTCTGGGAGCAGGGCTGGGCCAACCCGGCGAGCGTCCACGGCCCGGGGCGGCGAGCGCGCGCCCATGTCGATCGCGCGCGGGAGGCGGCGGCGGCCCTCGCCGGCGCCCCGTTCGAGGCGCGGGACGTGGTGCTGACGTCGGGCGGCACCGAGGCCAACAACCTCGCCCTGGCGTACGCCTTCAGCTCGCCCGGGGGCGCGCTGGTGACGAGCCGGATCGAGCACCCCTCGGTGGTCCGCGCCGCCGAGGCGCTCGCCGATCGCGGCGTCGTCGTGGTGTGGGTCGCCCCCGAGGCCTCGGGGCGCGTCGCGCCTGCCGCCGTGGCCGAGGCCATCGATCAGGCCCGCCGGAGCGCCGAGGTGCGGCTGGTCACGCTCCAGGCCGTGAACCACGAGACGGGCGTGATCCAGCCCGTGGCCGAGGTCGCCGAGCTCGCCCACGCCTGCGGGGCCCGCCTCCATGTCGACGCCGTCCAGGCCATGGGCCGCCTCGATCCCGAGGCCTGGCGCGGGGCCGATCTCCTCGCGCTGGCCGCCCACAAGCTCCGGGGCCCCAAGGGCATCGGCGCCCTGCTCCCGCGCCCCGGCATCGCCCTGCGCCCGCTGCTCTTCGGCGGCGCCCAGGAGCGAGGCCTCCGCCCAGGGACCCAGGACGCCGCCGCCGCCGCCGGGCTCGCCGTCGCCGCCGAGCGCGCCGCCGAGGGCCCGCGCCGCTACGCCGCCGTCGCCCCGCTGCGCGACCGGCTCGAGGCGGAGCTCTTGCGCCTCGATCTGCCGGCGCCCCCGCTCCGCAACGGCGAGGGCCCGCGCGCCCCCCACGTGCTCAACCTCTCCTGGCCCGGCTGGCGCGGCGACGAGCTCTGTGCGGCCCTCGACCTCGAGGGCGTGGCTGTCTCCAGCGGCTCAGCCTGCGCCGCCGGCACAGCCGAGCCCTCCCCGGTGCTCTGGGCCATGGTCGGCGAGGCGCGCGCCGCCTCCGCCGTCCGCGTCTCGCTCGGCGAAGAGACGACCGCCGCCGACGTCGACGAGGCGCGCGCGCGCTGGGCTCGCGTCGTCGCCCGCGCCGTCCGCTGAGCGCCGCCCAGCGCCCTCGAGCGCTCTTGAGCGCCCTCGTTCGCGCGAATGACGCGTCCCCAGTTTGTCCACAGCGGGCGCTCGCGCTCAGTCTCGCGCAAAGGTCTGCAAACTCAGGCCTTTGGCGCCAGCGCCGGAGTCCTTGAGGAACCCCCTGAAGCCTTTGCGGGAAGTGCGCCAAGCAGGGGCGGTGCTGCTGTCCAAGTCGCCGGAATCGCTCGTTTTGTTCGACCCCACCCGCGGCGCAAAGGGCGATCCATTCAAGAGAACGCGATCTGCGCTTTGCTGGGCGCTAGTTCAGCGGCTGTGAACAGCCTGGGGACAACCCTCCTGCGCCCTCGAACGAGCTTCATGGATGAGCATTCATCTCATTGAAATAGCTCTCTATTTCAGAGCATTCACCTTTGTAGATGCAGCGCTCCGCCGCGGGCCCGTACAAGCCCACTCCCGGCGCGTGGATCGGCGCGAGTCCCCGGCTCCAGCCATGGAGTCTGGCGGTGGGATCCTTCTCTTCGGTCAGCGGCAAGAAGGGACGCACGGTGTGGACGGCGGCGATCAGCGTCGGCACCACGACCGCGAGGACCAGGCCGCGACGAGCCCACGCCGAGAGCGCGTCCGCGCCGAGGGCAGCCGCGGCCACGATGACGAGAGCCGCCGGCGCCCACCAGTTTGGCTCGGGTGGCACACCGCGCGCGAGGGCGGAGGCGACGACGAGGCCGGTCAAGCCGACGACGATCGCCCGAGGACCGAGGGGCACGCGCGGCAGGGCGCGCCCCCCGATCCACAGGACCGGCGGCGACCAGAGCAGCGCCTGCGCGGTGACGGCCGCCAGCAGCGCGCCGATCGCCAGGGCAGGGGACCACCCGCCCTCCGCCCGCTGCGTGAACGCGTGATGGAGCTGAAAGCGCAGGCTGGGCACGAGGAGCGGCAGCGCCAGCGCGGGCCCCGCGAGCAGCGCCGCCGCCCGCGCCAGCGCCGATCGCCGGCCGCCCACGCCCTCGCGGAGCTCGGCCGCCGCGAGGGCCAGCGCGATCGGGAGGACGACGACCTTGGCCAGCGCGCCCACGAAGAGCGCCGCCGCCGCGAGAGGCCAGCCGCGCGGGCGCCCCGCCGCGAGCAGGGCCACGGCGACAGCGAGGAGGGCGGCGCCGTCGGGCGTGGTCACGAACCCGCCGGCCGTGGGCAGGAGCGCCCAGCTCCCCACCCACGCGGCGACGATCAACCCCTGCCGCCGCGCCCCGAAGCGCCGCGCCAGCGCGATGATCGTGAGGCCGGTGGCCGCCGAGAAGAGGATCGCCCAGAGGCGCACCCGGAGCTCGACCGGCCCGCCGAGGCCATCCCCGAGGCGAAGCAGCCAGGGCAAGAGCGGCGGGTGATCGACGAGACCCGGGACGAGGCCACCCCGGCGCGCCGCGCAGAGATAGTAGGCCTCGTCGGGCGAGAGCTCGGTGCCCAGCGCCAGCGCCGCGTGAAGCGGGATGGCCGCGGCGACGAGGAGGACCGCCGTGGCCGGCCCCTCGGCGCGCCGCGGCGCGGCCTCGTTCACGTCGCGGCGCGGCGCTGCCGGACCACCTCGTAGAGCGCGACAGCGCCGGCGACCGAGGCGTTGAGCGAGCCGATCGGCCCGCTCATGGGCAGCCGCGCGGTGTGCTGGCAGGCGGCGCGGACCGGGCGCCGCACGCCTTTGTCCTCGGCCCCGATGACGATCGCCACCGCGCCGCGCAGATCGAGCGCCCCGAGCTCCACCGTGCCCTGCGCGTCGAGCGCGACCGCAGTGACGCCGCGCGCCGCGAGCGCCTGGAGCGCCTCGGGCAGAGCCGCCACCCGGCAGAGCGCCGCGTGCTCGATGGCCCCCGCCGAGGCGCGGAACGTGGCCGCCGAGAGCGGCGCCGAGCTGTGCTCCGGCCAGAGGATCGCCGAGGCGCCCAGGGCGACAGCGCTGCGGATCACCGCGCCGAAGTTCTGCGGGTCCATCACCCCGTCGAGGGCCACGAGGAGCGTCGTCGGCCCGATCTCCAGCGCCTCGAGCGGCACGAGCCGCAGCTCGGGCGCCAGCGCGATCGCGCCCTGATGCCGCCCGCCCGCCGCGCGGCGATCGAGATCCCCGCGCGAGACCAGCTCGACCGTGACGCCGCGCCCCTCGGCGAAGCGGATCAGCCCTTCGAGCGTCGGCCCCCCGGCTTGCTGCACGAAGATCCGCTCGATCTCGGCCCCGTGGACGCGGATCGCCTCGCGGACCGGCTGGATCCCCAGGATGGCGCGGCTCATCGCTCAGCTCCGTCGTTCTCGGGCTCTGCGGCCCCCAGCGCGCCTCGGGCCAGCAAGGCTCGCTCGATCTCCGCCACCACCGCGGCCGCAGCGGCCACGGGATCCGCCGCGTCGCGGATCGGCCGACCGACCACCAGCAGATCCGCGCCGTCGGCGATGGCGCTCGCCGGCGTGGCGACCCGCTTCTGATCCCCCGCAGCCGCCCCGGTCGGCCGGATCCCCGGGATCACCAGCAGCGCCTCGGGCCCGAGCGCCTCGCGCAGCGCCCGCACCTCCGCCGACGACGCCACGAACCCGCGCACGCCCGCACCCCAGGCCACCCGCGCGAGCCGCAGCACCTGCTCGCTCGCCGCGGCCTCGACGCCCTGCGCCCGCAGATCCTCCGCGTCGAGCGAAGTCAGCACCGTGACCGCAAGGATGGTGAGCGGCGACGGAGCCTGCGCCGCCCGCGCCACCGCGCGCTGGAGCATCTCCGCGCCGCCGGCCGCGTGGACCGTGAGATACCGGACGCCGAGCGCCGCCGCGCTCGCGACCGCCCGATCCACCGTCTCGGGGATGTCGTGGAGCTTGAGATCGAGGAACACCTCGAGCCCGAGCTCGCGCCCCAGCGCCGCCGCGGCGGGCCCTTCGCTCACGAAGAGCTCGAGCCCCACCTTGAGCACCCCGACCTCGGCGGCGAGCCGCGTCGCCGCGGTCCGCGCCTCCGCGATCGTGGCGAAGTCGAGCGGAAACACCAGCCGCGCGCGGGCCGCCGTCGTCATGTCGAGCATGTAGTCGAGATCAGAGGCAGCTGCAGAGCGGATCGCCTGGGGTGCAGTTGCACGGAGCCTTGGTGCCGCCGCCGCTGCCGCCGCCGCGCGCCGGACCGCCGCCGCCCTTCTTGATGGCCTCGGTCGCCGCGCGCTCCGCGTCGAGCTGCTTCTGCAGCTTGAGGCGCGTCGACTCGTCGGTCGCGCTCGACAGCTGCGAGATGAGCGAGTCGACCTTGCGCTGCTGCTCGGCCATCGAGGCCTCGAGCTTCTTCTTCTCTTCTTGCGCCTGGCGGCTGGCTTCGGCCGCGGCCTGAAGCTCTTGCTGCTGCTTGACGCTGTTCTGGTAGGCGAGGTACCCGCCGCCGCCGCCGAGCACCGCGACAGCGACGCCGCCGGCGATCAGCATGTTGCGGAGCTTCTTCTTGCCCTGATCCTGCTGGATCACCGCCAGCGATCGCTCGTGCTGCTGCTGCGCCGCCATGGCTTCCATGCGGGCGCGCTGCTCGGCCTCGACGCGGGCCTTCTCGATCTCGGCGGTGCGGATCGCCTCGAGGCGCGCCGCTTCTTCGCGGCTGCGCTGCTCTTCGAGGCGTCGGCGCTCTTCTTCGGCGCGGATGCGTGACTCTTCCGCGTTGCGCGCGGCGAGCTCGGCGTCCGCCCTGGCCTTTTCGGCCGCGCTGGCCGCCGCTGCCCGGTCGGCCTCCTCGTTCTTGATCCGGTCCTCCTCCAGGTTCATCAGCTCCTTGAGCGAGAACAGGACCGAACTTTCCTTCTGTTCCGACATGACTTCGTGGCTCCTTGGCGCGGCCGCGTGCTTGCCCTTCGTCCGGAGGCTACTATCGCCCGAAAAGGTAGCTCCGATCAATGTTTCCAGCGACGCTCGACGCGATCAGACTAACCTGACCCGCGCTCCGACTCAAACACGGATTTGGTCCGTAGCGCGGCTTTGCCGCCGCGCCGCTCCCCGCGCGCGCCGCCTCCCACGAGACAATTTCCATTTCGGCGCGGCCTCCGGTAGGGTCCCGGGCCCATGGCAAAGGTGATCAAGGCCCACATCACGGGCACGGTGTGGAAAATCGAGGTCAAAGTCGGCGACACGGTCGCGGTGGGGACCACGGTCGCGATCCTGGAGTCGATGAAGATGGAGATGCCCGTCGAGTCCGAAGAAGAGGGTGAGGTTGCCGAGGTCCTCATCGTCGAGAACCAGGCCGTGACCGAAGGCACTCCGCTCGTGACGTTGAAATGAGCCGCCCCACCCGCCTCGCCCCCGCTCTTGCCGCGCTCCTCGTCGCCGGCAGCGTCGTCCTCACCGGCTGCGACGACGAGAAGGCGGCCCCCGGCGCCGGCGCCTCGGCAGCGCCCACGGCGAGCGCCGCTCCGACAGCGACAGCCACCGCCGCCGCGACCGCGAGCGCGACGGCCGCCCCGGTCGCTCCAGGGATCCCCATGCCGCCGCGCCCCGTGCCCCTCGGCTCCAGCGGCCCGATCCAGCCCAGCGCTCCGCCCGAGCAGCAAATGCTGGCCATCGCCTACACGCTGGCGATGGTGACGCCGCGCGGGAACGATCCCCTCACGGCCGACAAGGCCTACACCGACGACATCGTGAAGAAGCTCGAGGTCGCCGTCCGCGGCGCCGACAAGGGCAAGACGCCCCCCGATCCGGTCAAGCTCCAGAAGGGCAACCGCAAGATCGAGGTCCTGATGGGCAAGGGCTGCACCGACCGCGTCCCGAGCATGCTGGCCCAGCGCGCGGGCTCGAACCTCAAGGCCGCCTACGAGGCCGGCGTGCTGGTGATCTCCTGCCACGACGACAAGTGGGAGTGCCACCAGTCCACGCGCGACATCACCGACGTCCTCTGCCACGCGGCTCCGCGGCATTAGCGAGCGAGAGCCCGGATTTGCGTTAAAATCTCCCTTCCTCCGACCATTCTCCGCGCCCCGTCACACAAGCGCCGGCTCGCGCGATGAGCCCTCCCTGGAGGCGAGTGGATGATGCGGCGACATTGGTGGATCCTGGGAACGCTGCTGCTGGGGTGCACACGCCCCGCTGATCCTCCCTCCGCGCGCGCCCCTGATCCTCCCGATCGCCTCGTCGCCTCACCGTCGCCATCGCTCTCGCCCCCCTCCTCGCCGCCGCGCGCCGCCGCGCCTTCCGCTTCGCCTTCTTCCTCGCCCGCTCCCGTCGCCCTCGCCGCGCGCTACCCCTGGCTCGCTGCGGATCGCGACGTCAGCGCCCTCGATCGCCTCGACAAGCGCGTGCCCGTCCCTTCGCGCTTCACGCGCGTCCCGCTCGCCGAGGGGTCCTTCGGCGCGTGGCTGCGCGGGCTGCCGCTCGAGCCGGTGGGGACGGCGGTCCTCAGTCATCGCGGGCAGGTCATCCTCCCGCCGGATCACCCGAACCTCGCCGCCGTCGTGGCCATCGACGTCGGCGCGCAGGATCTCCAGCAGTGCGCCGACTCGGTGATCCGCCTCCGCGCCGAGTGGGACTGGTCGCGCGGGCGCCGCGATCAGAGCTACCGAGCGGCCTCCGGCGCCGAGATGCCCTTTGCGCGCTGGGCCCTCGGCGAGCGGGTCACCGTCTCCGGGCCCGCCGGGAGCAAGCTCACCTGGGCTCCGGCGGCGCGGGCGGACAGCAGCCACCGCGCCTTTCGCAGCTACCTCGACAGCGTCTTTGCCTGGGCCAACACCGGATCGCTCGCCCGCGACACCGCGCCGGTCGCGCTCGCCGATCTCCAGCCGGGGGACTTCGTCGTCCAGCCGGGCGGGCCCGGGCACTCGGTGCTGGTCCTCGATCTCGCGACGGATTCGCAAGGGCACCGCGTCGTGCTCCTCGGCCAGGGGTTCATGCCGGCGCAGAGCTTTCAGGTCCTCCACCCGGGCAAGCCGGATCCGGATCGCACGCCGGGGGGCGTCGGCGACGGCGCGTGGTTCCGCGTCGACGAGGACGGGCTGACCACGCCGTTCTGGCCGCGCTTCCCCTGGACGGCGCTTCACCGCTTCTCCGACGGCTGATCCGGGCGATCCCGAAAACCGGAGGGCGCCTCCGGGCGGGCGTGATAAAGCTCCCGCCCAATGCAATCTACCGTGGCTGTTTCTTCGGCGAAGCCGGCTCGACGGGCTCCTTACGCCGACCTCCTGGCCGAGCTCAACCAGTCCCAGCCCGAGACGGCGCGCGCGCGGCACGACGCCACCGTGGCCTTCGGGCCGACGATGCGCGTCGAGCGCTTCGTCCTGGGCAACGGGCTCAAGCTCCTGATCCTCCAGGACACGACCGCGCCGGTGATTTGCCTGCAAACCTGGTTCGGGGTCGGCTCGCGCCACGAGCGCGCCGGCAAGACCGGGATAGCGCACCTCTTCGAGCACCTCATGTTCGGCGAGACCGAGGACAACGCCCACGGCGCCTTCGATCGGCTGCTCGAGGAGGCCGGCGCCGAGACCAACGCGGCCACCTTCCTCGACTGGACCTACTACCACACCAACCTCCCCAAGGACGCGCTGCCCCTGGCGATGAAGCTCGAGGCCAACCGCGTCGCCCGCCTCGTCCTCCGCGACCCGCAGGTCTCGAGCGAGAAAGAGGTCGTCGCCAACGAGCGGCGGCAGCGCGTCGACGACGACGTCGACGGCGCGGTGAGCGAGCTGCTCTACCAGGAGGCCTTCCGCACCCACGGGTACGGCTGGCCCACCATCGGCTGGATGGCCGACATCCAGGGCTTCACCACCGAGGACTGCGTCGCCTTTTACAAGACCTACTACGCGCCCAACAACGCGGTGCTGGTCGTCGTCGGCGACGCCTCGGTGGCCGAGGTGATCCGCTTGACGCAGGAGCACTACGGGCAGCTCGTCGCCGCGGACATCCCGGTGGAGAACGTCCACCCCGAGCCTCCGCAGACGGCGGAGCGGCTCGTCGAGACCAAGAAGCCCACCACCACGCAGAAGGTCGCGCTCGGCTACCGCTCGCCGGCCCTCGGGGACTTCGATCACGCGCCGCTGGTGCTGCTCAACGAGATCCTCTTCGGCGGGCGCTCCTCGCGCGTCCACCGCGCTTTGATCCAGGAGATGGAGATCGCCACCGAGGTCCGCGGGTGGGTCGGCTCCTTCCGCGATCCCGGCCTCTACGACATGTTCCTCGGCGCCCGCGGCGAGCACACCGTGGCCGAGCTGCTCACCGCGCTCGACGCCATCCTCGAGGGCGTGAAGATCGCGCCCGTCACCCAGGCCGAGCTCGATCGCGCCAAGGCCCGGCTCGAGCTCTCCACGCTCCAGGGGCTGGAGAGCGTCTCCGGGAAGGCCGAGCAGATCGGCTTCTACGAGACCGTCCTCGGCGATCCCAACGAGCTCTTTCACCACCTCGAGGCCTACCGCCGCGCCACGCTCTCGGATCTCCTCCGCGTCGCCCGCCGCTACCTCGTGAGCTCGGCGCGCACCCGCGTCGAGGTCCTGCCCGACGGCGCCGCGCTCGACGACGACGACGACGGCGACGACGGCGACGACAGCGATAGCGAGGAGGTGGCCTCGTGAGCGCCGCCGTGGTCACGCCGGTCTTCGTCGAGTCGAGCGACGCGCTCCCCATCGTCAGCGTCCTCGTCGCCTTCCGCTCCGGCTCCGCCTTCGATCCCGAGCGGCGCGAGGGGCTCGCCCGCATCGCCGCCCGCATGATCCGCCGCGGGGCCGAGGGGCTCTCCGCCCAGGTGATCGAGGAGACGATCGACGCCCTCGGGGGCGAGCTCGCCGCCGACGCCTCGCCGAGCGCGCTCACCGTCCACTTCGAGGTCATCCGCCGCAACCTCGACGCCTTCGTCGATCTCGTCGCCAGGCTCTTCAGCGCCCCGACCTTCGACGAGGGCGAGCTCGGGCGCCTCCTGCGCGAGTCCGAGGCCGAGCTGATCGAGGCCCGCGACAGCGACCGCGGCCTCGCCAGCCGCGCCTTCCGCCGCACGCTCTTCGCCGGCCACCTCTATGGCCGCCGCGTCTCCGGCTCGATCGCCTCCCTGCGCTCGATCCGCCGCGAGGACGTGGCCGCCTTCTACAAGAGCCACTACACCCGCGCCAACGCCGTCGTCGCCATCTCCGGCGACATCGACGAGGCCGAGGGGCAAGCGCTCGCTGACCGCCTCCTCGCCGGCCTCCCGGTGGGCGAGCGCGTCGCCGATCCCGTCCCGCCGCCCGCGCGCAAGCCCGGCCGCCACCTCGTCTTCGTCGACAAGGCCGATCGCACCCAGACGCAGATGGTGATCGGCGGGCTCGGCACCGACGCCAACGACCCCGATCACATCCCGCTCGTCGTCGCCAACAACGTCTTCGGCGGCACCTTCACCTCCCGCCTGATGCAGGAGGTCCGCGCCAAGCGCGGCTGGTCGTACGGCGCCTCCTCCCGCGTCGGCTTCGACCGCCAGCGCGACGCCTTCACGATGTGGACCGCCCCCAAGGCCACCGACGCCGCGGCCTGCCTCGGCTTGCAGCTCGAGCTATTGCACGCCTGGCGTGACGCGGGCGTCACCGCCGACGAGCTCTCCTTCGTGCAGCGCTACCTCGTCCGCTCCCATGCGTTCGAGATCGACACCGCGCGCAAGCGGGTCCACCAGCGGCTGGAGGCCGAGCTCTTCAGCTTGCCCGAGGGCTACCACGAGAAGTACCTGGAGCGCGTCGAGGCGGTGACGGTGGAGAGCGCCAACGCCGCCGTGCGCGCGCGCATCTCGGAGGACGATCTGGTGATCGGCGTCGTCGGGACGCACAGCGAGATCGGCGAGGCGATCGCCGCGGCGATTCCCAATCTGGCGAGCGTGACGGTGGCGCCGTTCGATCTGGAGTAGGCGCTTCGCCGCAGCGGCTCACGGCAGCAGGCGTTGCACGAGGGTCCGGAGGCTCCTGGCGTCGAACGGCTTGTCGAGCCGCTCGTTGGGGACGCGGGCGAGGAACTCCAGGGCCGTCTGGGTGAAGGCGCCTCCGGTGACGAAGATCATCCGGCTGGCCTGCTCGGGCGCCGCGCGCGTCAGCTCGGCGTGGAGGTCCATGCCCGTCATCTCGGGCATCATCAGGTCGCACAGGATGAGGTCGTAGCGCTCGCCGGAGGTGACGCGGTCGCGCGCCTCGCGGGCGTCGTTGAGCACGGTCACGTCGTGATCCTTGAGGATCCGACGGAGCGAGGTCCCCACCATCGCGTCGTCGTCCACGACGAGGATCCGCCCCCGCTTCGAGGCCGGCTCCGGGGCGGGCTTCGCCTCCTCCGGCTTCACCTCCGCGGGCTTGGCGGCTGGGACCGCGACCCGGAACACGGTGCCCTTGCCCACCTCGCTCTCCACGGTGATCTCGCCGCCGAGCGTGGTGATGATCCCGTGGCAGATGGAGAGGCCGAGCCCCGTGCCCACGCCGATGGGCTTGGTCGTGAAGAAGGGATCGAAGATCCGCCCCAGCAGCTCGCGCGACATCCCCGGGCCGGTGTCGCGCACCTCGACGACGGCCCGCCCGGCCCCGTCGCGCCCGGTGGCGACGCGGATCTCGTTCCGGTCCGCCTGCCCCTCGGGGATAGCCTGCGCCGCGTTGACGAGCAGGTTGATGAACACCTGGGCGAGGTTCGACTCGTCGGCCTCGACCGGCGGCACCTCGTGGTAGTCCCGCACCAGCCGTGCCCGGTGGCGGATCTCGTTGAACGCCATGTCGATGGCGCCGTCGACGACTTTCCTCAGGTCGATGAGCACCCGACGCTCTTCGTCGGCTCGGGAGAAGGCCTTGAGGCCGCGGACGATCTTTCGTATCCGCTCCCCCCCGTGGTGGGCCTCGCCGGTGAGCTTGGCCAGCTCCTCGAGGCTCGCTCCGGGGGAGCCTTCGGCCCTCGCGCGGAGCCCCTCGGCGATCAGGTCCAGGTTGGTGAGCACGTAGGTGAGGGGGTTGTTGAGCTCGTGCGCCATGCCGGCCGCGAGGGTGCCGACCGAGGCCATCCGATCCACGAACAGGAGGCGGGCCTCGGTCTGCTTGCGGTCGGTCACGTCCTGGACCGTCCCGCGAGCCCGGATGGGCTTTCCAGCCTCGTCGTAGGTCACGTCCCCCTGCGTGTGGAGGAACCGCACCCCGTCCGCTCGAACGATCCGGCAGTCGATGGCGTAGGCCTCTCGCTGGGCGAGGGCCTGGCGCGTCTCCGCTTGGAACCGCTCGCGGTCCTCCGGGTGGATGAGGTCGCTCGGCATGGCCTGGCCGGCCCCGATCTCCTCCTCGCTCTTCCCGAAGATCCGGCAAAGCTCCGCTGAGCGGGCGATGACGTTGCTGTGCACGTCCCACTCCCAGCTCCCGAGGTGCGCGATGGCCTGCGCCTCGCGGAGCTGGGCCTCGCTCCGGCGCATCTGGTCCTCGGCGAGCCGGCGCTCGGTGATGTCGAGCGCCGTGGTGATGGCGCCCGCGTAGCGGCCCTGATCGTCGAGGATCGGGCTCGACTCGAAGCGGATCCACGCCTCCTGCCCCTCGGCGCGCTTGATCTTGAGCTCGCCGCCTTCGGAGATCCCCGCGCGCCGTCGGCGGAGGAGCGGCTCGGCGCGGGCCCGCCCCTCCGCCGACGTGCGATCGAGCATGTGCTTGCCGATCCGCTCGCCGGGCTCGTAGCCGAAGATCTCTTCGTAGCGTCGGTTCATGAAGGTGTACCGGTCCTGCGTGTCCCAGGAGCAGATCCCTTCCCGCGTCGTCTCGACGATCTGCCGGTAGAGGGCCTCGCTCACGGCGAGCTTCTCCAGCGTCCGGTTCTGCTCGGTGATCTCGAAGAACGTGCTCACGAACCCGAGCTCGCCCTGGAGCTCGACGCGGTCGACCTGGAGCGCGACGTCGTGGAGCTGCCCCGACTTGTCGCGGATGACCCGCTCGGCGCTGCTCACCACGCCCTGCTCCTCGACCCGGCGCACGAACTCGGCGCGAGCCTCCTGGCTCTCCGGCTGGACCACGCCCAGCTCGACCGAGGTGTGGCCGATCACCTCGCCTCGGGTCATGCCGAAGAGGCGCTGGGCGCTGGGGTTGATCTCGAGGAAATGCCCCTCGCGCCCGCTGATCGCCATCCCCACCGGGGAGACTTCGAAGACGCGCTGATAGGCTTCGAGGGTCCGCTCGAGCTCGGCGACTCTGGCCTTCAGCTCCTCGACCTCGTCATCGCGTGATCCCATGGCTCCAGCCGATCATCGCATGTGTCGCGGCGGAGAGGTCGAGAGAATCACCCACCCTCGGTGGGCCTGGTCGCAGCTACGACGACGCCGTCCGCATCCGCCGCCAGCCACTCGCCGGGGGCGAACGTCACTCCGCCGAAGGTCACCTTCACGTCGCGCTCGCCCCACCCGTTCTTCGCGCTCTTGCGCGGGCACGCGGCGAGCGCCTTCACGCCCACGTCGACGCCGCCGAGGGCCTCGACGTCGCGGATCGCCCCGTGGATCACGATGCCCTCCCACCCGTGATCTCGCGCCAGATTCGCGATCTGATCCCCGAGCAGCGCCACGCGGAGCGAGCCGCCGCCGTCGACCACCAGCACCCGACCTTTTCCGGGCTCCCCCAGGGCGGCGCGCACGAGGACGTTGTCCTCGTGGACCTTCACCGTGGTGATGAGGCCGGCGAAGCTCCGGCGGCCGCCGAAGTCGCGAAACAGAGGGGCGACGACGCGGAGGGAGTCGCCGTGGGCATCACAGAGATCGGTGGTCGCAAAGCTCATGGGCCGGATGCTACGCGGAGCGACGAGGTGGCCGCCAGGCCGATCAACCGCGGTTGACGGCGCGGATCAACGCAGGAGCGAGCCTCCGCTGGCTTCGGAGGCAGAGGGCGTGTTACTCACGGCGGCCAAAGGCGGGGTCTCATGCGCAGCTCACGTGTCCTGGTGGCGATCATCCTCTTTCCGTTGATCGTGATGCTCGAGCGACTCGCGCATTTCGGGGCCCTGACGCTCCTGCCGCAGATCATCACCGCGCCGCCCGCCCTGGGCGGGCTCGACTTGTCGCCGACCGAGGTGGAGAGCGCCTCGCTGCTGCAGGCCGGAATTGGCCTCCTCGCGCCGCTCATCGGCGGCGCGACAGCGTTGGCGGTCGGCGCGAGGCGCCTCCTCGTGCTCAGCGCCGTCCTCTCGGTGATCGCCTTTGCGGCGCTGGCCGTCGCCACCGCGGGGAGCCTGACGGTGATCGTCGTCCTCCTGGCCGTGGCCGGCAGGCTCTTCTTCCCCAACCTCTACGCGGTCGTCGCCGAGCAGCTCGCGGAGGCTCGCCCGATGACGCTGGCCGCGCTCTTTGCGGGCCTCGCGGCCGCGACCAACCTCGGCAGCTTCTTTGGCGGCTTTGGCGCGATGTTCGTCGGCAGCGCCCTCGGCGGATCGTCCTCGGGCTTCCTCCTGAGCCTGATCCTCGCCGCCGTCTTGATGACGCTGGTCACGGGCGCGCTGGCCGTCGCCTTCGCCCTCGATCGCGAGCCCGCCGCGCCTCGCCCCGGGGCGCCGAAGCCGGTACGCGCCCTGCTCCTCCTCGCCGCGGTGACAGCGCCTCTCTGCCTGATTGCCAATCTGCAAAAGGATCTCCCGCCGGCGCCGTCGGATCTCCTCAGGTTCGCCCTGCAATCCGGCGTCGCCGCGGGAGTCCAGCTCCTGGTGCTCGCCGCCTTCATCACGCTCGCTGCGGTGGGCTCCCGCGCTCCGCTGTTGATTCCCCTCGGCGGCGGCCTGCTCGCATCGGCGCTCGGCGGCGCGCTCTGGCTCGGCGGCTTCGACGTCGTGGCGCTCGTGCTGGCCGACCTGGGAGGACAGATCGCTGTGCCCCTGACGCTGGCCCTGATCGCCGCCGTCACGCCCCGCCGCTACGCCCCTGTGGTCTTTGCCCTCTGGATGACGTGGGACAGGCTCTGGGCGGCGCTGGCGTCCCTGGGAGGCACCGGCGCGCCCGCCTGGGTCGTCGCGGTCTGCACGCTGGGCTGCGTGGTGGCCGGCGCGGGGCTCCTGGTGCGAGGGCGCTCGATCGACGCCTCGCGCTTCAGCACGCCTGTCACGGCGCCCGGCGCGGCGTGAGATCCGGAGCTCAACGCCAAGGCGCAGAGGCGCCAAGGCGCAAAAAGACGAAGAAAGCCGGCTCTCGGTCGGCGAAGCTCGCTCTCCACCCTTCCGCTGTGCTTCTAGGCTCCTCCAGCGCCCGGATGAACCTTCCTGCCGCGCTGGGTCCGGGCCAAACGGTCAGGTGACCCTTCGAAAACCAATTTGGCCTCGCCTCGGAGGCTGTCCGACCCTTCCCGAGGCCGTTGGGGGAGGGCTCGGCGCGGCCGCCACCCGTCGCTCGCCCACGTTGCCCGGCCCCGACGGCCCGGGGACCTTCGCGGCGCGATTTGGCCTCCCTGGAGCGCCCCGCCGAAGGATCCCGGCTCAACCTGGGTGACCTGGAGCCGCCTCCTGACGGGTCTCGGCTCAACCTGGGCGACCCGCCGCCGCCGCTCCGGGACGCGTCTTGCCGCTTGGCAGCCGCCCTGATACCCGTGGAGTCAGTCGATGACGCGGAGCCGAAGCTCAGCCTCATTTTCATCGTGAGGCTGGGGACGAATGGCGACAAGTGACACCGTGCGGCGAGTCATCGGAGCCGCAGACGGATGGCAGGACTGGGTCTTCCGGGGCTTCGTGGCGTTCGCCGTCATCCTGGGCGGAGGCGTGGCGCTCCAGCGCACGCGGCTCGACCGGGCGCTCGGGCGCGCATCCATGTGCCTGGCGCAGGCGGACGCGGGCTGCGCGGGCCGAGCGGTGGAGGACGCCCGCGCCGTCGACGCTGACCATCCGCGGGTGCTCCTCGCGGGCCTCGGGTTGCATGTGCTCCTCAGCGAGGTCGACGAAGCGCGGGCCGGGCTCGCCAGGTTCAGGGCAGGGGAGACATCGCAGAACCTCACTGCCGCGGGGCGCGGCGATGAGCTCCTCCTTCAGGGCGATCTGGCAGCCGCGGCGGGCGCCTTCAGCGCGGCCAAGGACCATTACGCCGCGGCGCGGCTCCTCGTCACCAACCAGGATCTCGTCGTCATGCGGCTGGATCGGCTGGCCCAGCGCGAGAAGCGGATCGCCGACGAGCGGGCGGCGCTGTTCGCGGACGTCAATCACCTCATCGAGGCCGCGGAGACCAGCACCGCGGAGGTCACGTCTCTCCGCATCAGAGATCTCTCGCAGCGGATATCGAAGCTGGCGAACGTCGACGCTCGAATGAAGCTCTTCCTCGCTGTCGCGGCGGCAGACCGCGCCGCGTCGACCAACGGCCGAGGTCGGCTTCTTCCCTCGTTGCCAGACGCCTCGCGCTCGGCCGCGCCGTTTCCGCCCGTGCGCGTGGAGGTCGGGGAGAGGACCGCCGCTGCGGAGCGCAGTTACCAGCGAAGGCTCGCGGAGTA
>FSTQ01000191.1_pt1 | contig 18907 bp, 11 predicted proteins | sample 1637281 | NCBI WGS metagenome assembly FSTQ01 (sample SAMEA3914818, study PRJEB12502) | metagenome | biome: forest; material: soil | place: Canada | collected 2010-06-26 | depth 0.1 m
CCTCATGGCCCGCCTCCACCTGTCGCCCTCGGGCTGCGCGAGCCTCTTCCTGCTCGTGAAGAGCCGGCTCGATCTCGCGCTGAGCTCCCTGTTCACGGTCGACTCGTGAGCACGACGGACGAGCTGGCGGAAGGCCGCGACGGCTGCCTCGACGAGAACGCGATCGTCGATCTGCTCGAAGGCCATTTGCCCGACGACGCGCGCGCCTCGCTCGAAGCGCACCTCGACGGCTGCGCCGCGTGTCGGACGCTCGTGGCCGCCGCGATCGCGACGCCCGGGCTCGAGCGCGCGGAGGCGTCGAGCCCCGCGCCGGAGATCGCCGCGCTGTCCCGCGTGCGCGCCGGCGCGACGATCGCGCGGTACGTGATCGTCGGCGCGATCGGCCTCGGCGGGATGGGCATCGTCTACGCCGCGTATGATCCCGAGCTCGATCGCCGCGTCGCCGTGAAGGTGCTGCGCTCGGGCGCGTCGACGCGCACCGACGTGCAGCAGCGCCGCGTGCTGCGCGAGGCGCAGTCGATGGCGCGCCTCACGCACCCCAACGTCGTCGCGGTGTACGACGTCGGCCTCGTCGACGGGCAGGTCTTCATCGTCATGGAGTTCGTGAAAGGGACGACGCTGCGGCGCTGGCTCGCCGAGCGCCCGCGCTCGTGGCGCGAAGCCCTCGACGTGCTCCGGCGCGCCGCGAACGGCCTCGCTGCCGCGCACGCGGCGGGCCTGGTTCACCGGGATTTCAAGCCTGACAACGTCCTCATCGGCGAGGATGGTCGCGTCCTCGTCGCCGACTTCGGCCTCGCGCTCTCGCTCGCCGGAGGCGACGACGCGCCCGCGGAAGGCGCGCCCACGCCCGCGGACGAAGCCGATCGTCTCACGCGCACCGGCGCGGTCGCCGGGACGCCCGGGTACATGTCGCCCGAGCAGCTCGACGGCGCCGTCGTCGACGCGCGCAGCGACATCTTCGCCTTCTGCGTGACGCTCCATGAAGCGCTCCACGGCGAGCGGCCGTTCGCCGGTGAGACGCCGCGCGCGATCCGAGACGCCATCGCGGCCGGTCGCGTGCGCGAGCCGACGACGAAGGCGCGGGTGCCCGCGGCCGTGAGTCAGGTGATCCTCGCGGGCTTGCGCGCCGATCCCGCGCGCCGCCCCGCCTCGATGTCGGCCATGATCGACGTGCTGGGGCGCGATCCGGCCGCGGTGCGCCGGCGCGTGGCCGTGGTCGGCGCGCTCGTCCTCGTCGCGGGGCTGCTGCTGCTCGGCGTCCGCTGGCAGCAGCACGAGCAGAGCCTCGTGTGCCACGGCGCCGAGCGGAGGCTCGTGGGCGTGTGGGATCCCGATCGCAAGGAGGCCGTGTCGAGCGCGCTTCTGGCCTCGGGAAAGCCCTGGGCGGGGCAGACCTTCCAGATCGTCGAGGGCGCGCTCGATCGCTACACGCGCGACTGGGTCGCGATGCGCACCGAGGCCTGCGAGGCCACGCAGATCACGCATGAGCAGTCGGCGTCGCTCCTCGATCTGCGCATGCGCTGCCTCGACGATCGCCTCGACGAGGTGCGCGCCGTGACCAGCATCCTCGCGAAGCCCGACGACCAGCTCCTCACGACCGCCGCGCGCGCCGCGCAGTCGATCTCCACGCTGCGACGCTGCGCCGACACCGAGGCGCTCGCGGCGCCGATCCCGCTGCCGCGCGATCCCGCGGTGCTCGCCGAGGTGGAGAGGCTCCGGCCCGAGCTGGCGAAGGTGAAGGCGCTCAAGGACGCCGCCCGCTACCGCGAGGGAGAGGCGCTCGCCGAGGGGGTGGTGAAGCAGGCGCGCGCTCTCGGCTATGCCCCCTTGCTCGCGGAAGCGCTCCAGATCTGGGCGAGCTTCCTCGATCTCAACGCCCGGTTGCCCGACGCCGTCGCCGCGTTTCACGAGGCGCTCTGGGCCGCCGAGTCGGGGCGTGATCGCCGCCGCGCCGCGAACATCCTCGCCGTGCTGGTGTGGGAGGTCGGCGTGCAGCAGGGGAAGCGCGATCTCGCGCGCGAGTACGCCGATCACGCCGCGGCGCTGCTCGTCGGCCTCGGCGGCGATCCCGAGATCGAGGTCGAGCTGACTGGCAATGAGGGGAACCTCTTCGCGGCCGACGGGAAGTTCGCCGAGGGCGAGAAGCTCCATCGGCGGGAGCTCGAACAGTTGAAGTCGCTTGGCAACCTCAACACGCCCAGGCACGGTATGGCCCTCGTCAACCTCGGATTCGCGCTCTCGGGGGAGGAGAAGAACACCGAGGCTCTGGCCGCCACGGAGCAAGCGCTCGACGTCCTGCGCGCGACGGTGGGTGAGCACCATCCCCAGTACGGCGCGACGCTGTTCAACGCCGCGGCGGGGCTGCTCATCCTCGGCCGGCTCCCCGAGGCCCGCGAGCACGCCGAGCGGGCCCTCGCGCTGCTGGAAGAGTCGGTGGGCCCCGAGCACACGGCCATCGCCGGCGCGGAGCACAACCTCGGCCTCGTCGCGAACGCGCAGCATCGGTATCCCGAGGCGCAACGCCACCTCGAGCACGCCATTGCCCTGACCGAGAAGCTGCGCGGCCCCGACCATCCCTATGTCGCCAACTACCTGATGGACCTCGCGGAGGCGCAGCGCGGACAGGGCCGGCCGGCCGACGCGCTCGTCGCGTACCGGCGCATGCTCCGCATCTACGCGGACACCGATGGGAGCGAGCTCTCGGTCGCGCGGGCCCGCTCCGAGATGGGAATGGCCCTGATCGAGACAGGCGCGTTCGCCGAAGCCGAGGCCGTGTTGACCCTCGCGCTGGCCACCCAGGAGAAGTCCGAGCCGGCGCGCGGGGTGACCGGCGGCACGCGGCTCGGCCTCGCGATGGCGCTGTGGGGCAAGAGCCACACGACCCGGGCACGCGCCCTCGCGCTCGGCGCGCAGGCGGTCGACGATCTCGCCGCGGACCCGAGCTGGATGGCCGTCGAGCCGCTCGCGAGAGCTCGCCGGTGGCTGGCGACGGTGCAGGCGAGCCCCTGAGCCGCCTGAGTCGCGCCCACGCCACGTTGCGAGCGGCCCTGGGTTGATGGGCAGAGTCGCCTGCCACGCCATGCGGTCGTCAGGTACGATCGAGAGGCCCCCGACAGAGGGCCTCTCGATCAAAGCGGGTCAGGACAGCCGGGCTCGGATCAGTCGTGCTCCACGTGCACATCCACCGAGCGAAGCCCGACGCTGTTCCAGTGCTCCATCTGCTGAATGTAGTTTTCGTATCCCGTGATGGAGAAGAGCGCGCTGCCGTCGGTGCCTGATTTGAAGACGCCGACGTACTGGCGCTGGGCACCGACCGGGAACGTCTCGACGTCGACGAGGCGAAGGCCCGAGCTCCTGAGCGTTGACCACTCGGTCGTGAAGGCCGACCAACCGGTCCCCGACCAGAGCGCATAGCCCCCTGAGCCGGCGCGGTAAATGCCGATGTACTGGCGATTGCCGCCGCCCGTGTCGAAGGTCTCGATGTCCGTGAGGCGGAGCCCCAGGCCCGACAGCGTCACCCACTCCGACGTGAACGCGCTCCAGCTGCTGTCGCTCACGACGGTCTCCGCGTCGGTGCCGGCGCGGAACACGCCGACGAAGTGGCGGGTGGTCCCTTCGAGGTACGTGGCGACGTCGACGAGGACCCGGCCGAGGGAGTTGAGGGTGGTGACCTCCGAGGCGAACGCGCTCCAGCTCGTGAAATTCTGCAGATCCGCCGAGTCCGCGGCGTCCGCCGCCCCGGTCGCGCGCGTGAACACACCGACGAACGCCTGGTGTCCGTTCTCCACGAAGGTCTCGATCTCCGTGAGGCGGAAGCCGTCGGCCGACATGCTGTTGCGCCGAGCCACGAAGTCAGTCCACCCTTGCGCCTTCACGCGCAGATCGATGCTCGACCCCGCGCGGAGGACGCCGATGTATTGAGCCGAGTCCGAGCAGCTCGCGCAGAAGGGCACGGCGCCGGTCTGCGGAAACAACAGATCGTACGGAGACGACGCCGACTGGTTGCTGAGGGTCGTCCACGTCAGCGGGTTGCCCGCCGAGGCCAGCGCGTTCCCCTCGGAGAGGGTGAGGCTCTGTAGCCCGCTGAAGCCCATCGGGCGGAAGAAGCCGGCGTCGCAGCTGTTCATGAACGTCCCGAGCGCGGGCGCGCCGACCGCGGGGGCCTTCTTCACGTGGATGTGCGGAGCTGGAGCGCTCGTATCCCCCGAGAGGCCGCCCTTGCCGATATATTGCCCCTTCGTCACCGTCGCCCCCGGCACGAGCAGCTCGGGGGGAATCGAGCCCGGCTGCAGGTGTGCGAGCACCGAGATCTCGGTCCCTGACGAGATGAAGATCTGGTTTCCTCCGTGGTTGTAGGTGCCGAGGCTCGGGCTCGGCGGCTGCGTGTTCGGCCCCGAGATGGTCGTGCGCTCGGGCTGATCGTTGAGCGCCCAGCAGACCGTACCGTCGGCCACGGCGTACATCGGCATGCCGTAGACCCGAAACCCCTCGGGAGCGTCGGTATCCGCCCCGGTGTACCTCTCGTCCCATGCGTGCGTCGTGGCGTTGTATCCGAGCACCCCGACGTCGAGCGCGAACACCTGATGATCGGCGACGTGATCGCTCGTGGCGCCCCATGACTCGTTCGGGGCGAGATCGCGGGCCTTGCCGACGAACGAGAGCGGCCCGCCGTCGTTCACGTGGGAAGCGAGCGTGACGGTTTGCTGGGCGACGGGGGGAATTCCGACACCCTCGTAGATCGCGACGGTGGCGGAGGCGGGCACCGGAGCGTTGATGACGAGCGGCGCGTAGCCCGTGCAAGAGCCTCCCCCGGAGCAGTTCTGCAGCGTCACCATGCCGCCGTTCCCGGGGACGATGACCGGCGTGAAGGCGCTCGTCGTCACCGCCTGCCCGAGGATGGTGATCCTGGAGATGGTCAGAGGCGTCGTCCGGTGGTTGGTGATCGTCATCCGGACCGAGATTCGCGCCTGCATCGAGCCGCCGGTCACCGCAGGGGCGAGGCGCTCGTAGAGGACGGCGCCGGACTCGATCGGCTCGGCGAGGGTGAGGACGATATTCGGATCGAGCGCCTGGGCGGCTTCGCCGGTCATCTCGTCAGGGTCGGAGTCGCCGTCGGCCACGCAGCCGGCGGCGAGAGATGATGCGATGGCGAGGAGGAAGGTGGCGGAGATGGTGTAGCTTGCAGTTGCCATGATGAGTGTCCTGAAGGGCTCCGGCGTGAACAGGGCGAGCGAGCCCCACCCACGCGACCGTTGCAATCAACGACGATAGGCCGGCATCTTTCGATCGAAGCGCCGGGATCGGTCTTCGACCGCCCAGGCGTCGCCGGGAGAGCAGCAGGGGCGCTCTTCGCGTTCCTGCTGCTCTCCCAGCAGACAGGTCACCCGGTCCGGGTGTGCAAAAAAAAGTGCGACTCGATCGCTCGGGGCACCCGGCCCGGACGGCGAGCGGCCCGTCTGCTCCGGCGAGATGTAAACCAGCGTCCCCTCCAGCGCCTCCGGGATGCGGGCCTCGGTGGCCTCCTGGGACAGGAGCGAGGCGATGCCGAAATCGAGCAGCGTGACCCGCTCGCACGCCCTTCATCTCTTCATACGCCTGTTCGGCCCGATAGCGCTCCTTATACCGTCGCACGAGTCAGCGAAGGCGTCGTGAAGCCTCCTCATGAACCCCTGATCCGCCCGACCCCGCGCGCTCGAGGCGTTCCAGCATCCCCCGACGCATCTCGGGCGATTGGCAGTCGAATACGCGCCAGATCTCGGCTTCTTCTTCCGCGGGGATGACGAAGCCCAGCTCCACTCCATACCGCCTCATCCGCTCCAGAGTTGCGAGAGCGTACTTCCAGTTGACGAGCGGCTTCAGGAGGAGGACCTCGCGGCGCTCGACCGACGCGAGGGCGCGCGGATCGACGTGCGCCCGGAAGGCGCCTCCCGGCAGGTGCTCCGCGCCGACCGCCGAGAGCGCGATATCGAATCGCGCGAGCCGTGCTTCGAGCGTGCTCGGCTCCACCTGATGAGGAACCTCGACGACCCTGTCACCGATCTCGAACGCTTCGGCGAACGGGCGCTCGTCGAGGCGCCGTGCGCCTCGCTCGAGGAGCGCGGCGACGAGCTGCTGTCGATCCTGGCTCGACGGGGCCCACAGATCGAGATCGCGCGGCGGGCGCCCGGTCAACAGCGTCTTGAAGGCTCCGCCGGCCAGGAAGAAGCGTGCCTGGCACGCGAGCCCCACGGTCCGCGCCACCTCGCGGCGCGCGAGCTCGACGACGTCGCCCTCGTCGAGGCGACACAGCGCGGTGAGGCGGCGGCGTTGTGGCTTGTCGCGGTAAGCGACCGAGACCGAGCCACCCTCGCGCCAGAACAGCGCGCCTTCGAGGAACCAGGGCCAATCCATCGGGGTGAGCTGCTCTCCGAGGAGCCGCGCCGCGGCCGCCGTCACGAGGGCGTCGTGGGTGACGAAGACATGGATCCCTGGCTCCTTCCCCGCCGCAGCGAGCATGTGCTGCACCAGAAAGCGCGCTGCCGCGTCTGGATCGGCCATGCCGGACAGCAGCTCTTGCCCGGAGACGAGGTACGCCACGACCCCTTCGTGTCCTCTCTGCTCCCAGTGCGACCAGGCGAGCTTCCCATCGAGGACGAACACCCCGGGGTCGCCCAGCAATCGATCGATCACGATCGGGATCTCCAGCGAAGCGCCCACGCGCAGCGCCTCGGCCGTCTGGATGCAACGGGTCAATGGGCTCGTGTGCAGCGAGCGCAGGCGGTCGCCCAGGATCGCCCCGAGGTCTCGCGCCAGAGTGACGCCGACGTCGGTGATCGGCTGGAGATACCCCGCGTCGCCCATCGCCAGGTGATCGCGGACCGAGTGACGGACGAGCAACGCCACCGGCCCCTCGCGGGGAACCTGGGCCAGCCATCGCAGCACCGAGGGCGGGATCTGCCATTCGACGGGAGCGCTCATCGCGCCACCCCGACGACCACCGACGGCAAAGCGGGTATCCGCCGCACCCCCTCGAACGTGAACCCGGCCTGCTCCAGGAGGGTCGCGTACTGCGCGGAGGTTCGCTCCTTTCCGCCGGTCACCACGAGCAAATGAAGATCGCACAGGCTGCCTGCCGGGCCGTCGTCGTCCAGCACCATCTCGACCGCGAACAGACGTCCTCCTGCGGGCAGCGCCTCGCGCGCGCGGCGGAGGAGCCGGAGCGCCTGGTCGTCGTCCCAATCGTGGAGGATCCGGGCCATCACCACAGCATCGCCGACGACGCCCCAGTCCTCGAACAGGTCGGTCGCCCGCACCTCGAGTCGCTCGTGCGGATCGAGCGCGGCGATCGCCGCAACCTCTGGCCGATCGAGCAGCACCACCCGACATGCCGGGAGATGCTCCAGCAGATCCGCGCGGAGCGCCCCCAGCAGGTCCGGGCGCCCGTCCCCCACGTCTCCGGCGTGCGGGCGGATCGGGTGTTCGTCTGGCAGAACAAGAGGGGTGTCGTCGTCGATCCGATCTGACGTCGCCCCGTGTCGAAGTCAGTCCTCCTTGCCGGCGAGCGCGAGGAGGCGCGCGTGCTCGGGCACGGCGTCGAGGTAGGTGGCGCGGAGCGATGCGTCGGCGATCGCCGCGGCGCGCGCGAGGAGCCGCGAGCGGGCTCGCTCCGCGGCGGCGCGCCCGCCCTGGCGATCGCCGGAGGCGATGCGCGCCTCGGCGACCGCGAGGTAGAGCAGCGACTCCTCGTACCCGATCGACGAGAGCGGGCGCGCGTGCGCCTCGGCCTCGCGCGCCGCGGCGAGCGCCTCGGCAGCGCGCCCGCGGCGCAGCAGGGCGAGCGCGAGCACCGCACCCGCCGCGGCGCGGAAGGGCGCGCCGATCACCGCCGCCAGCGCGCGACGCGCGGCGCGCTCGGCGGCCACGGGATCTCCGGCGGCGAGGTGGGCCTCGCCGAGGAGGACCAGCCCGTGCGCGGCGAACACCTGATCGGCCGGCTCGGGCACGAGCCCGTGCGCGCGCGCGGCGGACTCGATCGCGGCCTCGCGGCGGCCCGCGCGCGCCAGCACGAGCGCGTGGAGCGCCGAGAGCTGCGGCAGGAACACGGCCGCGCGCTGCCGTTCGGCGTCGGCGACGACCGCGGCGAGCTCCTCGGGCAGCGCGGGATCGCCGAGCGCGGCGCGGCTCAGCATCTCCTCGAGCTCGGCGAACCACAGGCTGGGCGAGCCGCCCGCGGCGATGAAGCTGGCCCGCGCGGCGCGCCCCTCGACGAGCGCCGTCCACGCGTCGGCCGACAGCGCCCGCGCCGCGGCCGCGCGCCCGAGGTGGGCGTGGGCCTGCGCGAGCGGATCCGCCGTGCCCTGGAGCACCGTGACGTGCTCGAGCCGCGCGAGGAACTGCCGGGCCTCGTCGTGACGGCCCAGGGAAGACAGCGTGAGGACGTTGGTCTGCGCGCCGCGCGCGTAGGTGAGGCGCGCCGTCTTCGCGGGCTCGGTCGCGAGCAACAGGCGCGCGTGCGCCTCGTCGAAGCTCCCCGCCTGGGCGCGCGTGATGACGATCCCACCCATCGCCTGACACCAGAACGCGGAGCCCGGCGTGAGCAGCTCCAGGCACGCCTGGACGTCGCGCCCCGCGTCGTGCGCTTCGCCGCGCCAGAAGTGGGTCTCGGCCTTGAGGTAGAGAAGCTCGCCCAGGATCTCGCCCTGCGCGCCGCAGGCGATGGCCCGCTCGGCGGCGCGCACCACGCCGTCGAGGTCGCTGCCCTCGAACGCGTGCCCCGCGGCCGCGCGGTACCACGGCACGGCGCGCTGCGGCTCGCCGCCGCGCTCCAGGTGCTCGCCCATCGTCAGCGCGTCGCGCTCCCCCACCCCCTCGAGCCAGGTGGCCGCCAGGCGGTGACCGAGGCGGCGATCTTCATCGACCAGCATCGCGTAGGCCGCGTCCCGGATCAGCGCGTGGCGGAAGCGGTACTCGGGCTGCCCGTTGAACCGCGACTCGAGCCGGCGGACGATGGTCTCGCGCTCGACGAGGACGGCGAAGCGCTCGTCGACGTCGCTCGTGCGCGCGTCGCCGCCGAGGAGCTCCACCACGCCGCTGCGCCAGAAGGTCTCCCCGAAGATGCTCGCCGCGCGCAGCGCCTGGCGCGCCGAGGGCGGCAGCGCCTCGAGCCGCGCCTGCACCATGGCGACCACGGTCTCGGGCGGAGCGTCGCCGCGGCCCTCGGCCTGGGCCCGGATCAGCTCCTCCAGGTAGAACGGGTTCCCTCCGGCGCGATCGAGGACTCGCTCGATCACGGAGCCCTCCACCTCGGCGCCCAGCATCTCGCGCACGAAGGCGCGGGTCGCGCGGCGCGGCAGCTCGCCCAGCCGGATCTCCTGGAGCCCGCGCGTGCTCCACAGGTCGGGGAAGGCGCGGTGCACCTCCGGGCGCCCGGTGGCGAGCACGAGCAGCGGCGCGTCGACGAGCGCGCCGAGGACCGCGTCGAGGCAGCGCACGCTGGGGGCGTCGCCCCAGTGCAGGTCTTCGAGGACGAGCAGCACCGGGCCCCGGGCGGTCTCGGCGGCGATCCAGGCCTCGACGGCGCGCCGGATCTGCTCGCCCATCACCAGCTTGTCGTGCCGCGCCGCGCGGAGCTGCACGCCGGCGTCGTCGTCGGAAGGCAGGCCGACGAGCTCGCCCAGGAACTCGGCGACACGCGCGGCGTCGCCTCCAGCCACGCGCTCGGCGACGCGCGCCCGGAGCTTCTGCCTCCCCTCCGCGAGGGGCTCGCCGTCGAAGAGCCCGATCCTGGCGCGCACCGCGCGCGCCAGGATCGCGAAGGGCGAGCCGGCGGCGAGCTGATCGCCGCGGCCGAAGATGGAGCGCAGGTCGCCCCTCGCCGCGCCTTCGGCGAGCAAGAGCTCGTGGACGAGGCGCGATTTGCCGCCGCCCGCCGGGGCCGTGACGAGGACGGCGCGCGCCGCCGGCTCGCCGAAGCACTCGCCGACGATCGCTCGCAGCGCGCCGAGCTCGCGGTCGCGGCCCACGCAGGGCGTGGCGCGGCCGAGCAGCCGCCGGGCCGGATCGATGGTCTCCCGCTCGCGCCGCAGCTGGTGGCCCGCCACCTCGAAGCGCGCGTCGAGCAGCCCGAGGGTCACGTCGTCGAGCAGCGCCGCATCCGCGCCCGACGCCGAGACCTCGTCGAGGAGCCGCGCGGCGCGATCGATGGCGGCGCCGGCCGGGAACCTGCTCGCCGCGTCGACCCGCCCTGTGACGACCGCCACCGCGGCGCCGGGGAGCGCGGCGCGGACCAGGAGCGCGCACCGCGCCGCGTTCGCCGCCTGCTCGCGCGCCGTCGGCGCGCCCGTCACCGTCGCGACGAGCGCGCGGTCCGCCGTCCATTGCGCGCGCACGCCGAGGGGCGCCAGCGCCGTCTCGAGGAGCCGGCGGGCCGTGTGCTCCTCCACGGGCAGGGTCGGCGCGTTCGCGGAGAGCGCGCGCATCACGCCTGACTCCTCGCGCGGGCGCGCCAGCACCATGCTCACGAACCGCTGCTCTCGACCGGTGAGGAACGCCTCGGCGGCGCCGAGGCTCCCGGCAGCGAAGCCGCCCGCGCGCAGGCTCCCGAGCGCCTCCACCACCGCGGCGGCGCTCGCTGGGCGCCTGGCCGGCTCCTTCGCCAGCATGCTCTCGACGAAGTCCGAGAGCGCCCTCGGGATCTCGGGCGCGATCTCGCGCGCCGGCGGCGGGTCATACGCGAGGACCTTGCAGATCACCGCGACGACGTGGTCACCCGAGAAGGCAGGTGTCCCCGTCAGGCACTCGTAGAGCACGCAGCCGAGAGAGAAGACGTCCGCGCGCTCGTCGAGATCGTCCCTCCCCTGCGCCTGCTCGGGCGCCATGTACCCGGGCGAGCCGATCGCCGCGCCGGTGCCGGTCAGCGAGCGGCCCCCGCGCAGGCGCGCGATGCCGAAGTCGAGGAGCCGCGGGCTCTCCGCATCGCCGTCGGCGAGGAAGATGTTGGACGGCTTGAGGTCGCGGTGGAGGATCCCGCGCGCGTGCGTCCACACGAGCGCGCCGGCCACCGCGGCGACGAGGCCCACGCCGGCGTCGATCGAGAGGCGCTCTCGCACGAGGCGCGCGGCGAGATCCTCGCCGTCGAGCCACTCCATGGCCAGGAACGGCGTGCCCTCCGCCGTCGCGCCGTGGGCCACGTAGCGCACGATCGACGGGTGCTCGAGCTGCGCCAGGAAGCTCGCCTCTCGCAGGAAGCGCTCCGGAGCCTGCGCGACGTGCATCAGCTTGACGGCGACGAGCGCGCCCGTCGCGAGGTCGTCGCACGCGTAGACGTCCCCCATACCGCCCGAAGCCGCGAGCCGCCGGACCTCGAAGCGATCGGCGATCAGCTGGCCGGCGCGCATGGCGCGCATCCTAGCCCATCGCGCGCCGCGGGCTCCGGCTCTAGCCATCGCGCGCACGCGGCGATAGTGGTGGAGCATGAGCAGGATGCGCCCGCGAGCACCGCGGAGCAGCGGACATACGACCCACCCCGCCGCCGCCGCGCGGCCGATCCCGGGGGAAGGAGCGTGGAGCTTCCTCGTCGTGGAGCAGGCCACCTCGCGCACGGTCTCGCTCCCGCGCGCCGGTTCTGTGATCATCGGCCGGGGAGACGCAGCCGACCTCCGCCTCGAGGACGCGTCGGTGTCGCGGCGCCACGCGAGGATCGACGTCGGGCCCAGCGGCGTCCGCGTCATCGATCTCGAGAGCCGCAACGGCATGCGCGTGGGCGGCGCGCCGCTCACGGGCGAGCGCGCCCTCGTGGTCGGCGACGTGCTCGCCGTCGGCGACGTGACGCTCATCCTCCGCGGCCCATCGCGGCCGCGCGGCGCGGAGCCGGCCGAGGCCCGCCCGGCGCCGCAGGTCGCCGAGGAGGCCAGCGTCGTGTCGCTGGCCCTCGGCGACCACACCGTCGTGCTCGCCGATCCGGCGATGATCCGGCTCTTCGCGCTGATCGAGCGGCTCGCCGCGGCGACGTTGCCGGTGCTCGTCGTCGGCGAGACCGGCGTCGGCAAGGAGCACGCAGCGTTCGCCGTCCACCGCGGCTCCGCGCGGCGCGAGGCGCCCTTCATCTGCGTGAACTGCGCCGCTATCCCGGACAGCCTCCTGGAGAGCGAGCTCTTCGGCCACGAGAGAGGCGCGTTCTCCGGCGCCCACGCCGCCCGGGAGGGCCTGTTCGAGCGCGCCGCCGGGGGCACCCTCTTCCTCGACGAGGTGGGCGAGCTCAGCCCAGCCGCGCAGGCCAAGCTGCTCCGCGTGCTCGAGGGCGGCCATTTCGCGCGCGTCGGCGACACGCGCGAGCGCCGGGCCGACGTCCGCGTGGTCGCCGCGACCAACCGCGATCTCGCCGCGGAGGTGAAGGCGCGCCGCTTCCGCGAGGATCTGCTCTTCCGCCTCAACAGCGCGGTGGTGCTGATCCCGCCGCTGCGCGAGCGCCCGGCCGACATCCCGGTGCTGGCGCGCCGCTTCCTCGCCGCGGCGCGCGTCGGCGCGGGCGCGCGACCGCTCGCCCTCACGCCGGAGGCGATGCGCGCGCTCACACGCCACGCTTGGCCGGGCAACGTGCGCGAGCTGCGCAACGCGATGGAGTACGTCGCGGCCGCCGTGCCGGAGGGCGCGGTCGAGCGATCGAGCCTGCCCGACACGATCACGGCCGGCGCGAAGCGCGCCCCCACGCCTCCACCCGCTGCCGAGCTCCGGCCCATCGCGGAGGAGCTCGAGGAGCTCGAGCGCGGGCGGATGCGCGAGGCGCTCGCGGCCGCCGGCGGCGTGAAGACGCGGGCAGCGCGGCTCATCTCCATGCCGGAGCGGACGTTCCGCCTCAAGCTCCGCCAGTACGGCCTCGACCGGGCCGGAGACGGAGACGAATGACCGGGCTCACCGCTCAGGCCTGCTCATCCAAAGGTACATCTGCCCCGTCAGCGCTCGCCAGAGGCCCGCTCGGTACCACCGCGGCGCCAAACTCATTGCCGGCAGCCGCCATGGCGGAAAGCCCAGCCGCCACCCAGCGACAGGTTCGACCATGAGCAATTTCGTGGTGTTGCGAGTCGAGCCCTCTTGGCCTGCCACCTGCTTGGAGGGGAGTCATGAAAACAACCTCTCACTTCTCCGCGCTGTCGTTCGCTTGTTGGGCCATGTTCGCAGCGGCAACAGGGGTCTTCATTCCCGGCTGCATTCGCCACGACAGCGATAACGATGCTCAGGATGACAGCGCTCGAGAAGCCGACTCCCATGACAGCAGCCTCACGGGCACCACCTTCGTCGACCTGGGCGACTTCGTCACGTCGGACGCCGACATCGAGCGCTGGTCGGAGATCCGTCGAGGCCTGGATACCAGGTTCAACGAGGTCTGCGGCGATACGTTCTGCGAAGGGGACTACTCGAACCTCGAATCGCTCGGGTTCACCTGCTCGGTGTCGTCGAAGCAGGGTCGCATCCGCGAGTGTGTGTGGACGTTCGCGGCCAGCGCCGAGTCCGTCGACGGCGCGTCCGGAAGCATCGCTGCCAGCGTGCCTTTTTACGAGTGCCGCGTCCGGCCGACCGGGCGAGTGCGCAACCTCCTGAGGGCGTTCGGCGAAGATCCCCTGAGCAGCGAGCTCCCCGGTCTGTCGGGCTCGCTCTACGACGCGCTCGGCGACTGCTTCGACCACCCTCTGGGCGAAGCCGCGCTGCCCGCGCCGAGCGAAGGGCCTTATGCCGATGTGGCCGACGGCCTCGAGGGCGAGGAGATCGACGCCTGGTACGCCATGACGTCTGCGCTCCGCGCCAACTTCGACGACCTCTGTGGTGACTCGTTCTGTGAGGGCGACTACACCAATCTGCGGTCGCTCCGTTTCCGGTGCAGCGAGAACACCGGGACCGGCAAGCTCGGCACATGCGCGTGGGTCTTCGCGGGCAGCGACACGTCCCGCGGCCGTAGGGGCTTCATCCAGGTACGCAAGCAGCCCTTCACCTGCAGCTTCCCCGTGGACGCGACGCCCGGAGAGCTCGCGGCTGCGCTCGCGCCCGGCGCGAGCGAGACGAGCGTGATGTTCCGCCCGCTGCCCAACGCGACGATCTCGATCAACGACGCGCTCATCGGCTGCCTCTGAGGCTGAAGCGCTCTCGGTCTCGCCTGTGCGGATGGAAGCCCCCTACCCTGCACCGCTGAAGCCGGCTTCCGATTGGCGTGCAGCCCTTCTCGGGACATCATGGCGGCGTCCCCGGGCCTCCCCGCCCGTCGCTGCACGCTGCCCGGGGGCAGGAGAGACCATGAAATATCTGCTCGCGGGCGCGTTCGCGCTGCTCCTCACCGCCGGTTGCACCAGCCCCGATCACCACCCTGCCGCCGCACCCCAGCCCCACGCGGCGCCGCCCACCGCAGCCCCGGCCCTGCCGCACAACGGCGACGCGGAGAAGGCGGCGGCGGCGCTGCTCGGGGTGCTCCTCCGTGACAACACCGCCTTCGTGCAGGCCCACCCGCCGGGCTATTTCCAGTCCTTCCAGAACGACCAGCACCCCCGCGCCACGGTGGTCGCCTGCGCCGACTCGCGCTTCCACCTGCAGTCCATCGATCGCGCGCCCGACGGGGATATCTTCGAGATCCGCAACATCGGAAACCAGATCGACACGAGCGAAGGGTCGGTGGACTATGGCGTTCATCACCTCCACACACCGCTGCTCCTCATCATCGGGCACGTCGGCTGCGGGGCGGTGAAGGCGGCGCTCGGAGACTACGGCGAAGAGCCTCCGAGCATCCGGCGCGAGCTCGACGGCTTGCAGCTCTCGATTCGCCACACCGGCGCGCCCAAGGGGGCAGACACCTTCGAGGCGCGGTGGCTCGCGACGGTCATCGGCAATGTCCACCAGCAGGTGTCGGACGCGCTGCACGAGTACGCGGAGCCCGTGCGCACCGGGGATCTGTTCGTCGTGGGCGCGGTCTACGATTTTCGCGACGATCTCGGCCAGGGCAAGGGCCGACTCCACGTCATCGATATCAACGGCGAGGTCAGCCCAGAGCGCATCGAGGGCGCCCCGATCCTCAGGGCCGCCAAGCAGCTCGCCACCTCACCCTGACAGAGCTGACGGCGCCGGCTCTGGACAGCGTCGGCGCTGACCGGCTGCCCACCATCGGGCTGCAATGAGCTGTGCGACATCCTCCCGACATGCCACAACTGCGAGAAGACCTTACCGCCTTCTTCGTGCACAGCGCGAGTGACTCAGGCCCTCTGGTCAGCGAAGGCGGATCGCGAGCGCTTGAGCTTCCTGCTCGCGCGGCTCCTCGATCAGGGTCCGGACCGTTGAACCAGCTGGGCGATAGCGCGCGCGCTCGCCTCGTTCACCGGTGACCACACGAACATCGAGAGGCCGTCGCTGCCGTCGACGGAGAACACCGACGACTCCAGCACAATCTCGCCGACCCCGGGACGCACGAGCTGCTTCTGCAACTTGCCGTGCGACCGCATCTCACCTTCGTCCCACAGGCGGCGAAAGTCGGGGCTCGTCTCCATCAATTCGTCGATCAGCGCCGTCGCCTCGTCAGATTGGCCGGCACGAGCGATGTCGACGCGAAACGACGCGAGACAGGTACGGCGAACCTCTTCGACATGGTGCACCTTGGCCTCTGAACCCGGTTGAAAGACCCGGCGCAGCAGGTTGCGGTCGCGCTCCGGTACCGCCGCGTAGTCGCCGAGCACAGCGACCGCGGCGCGATTCCACGCGACGATCTGGAACGTCGGCGTCTTCACGAACGCGGGGACGGAGAGGTGGTCGAGCACGCGCTGAAGCGACGGCGTGACCGCGGCGGGCGGCGCGGGCCTCCGCGGCGGCGGACGGTCGTGCGCGAGCAGGAACAGCACCTCGCGGTTCGCGTCGTCGAGCTCGAGGGCGCGAGCGAGGCGTTCGAGCACGTCGTCCGACGGCGTGCCGCCGCGACCCTGCTCGAGCCACGTGTACCAGGTGACGCTCACGCCGGCTCGGGCGGCGATCTCCTCGCGGCGCAACCCGGGCGTGCGTCGGCGTTCGGTGGTTCTGGGATGCAGGCGCTCGCGACGGTCGCGCAGGAACGTGGGGAGGGTGGTAGTCGCCATACCGGTATCAGGGCCCGTCTTTTCGGGCGATCGATCCGAGCTTACGGTTCGCGCATGACCAAGACAATCCGAGTGTTCGTCACCGGCGCGACCGGCTGGATCGGCACGGCCGTGGTGAAGGAGTTGCGCGCGGCCGGCCACAGCGTCCTCGGCATGGCGCATGGCGACGCGGGCGCCGACAAGTTGAAGGCGCAGGGCGTGGAGGTCTATCGCGCCGAGCTCAGGGACCCGAAGAGCCTCGTCGAGGGCGTCCGTGCGACCGACGCGACGATCCACCTGGCGTTCCACATGGACTTCTCGGACTTCCCGAAGATAAACCAGATCGATCGCGACGCGATCAGAACGATGCTCGACGCGATGGCGGGCACGAACAAGGCGTTCGTCGGCACGAACGGCACGCTGGTGGTCGCGCATCCCGGCAAGCTCGCCTTCGAGACGGACGAGTCGCCGGCAAGCTCGCTGCTCGCGATCCGGCTCTCGGCCGAACGCCTCGTGCTCGATGCTTCGAAGCGCGGAGTGCGTGGCAGTGTCATCCGCCTGGCTCCGACGGTGCACGGCGCGGGTGACAAGGGCTTCATCGCGATGCTGACCACTCTCGCGCGCGAGAAGAAAGCCGCTGGCTACGTCGACGATGGCGACAATCACTGGCCCGCGGTGCATCGCGACGATGCGGCGCGGTTGTACCGGCTTGCCGTCGAGAGCGCACCGCCGGGAACCGTGCTGCACGGGACCGCGGAGGAAGGCATCACGATGCGCGCGATCGCGGAGACGATCAGCAAAGGCGCCGGTGTGCCAACGAAGAGCGTGCCTGTCGCGGAGGCAGGCGCTCACTTCGGATGGATGTCAGCGGTCGTCGGGCTCGATAACCAGGCCTCCAGCGAGGCGACGCGCCAGCTACTCGGCTGGAAGCCGGAGCAACCGGGCCTGCTCGACGACATGCGCGCTCACTACTTCTGATCCACGATCCAGCCGCCGTTTACTTGGGCTGGAGCCGGTTTGAAACGGGCGGAGCTGGCCTGTTCCCGATACCCGATACCGAGCCGGCATCCGATACCAGGCCGCTACCCGGTACGCGAGACCGAGCCGGCCTCCGGTACCAAGCCGCTGCTGCCGGATGCTTCATCAGTAAAAGAGGAAGGGCCACCAGTTGAGCATCGGCCCTCCGTCGACCGATTTCGCCTTGTTGCCGAGCCCGGGCATGCTCTGGCCCATGTAGACCATCCAGCCGCCTCCGCAGTCGGGGTGCTTGGCGTCGTAGCCGTTCGCCTTTGCATTCGTGTAGGTCGAGACGCTGTCGGTGCCGCCGGGGCCGTCTCCGAGGCCGTAGCTCTCGCAGCTCGAGCTCGCGGGGGTGTCGGTGTAGTAATCGTACTGGGCGCGAGAGTTCGCCGCGAAGTGGACGTTGCCGCAGCCCGTGCCCCAGCCGGTCGCGTCGAAGGCGGTGCCGGGCCACAGCTCCTTCGAGACGACGTGGTCCGGGCCGGGGAAGTCGACGCACAGACCCGGATCGTAGGAGCATGCATAGAGATCGGGCTGCGAGATCCCGTAGCGTGTGTCGAGGTCGAAGCGGAAGAAGCGCGCCGCGTTCACGTCGAGGTAGGGGATCGAGAGGCGAAGGTTCTCTTGCGCGTGCCCGGCCGCGTGGGTTCCACAGCCGGGGCCACGCTGCGTGTTGATTTCCTGTATTCGCGTCGAGACCTTGCAGCTCACGTGGTGGCCCGGGTCGTAGAAACAGCCATTGGTGCACTCGTTGAACTTGCCCGCGATCGGCTGGAGATCGTTGTCGTAGCGCTGGAGGTGGCTCTGGTTCTCGTAGACGTTGCGCGAGCCCGACTCCGACGAGATCCAGAGCTCGTTGATGATGCCGCGCTCGAAGAGCTCGCACATCGTGAGGTACTGGCCCGGAGCGTCGGGGTTTTCGTAGCCGAGGCGCGGCGCGAACGCGTCGGTGAAGAGCTGGCCGACGTCCCAGCCGTTCGGCGTCTCGGGCGGCCAGAAGTCCGGATAGGGAGCGCCCTTGGGATCCTTCAGGTCGACGACCTTGTCGATCGTGTAGCGCAAAAACGTCTGGGCGTTCGGATCGGCATAGCCGTGGTAACGCGAGCCGTCGGCAAACGCCGATACGAGATCGTCGAGGAGCTTGTCGAGCGTGGTGATCGCGCTTGCTGGCTTGTTCACCACATCGAGCACGAGGACGCGCGGCTCGATATGGGCGAGCTCAGCGTGGTGCTCGCGAAGCCATGGGCTGCCGTTCTCGGGGCCTTCCGGGCTCGGCCACACGAGCTCGCCCGCGCCCGACGACGTGCTCGATCCCATGCCGCCGCCTCCGACATTCGAGCCGCTCGAAGAAGTCGCGCCGCCTCCGACATTCGAGCCGCTCGAAGAGGTCGCGCCGCCCGCTGCGTCACCGCCCGACGTCGAAGTCGCGCTCGCGGTCGACGTCGTCTCCTCACCACCGCAACCGGCGACCAGGCCGGTGACGCCCATCACCGCTGCGAGCGCGATGGCCATCTCCCGCGCATATCCCCACCGTCGTTCGCGCTCTCGAGGCATTCATCACCCATACCTCACCGTCGATCGCGGCGGAAGCGCGTCCCGTCATCCGGTGAGTCGCATCGCGACCGCGTCGATGTCGCCGGTGAATGCGCGCATCTGGTCCGCGTGCTCGCGGAAGCTGGGGTGAGAGAGCTCCTCGAAGCTCGAGTCCTTGTTTCTGTTTCGCTCAGGGCCGATGGCGAGCTGGAGGGCAATCCCCTTGGGCGCACGAGCCTTGTCCGGTTCACTCCTTGTCTCCCTGGTCGGCCTTCGCGAAGCGATCCCGCAGCACC
>FSTQ01000588.1_pt1 | contig 18826 bp, 10 predicted proteins | sample 1637281 | NCBI WGS metagenome assembly FSTQ01 (sample SAMEA3914818, study PRJEB12502) | metagenome | biome: forest; material: soil | place: Canada | collected 2010-06-26 | depth 0.1 m
ACCGCGAAGTTGTCGATCGCCACGACGTCGCCCTTGCGCCAGGGGATGAAGACCATGTTCTTCCACACCGCCTCGCGCACGCTCTCCATGTCGGCGTCGCTGATCGGCGTGCCGTCGCCGAAGGTGCAGTGCATCGCCTGATCGAGCGGGCTCGAGCGGCGCTTCAAGCGCACCATCGCCGCGGCGAAGCCCGCGAGCAGCGCGTAGCGGGGCTTGCCGAGGCGCGCGGCGATCCGGCGGTACTCGCCCTCGGCCGCCGAGAGGTGGAACACCTGGCTGTGGTTGAACCAGGTGGGCTCGCCCGTCACGGGATGGAGCTTGGCGGCCGGCTGGGTGTTGACGAGGCGCAGGCGGCCACCGGGCAGCCAGGTGTGCTCGAAGCCGTTCGCGGCGCAGGCCTTCTCGACGACGGCGCGATCGGTGGTCAGGAACATCTCGTCCCAGCGCTTCAGCTTCCAGAGATCGAAGCGGCCCCCGCCCTCGGGGCCGGCGTAGTTGCGGATGTTGCGCACGCCCCGGGAGATGAAGCGCTCGCGCACCTCGGGATCGAGATCGGCGTAGACCTTGCGAAAATCGCAGAGCGGCGTCTCTCCGCCGGGGCCCGAGGACGGGACGAAGCAACAGAAGAAGAGGCGCGACGGCGGGCTCCGCGTGAAGCTCATCTCGCAGTGCTGCGGGATCGGGTAGTAGGGCGGCAGCTCGCTCGCCGAGAAGACATGGTCGGTGAGCGCGTTGCGCGGCGACGTGCCCAGGTAATCGTTCTTGAGGTGGGGATCGACGGCGCGCGCCACCCGCTCGAAGTCCGCGGCTCCGTCGACGGCGAAGCCCCGGAAGAGCAGCGCGCCGTGCTCGGTGAGCTTCCGGCGCAGGATCGCGTGGTTCTCGGCGATCCACACCGTCAGCGCCGGGACCGGGCGACCCTCGCCGCCGAGCGGCTCGATCACCAGAGGCAGCGGGCTGGTGCCGAGGGTACGGGCGCGGATCGCGGCGTCGGCGAGCGCGGGGGACGTCGTCGCGGAGGTCTGCATCATCGGCGGATGTTCGGCGAAGCGCGCGCGGAAGGAAAGAGCGAGCGATCGAGCGCACACCTCCCCGCCGGATCGTCCTCTCCGGGGCGATCCGTGCTACGAGGCGCGCCATGGCCTCCGGCAAGCCCCGCCTTCGATTCGCCCCCTCCCCGACTGGATACCTCCACATCGGCGGCGTCCGCACCGCGCTCTTCAACTGGCTCTGGGCGCGCAAGACCGGGGGCACCTTCGTCCTCCGGATCGAGGACACCGATCGCGAGCGGAGCACGCCCGAGAACGAGGCGATCATCCTCCGCGACATGACCTGGCTCGGCCTCAACTGGGACGAGGGCCCCGACTGCGGCGGCCCCGTCGGCCCTTACCGGCAGATGGATCGACTGCCCATCTACCAGGAGTTCGTCGAGAAGCTCATCGCCTCGGGCGCCGCCTACCGCTGCGACTGCACCAAGGAAGAGCTCGACGCCCAGCGCAAGGCGCTGACCGCGCAGGACCCCAAGGCCCAGTTCCGCTACCCCGGCACCTGCCGCGACAAGAAGCTCCCTGCCAACGGCGACAGGCCCGCTGTGGTGCGGATGCGCGCGCCGAGCTCGGGCGCCGTCACCTACCGCGATCTGGTCTTCGGCGAGGTCACGACGCCCAACAGCGCCCAGCAAGACGCGGTGTTGATGCGCTCCGACGGCGTCCCGCTCTACAACCTCGGCGCCGTGGTCGACGACGTCACCATGGGGATAACCCTGGTGGCGCGCGGGCGAGATCACATGATCAACACCCCCATCCAGATCCTGCTCTACGAAGCGCTGGGCGCCGAGCTCCCCGCCTTCGCCCACCTGCCGATGATGCTCGGGGCCGACGGCGCCAAGCTCTCGAAGCGCCACGGCGCCGTCGCCGTGGGCGACTACCGCGAGAAGGGCATTCCGGGGAGCGGCCTCCTCAACTACCTGGTTCGCTTCGGCTGGTCGCACGGCGACGAGGAGGTCTTCTCGGTCGCCGATCTGATCCAGAAGTTCGACTGGGAGCACTGCGGCAAGGGGGATGGGAAGTACGATCCCAAGAAGTTCTCGGCGATCATCTTCGAGCACCTCAAGCGCCCCGACCTCACCAGCGACGAGGCCTACGCCGACGGCGTGCTCCCTTTCCTCGCGAAGAACGGCCTCATTGACATCCCCCGCGCGAAGCTCCTCCGAGCGCTCCCGCTGGTGCGCGAGCGCGCGCAGACCTTCGTGGAGGCCGCCGACGCGCTCGACTACTTCTTTCGCGACCCGCCGACCCTCGACGAGAAGGCGGCCAAGAAGTTCCTCGTCGCCGACAAGGCCGCTCACCTCGGGGCGCTGCGCGAGCAGCTCGCCGCGGCCCCGGTCTTCGAGGCCAAGCCCCTCGAAGAGGGCGTGACGGCCTGGCTCGCCGAGCGCGGGCTCGAGCTCAAGGACGTGGCCCAGGCGGCGCGCGTGGCCGTCACCGGGCGCTCGGCCTCTCCCGGCCTGTTCGAGGTGATCGCGGTCCTGGGCAAGGACGCCGTCCTCGCCCGCCTCGATCGCGCCGTCTCCCTGGTCGCCGCGGCGAGCGCCTGACCGATGCAAACCACGCTTGCTTCCTTGTGGGCCCTCGCGCCCGGCACGTTCTCTGCGCCCGCCGGGCTCCCCGCGCTCGACGCCGGCCCGTCCCTGGCGATGACGGCGGGCAAAGCCTTCTTCCCTCTCCTAGCCTTCCTGGCGCTGGCGCCGGTGCTCTGGTTCTTCTTCGGCAAGACGTGGCGCGAGCTCGACGTCATCTCCCACGAGCACCAGCGAAAGACGCTGGCCGCGGGCGGCTACAACTACCGTCCTGCGGTCCTGTTCGCGATAACGGCGCTGGTGCTCACCCTCCAGGAGTACTACGGCGGGCGGGATTTCTACGACAACCACATCAAGCCGGTGCTCCGCGAGATCGAGGTCAACCAGCTCGTCCACCCGGGCGGCCTCGGCGGCCTCGTCAACCTGAAGAAGTACAACGACCTCTACGGCTACGCCTGGTGGGCCTTCGCGCGCTGCTCGGGCTACGTGGCCTTCCCGATGATCGCCTGGAAGATCTTCTTCCGGAAGGACAGCCTGCTCGACATGGGGCTGCGCACGCGCGGCTTCCTCAAGCACGCCTGGATCTACGTGCTCTGCCTCGCGGTGGTGCTGCCGGCGGTGTACATCGTCTCCAAGTCACCTGATTTCTCCAACTACTACCCCTTCTACAAGAAGGCCTCGCGCTCCTGGTTCGATCTCATCTGCTGGGAGTGCATGTACTTCGCCCAGTTCTTCGCGCTCGAGATCTTCTTCCGCGGCTTCTGGCTCTCGGGCCTGCGGAACACCCTGGGATCAGGGGCGATCTTCGCGATGGTCGTGCCTTATTGCATGATCCACTACGGCAAGCCTTACCTGGAGGCGTGCGGCGCGGTGGTGGCGGGGATCGCGCTGGGATCGCTGTCCATGAAGACCAAGAGCATTTACTCGGGTTTTCTGGTGCACGTGACGGTGGCTCTGTCGATGGATCTGCTCTCGCTGGCCAACCACGACGCTTTACCAAAGGTGTTCTGGGGGTAAGAGCCTCCGGCGCTGCCCCTCATCGCGCGATCAACGCCGCCCCGAGCACGCCCGCCGAGTCCCCCAGCGCGTTGCGCAGGATCGGCGTCGTCAGCTCGTCGTTGAACACCAGCTCTCCCACCCGCCTCGCCCCCTCGTCGTAGAGCACGTCGAGGTTGGAGACCCCGCCTCCCAGCACGATCGCGCTCGGATCGAGGATGTCGATCACGTTGGCGAGCCCGCGGGCATAGGCCTCCACCAGCGCCTGGATCGCCGCCTCCGCGTGCTCGTCAGAGCCTCGCTCGCGCGCGATCTCCGCGAGCGGGAGGCGCCGCCCGCTCCGCCGCTGGTACTCTCGCTCCACGGCGGGGCCGCTGGCGTAGAGCTCCAGACAGCCGGTGTTGCCGCAATAGCACCTCTGGTCGTCGTCCGAGCGGATCGCGTGATGACCCCACTCGCCGGCGATGCCCTGCGCTCCGCTCCAGATCTCCCCGCGCGCCACCACGCCTCCGCCGACTCCGGTCCCCAGGATCACGCCGAACACCATCCCTCCGCGGTGCGGCGCCGCGGCGCCGAGCACCGTCTCGGCCAGCGCGAAGCAGTTGGCGTCGTTGTCGAAGGCGAGCGGGCGGCCGAGCGCGCGCGCGAGATCGGCGCGAAATGGCCTCCCGTTGAGGCAAACCAGGTTGGAGTTCTTCACGAAGCCGGAGCGCCGCATCGTCCCTCCGGGCATCCCCACGCCGATGGGGATCGTCGCCGCGCTCTGCCCCGCGGCGATGCTCCGGATCAGCTCCTCCGTCCGGGCGACGACGGCCTCGTATCCTTCCTCGCTCCCCGTCGGCACGCGCCGCCGGTCCAGCACCTCGAGCTCGCCGCTCGGCCCGCGCCGCGCGAGCACGGCCTCGACCTTGGTCCCGCCGAGGTCGACGCCAATGACCAGCGCGGCGGTCACGAGATCACCGCGCGTCACGGCGACGGGCAGAGCGTCGTGTAGTCGACCGGGCAATCGACCGTCTTCAGCCAGGCGGTCTCGAGGGCGTCCACGCTCGCCATGCCCGCCGCGTCCGTCTTCGTCTTGATGTGATCGATGAGCGCCTGCATCTTCGCCGCCTTGCCCACGTTGGCCTTGTAGAACTCGCTCAGGGCCGTATCGAGCACCCCGACGCCGATGGCCTTGCCGACCTCGCGGAAGAAATAGGCACCCTTCATGTAAGGCACGCTGGACCAGAGCGGGTCGTGGATGAGATCGATGCTGTTGCACGTGCTCGGGAGAGCGACGGTGTTGGCGCCGTTGGCCGGGTCGCACACATACTGGAGCTCGCACTCGTAATCGCCCCAGACGTCGACCTGAAATTGCTCGAGCGCGTGGGCGGCGAGGTAGCTGACGGTGCCCTCGGAGAGCACGAAGTCTTCCCAGCAGGCGATGCGGACGCCGTCACCGTACCAGCCGTGCGCGGCCTCGTGGGCGTGGACCTCTTCGCTCTTGAAGTCGTCCTTGCCGACGTGCCAGTACGGGTGGTGCTCCATCCCGCCGTAGGCGCCTTGACCCCAGTTGGCGGACACGCTGCCTGCGGTGGTGCCGAAGGAGTAATCCCCGTAGGTCTTCTCGTAGAAGTCGAAGACCTGCGTGAGGTGGGCTGTCCCCATCGCGGTGTCGGCGGCCTGCCCGGGCAGGTGCCAGGCGTTGATCTGCGTGCCCTTCGTCGTCTTGCCGAGATCGACCTGGGTGAACTTGGCGACGGCGACGGCCGGCATGTACGAGGGCGCGTCGGCGGGGATCGACGCCGGGTACACCGCGGTCAGGCCCGCCGTGGCGCCGGTGACCTTCATCGTGAAGGTGACGCCGTCGGACGGATCCGATTTGCAGGGGAAGAGGTTCCCGCAGAAGTACGTCCAGAGAAACGTGAGCTGCCCCGACGGCAACCAGCCGTCGAAATTGGTGTGCGCTTTGAAGGCGTACTCGACGACGATCTTCGCGGCGCCCGCGCCGCTCGGGACCCCGACGTCGAGCTGCGCGCCGATCGTGCCGCTCTTCGTGGCGAACTGGAGCGGGCCCTGATCGTTCGAGACCGTGGTGATGCTCAGATCCCCGATCTCGAACGAGGCCGCCTTGCTCGTCGCCGAGGGCGCGAGGGTGATCGTCGCCTTGCCGGTGAGCGCGGTGAGATCGAGCTCGAGATCCGTGGTGAGGATGTCCCGCGTCCAGTCCTCGCCCGCGGGCGGAGGCACGACGCTGCCGCCGCCGCTGCCACCGCTGCCGCCGCTGCTGCTCGTGCTGCTGCTCGTGCCGCTCGTGCTGCTCGTGCTGCTGCTCGCGCCGCCTGCGCCGCCTGCGCCGCCTGCGCTCGAGGTCGTGGCGGTGGTCGACGTGGCCGACGTGGTCGACGTTCCACCGGTCCCGGTCTCTCCGCCGTCGGAGCAGGACGCGACGCCCGTGACGGTCATACCCAGCAAAGCAGCGGTCGAGATCCAGCTGAAAGCGCGCATTTCAAGCTCCCCGTGAAGCGCCGCGTGCGGGCAGAAATTGCCTCGCGTCCTGCCGCGACGGACCGGCGTTTTACCACGGGGTCCGGCGGAATAGCTGCGCGGGTTTGCCTGTACCCCTTCAGACATCCTATGCTCTCGGGCCCGATCGTGCTGACTCGCTTTCGATCCTTCCGACTTCGCGCGCTGGCCGCGGCCGCCGGGCTCGCGGCGCTCGCGCTCGTGCCTGGGCGCGCCTCCGCGGACATCTTCACGTACACCGACGCCGAGGGCGTCGTGCACTTCGCCAACAAGCCCAAGGGCGACGGGCGCTTCCAGGTGTACATCAAGTCGGCGGCGTCCTCGAACAAGCGCGCGGGCGTCGTCCCGTTCATGCCGAGCGACGCCTCGTCGGAGCGCTTCACCCGCTACGCCGAGTGGATCCGGCAGGCGGCGATCCTCTACCAGATCCCGGAGGAGCTCATCCGCGCGATCATCAAGTGCGAGAGCGACTACGACCCGCGCGCGGTGTCGCCCGCGGGCGCGCAGGGGCTGATGCAGATGATCCCCGAGACGGCGCTGCGCATGCAGGTGCGCGACGCCTTCGATCCTCGCGAGGCGATCTTCGGCGGCACGCGCTACCTCCGCGTCCTCGCCAACATGTTCAACGGGGATCTCGAGCTGACGATCGCCGGCTACAACGCGGGCGAGGCCGCCGTGGTGCGCTACGCCGGGATCCCGCCGTACGAAGAGACACAGGCGTATGTCGCCCGTGTACTCACGTACTACCGGCGCTACCGCACGAGCACCGACGTGGTGGCCGCGTCTTCCAACTTCTGATCGCAGCGCCACGGCGTTTCACGGGGATCGCAACGCGACGCATCAGCCGCGCGGCGAGGCGCAGCGGTGACGATCAAAGCGCTTCCGGGGTTGTGCCGGGCCTTGCGGGTAGCTAGAGACCCGCTTACGGGCGACGTCAGCCCGTCGCAGAACCGCAGGGCCAGAGCCATGACCGTCTCCCTCCTCGACCTCACCAAGCGCGCCCCCGAGATCGTCCCCCTGAAGCCGCCCGTCGACCCGGCGACGCTGCTTCACAAGTCGATGCCGGAGGCGCCGGACTGGCGCCGGATCCCCGCCTACGCCGACGTGACCGAGGAGCAGTTCCTCGATCACCGCTGGCAAGCGAAGAAGTCGATTACGAGGACCGACAAGCTCCTGGAGACGCTGCGCGGGCTGGTCTCGGAGGAGTTCATCAAGGACGCGACCGCGGGGTTCGCCCGCTCGCCGATGAGCGTGCGCGTCTCGCCCTACCTGCTCTCGCTCATCGACTGGAACGACCCCTACGGGGATCCGCTCCGCACCCAGTTCATCCCCGTCGCCTCGCGCTTCCTCCCCGATCACCCCAAGCTCGGGCTCGACTCGCTCCACGAGCGCGAGGACGCGCCCGTCGCCGGGCTGACTCATCGCTACACCGACAAGGCGCTCTTCCTGCCGCTCGACACCTGCCCGGTCTACTGCCGCTTCTGCACGCGCAGCTACGCCGTCGGCATCGACACGGAGGACGTGGAGAAGACGCACTTCAAGGTCGACGAGGAGCGCTGGCAGAAGGCCTACGCGTACATCGCCTCGCGCCCCGAGCTCGAGGACATCGTCGTCTCCGGCGGCGACGCGTACAACCTCCGCGCCGAGCAGGTCGAGGCCATCGGCACGACGCTGCTGAAGATGGACAACATCCGCCGCATCCGCCTCGCCACCAAGGGCCCGGCGGTGATGCCGCAGAAGATCCTCACCGATCACGAGTGGATCGACGCGGTGACCCGCGTGGTCGAGCTCGGCCGCAAGATGCACAAGGACGTGGTGATGCACACGCACTTCAACCACCCCAACGAGATCACCGGCATCACCCGCGACGCGCTCAACAAGCTCTTCGAGCGCGGGATCCTGGTGCGCAACCAGGCCGTGCTCCAGCGCGGCGTCAACGACTCCCCCGAGACGATGAAGCTCCTGGTGAAGCGCCTCGGCCACCTCCACGTGCAGCCCTACTACGTCTACGTGCACGACCTCGTGCAGGGCGTGGAGGACCTGCGCACGACGCTGGCCACGGCGACGATGATCGAGAAGCACGTGCGCGGCTCGACGGCGGGCTTCAACACCCCGACGTTCGTGGTCGACGCGCCCGGCGGCGGCGGCAAGCGCGACGCGCACTCGTACGAGCACTACGACCGCACGACGGGCGTGTCGGTGTTCCAGAGCCCGAGCGTGAAGGCGGGGGCGCGGTACGTGTACTTCGACCCGATTGACCAGCTCCCGGCCGAGGGGCGGGCGCGCTGGGCGGATCCGCGCGAGCATCAGGTGATGATCGACGAGGCGCTCGCCAAGAGCGGTTGAAGGGGCAGCGCCGTTAGCGCGATCCGCGCCGCGGCGCGCTCGCGACGCCTCGAGCGGGCATCGGGCTCTTGCCACGCGCGAGGCAGGCACATGGGTATCCTGATCCAGAGCGAGCTGCGAAACCTTCACGCGGCGGTCGTCGCCGCCCGGCTCGTCGAGAGCCGGGCGAGCCTGTTTGCCGGGGTCGACCCCGGCTTCGTCGCCGGGCTCGCCCACGGCGCGACCCCGAGCGACCAGCTCCTCTCGGACCTCGACGCCATGAACACCGCCAGGACCCTGGCGGACGGGAGCATGCCTCTCGCGATCTGGCTCGCGAACGCGCTGACGCTCGCTGGATCGCTGCGGGAGTCCGCGATCTTCAAGGCTGCTCTGGAGGCGTGCCGGCGCTCTCATCCTCCCCTCTCCACCGCGCCTGTCAGCGCTGCCTGGCAGATCGACTCCAGCGCTGCGAGCCGGAGCGATATGACGGAAGTGCGCCTCTTCAACCTGGTAGCGTCCCAGGAATGGACGCTGAGCGTGGCTCCGGCGACGACCCTGCTTCAGCTCATCGGTGAGCTCAGGGCGCTCGTGCACGCGCGTCCCTGGACGGCTCCGGGGGTGCCAAAGCCGGGCTCTGCATATCTGTTTCGTTGCTACCGGAGCGAGGCTGACAGCGAGCCTCTCGCTCCCCACACGACGATAGCCGAGCTCTCGTCGCGCGACAGCGGCGCTCGGCTCTCGTTGAACGTCGAGTGGTACAGGAGCTTTCGCGGCGCCGCTGGAAGAGCATTTCGGTGAGCTGACCTCGCGAAGAGGGTAATCGAGCGCGCGCCGGGCGTGCAGCGTTGTCGTCCTCTCGTCCTGCGGCGCTGTGAGCGGTCGCGTCGCTCGCGCCGTCGGCGTCGCCGGCTGTCGCTGCGTTCGAAGGGCGCGATCTCCCGGAGGACGGGCCGGGGAGACCGCGCGCGTAATCAACTGAAATAGCCATGGGCAACCCTGCGAGTTACGTCTTCGACCAGGACCAACGCGGAGGGGCGTGATGACGTTGCCTGAGCACTCATGAGCACTTCACCAGATGAATCGACGGTGTTTTTCACGGCCGATGCCGGACCCTCGCTCTCCTTCGACCCCTACGCCGGGATAGAGGGAGCGCGAGACGCACGCCAGGATCAGATAGAGTCGTTGCTCGGCGATGCCGACAGCATCGCGCGCGCGATCCTCACCGTGCCGGAGCGGCGGCTCGCCTGGCACCTCACCGCACCGCCGGCCCTCGCGCCGCGGGCGATCGACTTTGCCCGCGCGCTGCGGGACGCGACGCTGCAGAGAACCACCGCCGCGCACCTGCTCGCCGAGGCCATCGCGGGCGAGATGGCCGGGATCACCGGGCCCGTCGCGGCGGAGCGCTGGGGCACGGTGGACCGCCTCTGGCAGGAGCTCGCGTGGAGCCGTCACGCGGCGAGCGAGCTTGGCGAGGTGGCGAGGTGCCTCGGGCTCCCGGAGCCGGAGTCGACAGCGAAGAAGGTCCTGGCCGCGATCACCGCCGAGCTCTTGCCGAGCCTTCACCTGATCTTCGCCGCGGCGGCGCGCGATCCCGAGCATCGCGAGCTCCACCTCCGCGGCGCGGGCGAGGCGCCGGCTCACCCGCTCACCAACGTCGCGCGAGCGGTGCTCCGCGCCGAGCAGCTCGTCGACGCGCGCCGCCTCCGCGACGCGGGCCAGCACTGCCGGGCGCTCCATGCCTACCTCGCGTTCGCGCCGGAGACTCACCGCGAGAGGCCGCAGCTCGCCCTGGAGATTGGCTCTCTCGCGGAGCAGGCGGAGAAGAGCGCCCAGGCGTACTTGATCACGAGCGCCCTCGGGCTCGTCACGGCGCTCACCAAGGCCATGCAAGCCTACCCGTTCGACGCGCGGATCTGCCGGGCGGCGGCGGCCTTGCACATGCGATGTGGTGTCCTCCTCGTCAATGACTGTCAGTTCAACGCGGGTGGGGCTCACTTCGTCCGAGCGATGGCCCTCGATCCCAGGAGCCCGGAGCCGCAGGGCCTGCTGCTCGCGACACGGGAAGCGCTGATCGCGGCAGGCCACGAGCTCGCGGCCGCCGTGAAGAAAGGGCACACCCTCAACCAGGCCGGCCTCTCGCTGCTCGCGGAGGTGCGCGGGGACCTGTGTCAGGTCGCCGCGCTCGCCGAATCCTACGAGTTCTGGGATCTGCGGAACAGCTACGAGAAGGCGCTCAGCGCCGAGCTCGCGCTCCGGCTCGGGCTCGATCCTTCGGAGCCCAGAGAGCACATCGCTGCGCTCGCCATCGTGGAGGAGCTCAACAAAGAGAGTGAGCGCGGCGCCTCGCTCGATGAGCGAATGGCGCGCCTCCTCGCCGATCACCCGGACCTCGCGGGCGCGCCCTGGGAGCTGATCCGCGCGGCCGAAGAGAGGGGCGAGCCGCTGTCCGCGGAGGGCTTGATCGCCGCGCTCCCCGCGCCTCCCCGCGCCCCGGAGAAGTTGGATGACTCCGCGCTCGATCAGGCGATCCTGCGCATGCGCGAGGCATCGTCCCGACGGGCCGCGCCTCGCCGCTTCAGCGCGGCGCGCGCTTACCCCTGGCTCTTCTCTCGGCTGGACCTCCCCGCCAAGGTCGCTGCGGTCGCCGGGTTGTCGCTCATTCTCGTGGGCGGCGGCCGCCTCGCCGGGAATGCCCTCGACGCGAACCGGCGCAACGGCACGTACGCCGAGCTCCGATCGGCGGCTACCGAAGCGCGGCACGAGGACGTGATCCGGGCGGCGCGGCGCTTCATCGCCAGCACCGCATCCGGAGCCGACGACTACCGCGCTCGCGAGGTGGCGCGCGCGTACCGGAAGGCGCTGCTGCAAGAGATCACCAGGACGGCGGCGGGCGGCTCGGAGCAGGAGCTGCCTCGATTGCTCGCTGACGCCCGCGCGCTCGAGGCGTGGACACCGAACGAGAGCGCTCCCGAGAAAGAGGGTGAGGGCCAATGATCCGCGATCGTCTCCGTCGAGCCTGCGTCGGGCTGCTTCTCCTCGGTGTGCTCGCCATGGTGGCCGGGGCCTGGCGGCCCTTCGATCGCGCGAGCGCGGGCTCGGCCGCCGACGCGCCCTCGGCGACAGCCGCGCTCGCGGCGCTCCCCCAGCGCTTCGAGATCGACATCTCCGATCTCGTCATCAACCTCCGCGGCAAGCCCCAGAAAGAGATCGAGGATCAGCTCCGTGACTGGGCGGTTTATGGAACGCTGATCGAGCTCGGCGTCGACAAAGACGAGCTGGGCAAGGCCACCTTCAAGACCGCTCCGGTGCGCCTGCCCTACCTCGAGCAGGCGTTCACCTTCGATTACGGCCGGGGCCGGCGGGCGCTCCTCGGCGACCGGCAGGCCGTCCTGTTCCACGACGCCGACGATCCCGATCCGACAGCGACGCTGGGCCGCCTCGCCGACAAGGTGCGGATGGAGACCGGCGAGATGCCCGAGCGCTTTCACGTGCTGGCGATCACGCCCGACCTCGCGACGAGCACCATCCAGATCGTGCGTGAGCCCGACGTGGAGGGGACGGCCATGTTCGGGAGCCAGTACGGCTATGTGGAGCGGAGCGCCGTGAACCTCGGCGAGCTCCAGGCCTGGCTCGCGGAGATCGATGACGTCACCTACGCCGGCGTCCGGGGGAGCGTGCTTTATCTGGGCGGCCGCCGCGCCGCGAAGAGCCGCACGAAGAACGTCACGGTGGACGACATCGCGGCGCTCTTGCAGGCACAGAACGTCATCGCCAGGGATCGCGAGAGGATCGAAGCGCGGGTAACGGACATCAACGCGGAGTTCCAGGCCGAGATGAAGCAGGCCTCCGCGTGGCGCGCGCGCACGCTGGAGCAAGAGCTCCGGCCCGTCTACGAGAAGAAGATCGCCGAGATCAAGGCCGGCCCCTCCGCGCCTGGCTTCTCCCTCGATCCCCAGTGGAACCCCGCGGGGCTGGCCGAGACGCTCGAGAAGGCCGCCGAGAATCCTTGCGCGTTCTACAAGGAGACGTTCCAGGCTCTCAAGGCTGGACAGGGCGCCGAGCTCGACTCGGCTCCATTCATTCTCTACAGCTCCGCCAACCTCTACGAGACGTACTCCTCCCTGGCGTCGACAGGCCAGAAGAACCCGCGAGCCGTCTGCGCGGCGGCTCGCGCCGAGCTCGGCCCGCAGCTTCGCGCCATGGCGAGGGACGTGCGCGTGGCCCGGTTGGAGTCGGACCTCGGGCAGCGGGTACGCGGGCTTCAACGCGCGATGCTCCCGCTCTGGACCTCGACGCGCGACCTCCGGGCGCGACCGCACAGCGAGGCGAGCTCCCTGAGCCTGGCGCTCTTCACCTACATACAAGCTCGCCATCAGATCCAGTGCGCCCGCTACGATGGCCCGCTCGCCGGCACCCACGTCGGCATGAACCTCTTCTACACGGATCTGCTCGCCAAGCTCTGGGAGGGCGTCGATCTTCACCACGCGAGCCCCGGGGCGTCAGTCCCGGGCTTCCTGAGCAGCCCGCGCATGCGCCTCGAGGACGAGTGGAAAGCGGAGTCCGAGCGGCTGCCGAGCACGCGCATCTGGTTCGGGCCCAAGCCGGATGGATACACGCGCTCCAAGGAGGGAGACTCGGTCTGGTTCGAGCACATCGCCACCCGCGTCTTCGCCGCGGGATCGGATCCTGCCAACCCCGACAAAGAGGAGCAGCCGTCGGAGGGCAGCCGGCGCTCGCTGTCGTGGTGGGATCACCACTACGAGGCTGTCGCCGACTACGAGCAGGAGTACCACGTCCAGAACCAGATCGAGAAGTGGTCGCTGATCACCGGCTGGTGGAGAGACAAGCTCCAGTACCTGAGCCTGGTCGCCGTCGATCACGGCCAGCGATTCGACCGCTGGTATGACCGGGAGAAGCCCAACCTTCGTTATCAGTTTGCCATCCCGCTCCGGCCGGAGTCGGAGTGGGTGACGCAGACCGAGTGTATCGACCTCCTCGCCTCGTATCCCTTCGTGGGCTTCGCCTCGGGGACCATGAGTCAGATCGAGGGCGGCGTGAGCCTCGGCGGCCGGAGGGCGATGGAGCAGGCCCCCAAGATCAGCGCCGAGAAGCCCTGGGCCCTTCGACAAGCGGCCCCGGATGCCGCGGAGGGTCGCGGGAGCAGCGCGGGAGTCCGACCGCTCTACCGGGGCCCCGGCGAGGTCACGGTCGAGCTCGCGTCGACGACACCCACGCGCGCTGGCGCGGTGGACGTCGGCTTGCACCACATCGGGATCAAATATGCGCGCGCGGATGCTGCCGAGGCCACCATCGCGCTCCGGAGCGACAAGGGCGCGATTGGATCCATCGTCGGCAATCGCCGAGCTTCCGGGGTTGGACTCCACTGGATCCCCGACGAGGTGCACACCCGGCTGGTCGAGGCGCGGCCGTCGCCGTCGCCGAGCCACGCGCCCAGGCTCCCGGTGCACATCGCGCTCGAGGCGTTGAAAGAGGGCGAGGACGGGAAGGCGCTCGATTACCTCACCGAGACGAGCAAGGGTAACCCGGCGCGCCTGCGGGCTGGGATTGACGATCTGAGCGCCGGGATGCTCGAAGACGCGGACGCACGGCTCGCCGCCGGCAATCCTCAGGCGGCGAGTCGAGGCTACCAGATGGCCGGGGAGATGCTGGGCAAGCTGCCGCCGAGCGTGCGAATGCGCCAGGCGCTCGCGGACATTCAAAGTGGCCAGGCGAACCGCGGGCGCCTCAGGCTCGCAGAGCTCGAGGGCGGCGAGAGCGAAGCGCTGCTGAACATGAGCAAGGGGAAGCCCGGGCTGGAGGAGCTGCACGGGTTGGCAGAAGCCAAGCGCGATCACGCTCCGAGCCTGTTCGGGAAGACGGCGAACGAAGTGAGCGTGGTCGCGGAGGGCCCCGATCTCCGCACTGTCCTGACGATCGACCCGGAGAGCAAACGCTCCTCGCTTCCGGTCGAGAAGCGCGTGGAGATGCTGCGAGAGCATGGAGACGACGTGGTCGTCTACGTCAGCGGCTTCTCGTTCAACGGGTCTGACTTCGAGGCCGCGGGCCCGGGGACGCTCACGGAGCTCGCCCGCTCGCCCAACGTGACCTGGAGGGCTGTGGAGAACGCGGGCGGCATGTACAAACCTGGAGTGCTCGTCGAGGACCAGACACGTAGCCATCAGATGCCCATGCTCGGCAAGAAGGGGTTGGTGGACCAAGCCCGCGCGCTCCTCAACGCGCCACGCGTGGTGATCATCCACAACTGCGACGCCAACAACGACGGCTCGCTCTCGGATCAGGAGAAGGCCGCGTGCCACTTTCGATGAGGAGCCGGACGTGAGCGAGACAGGCCTCCTCGGCAGCTCGAGCGCCTCGCCCGCGAGCCTGTGGGAGCGCGGGCAGCGCGCCGAGCGCGCACGAGACGCCGAGGGGGCGCTCGCGGCGTACACGCAGATCGCTTCGATCAAGCTCGATCTCGGGGAGGCGCTGCCCGCCTACCTCCTCGACCGGATGGCGGCGGTGTGCCTCGAGCTCGGTGATTTCAAGCCCGCCGCGCAGGTGCTCGACATCGCGCGCGAGCAGATGGAGGAGCTCGGCGACACCTACGGTGTCTTCCGCATGACCCTGAGGCTCGCTCAGGCGGCGCTCGCGGCGACCGACCTCGCGCAGGCCGAGCGTCACCTGCGAGAGGCCCTGGGGAGCTCGTTCGAGGTCGCGCGCGCGGGACGGCTGCTCGAGCGCGTCGAGCGCCTGAGCTGGCCGGGGAGAGAGGCCTCCGAGGTGGCCATGGGGCGAGTCGAAGCGGGCCTGACGGCGGCGCGGTTCTGGGCCGCTTCGGGCCGCTTCGAGGCCGCCGTCGCGGCGACCGAGCTCGCGCTCCGCGTGCTCCCGGGCGCCGAGGCGTTCTTCTCGCGCTCGTCGATGACTCTGCTCCTCGCGGAGCACCACCTCGACTGCGGAGATCTGGCCAAGGCGCGCGCGGTCGAGGAGCGGAGTCGGCCTGTCCAGGCCAACGATACGTCGTCCGAGCAGGACGAGGTCCGGTGGCGGCTCTTCGGGGCGCGGCGCGCCTGCCTCGAAGGGCGGCTGAGCGAGGCGCGCGCGGCGCTCGACGACGCCGAGCGAGGCGGCCGCGGCCCGCTCACGCGGCTCGATCTCCAGGCGGTGTGGATGCTCGCGAGCCTGCTCGGGCAGATGAATCGCATCCAGGACGCGCAGCGCCTCATCGATCGAGCGGCGGCTCGGTGCGACCCTGCCGGCGCGGGCGCGCGCTGGCGGCGCGAGCTGGGGGAGCTCCGGGATCTGCTCGCCCGCAAGCGAGAGAGCGCGTCGCGCGCGGCGGCGCTGCCCTTCGTCCCCGAGCAGGTATTCGAGGACGCGCCCTCCGCGACGTTGAACCGGCCGAGAGAGAGCGCGGCCCTCTCGCGGACGCACGAGCGCTTCGCGGACGCCTGGAGCGCGCTCGTCAACAGCACGCTCTCGGCGCTCGACGCCGGCCGCGGCGAGCTCGCCGCCGAGCGCCTCGACGCGCTCCAGGCCCTGGCCGCGTCGACCGACTCCGCGCGCATCCGCGCCCGCACGCGCTACGTCGGCGCGCTGCTCGATCATCACCGCGGCGAGCACGGCCGCGCCCACGCCGCCCTCGTGAAATGCGTGGAGAGCGCGCGCGCCCAGGGGCTGGCGATGGATGAGCTCCAGTACCTCGACCTGCTCGCGGCCACCTCGGCGGCGCTCGGCTCGTGGCCGGAGTATCGGCGCTGGTCGGAGGCGGCCAAGCTCCATTTCAGCGCGCTCGCGGCGGCGCTCGATGACGAGGATCGCGTCCACTGGGAGCTCAACAAGTGGTCACAGCAGGATCGGTATCTGCTGGCCCGGGTGGCCTCCGTCGGCGACCGCGGGCGCTCTGCTTTTCCAATCGCCCACGTCGCGCGCTGGCTCGACGAGCGGCGGCGAAGGAGCGCCACGCTCCGTTGCTATCGAGAGATGGGGCAGCTCGTCGGGTGGTCCATCGAGAGGCGGCTCTCCTCGGCGCCTGCCGGAGAGAGAGAGCGCGCGCTCCCGCGGCCGGAGGATGCCAGCTCCAGCGATCAGATCGAGGCGTGGGTGCGCGCCCAGATCGAGCTGGTCCAGCGGACGCCGGGCGACAAGGCGCGACGCAGCTTCGCCGAGCGGAGCTTCCCGCTCGCGCGGATCCCTCGTGGGGTGGCCGTGCTCCAGTACTACGCGGTCGCCGATCGGCTCTTCGTGTTCCTCGTCCAGCGCGGTGACATCCGCGTCTGGACGCTCCCGGTGACTCGCATCGAGCTCCACGAGGCGGTGCGCGACACCCTCGGCGCCATCGTGAACCAGGTTCAACTGGGCACGAACGACGTCGAGCCCGCCCTGCGTCGCCTCGCGGCGGACGTGGGGTTATCGCGCCTCCTCGGCGCAATCCATGCTTCGGTGGAGCACCTCGTCCTCGTGCCCAACGACGCGCTCGTGCACGCTCCCTTCGCGGCGCTCCCGACCGGCGCGGGAGACGAGCGCCTCTGTGAGCGGTTCGTCCTGAGCTACGCCCCGAACCCGCGCTGGGTCGATGTCAACGCGGCGGCGAGGTCGGCGCCGCCCGCCCCGCGCAGCTTCCTCGGCGTGGCGGTGCGCGACGCGCCCGGAGCGCAGCTCGGCCAGCTCGAGTGCGCGAGCGAAGAGGTCAGGGCCGTGGCCGAGAGCATGCCTCTCGGCGTGACCTCGGTGACGCTCGAGGACTCCGCCGCTCGCCCCGCCGCGATCCTCGATGCGCTGGAAGAGGCGGAGTGGGCGCACTTCGCCTGTCATGGCCTCTTCGATCGAGCGGAGCCCCATCGATCACGCCTCCTGGTCGGCGGCGATGGGAGCGCGGCGGGCGAGGTCTCGCTCGCTGACATCCAGCTCCGCTCTCTCGGTCGCCTCCGGATGGCCGTGCTCGCCGCCTGCTGGACTGCCAGCACAGCCGTCCTGCCTGGCACCGAGCTGGTCTGTCTCCCCGCGGCGTTCCTCCGCGCCGGCGCGAAGGCCGTCATGGCGCCGCTCTGGCAAGTGGACGACACGGTGAGCCTGGCCTTCATGAAGGACTTCTACGCGGCCGCCGTACGCGCCTCCACGCCGCGCGCGCTCGCCGACCTCCAGCGGAGCTGGCTGCGGAGCGGCGATGAGGAGCGCTCGCTGGCGTTTCACTGGGCTGCTTATCAGCACCATGGCCAAGGGTAGGTGAGCCGAGCTCACTGCGCGACCTGGATTACCGTCTTCAGCCGCCGCGCGAAGCCCTCCTTGTAACACGACGACTTCAGCAGAAGAGGCTGCCAGGATGGCTCGCTCCGATCATATCCGGCACCTATTAGCAGCTTCCATTTACCGATAAGCGACCACGGCTCTGACCGCAATGGCCTCGGCGTCCCGGAGGAGCGCGACAATATCCTCTGCAACGATGCGACCTTGACGCTCATCGGAGGAGCGGAGTGGATGTCATGAGAGCCCCACGGAGCTCGGGCCGCACCCTTCAGCCTTCGCGGGTCTGTACCTCGTCAGGAGTGAGCCATGATCCGGAAGCGCTCGACGCGCCGTCGCGCCGCAGGTTTCTCCAAACGAGGGCCATGGGGGCATCGACCACGGGCTCATCTCGCTCGCCTCCTGCTCCCTTTACTTGTCCTGGCTATCGTGGTTCTCCCCGGTTGTGGTCCCAGCAACACGCCTCCGCCGCCGCAGTCCGGTCCGTGTGCGCCAGGGACAGTTTGCTCCGCCCTCGTTGTCCCGGACTGCACGACCCCACCCGGCCTCATTACCCCGCCGGTTGCTCCCAGGCCCCTGCAAGCGTTGCCGGACTCCCTTGTTCGCGCGGCTGATGGAGGACTGCTCCCAGGGAGTGGCAGTGTCAGCGCAACAGGAGAGTATCAGTACCGCATCCCGATCGACGTACCGGTAGGCCGTGCCGGAGTAGAGCCCTCGATCGCGCTCGCCTACAGCAGCCGCACCGGGAATGGGCACCTCGGCGTCGGCTGGCAGCTCGAAGGCTTGTCGGAGATCAACCGCTGCGCCAGGACCTTTGCGACGGAGGGTTACGCGGACGGCGTCAACTTCGATGGTGACGACGTCTTCTGCCTCGATGGCCGCAAGCTCATCGCCGTGAGCGGCAGCTACGGGGCGGATGGGACCGAGTACCGGACCGAGGAGGACACGTTCGCGCGGATCACGTTGCATCGGAGCGCGCGGAACCGGATCGACCGGTTCGTGGTGCGGACCAAGGAGGGGAGCATCCGCACGTACGCGCCTCCCGAACCGTTCGCGTCCTATGACACGATGCTCGGGAAGTCGCGTGAGGTGATCTCCTGGCCCATCCACGAAGAGCACGACCGCTCCGGCAACTCCATCGTGTACAGCTACGAGCGGCAAGGCACCCTCGCGGCTTAC
>FSTQ01000221.1_pt1 | contig 18794 bp, 11 predicted proteins | sample 1637281 | NCBI WGS metagenome assembly FSTQ01 (sample SAMEA3914818, study PRJEB12502) | metagenome | biome: forest; material: soil | place: Canada | collected 2010-06-26 | depth 0.1 m
GGCGGCAGCGGCGGGAGCCCGTTCCAGGGCTGCCCCGGCCTGGCCTTGAGCGCCGATGGGGCGCTCGATCTCGACATCAAGTCGGTCGACGTGAAAGGGAAGGTGACGCTCTCGGGCGCTCCGCTCCCCGACGCGGGCGGTGATCGTGGGAGGCTGATCTTCCGCGACAAGGCTCTGGTCTCCGTCGGCCTACCGGCGGAGTTCGCGCTCGGCTCCTCGGGCCCCGGGGACTACGGGGTGAGCCTCCCCCCGGGGACCTATGATATCTTCCTCGCGGCCAACACCAAGCTCTGCCAGGCAGCGCAGGCGCCGGTCATGCCCTGTGTGGGAGGGCTGGTGAAGGGCGACGTCGCGATTGGCTCGGACGGCGTGCTCGACCTCGACATCCCCGTCGCGACCTTGCAAGGCAAGGTGACGCTCAACGGCGCTGCCTTCCCGTCGCCCCCCGGTGGCAGCCGCGGGCAGCTCGGCTTTCACAGCGCGGCGAACGCCGACATCGCCTACGTCGACCTCGGCGGCAGCGGGCCTGCGAGCTACGCGGTCACCGTGGTTCAGGGCGCTGGCTCGGTCAGCTTCCACGGCAACCTCTCGAGCTGCGGGGGCAAGGGCTCGCAGGCGCTGCCATGCAACTCGGGTGAGGTTGTCCCGAGCCGCGCCATCACGCAGTCGGGGGCGCTCGATATCGACATCGCGGCGGTCTCGGTGCAAGGCGCGGTCACGGTGAACGGCAAGGCGATGCCGAGCGCTGGATCGAGCCGCGGCTCGGTCTCGTTCTCGATCGGCCCGGACTGGATCTACAACTCGCCGCAGCTCGGCTCGTCGGGCGCGGCGTCGTACGCGACCACCCTCCTCAAAGGCACCTACACCGTGGGGCTCGCCGCCAACGAGAGCCTCTGTGACGGCGTCGCGGCGCCGGGCGTTCCTTGCGTCAGCGGCCCGATCAAGACCTCGGTGGCGCTCTCCGCGAGCGGCGTCCTCGACGTGGATCTGCCCGCTGTGAACGTGTCGGGCGCCGTGAAGCTGGCCGGCGCGGCGCTGCCCGAGCAGCCCGGCGGCCGTGGATCGGTGGCCTTCACTCTGGCGGACGGGGGCACCGTCGCGTTCCCGCTCGGGGCCACCGGGGCCAAGAGCTATGCGCTGACCTTGCTCAAAGGCACCTATGCGGTCGGCTACAGAGCGAACACGGCGCTCTGTGACGGCGTGACCGCGCCCGAGATGCCATGTGCGGACGGGCCGCTGCGGGCGCCGTTGCCGCTCGCGGGGGACGGCGTGCTCGATCTGGAGATCGATCGCGTGAAGGTCTCCGGTGACGTCAAGCTCGCGAGCGGGCCGCTGCCGGACGAGGCCAACGAGCGCGGCCGACTGGCCTTCTCGCTGCAAGGCGGCGGCCTCGTGGAGATCCCGCTCGGCGCGAGCGGCCCGGTGAAATACGCGCTCACCTTGCTGCCTGGCACGTACCGCATGGCGCTCGACGCCGACGCGGGGCTCTGCGCCGCGGGCGCCTCGCCCAAGGTGCCTTGTCTCGGCGGCCCGCTCCGGGCGCCGCTCTCGATCACCAGCGACGGTGTGCTCGACGTCGACATCCCCGTGGTGCGCGTGAGTGGCAATCTGACCCTCAACGGCGGGCCGCTGCCGAGCGAGGGCGCGGCCCTGGGGCAGCTCGGCTTCACCCGGCTGGACCAGAGCAGTCCAGCGCTCTTGCCCGCTGTTCCGGGGAGCTACGCCGTGACGCTGATCCCCGGCGCCTACGTGATATCGCACGTGGCGAGCCCCACGGCGTGTGAGGACGCCGTCGGCTCGAAGATCCCTTGCGCTCCGCAGATCCTGCGTGGTTGCGAGGGACGCTCTCCCTGAGAGCGTGTTAAACAAGCTCTGAGCGTGGGGCGTGGCCAGAGCTGACCAAGCATCTTCTGTGAGTCAGGGTCCGATGTCCGTCCCGTGGCACTCGACGCGCTTCCTGTGGATCTCGCAGCCGGCGGTGCACGCCGACTTCAGCGTCAGGTGCCCGTCGTGGCAGACGAGCATATTCAACCCATCGAGGCTGCAGGCGGCGCCGCCCTCGCAAGCGTCGCCGATATCCGCGATGGACCGATCGCACCGTGCGCCTCGCTCGTCAGCCTCGCAGTGGTGCGCGCCGCGGCAGAGGTCGTGCACCACCATCTTCCCGCCATCGCACTGGAGAAACGTCAGGTGATCTGCCGAGCAAGCGAAGCCGGACACGCATCGATCGCCCACCGCGGCGATGGGAGCGGGTGTCACGGCGGCCGTGGCGGCGACCGGGCTCGGGCCGATCACGGGGCTCGGGCTGGCCGTGGAGCTCGGACCGACCGCAGGGCCAGGAGTGCACGCTGCGGTGAGCGTGAGCGCTGCTGCCCAGGACGAGAAGGAGGTGAGACCACGCGAGTGGAGGAGGCGGGGGGTGCGACAGCTCGCGCGAGCGGCGGGGACGGTGCGATTCATTCGGGAGGATGATACACGGAGCACCGACCCTGACACGACCCTTGACGGCTGTCGCCGACTCTGTTCGGCTTACGTGCCGATGAACCACGACAAAGCGGGCGCTGTGGGTCAGGACGAGCGTCTGCGCTGTCTCTCGGTAGAGCTGAGCTCGAAAGGGATCACCGAGCTGGATGGCGCGCGAGCCGTCGTCTTTTTGCCGAGAGACGAGATCGTACGCGCGGAGCTCCGGCGTGGCATCTCGGGCGAGCGACCCATCGCTCAATTCGTGTTCGCGGCGCTTTTCTCTGCTCTTTCGGTCGCATCGCTGCTCATTGTCAGGGCGTGGTGGCTTCATGGCGGCGTGATCAGTGTAAAGGTCGTGCCCGGGATGGCCCTCGCTCCGCTCGGCCCATGGCTGATCTGGTCGACGCTCCGGCCCGCGTACTACCTCCATGTCAGGACGCAAGATGACGTCCGCAAGATCGTCTTCAGGGGCCGCGCGCACCGGGCGGATATCGAGGCGTGCCTCCGTCGGGCGAACATGTTGTTTGGCTTTGAAATCACCTCGAAGCTGCCTGGATTCGATCTCGTAGGCGCTCCCTATCGCTGACGTCGACAGGACATCGCTTCGCGCGACGGGTCCGTTTCAGCGAGGTCACGCGAGATGCTCGGCCGCGCCGAGGTCAGAGAGCTCTGGCCACTACCTGATGACCGTGAGGTGAGGACGCCTTTGCGTTCTTTGCGCCCTTTGCGCGAGCTCCGTGGGCGCCCTCTGAGCTGCCCTCGCAGGTCGGGGGCGATTTTTTTCGCGGATGCGGGCATTCTCCCGGCGCCGCCATGATCCCTGCTCGATCCGTTGCTCCTCTCGCTGCCTTCGCGCTCGGCCTCTCCACGCTCGCCTGCGGGGGCGCGCCGGCTCCGGCGGCCTCGCCGGCTCCGGCGGCCTCGCCGCCTCCCGCGAGGTCGGCGGCCGTCGTCGCGGCGCCGGCGGAGCTGGCAAGGCCGGCTGCGCTCGGCGCGCTCGAGCAGCTTCGCAGCGACGCGACGAGGCTCGACGCCATCGTGACGACGCCGGGGGTGAAGCGCTTCCTGGCTCGCGTGGCGACGCTGCCGCACGTGGCGACCCGCACGCTCTATCACGACGAGACGAAGACGCATTTCTACACCGAGAAGCAGGCTGCCGCGCTGCCGCCTGCGGCGAGGGCGGCGCTGAAGACCCGCGTAGCGGACGAGGAGCTCTATTACAACACCAAGTATGGCTCGCCCCTCTCGTATGCTCGACCGCTCGATATCCTCTTCTCGAAGGGGCTCGCTCTGCCGCAGGGGGCTCGGGTGCTCGACTTCGGCCATGGCTATATTGGCCACCTGCGCTTGCTGGCGACGATGGGTGTCGACGCGACCGGGGTCGACGTCGATCCTCTGCTGACAGCGCTCTACGGCGAGCACGGTGACCAGGGGGAGCTTCGGGGACCGGAGGGCGAGAGGGGGCGTGTGCGGCTGATCGAGGGGCGTTTTCCGGCGGATCCGGCGATCGTGGCCGCGGTGGGGACGGGCTATGATCTGGTGATCTCCAAGAACGTCTTGAAGAAGGGGTATATTCACCCCGATCGGGCGGCGGACGAGAGGTTCTTGATCAAGCTCGGCGCGAGCGACGAGGTGGTGCTGAAGGGATTCTTCGAGGCCCTCAAGCCGGGTGGCAAGATGCTCGTTTACAATATCTGCCCGGCGCTGACGCCGCCTGACAAGCCGTTCGTTCCGTGGTCGGATGGGCGATCCCCGTTCACCCGGCAGCAGTGGGAGGCCGCTGGGTTCAAGGTGGATGTGATCGATCAGGACGACACGGCGGCTGTCCGGGTGATGGGGCACGCGCTCGGGTGGGGGGATGATCCCGAGGAGAAGTGGGATCTCGAGCACGATCTGTCGGTGCTCTACACGCTGGTGGAGCGGCCGAGGTGAGGGCTTTCCTCGACGTCAGGGATAGGTGACCTTGAGATCGGCGAGGAACGTGCGGCCGTTCTGGAGCAGCGTTCGGCTCGCGCCCGACTCCGCGACCGGGTAGGAGAAGCGGGTGTCGAAGACGTTGTACATGCCAATCACGTAGGCCACGCCGAACCGCTTGATGTTGCCGGAGAGGGTCATGTCGGCGACCAGCGCGGCGCTGGTGAGGTCGTCGCTCCCGAGGCTGATTCGCCGCGGCGCCTCGTAGGTGGTGCGGACGCCGAGGGAGGCCAGATCGTTGACCAGGGGGATGACGCCGCGGATCGAGGCGAGGTGCTCGGGGGCGTTGATGAGGCGAAGGTTCTTGTCGGCGGGATCGACGCTCTCGGTGTAGCGCGCGCGCTGGTATCCGTAGGTGCCGGCGACCATCCAGCCCTGGCGCCACTCGCGGCGGAGCTCGACCTCGCCGCCGACGGAGATGGCGGGAGAGGGGCTGTTGGCGTAGCGGGTCCTGTCGGGGATCTCGCCGTCGGGGATGGTGTTGATGATCCCTTGAACGTAGCTGAGCTGCGCGGCGACGAGGGCCACCCAGTCCTCCTTGAAGCGCTGGGAGAGCTCGACCTCGCCCTGGTAGATCGTCTCTGGCCCGATGGTGAGGCCGCGCTTGGCGTCCTCGCCGGCGACCTGGGTGCTGCCGTCGGTGTAGAAGCGCTCGTAGATGCTGGGCGCGCGGAAGGCTCGGCCGCCCATGAGCTTGAGCGTGCTCCCGGAGGCCGGCTTGAAGATGAGGGCGAGCCGGGGGACGACGATCGCGCCGATGTTGCTGTAGATATCGAGTCGGGTGCCGGCGGAGAAGCGGAACCAGGAGACAGGCGAGCTCTCCACGAGGGCGTAGCCGGCGCCGAAGTTGTAGGGCGCGTGGACGTCGAGGTAGGCTTCGCCGCCCGCGGAGCCCTCGAGATCGGCCTGGGGGTGCGCCTGGAACTCGCCGCCGACGACGACGCGGAGCTTGCGCTCGTTGGCGCTGCCGCTCCCGAGAGGGGTTATCGTCACGCGCGCTTCGGCCCCGAGCCAGGTGCCGTAGTAGTCCTCGGGGCTGGTGGGCGCCGGCGCCGGGGCCACGGCGAACTCGCTGTGGAAATCATAGCGGTTGACGTGGGCGCGCGTCATCAGCGAGACATAGCTGGAGAGGCGGGGCTCGTAGCGGACCTCGGCCATCATCCGCGTGTCGTGGTAGAGCGTGCGTGCGTCGTTGAAGAGCGTCCCGGCGACGCCGACCGGGATGTACTGAGCCCGGGAGTGGTAGAACCACTGGGCCGTCAGATCGCCCGCCCAGATGCGCCCGGCGGTGCCGATGCTGCGGAAGTAATCGACGTTGTGGGCTGTCTGGACAGGGAGGCTGTTGCCAGGGTCCTTGAGCTCGACCGCGAGATCGCGGCCGTCGGAGCGGGCGCCGGAGACGCTCGCCATCACCCCGGCTCGGGGGGTGAAGTTGTAATGGAAGCCGGCGCGCCCGTGGACGACGGCGTCGTCGTAGGTCCCGCCCTCGACGTGGACGCTGTTCGGCTCGTCCTTGGCGCGGGGGACGAGGTTGACGACGCCGGAGAGGGCGCCGGTGCCGTAGAGCAGCGATCCGGGGCCGCGCACGACCTCGATCCGATCGACGTCGTGGAGATCGGCGCGCCCGTCCGAGCCGATGTACGAGCTGTTGAGGAGGTTGTCGTTCAGCGATTGGCCGTCCGAGAGGACGAGCAGCCGGTTGCCGTAGTCGTTGGGCTCGCCGAGGCCGCGAATGCCGGCGGAGACGTAGGCGTGGTCGTTGGAGAGATAGAACCCGCGGACGCCCCGGAGGGCCTCGGCGATCGTCGGGTAGCCGAAGGCGCGGAGCTCTTGACCGTCGATGATCGAGACCGAGCTCGGGGCGTCCTCGATGCTCTCTGCGAAGCGCGAGGCGGCGGCGATCTCGCGCAGGGGAGCGAGGCTGAGATCGATGAGCTGCGATTGCTCTCCTCGCTTGACCACGACGTCGCGCTCGACCGGGGTGAAGCCGCGCAGGCTGACGCGGACGCGGCGCTTGCCCACGGCCACGTTCTGGAGGACTGCGGGGGTGAAGCCCATCGGGCGGCCGTCGACCTCGACGAGGGCGTCGCGCTCGTCGGCGCTGACGACGACCGAGCCGGTGAGGGGGCTGAGCGAGGCTGTGGTCTTGACGCTCTCGCGCGCAACGACGGTGATCTGCCGGGGCGGGGCCTGGAAGCCGTCGCGCGAGAAATAGAGCTGGTGCGGGCCGGGCGGGATCTCGAGATCGCAGGGCGCGTTGCAGGCGGGATCGGCCTTCTCGTCGTCGACGTGGACCGTGGCGCCGGGGGCGCCCTCGACGCTGACGTGCACGGTGCCGACGATGCGCTTGAGGACGATGGGGACGCGGGTCTCGCTGCCCACCTGGGCAGCGATCGGGCCGACGACCGCGGACTCGTAGCCTTCGAGCTCGACGATGACTTGATATTTGCCCTCGGGGAGCCCGAGCGGCCGCGGGGATCGGCCGCGCGAGCCGAGATCCTTGCGATCGATGTAGACCGTGGCGCCGGGCGGCGTGGTCTCGACCTTGATCACCGCGACGTTGGGGGCGACGCGCTGGATGGCAGTGTTGATGTCGCCGATGATCTTGGGGTCGGTCTCCACCGCGAGGGCGTCGATGTAATAGCGGTGGGCGTCGGCGAAGCGCTTGAGCTGCTCGAAGGTGCGGGCGATGTTGAAGACGACGTTCTTGTTGGGGACGAGCCGGTTCGACTGGAGGAAGTGCTGGAGCGCGTCGCGGAACTCCCCCTTTTGATAGAGCTCGGCGGCGATCTGGAACTGGAGCTCGGCCTCGTCGGCGAGGCCGTCGGCGCGGGCCCGGGGGCTCGCTGACAGGCTCGCGGTCAGGGTGAGCGCGACGAGGGCGGAGGTGACGCGGCGCGCCCGGAGAGCGCGCTTGTTTTCAACCATCTTCATGGGTCGGACCGCCCTTCAACGGTTCATGTTGATATCGAGTGAAGACGGCGGCGCCTTGGGAGCTGCTGTCGCTGTCGGGGGCGGGCGGCCCGGCATCGGCCCGGAGAGAGGCTTGACGGGTGGTGGAGCCGCCGAGGGCTCCGTCGTGGGTTTGGCGACTGGCACGCTCGCGACCGTGAGCGGGACGAGGACGCGGACGTCTTCGAGGGAGGGGCCTTGATGGACGGTGTAGGGCGCGTACCCGTCGAGGGCGATGACGAGCTTGCGCGCGCTCTGCTGGGCGGGATCGAGCGGTATCGCCATCGGGGTCTGGCCAAGGACCTTGTCGTTCTCGCTCACCGTGGCGCCGGGCGGCGTCGACTCGATCCGGATCATGTGCGTGGCGGCGACAGGGACGGTGCTCGGCGGCGGCGGGGTGGGCGATTGGCCGCGAGGCCAGGCGACCGCGGCGACAGCGACCCCGATGGCGATGCCGACGACGGCGTAGAGCGCGATGGGCTTCTTCGCCGGCGGCGCCGCGAGCGCGAGGAGCTCGGCCGAGGTGGCGTTGGCGGTGAGGGAGGAGGAGCGCGAGAGCGAGAGATCGGCTCGCGAGCCGGCGTCGGCGAGGGTGGCGCCGGTGACGCCGTGGCGAGCGGCGTTGAAGGAGCTGGTCTCGGCGGAGGCCGAGGGCGCTTCAAGGCGGGGCAGCACCGCTCGCGCCATGGATTTGCCGGCCATGGAGGCGTCGACCGCGGGGTACTCCCCCGTGGAGCGCAGGCTGGCCATCTGCGCTTCGATCACGCTGCGGATGCGGACGCGCTCGTCGGCGAAGGCCCTGGTGACGAGGTCGCCCACGTCGCGGAGCTGGGCGCGCAGGCCGAGCTTGTCCAGCGCGGCCTCGAGCGCGCGCGCCATCTCTTCGGCGGTGGCGTAGCGATCGGCGCGGTTGTGCGCGAGGGCCTTCATGCAGATGGCCTCGAGCAGCTCGGGGATGTTGTCGCGCACGGTGCTCGGCCTGGGGATCTCCCCGGCGACGAGCTTCTGGAGGATGACGACGTCGTTCTGTCCCTTGAACGGGCGGCGGCCGGCGAGGGCCTCCCACAGCATCATGCCCACCGCGAAGACGTCGGCGCGGCGGTCGACCCGCTCGCCCAGGGCTTGCTCCGGCGCCATGTAGGAGATTTTGCCCTTGAGCACGCCGGTGCGCGTCTCCGACGAGGATCCAAGGGCCTTGGCGATGCCGAAGTCGACGACCTTCACCTGGCCGGCGTAGGTGACGAAGACGTTGTGCGGCGTGGCGTCGCGGTGGACGACCTGGAGCTGGGTGCCGTCGAAATCGGTGAGCTCGTGCGCGTAGTGGAGGCCGGCGAGGGCCTCGATGAGGATGCGCACGTGCATCGCCAGGGTGAGCCGCCCGTCCTTGGCGAGGCGCTGGGCGATGCGGTTGAGCGGCTGCCCCTCGAGGTACTCCATGGCGATGAAGTAGCGGCGCCCGTCCTCGCCGACCTCGTTGGTCTGGACGACGTTGGGGTGGTTGAGGCGCGCGGCGAGGCGGGCCTCGTCGAGGAACATCCCGAGGAACTCGGGGTCGTCGGCGAGCTGGTCGCGGATCTGCTTGATCACCAGGAGCTTGTTGAAGCCCGCGGGGCCCGAGGCGATCGCGAGGAAGACCTCGGCCATGCCGCCGTGGCCGAGCTCGGCGATCAACCGGTATTTTCCGAAGCCTCCCGCCCCCGTCTCCGGCACCGCCATCTCGCCGCCTCTGCCTTCTGCCAACCCTGGGTATCCCGTGCTTTCGGGAAAACTGCTTGCCAGCTCATGCTACCGGACAGCGCGACGATGACGCAAACGAATGAGCGCGCGACCCCGCGGCGCCGCCGCGACGGCGCCGGCGCTCAAGGCGCGTCGCGGACGTTGCCGCTCTCTTTGTAATGTTTGTGATCGAGGCTGCCTCTGGGCCCGGCGATTACCACCTTGCTCGCTCGAGAGAACACCGTATCTCCCCGCCCAGCCGCGCGGGGAAAAGAGTCATCCTCCTGCTGCGGAGTCGTCATTGTCGTCGCCAATGTCGGCGACGATGGTGCCTCCGCGCGTCAGCGGGGGATAGAGGCTGTCGACCAAGGCTTTGCCCAGGCGCTTTTCGAGGCGATCGTCGAGATCGGCGAGGCCTGTGCGCAGCGCGCTCTTGGCGGCCTCGAGCGCGGCGGAGAGCGGGCGGCGCTCGCGCGCTTCGAGGTTCTCGAAGGCCTCGCGGAAGCCTTCGAGGATCGCGGCGCCCTCGGTGAGCTGGTCGGCGTGGGCGGCGAGGTCGGGGAGGCTCGAGGCGATCGATCGCATCGCTCGGCCGGCCTCGCGCGTGGCCTGCGCCAGGTCCTCGGGGCCGGCGTCGTGGCCGTAGGAGCGGCGGGTGCGATCGGGCGCGAGCAGCCCCTCGGCACCGTGGACGAGGAGGGCCTTCTCGGCGCGGGCGCGGGCGCTGACGCAGAGGTGGACGCCGATGCGGAGCATGCCGCGAAACTGGGTGCGGCGGCTCTCGAGGAAGTCGCGGTAGGGCTTCACCGCGGCGCTGAGCGCGACCATGAGGGCGCGGAGCTTGACGGTCTCGTCGAGGACGAGATCGCGGTCCTGGGTGGTGAGGAGGGGGTTGTGCTCGTAGTGAGCCTCGAGCGATCCGAGGATCTCGCGCGACCAGCGGAGGTGACGCAGGCCCGAGGCGCTCGGCGTGAGCTTTTCCATGGCCCCCACGCTCGCCGCACGAGGGCCCTGTCGTCAACCCTTTGCTCGGAGCTTGTCCAACAGGCTGCTGCGCGCCCCGAGTCGTCGGTCGGCGCTCGGTCAGCGTACGTGAGTACGCCTCCCTCGGCCTCCCTAGCCTCGGGGCGCGAGCTTGCGCCTGTTGGACAAGCTCTCAGGCGACGGCGGCCGCCGGCTGCTGGTGCTGGCCGTCGGTCGAGCGCTTGGCGTTCTCGTTGACCTTGACGCTGACGAGCTTGGAGACGCCGGGCTCCTGCATGGTGACGCCGTAGAGGACGTCGACCGACTGCATCGTCCGCTTGATGTGGGTGATGAGGATGAACTGCGATCGATCCGTCATCGCGCGGATGCCCTCGTTGTAGCGGGTGACGTTGGCCTCATCGAGGGGGGCGTCGACCTCGTCGAGGATGCAGAAGGGCGAGGGCTTGAACTGGAAGATGGCGAAGATGAGGCTGACGGCGGTGAGGGCCTTCTCGCCGCCGCTCATGAGCTCGATGTTGCCGAGCTTCTTGCCGGGCGGCTGGGCGAGGATCTCGATGCCGGTCTCCAGCATGTCCTCGGGGTTGGTGAGGCGGAGCTCGGCCGCGCCGCCGCGGAACATCTTGGGGAAGAGGACTTTGAAGCGGGCGTTGATGCCCTCGAACGTCGTCTTGAAGAGGCGCTTCGACTCCTTGTTCATCTGGGCGATGGCCTTCTCCAGGTCGTCGAGTGCCTTGTCGAGATCGGCCTTCTGCTCGGCGTAGTAGGTGTGCCGCTTCTCGGCCTCGGCGTGCTCGCGCACGGCGTCGACGTTGACGGGGCCCATGCGGTCGAGGAGCTCGCCGAGCTCGGTGATGCGGCTGCGGTGCGCGGCGTCGACGAGGGGGCGCTTGTGGTAGTCGCCGATGACGCGGGCGAGCTCGAGGCCGCGGAAGCGCTCGCGCACGCCCTCGATGACGTGGGTGCGCTCGATGGTGAGGCGCTGGAGAGCCATCTCGTGCTTCTGGAGGCGCTCGGAGGCGCCTTCGACCTCTTGCCGCAGGCCGCGGAGGTCGGCCTCGCGGAGGCCGAGGGCCTGGCGCGCCTCGTCGAGGGCCTGGCGCGCGGCGGTGAGCTCGGCGTGGCCTTCGTGGGCGCGGCTGACGGCGCCGACGAGCTTCTCGCGCGAGAGCATCATCGCCGCGGCGGCCATGCCGGCGCCGTACGCGGCCTCGGTGCGCTCGTCGTCGAGCTTCTTGATGCGGCCGCGGAGCTCGTCGCAGGATCGCGTGAGGCGCTCGACAGTGCCGCGGAGCGAGCTGCCGCGCTCGCGCACGCGGGCGAGGCGCACCTTGCGATCGGTGACGATCGACTGCTGGCCGAGGACGCGCTCGCGCCACTCGGCGGCGAGCATCTCGGCGTGCTCCAGCCCGGCGAGCGATTGTTCGCTCGCCGCGCGGCCGGCCTCGAGCCGCTCGCGGGCGGTCTCCTGCTCGCCCGAAGCCAGCTCGATCTTCTCGGTCAGCTCTTCGAGCTCGGCCTCGACCTGGCCGAGGCGGCGCGAGGCGTTGGCGAGCTGATCCTCGGCGCGGCGCAGGTCCTTCTCGGCCGTGACGAGGGCGAGCTCGCCCTGGTGGGCCTCGTTGCGCGCGCGCTCGAGCGCGGCGCCGACCTCGGTCATGCGCAGGCGCAGCGCCTGCTGGGCCTCGAGCAGCGCGGTGAACTCGCTCCCGAGCCGGGCCACGAGCTCGTGGAGCTCGCGGATCTCGCGCTTGTGCTCGATCATCCCCGCGGCGACCGCGTCGCCCGAGCCGCCGCTGACGACGCCGCCCGGGTGAACCACGGTCCCGTCGAGCGCGACGAGCGCCGTCGCCGCGCCCTCGGCCGAGAGGCGGAGCGCGATCGCCGCGGTCTCGACGACGACGGCGTCGCCCACGAGCGAGCGGGCCAGCGCCTCGTCCTCGGGCGCGACGAGGAGGCGATCGATGAGGCGGCAGACGACGCCCTCCCCGTGGAGCGGCGCCGAGGCCGCGCCGGCGACGTAGCGCGGGCTCCGGCTGATCACGCTGGCGCGGCCGTTCTTGCCCTTGGCGAGATCGCCGAGCAGGGCCACGCCGCGCTCGACGTCGGCGACGACGACGCACTGGATGCGATCGCCGAGGAGCCCGGCGAAGGCCTGCGTCAGCTCGGCGGGCGCCTCGATCCGGTCGGCGACGAGGCCGAGCAGCGCCGGGTCCTTCGTCTTGAGCAGGTTCTTCACGCCGGTGCCGACGCCCTCGAGGCGCGCGTGCAGCTCCTCGAGCGCGCGGAGGCGGCTCCGGCGCTGGTTGAGCTCGTTCTTGGCGTGATCGACGGACTTGTCGCTGAGGACGGTGGCCTCGCGCAGCTCCTTCATTTCAGCGTCGAGGCGCGTGCGCTCGTCGGCGCTGATGCGCTTGCCCTCGGCCAGCTCGGCGGCGTGGGTGACGAGCGCGGCGCGCCTGCGCTCGAGATCCTCGTCCTCGAAGCGGAGCTTGCCGAGCTCGTCCTCGAGCTTGGCGCGGCGCTGCGCCATCTCGCCGAGCCGGCGATCGAAGCCGGTCAGCGTCGCCTCGGCGCCGGCGACGGAGGCGCTGGCCGACGAGGCGCGCTTGCGCAGCTCGCCCGCCTCCTGATCGGCGGTGCGCTCGCCGTGGCGCAGCTCTTCGAGGCGCTCGTGCTCCTCGATCGCCATGTCGCCCTCGCGGTGCTCCTCTTCCTGGATCGCTGCCAGCTGGCCCTCGAGCTGCTCTTTCTCGACGATGAGCTCGCTCACGGTGCGCTCGAGATCGCTCTGCTCGGTCGTGGCGGCGGCGCGGCGATCCTCGAGGTGGCGGAAGCGGTCGCGGGAGCGCGCGATCTCGGCCTCGTGGGTGCGGACCTCGTTGTCGGCGAGGAAGGCCGCGTTCTGCGCCTTCTCCGCGCGATCCTCGCTGGTGAGCGCCGCCAGCCGCACCACCTCGAGCTCGCCCTCGCGAGCGCCGAGCGCGGCGCGCGCCACCTGCTCGCGCTCGGCCTGCTCGGCGCGCGCGGCCTCTTCCACCTTGGTGACCGCGATGACCTCGAGCAGCCGGTGCGCCGACTCGTGGAGGATCAGGTCCTCCATCTCGTTCTTGTAGGAGACGTAGCGCTCGGCCTTGGCCGCCTGCCGCTTGAGCGAGGCCAGGCTCCGCGTGATCTCCGAGACGATGTCGCCGACGCGGAGCAGGTTCTGCCGCGTCTGATCCATCTTCACCTCGGCCTGCTTCTTCCGGGCCTTGTACTTGGTGATGCCGGCGGCCTCCTCGATCAGCATGCGCCGGTCCTCGGGGCGGGCCGAGACGATGAGGCCGATCTTGCCCTGCTCGATGATCGAGTAGGCCTTGGTCCCCACGCCGGTGCCGAGGAAGAGATCGGTCACGTCCTTGAGGCGGACCTGGGTCTTGTTGATCAGGTACTCGCTGGTGCCGTCGCGAAAGAGGCGGCGCGTGACGGCGATCTCGGCGTAGTCCCGGTACTCGAGGGGCAAGCCCGCGTCGGGATCGCTGTTCTCGAAGGTCATGGTGACCTCGGCCATCCCGTGCGGGCCGCGGTGCTCGGACCCGTTGAAGATGACGTCGGCCATGGCCCGGCCGCGGAGGTGCTTCGCGCTCTGCTCGCCCATGCACCAGCGGATGGAATCGACGATGTTCGATTTGCCGCAGCCGTTGGGCCCGACGATGCCGACCACGTCGGTATCGAAGTGGATGACCGTGCGGTCCACGAACGACTTGAACCCGCTGATCTCGAGCTTACGGATACGCATCAGGCTCCTCGCGGTTGGCAGTACGTAGTGTCACGCACCGTCACGCCTCGCCAGGTAGGGCTACCCGCGCGCAGATAGCGCTGCAAGGGGCTACGAGCGTACAGGAAACGGGTGCCCAGGAGCCAGCGAGATCCACGCCTCATCGGTCCAGCAGCACGCTCTCCACGCGACGAAATCTCCTGTCTTCCCGCTGCGCTGGCAGTCGCCTTGACAGGTGGCTAGAGGGGCCATACTCATCCGTCGCCCGAGGAGTATCCCGATGCCCACGTACGAGTATGTCTGTTCTGCCTGCAAGAATGAGTGGGAAGTCGAGCAGTCCATGAAGGACAACGCGCTGACGGAGTGCCCGCGCTGCAAGGAGCAGACGGCCCGCCGGCAGATCTCGCGCGGCACGGGCTTCATCCTCAAGGGCGGCGGCTGGTACTCGGACCTCTACGCGTCGAGCTCGAACAAGAGCTCCGCGTCGAGCGGAGACAGCGGCGGCAGCAGCAGCGCCGCGAGCAGCACCTCGAGCACGGAAGACAGCGGCTCGAGCACGACCACGACGGCGCCCGCAGCACCCGCCACACCGGCCAAGAGCGAGACGCCCTCGTCGACCTGAAGCGCCGCGTCACGAGTCGTCTCGCCTGACCGCCTGCGCTGCAACAGCGCCGCCATTTCGTGGCCAGGGTGCTACCTTGGCCGCCAATGGATGAGCGCAAGCGACTCGAAGAGCTCCGCGGTCAGCTCCTCGACATGGATCTCGAACTGCTTCGCACGCTGGAGCGGCGGGCGCGGCTCACGCAAGATCTGGCGCGGCTGCGCACCGGCACCTCGCGCTTCGCTCCGCCGGCCGACGGGACCCACCTCCAGGCCCTCGAAAAGGCCGTCGCCGCGCCCCTCGCCGCGAGCGCGGTCCGCCCGATCTTCACCGCGATCGACGCCGCTTGCCGCCTCTACGAGGTCGCGCCGCGCGTGGCCTTCCTCGGCGCCGAGGGCGGCTTCGGGTGGATGGCGACGCGCGCGCAGTTCGGCCTCACCGCCGAGCTGGTGCGCGCCGAGACGGTGGCCGCCGCCATCGAAGAGGTCGCGCGCTCGCGGGCCGATTTCGCCGTCGTCCCTTACGAGTCGCTCCAGGACGGGCCGATCCTCCCGACCATCCTCGCCCTCGCCGCCGCCGACCTCAAGGTCGTGGGCGAGCGGCAGGTCACGCAGGCGCTGGCGCTGGTCAACGCCTCGGGCAACCCCGCCGACGTCGAGAAGATCTACGTCTCCCCGCAGGACCACCTCGGGTGCATGCACTACCTCGAGACCAACCACCCCCGCGTCCCCGCGCTCGACGTGCGCTCGCCCTCGCTGGCCTGGGAGCTCGCCTCGGAGAACCACGGCAGCGCCGCCATCGTCCCCCGCGGCTCGATCGGCGCCAGCGATCTCCGCACCGCCCGCGAGAACATCGCCGACGAGGGCGAGGTCCGCGTGCGCTACGCCGTGATCTCCCGCCTCCCCGCGCCGCGCTCCGGGGCCGACGCCACGGCGGTGATCTTCAGCGTCCACGATCACCCGGGCGCCCTCCACGACATCCTCCAGCACTTCAAGGAGCGCAGCTGCAACCTCCGCCGCATCCAGTCGCGCCCCGTCGCGGCCGAGGGCTGGCAGTACGTCTTCTACGTCGAGGTCTCCGGCCACACCACCGATCGCGGCCTCGTCGCCGCGCTCGAGGGCGTGAAGCGCGAGGCCAAGATGCTGAAGATCATCGGCTCCTTCCCGCTCGAGTTCCCCGACCCGCCGATCCCCGAGTCCGACGCCCGCCCCCGCTGAGCCCTCCGTTCACGATGAGATCCTTCCTTCGATCACGGGCGATCGCCCGCAAGATTCTCCTCTGCGCCCTCGCCCTCGTCCCCGCCGCGGGGTGCAGCAGCAGCACCGACTACGGCCTGATCGGCGGCGAGAAGGTCGACGCCTCGCTCGTCGATCGCGACCCGCTCGCGCTCCTCCCGCGCGGCGTGCTCGTGCTCGGCAGCCTCGACGCCGCGGCGATGTTCCAGTCCAAATGGGGGCCCGAGGCCGCGCAGATCGTGCAGACGCTCCTCCCGCTCGGGCCGGAGTCCAACTTCGTCCCCCAGCGCGACGTCACCCGCGTCGTCAGCGGCGTCTACGCCATGCAGGGCGCCGACTTCTGCGCGGTGGTGCAAGGCAACTTCGACATCCCGGCCATCCAGCGCGCCGTCGACGCGCGCGCGATCGTCATCGACGGCGCCCCGCTCGTGAAGACGCGCTACGCGGGGAACGACCTCTACACCGCCAGCAACTTCGGCTTCACCCTCGTCACGTCGCACACCGTGCTCAGCGGCAATGAGACCGGCATGCGCCGCGCCCTCGACCGCCTTCGTTTCGGCAAGCTCGAGCGCTCGGTGCCGAAATGGATGCTCGATCTCGCCGAGACCAAGAACGCGACCATGGCCATCGCCGGGGACCTCGGCGCGCCCAACGCCGTCGACGTGACCTCGGCCAAGCTCCCGTTCCTCGGCTCCGTGCGCTCGGTGCGCGTGATCGGCAACTTCCTGCCTCCGGGAATGAACTTCGCCGGCACGCTCTCGTACGCCGACGAGGCGGGCGCCAAGACCGCCGCGCAGGCGCTCCAGCAAGTGCAGCAGGTCGCGCAGATCGCCAGCATATTCACCTCGATTGGCTGGGGCGCGGCCATCCCCACGCCCGAGATCGCGGTGCAGCAGAGCGACGTCGCCTTCACCGTCAAGGTCAACGACAGCTTCGTCAGCGCCCTGCTCAAGCAGTTCAACGAGACAGCCCGCAGCGCCACAACGACGACGCGCACCCAGCCCCGCTAATCCGCCATATTTTTCCAGCGCGAGCGCCGGAGAGCGCCCATCGGCGCTGCAAAAGATCGTCCGACATCGAAAGCGCCCGCGCTCCGGGAGCGACATGGCTTTGCGCGGTCTCCTTCGGATATCGTGTCGCTCGTCTGTCTGCCGGAGCCTGAAACCGATGTCGAGCCGCCGAACGCTCTTCGCCGCCGCCCTGCTCCTCACAGGAGCTCTGCCCCTCACCGCGTGCAACGCCCTCACCGGGGTGGACGATCTCGTCATCAGCGCCGGCGCGGGCGGCGCGACAGGCGCGGGCGGCGCGGTCAGCGGCCCGGGCGGCGGGACCGCGAGCAGCGCCGCCGTCACCAGCAGCAGCAGCAGCACCGGTGAGCCGCAGCCTCCCCCGTTCGTCGCAGCTCAGGGCGTATCCATCGGTCAGATTGCGCTCTACCAGGCCGTGAAGCGCACCCTCATGCAGGACGGGAGTGCCCCGTCCTCGAAGGTGCCAGTCGTCGCCGGCCGACCAGCCCTGATCCGCGTCTTCGCCGCCGCCGACGCCACCTACGATAGCAGCCCCGTCACCGCGCGCCTCGATCTCGGCGACGGCGCGCCCATCGAGGTGCAAAAGGTCCTTCAAGGCACACCCTCGGACGACGCCCTCGAGAGCACCATCAACTTCGATATCCCCGCCGCGGCCATGGTCCCGGGGATGACTTACCGAGTCGATCTCCTCCAGCCACCCTCGCACTCCAAGGGCGACAACCCGAGCGCGAGCTATCCAGCCAGCGGCAGCGCGCCCATCCTCGCGCAATCCACCGGCAAATCGCTGAAGATCGAGATCGTCCCGGTCAGCTACGGCGCCGACGGGTCGAAGCGCCTGCCCGACACCTCGGCCAACCAGCTCCAGGCCTACAAGGAGCGGTTCTTCAAGCTCTACCCTGTCGCCGACGTGGAGATCACCGTCCACGATCCGTTCTTGTGGAACAGCAAGGTCTCCGCCAACGGGAGCGGCTGGGACCAGCTCCTCGACCAGATTGCCAATCTCCGCCAGAGCGACAACGCGCCTGCCGACCTCTATTACTTCGGCATCTTCACTCCCACCCAGAGCATGGGGCAGTTCTGCGGCGGCGGCTGCGTCGCCGGCCTCGGGATGCTGGGCAGCGCACAGGACACCTACTCTCGCGCCGCGATCGGCCTCGGCTACCCGGGCGACGTCGCCACCGAGACCGCGGTCCACGAGATCGGCCACACCCACGGTCGCCAGCACTCGCCCTGCGGCGGGGCGCAAGGCACCGATCCCGCCTACCCGTACAGCGGGGCGAGCATCGGTGTCTGGGGCTATGACCTCCTCGACAAAGAGCTCCTCTCTCCCGACGTCGCCACCGACGTGATGGGCTATTGCAACCCGGTCTGGGTCTCCGACTTCACCTACGCGGCCTTCTTCAACCGCATCAAGATCGTCAACAACGCCGGCGTCTTCTACCCGCCCGAGGTCCTGGACCGCACCTACCAGCGCGCCCGCATCGACGGTGACGGCCAGCTCACGTGGATGTCCGACGCCCGGATCCACGCCCCGCCCATGGCCGAGCCGCTGGCGATCACCGTGCAAACGGTCCTCGGCAGCGAGAGCGTGGAGGCCCAGCTCTATCCCTACGATCACCTGCCCGGAGGCGTCCTCGTCTGGCCGCAGCCGAAGAGCGCGACCAAGGCCATCACCGTGGAGCGCGCCGGCAAGACGACGACCCTCTCCCGCGCCGCCGCTTCGTGGTAGAACGCAAGAAAATGCCCTCGATCCTCAGGAAGACACTGGTTCTCGCCGCCGCGCTGGTGATCCCCGCGTGCGGCGGCAAGGTGGTCGTGGACGGCTTCGGCGCGGCTCAAGGCGCCTCCGGCGTCGGCGGCTCCGGCGGCGCGACCTCGAGCGTGACGTCGAGCGTGACCACAGGCGAGGGCGCCGGCGGCGCCGGCGGCGATCCCATCGAGTACGACGCCGGCCCGGACGGCTACTATCCTCCGCCGCTCGCCGCCGTCTACGCCAACAGCAGCGACTCGCTCTACGTGATCAACCCCGCCACCAACGCCGTCAGCCTCGTCGGCGCCTTCCAGGGCTGCGACTTCGTCATCGA
>FSTQ01000400.1_pt1 | contig 18724 bp, 15 predicted proteins | sample 1637281 | NCBI WGS metagenome assembly FSTQ01 (sample SAMEA3914818, study PRJEB12502) | metagenome | biome: forest; material: soil | place: Canada | collected 2010-06-26 | depth 0.1 m
GCGCACGAGATCGGCGGCTTCGTTGCGGTCGATCTCCAGCGCGTCGGCGACGTCGAGGATGAGCTCGCGCTCGCTGGTGCGAATGATGCCGTCAGCGGCGACGAGGCGAATCGCCAGCGCGAGGGCCGTCTTGCGCTCCCCCGGGGTGTCGAGCTGGGCCTTCACCGCGGCGAGCCTGGCGGCGCGCCCCGACGCCGCGAGGGCAGCCTGGATGCGCGTGACCAGCGCGTCGGTGGTGGCGGCCGACATCGATCGGTCGGTGAGCGACTGGACCGAAGCGACGAGCTGCTTGCGCTCGTCGGCGCCGAACTCGCCGTCGGCGAAGGCCGCGAGGAACATCGTCTCGATCAGCGCCTCGAGCTTGGGCGCGTCGTAGGCGCGGACCGAAGGAGGTGAGGCCGCAGAGGTCATGGTAGGCGACGTCTACAACGGGCTTCGCGCTGGGACCAGAGGCTTGGAGCACCTTTACGAGGATCTAAAACGTGCCCCGGAGCGTGAGCCCGCCGCCCTGGAGGCACACCTCGGGCGTCATTCCTTCGAGCCGGATGCCGGTCTTCTTCCGGTCCGCCGCGGGCGGTGACTTCGCTGACGCGTCGGCGTCGAGCTCGCGCGGCTGGTCGATCTTCGCGCTCGAGGCGGGGTTGGGATCGTTGAGGAGCGAGTAGCCGGTGGCGACCACGAGGAGGCCCGAGACGCCGAGCGAGACGGCGCCGCCGATCTTGAACCAGGGCTGCGTGCCGGTGGGGCCGAAGCGCGGGAGGCCCGGGAAATCGAGCCCTTCGCGGAGCTCGTAGGAGGGCTGACGGAGGAGCGCGACGCCCCCGACGGCGGCGGCGACGGCGAGCGTGCCGCTGAGCACGGCGTTGCTCCGCGGCGGCGTGAAGGCGAGGCGGCCGTGCACGGCGACCGCTTGCCCGCGCGCGACGACGACGTCGCCCGTGAAGGTCTTGCGGCCGCTCGCGCCGAGCTCGACCTTGTGCGAGCCCGCGGGGAGGCGGATCTTGAGGGGATCGCCGAGCGTGGAGTACGCGCCGTAGGCGACGCCGTCGACCTTGACGCTGACGTCGTCGGCGTTGCCGTCGACGAGGAGGAAGCCGTAGCGAACGCGCTCGAGCGGCACCGCGAGCTCGATCGTCTCGCCGCGCTCGACGGTGACCTTGCGCGACTGCGTCTCGTAGCCGGTCGCCTCGATCCACACGCTGTGCTCGCCCGGCTCGAGCAGGTCGCCGTGCGGGGCGCGGCCCCAGGTGCCGCGGGCGAAGGGCGGCGGATCGTCGACGTGGACCCGCGCGCCCTCGACCGGCGACGTCACCCGCAAGAAGCCGAGGAACGCGCCCTGCGAGAGGTTGGCCTTGAAGTTGTAAACGCGGCCGGGGCGGAGCTCGAGATCGGTCTCGCTCCGCTTCAGATCGCGGAAGGCCTCGAGCACGATGTGGTACTCGCCCGCCGCGAGCGAGATGTCGTGCGGCGTCTTCTCGCCGGTGAGGATCTTCTGCCACCCGGTGTTCGTCCCGCCGGACACGAAGGCCGCCGCGCCCGCCTTGCGCAGGTAAACGGAGAGCGGAGCGCCGGGCGGATCGCTCTCGACGACGACCTGCGATCGAATCTCCACGGGGGGCGGCGGAGGCGCGCCGTCGGCGACAGCGGCGTCGGCGCCGCCGTCGATCGCGACGGCGGTGGGCGTCGCCGCGTCGGGCGCGCCGCCGTCGCTGTCGATCGGGTGCGCCTCGCGCTGCGCCGCGTACTGCGCTTCGAGCCAGGCGAGCACCGTCTTGATCCGCACCAGATCCGGCGGGTTGGGCTCGGCCGAGAGGAACGATTTGTAGCGCGCGATCGCGCTCTTGAAGTCGAGCGCGCGCTCGTAGGCCATGGCGGCGTTGCAGAGCGAGGCGCTGAAGGGCTGGGCCTGGTAGGCCGCGTCGAACTCGGACGCCGCCTCGCGGAACTGCTCCTTGTCGTAGAGCTCGAGCCCGCGATCCATGTGGCGGCGCGCCTCCTCGACCGAGGCGGCGCAGGGGACGCCGTGCGCCTCGCGCTCGGGCCCGAGCAGCAGCAGCGGGAGCACGAGCGCCGAGGCGCAGGCGAGGACGAGAGGGCGGAGGCGGAGCGTCACGGGAAACGTTATGAGAGCGAGAACGCCGCGCGAGCGCTACCGGAATCCGGGCTCACGCGCAGACGCTCTCTGGCAGATCGACTCAGATCGAGACCTCCGCGAAGACCCCGTAGTGATCGGTCGCCGCGACACCGTTCTCCACTTCATCCATCACCACCCGGGCCGAGATCGGCTTGCCGCGGGCCTGGTTGTCGGGTCCGCGCACGAAGACGTAGTCGATGCGCCGCGGGTACTCGTGCGTCTCCTCGGCGAAGGGGTTCCGCGTGGCGTCGAAGGTGAACCCCGGCCCCACGCCGGCCTGAGCAAAGCAGTCGGCGAAGTAGTTGCTCTTGCCGCCGAGCGACTGGAGGCCCTTGAGGAAGCGGATCTCGCTCGCCTCGGGCTCGGCGTTGAAATCGCCGACGATCACCGGAGGGAGGCCGGAGATCGGCGCCGCGCCGCGGACGATCTCGGCGATGGCCGCGACCTGCGCCTCGCGCACGACGCCGTGGTGGAGCATCCAGCTCAGGTGGGTGACGAAGAAGGGGATCACGCCGTGGGGCGAGGTGATCTGGGCGTGGAGGATCGAGCGGTGCTCCTCCGTGTCGCCGGCGGGGAGCGCGTGGGCGCGCGCCGAGGCGATGGGCCAGCGCGAGAGCACGGCGTTGCCGAAGTGAACCCCGCCGCCGAGATCGTGGGCGAGGCCGAAGGCGCCCTCGTAGCCGAGCCCCTCGCGGATGGCGTCGGCCTGGCTCTGCCCTTCGTGGGCGAGGACCTCTTGCAGGCCGACGAGATCGGGATCGAGGCGGCGGATGCCCGCGCGGATCAGGCGGAGGCGCTCTTCCCACGGCCCCTGGCGATTCCAGATGTTGAGCGTGAGAACGCGGAGGCGGTTCATCCCCGCAGGGCTACGCCATCCTGGGGCGCGCGGCAAACCGCGCTACTTGATGATGATCTCGCCCGCCGGAGCGCCCATGTTCTCGGGCGTGCCCTTCTCGCGGTGCACGCAGAGCCCCTGCTTGCAGTAGACGACCGGCGGCTCCTTGCAGTCGGGCTTGGGCTCTTCGCATTTGCCCTTCTGGAACTCCCCCCGCATCGCCTTGATCTTCTCGAAGGACTCGTTGCTGAGGGGCTTGGCGCAGCCCGGCCACTCGCTCTGGCGACAGTCCTTGTCGTCGTTGCAGTGCTGAGCCTTGTTGATGATGTCGAAGGAGTCGGAGCGGAACTTCTCGCACTGCTCGGGTTCGAGGCCGTGCGAGCAGCCGCTCGAGAGCGGCAGCGCGAGGCCGAGGACAGCGATGAGGGCGAGGGCGGCGCGGGCGGGGCGGAACGCAGGCTTCATGGCGCCTGCCTGCTTATCACGATTCCTGGAGGGAAAATATGTCATGGTGCTCGTGGTGCAGCGCACGTCGCTCATGGCTCTCGCGGTCGCCCTCCTCGCGCCGCTCTCCGGCTGCTCGGGGGGCGCGCTGCCCGTCCCTGCCCCTCGCGCCGCGCTGCCCTCGGGCCCCGCGCTCGCCGTCGCCGCGCCGACTCCGACGCCGGAGGCCGCGCCTGCGCCGCTGCCGTTCCACTTGCCCTGCGCCGAGGACGACCTCGCCGGCTGCACGACCGGCTGCGACGACCACCACGTGGAGGACTGCGTCACCGTCGGCGCGATCACCCTCGCCCGCGCGACGGCCTCCTCCGATACCGAGCGCGCGGTGAGCCTCTTCCGCGGCGCCTGCAACGAGGGCAGCGCGCGCGGGTGCCTCAAGCTCGGCGACGCCTACCACGCCGGCCTGCTCATCGGCGACGCCGAGGAGGCCGACGCTTACCGCCGCGCCTGCGACGCCGGCGCCAACCTCGGCTGCGTGGCGGCGGCGGGCGTGTACCTCACCGGCAAGGGCGTCTCCGCCGATCCGACCTACGCCGCGACGCTGCTGGGCCGCGTCTGCGATCGCGGGAACGCGCGGGCCTGCTTCGAGCTCGGTCGCCTCTACAAGGCCGGCGAGGGCGTGAAATCGAGCGGCAAGCGCGCCCTCGATCTCTTCGACAAGGCCTGCAAGCTCGGCCTCGACGAGGGCTGCTTGGCCGTGAGCCGCAGCGGCGACGCGCTCTCGCCGCGCGACTGAGAGCACGTTTACCGGGCTCCGATCGCCTACCGCGGGCAGAGCTTGCGCATGCCGCTGGGCAGCAGGTAGTCGAGCTCGCCGCGGCGACACTGGGGCGGGACGGGCGTCGGCGGCTTCACCGAGGGGCCCACCGAGGCGCTGGTGATGACGGGCACGCTCGAGGGAGGCGGCGTGGGCGACGTGGACGGCGTGGGGGCCGCCGACAGCACCGGCTCCGCGCTCGGCGCGATCACGTTGATGACGATGGGACCCGCGTCGACACCGCTGTCGACGTCGTTGACGTTGTTCTCGTTGCGCTGCGAGATGCCCCAGCCGATCGCGGCGATGGCCACGCCGGCGAAGAAGAACGCGCTCGTGTAGAGGGCCCAGGGCACGTGCGGCGGCGGAGGCGGAGGCGGCGGCACCGTCGACGCTTTGTTGAGCTCGATCAGCGCCTTGTTGGTGAGCGGCGTCAGCATCCGCACCATGGGCCGCTCGCCGCTCGCGGCGCGCTCGATCCGCTGGATGGCGGCGATCATCGCCTGCGTCTCCTCGGCGGCGAAGGGCGCGAGGGCCGCGGCGAAGGCCGCCACGGTGGGGTAGCGATCGTCGGGGTAGCGCGCGTAGGCCTGGGCGATGACCTCGGCCAGCTCGTCGGTGATGTCGGGCCGGTGGCGGCTGATCGGATCCGGCGGGTCGAGGCTGACCTTGACGCAGAGCTCGGAGAACGACTCCGCCATGAACGGGTGGGTGTGCGTGAGCAGCTCGTAGAGCGTGATGCCGAGCGAGTAGATGTCGGTCCGGTAGTCGACGGTCTTGGTCGACCGCATCTGCTCCAGCGACATGTAGAGCGCCGAGCCCATCACGGCGCGCGTCTTGGTCAGCTCGAGGTTGTTCTGCGCCGTCTCCTCGACGACCTTGGCGATGCCGAAGTCGAGCATCTTCACGACCGGCGTGCCGTCCGCGCCGCGCGAGAGGAAGAGGTTGGCCGGCTTGACGTCGCGGTGGATGACGCCCGCGGCGTGGGCCTGCGCCAGCGCCTCGGCGGCCTGCACGGTCAAGTCGATCGCCTCGTGGATCGTCAGCTGCGCCCCGGACTTGAGGTGGCGGCCGAGGTCGACGCCCTCGAGGTACTCCATGACGATGAAGGGGACGCCGGGCTGCGGGGCCTCCGAGCCGTCCGGCCCGCGGGGCGCGGGCAGCCCGACGAGCGCGCCCGGGAGAGCGCCGACGTCGAGCACGCGGGCGACGTGCTCGCTGCGGATGCGCGTGGCCGCCCGCGCCTCGCGCACGAAGCGCTGCGCCGCGTCGGGCTGCACCGCGAACTCGGGCAGCAGGAACTTCAGCGCCACGCGCGTGCCGAGCTGCAGGTGATCGGCGGACAGCACGACACCCATGCCGCCCATCCCCAGCTCCCGGACGATCCGGTACTTGTCGAGGAGGACGGTGCCAGGAGGAAACGTCGCAAAGCCCATGGGCTCGGTCACCACCCGCGCACTCTAGCTGCTCTCGCCGGAGAGGTCAGCGGGCTCCCGCAGCGGCGGCCCGGGAACTCCCGAGCCGTCCCGCGCGGGCGGGAACATCGACGCCCCGCGGCGCTCGAAAACAAGGTAGATCAATGCCCCGGCGGCGGGCGCGAAAGGCCTCCTCCGCGTAGACTCTTCGTGACGATCTTCGTCGCGCCCCCCCTCACGACCCCATGCCCGAGCGAACTCCGGTCAACGTTTTCCTCTGTTACGCCCCCCAGGACGAAGAGCTTCGGGGGGAGCTGGAGACGCACCTCGCGCTGCTGAAGCGCCAGGGCTACGTGCGCAGCTGGAGCGCCCGCCGGATCGGCGCCGGCGAAGAGTGGCGCGGCGCGATCGATCGCCACCTCGAAGAGGCCGAGGTGATCCTGCTCCTCGTGAGCGCGGATTTCCTCGCCTCCGACTACCTCTACGACGTCGAGCTGCGGCGGGCGCTCGAGCGGCTCCGCACCGAGCGGACCAAGGTGATCTCGATCCTGCTCCGCCCCTACGACTACGCCTTCAAGGACTCGCCCCTCGCCGAGATCGAGGTCGTGCTGCCGCGCAACGGGGTCGCGGTCACGAGCTGGCCGAGCCACGACGCGGCCTTCGCCGAGATCGCGCAGGAGCTCCGGCTCCTCTTGCAGCAGGAGGGCCGCGCCGCGAGCGGGGGGATAGCCGTAAACCCTCTCGCGGCTCACCTCCCCCGAGCGTCAGGGGGGTGGGCCCGAGCCAGACGCTGCGCGACGCCTCTTCGCACCCCTCGCTCCCCGCGACGTGGAACGTGCCGCACCGGCGCAGCCCCACGTTCACGGGGCGCGACGAAGAGCTCGCCGATCTCCACGCCGGCCTGACCTCCGTCCTGCCGGGCGCCTCGTTCCAGGCCGTGAGCGGCCTCGGCGGCGTCGGCAAGACGCAGCTCGCGGTCGAGTACGCCTACCGCCACGCCAACGAGTACGACGTGGTCTGGTGGCTGCGCGCCGAGGAGCCGGCGCTGCTCGCGGCGGACTTCGCCGAGCTCGCCTTCGCGCTCCGCCTGCGCGCGCGCACCGAGCCCGATCAGCGCCTCGCCGTGGAGGCCGCGCGCCGCTGGCTCGCCCAGAACAGCGGCTGGCTGCTGATCTTCGACAGCGCGCGCGAGCCCGCGCACGTGGCGCCGTACCTGGCGACGTCGGGCGCGGGCCACGTGATCATCACCTCGCGCCACGCGAGCTGGCGCGGCCTCGCGATCCCCATCGCGCTGCGCGGGCTCGCGCGCGAGGACTCGGTCTCGTTCCTCCTCGGCCGCAGCGGCCGCAGCGACGACGGCTCCGCCGAGCTGCTCGCCGAGGCGCTGGGCGATCTGCCGCTCGCGCTCGCGCAGGCCGCCGCGTACATGGAAGAGTCGGGCGCGCCGATCAACCTCTACCTCGAGCTCTTCGAGAAGCGGCGCCACGAGCTCCTCCGGCGCAGCGCCCTCGGCGAGACGGCGCCCACCGTCTCCACCACGTGGGACATCGCCTTCGAAGAGGCCCAGAGCCGATCGCCCGCCGCGGGCGAGCTGCTGCGCCTCGCCGCCTTCCTCGCGGCCGACGACATCCCGCGCGAAGGCCTCGCGCCGGGCGCCGAGTACCTCCCGCCCGCGCTCGCCGAGGCCGTGAGCGATCCCCTCGTGCTCGACGAGGCCATCGCCGCGCTCCGCCGCTGCTCGCTCATCGAGGCGCAGGAGAGCACGCTCTCGGTCCACCGCCTCGTCCAGGCCGTCGTCCGCGATCGCCTCTCGGACGAGGAGTACGCGATGTGGGCCGAGGCCGCCGTGCGCGTCGTCTACGAGGGGCTCTCCGCCGATCTCGAGGACGCCGGCACCGGCTCGCCCGATCGCGGGCGCTTCCTCCCCCACGTGCGCCCCGCCGCCGATCACGCCGAGGCCGCGGGCGTCGCGCGCGAGGTGACCGAGCAGCTCCTGAGCCGCGCCGCGAAGTTCCAGCTCGAGACCGGGGCGTTCATCGCCTCGCGCGATCTGCTCGAGAAGGCGCTCTCCATCGCCGAGGCCATCCACGGCGACGATCACGCGCACGTCGCCACGATCCTCACCAAGCTCAGCCGCGTGCTCGGCGAGCTCGACGAGCCCGAGGCGCTCACCTACGCCGAGCGCGCCCTCGCCATCGACATGGCGCTCTACGGCGAGGACCACTCCTCGGTGGCCCGCGACTACAACAACATCGCCAAGGTGCTGCGCAAGCGCCGCGATCTCGCCGGCGCGATCCTCAACGTCGAGCGCGCCCTCGCCATCGACGAGCGCCTCTACGGGCCGGACGATCCCGAGCTCATCCCGCGGCTCAACGATCTCGGCTTCCTCCGCCGCGTCCAGGGCGACCTCGACGGCGCGCGCCAGGTGCTCGAGAGCGCCCTCAGCCGCGGCGAGACCGCGTGGGGTCGCGATCACGCCGACCTCGGCTCGCTCCTCGGCAACCTCGCCGACGTGCTCCCCGAGCTCGCCGAGCGCGAGCGCCGCGCCGGCAACACCGCCACCGCGCGCGCCCGCCTCGAAGAGGCCCGCGGCCTCCTCGTGCGCGCCGTGGCCATCGGCGAGGCCACCTACGGGCCCAACCACTACGTCGTCTCCATGCGCCGCAACAACCTCGGCCTCCTCTTGCGCGACCTCGGGGACATCGCCGGCGCCTACCGGGAGATCTCGCGCGCCCTCGAGATCATGAAGAAAGAGGTCGGCCCGGGGCACCGCCGCGTCTCCCAGTTCGAGAAGAACCTCGAGGTCGTGAGCCGCGAGTACCGCCGCAAGAGCGGGTCGATGCCCGCGGTCACGAAGATCCCGGGCGAACCCAAGTAGACTGCGCGACGATGGCCTCTCCTCCTCCCTCGGCTCCCCGCCCCTGCGGCCCCGTCGCCGCCGACGCGCTCGCGCTGATCGGAGGGACGCCGCTGGTGCGCCTCGCCCGCCTCTCGCCGCCCGACGGCGGCGTCGTCCACGCCAAGCTCGAGGCGTGGAACCCGGGCGGGAGCATCAAGGATCGCGCGGCGCTGAGCATGGTCCTCGTCGCCGAGCGCGAGGGCAAGCTCGCCGCCGGCGCCACGATCATCGAGGCCACGAGCGGCAACACCGGCATCAGCCTGGCGATGATCGCCGCCGTGCGCGGCTACGGCTGCGTCGTGGTGATGCCCGAGGACATGAGCCTCGAGCGCCGCCACATCCTCCGCGCCTACGGCGCCGAGATCGTCCTCACGCCCGCCGAGCACGGCATGACGGGCGCGGTGGAGCGCGCGCGCGCCCTCGCCCACGCCACCCCGGGCAGCTGGATGAGCCGCCAGTTCGAGAACCCCGCCAACCCCGACGCCCACACCTGCGGCACCGGCCTCGAGATCCTCGAGCAGACCGGCGAGAGCGTCGCCGCCCTCGTGGTCGGCGTCGGCACCGGCGGCACCATCACCGGCTGCGGCCGCGTCCTCCGCGAGCGCCTCGGCGCCGCGGTGCGCATCGTCGCCGTCGAGCCCGCCTCGAGCGCCGTCCTCTCGGGCCGGCGCTCGGGCAACCACCGCATCCAGGGCATCGGCGCCGGCTTCGTCCCCTCGATCCTCGATCGCGCCATCCTCGACGAGATCATCACGGTGACCGACGTCGCCGCCGATCGCATGGCGCGGCGGATCGCCCGCGAAGAGGGCCTGCTCGTCGGCCCGAGCTCCGGCGCCAACGTCCACGCCGCCGTGGAGGTCGCGCGGCGGATCAAGGGCACGATCGTCACGGTGCTCGCCGACTCGGGCGAGCGCTACCTCCGCTGAGGCAGCGCGCGAGAGGCCTTCAGCTGCGCGCCGTGCGCCCGGCCAGATTCGCCACCACCGCCGCGAGCTCTGCCGGCTCGATCGGCTTGGGCAAATGCGACGAGTACCCGGCGAGCAGCGCGCGCGTCCGATCCTGCACGCCGGCGTAGGCCGTGAGCGCCGCCGCCGGTATCTTCCCGATGCGCTTCTCCATCGACTTCACCCGGCGGATCAGCGTGTAGCCGTCCTCGCGTGGCATGCCGATGTCGCTCACGAGCACGTCGGGCTTGCCGCGCTCGATCGCGTCGATGGCCTCGGTCACCGAGCCCACGGCGATCACCCGCGCGCCCTGCTCGGTGAGCACCATCGTCACGATCTCGCGCGCGTCGACCTCGTCGTCCACCACCAGCACCGTGACGCCGTGGAGCGGCGGCAGATCGTCGAAGACCACCTCGCCGTCGCTGCTCTCCGTCGGCGGCGCCGCCTCGCCGCGCGACCACACCGCGGCGATGGGCAAGCGCACCAGGAACGACGCGCCGTACCCCTGCCCGCCGCTCTCGGCCCGGACCGAGCCGCCGTGGAGCTCGACGAGGTGCCGCACGATCGCCAGGCCGAGGCCGAGGCCGTTGTGCGCGCGCGTCGTCGTGCCGTCGGCCTGGCGGAAGCGATCGAAGACGTACGGCAAGAACTCCGCCGAGATCCCCTGCCCGTCGTCGACGACCTCGAGCTCGATCTGCGACTCTACCTGCCGCAGCGTCAGCGCCACGTGGCCGCCCTTGGAGGTGAACTTGATGGCGTTGGAGAGCAGGTTCCACACCACCTGCTGGAGCCGGGTCGGGTCGCCGGAGATCGTCGGCGTCGGCTCGAGCGCGGCGCGGAGCTCGATCCCGCGCGCCTCCGCGGCGAGGCGCACCGAGTCGATCGCCGCCTCGACCACCAGCGGCAGCTCGACGGCGTGGACCTCGACGCGGAACTTACCGGAGATGATCCGCGACACGTCGAGCAGGTCCTCGATCAGCTGCGCCTGCGAGCGGGCGTTGCGCTCGATCGTCTCGAGGGCGCGCTCGCGCCCGCGCTCGTCGAGCTTGCCCATCCGCACCATGCGCGACCAGCCGAGGATGGCGTTGAGCGGCGTCCGCAGCTCGTGCGAGAGCGTGGCCAGGAACTCGTCCTTGACCCGGTTGACCCGCTGCGCCTCGCGGTAGAGGCGGGCGTTGTCGACGGCCAGCGCCGCGCAGTTGCCGAACTGCCGCGCCAGCAGCAGATCGCCCTCGCCGAAGCTCCGCCCCGACTCGGCGGCGACGAAGGTGAGCGCCCCCAGCGTGCGATCACGGGCCCGCAGCGGGACGATCATCGTCGCCTCGGGGCCGAGCCTCCGCAGCGCGGCCACGAACGCCGGATCGTGGGTCGCGGCGATCATCTGCTCGATGCTCTCGGTCGATCGCTCCGAGGCGCACGACGTCACCACGCGGGCGACCGCGGCGAGCCCGCCGGGGAGCGGCCCGTGGCGGCGGCGCAGCGCGGCCGCCAGCGGAGCGCGCTCGGGATCGACGTGCGCCGCCGCGACCCGGTGGATCGCGCCGTCGGCCTCGACCAGATCGACGAAGCACCAGTCGGCGAGGCGAGGCACCGCCGTCGCCGCCACGCGGGCCAGCGTGCCCTCGTAGTCGAGGGCGATCGACGCCAGCTGCCAGCTCGCCTCGCCGATGAAGCGGCGCTGCTCCTCGCCGACGCGCAGCTCCTGCTCGAGCTGCTTGAAGCGCGTGATGTCCGCGAACGTGGAGATGGCGCCCACGAGCTCGCCGCCCGGCCCGCGCACCGGCGCGCAGCCGCCGACGATGATCCCGTGGCTCCCGTCGAAGCGCTGGATGTGGAGCTCCTCGGCGTCGATGGTCTCGCCGAGGTGGAGGCAGCGGGCCATCGACCAGTCGCCGCCCTCGAAGGGGCGCCCGTCGGCGTGGAAGGCGCGGAAGCTCCCCCAGGCCTCGACGTTGTTGGCGGTGGCGCTGCCCGCCCAGATCTTCTCCGAGGCGGGGTTCTGGAGGATGAGCCGCCCCTCCGCGTCGCTGACGATGATCCCGTGCGCGCACTGGGTGAGCACCGCCTCGAGCAGCCCGCGCTCCTTCTGCGAGAAGGCCTGGAGCCGCTCGATCTCGCGCCGGAGCGCCTCCACGTCCTCGCTCGGGACAGGCGCGGTGGCGTCGAGCGCCGTGAGGGGCGAAGAGGCCGAGAGCTCGGGGGCGAGCGCCGCGACGACCCGATCGACCTCGACCAGGAAAGGCCCGATCAAGCGCTGTTGCTCGGGGACGCGCGCCGCCTCCGCCACGGAGGCGCGCGACTGGAGGAGAGCAGCGACGAGGCTCTTCACCTCGGGACTTGCGGCCATCCTCCAATCAACTCATGCGCTCTCCCGGACGACAAGCAAAACGTACCTCGTTTGGCAGGAGCGGTGATGCATCGGTGACGATATCGGTCAATTCCCGATAATCGACCCAGGATATCCGGGAGAGGCGCCGCCCCGCGGAAGCCGCTTTACCGAGGCCCGGCGCCGGGCAGGTGCTTGTCCAGGAAGGCGAGCGTGCGCTTCAGGGCGAGCGCGGCGCTCTCGGGCTCGTAGTCCTTGCGCTCGTCGCAGTTGAATCCATGCCCGGCCGGATAGGTGTGGACCTCGACCTCGGGGTGCGCGCCGCGGATCTTCTCGATGTCGGCGGAGGGAATGTAAGCGTCCTTCTCCGCGAAATGCAGGAGCACGGGGACGCGGGGCTGCTCGGCCACGAACATGCTGATCTGCCCGCCGTAATACCCGACACCGCAGGACACCGCCCCGCTGCGGCAGGCGCTGAGCCAGACCATGGAGCCGCCCCAGCAGTACCCGATCACCGCCGGCGCCTTGCCGGTGCGCGCGGTAATCGCCCGCGCCGCCGCCTCGATGTCGAGGATCGGAGCGTCCCACCCGATCTTCATCACCAGCCCCCGCCCCTCGCTTATGCCTTCAGGGGTGTAGCCGAGCTCCACCCCCTTCTGCGCGCGATCGAAGAGCGACGGCGCGATAGCCGCGTACCCCGCGCTCGCGTACTGATCCACGACGGCGCGGATGTGGTGATTGACCCCGAAGATCTCCTGGATGATCACCACCCCACCGCGGAGCTCCCCCGCGGGGATGGACTGGTATGCGTCGAGCCCGTGCCCGTCCGACGCCTCGAGCTTCACTGATTCACCGCTCATAATCTATTGCTCCACCGTGACGCCCTTCCAGAAGGCGATATGACCCTTGATGTTGGCAGCGGCCGACTTGGGATCGGGGTAATACCAGGCAGCGTCCTTGTTGACCTTCCCGCCGGCGACGACGTCGAAGTAGCTCGCCGTGCCCTTCCACCCGCACTCGGTGTGCGTCGCGCTGTCCTGGAAGTGCTCGCGCTTGAGCGCGTCGGGCGGGAAATAGACGTTCCCCTCCACCGTCTCGAACACCTCGCTCTCGGCGAGGACCTCGCCGTTCCAGATGGCTCTGGCCATGATCCGACTCCTCAGCGAGCGGCCTTGGCCGCCGCGGTTGCGTCGAGCCCGCCGGGCACGAAATCGGTGCCCTTCTGGACTCGATCGTTCCAGGTCTCCGGGCCCTTCGTGCCGGGGAGCTCTTTCATGGTGATGCACCCCGCGACCGGGCACACCAGCGCGCAGAGGTTACAGCCGATGCACTCGTCCTCGTCGACGTAAGGCACCCGAGCGCCCTCGGCGTCGGGCCTGGCGAGCACGGCCCGCTCCGGGATCACCTTGGGCATGTGGATGTGGCCGGCCGCCCGCGACTCCGCCTCGGTGCGCCCGGGGAGATGAATGCACTGGTGCGCACCATCCATGCAGGCCACATAGCAGAGCTGGCAGCCGATGCACTTGTCGACGCTGATGTCGGCGACGACGCGGTAGGAGAGGTCGAGATCGCCCCACTCCTGGTACTGCGGTACCGCCCGCCCCACGAGCTCGTGCACCGACTTCATCCCCTGCGAGTCGAGGTAATCGGAGAGGCCCTCGATCATGTCCTCCACGATACGATAACCGTAGTGCATCACCGCCGTGCACACCTGGACGGTGGTCGAGCCGAGCGCGATGAACTCGGCCGCATCGCGCCAGTTGGAGATGCCACCAATCCCGGAGATGGGCAGCCGCTGGATCTGCGGGTGGCGAGAGAGCTGGCTGAGCAGGTGGAGGGCGATCGGCTTCACCGCCGGTCCACAGTAGCCGCCGTTGGTCGACGCGCCGCCGACGCGGGGGAGCGGGACCATCTTGTCGAGATCCACGCCGACGATGGACTTGATGGTGTTGATGAGCGAGATGGCATGAGCCCCGGAGCGGAGCACGGCCTCGCCCGGCTCGGTGATGTCCCCGATGTTGGGGGTGAGCTTGACGATCACCGGCGTCTTGGCGAACGACACCGCCCAGCGAGCGATCTCCTCCAGCACCTTGGGCTCATTGCCGACCGCCGAGCCCATCCCGCGCTCGCACATGCCGTGCGGGCAACCGAAGTTGAGCTCGAGCCCGTCCGCCCCGGCATCCTCGGAGCGCTGGATGATCTCCCGCCACTCCTCCTTGGTCTCCACCATCAGCGAGGCGATGACGATGTTCTTCGGATACCGCCGCTTGACCTCGCGGATCTCCTTGAAATTGATATCGAGCGGGCGATCGGTGATGAGCTCGATGTTGTTGAGGCCCATCAGCCTGGTGTTACCGTAGTCGACCCCGCCAAAGCGGCTCGACACGTTGACGATGGGGTTCCCCAGCGTCTTCCACACCGCGCCGCCCCAGCCGGCGTCGAAGGCCCGCATGACCTGATCACCGGTGTTGGTCGGCGGCGCCGAGGCGAGCCAGAAGGGATTGGGGCTCTTGATGCCCGCGAAATCCGTCGTCAGATCAGCCATGCTCTCTTCAAGCTCCCATCATCTGACTGTGCATTGCTCGCACGGCGACCTTGGCCTCGGCGACGGCGTTGACGACCTCTTTACCGCCGTTGACACAATCCCCGCCGCTGTAGACCCTGGCGTTCCCCGTGCGGTGCGTGGCGGCGTCGACGACGACTCGACCCTTGGAGTCCAGGGCGACGCCGTCGAAGGCCAGCGCCACCTGGGTGGCCCGACTCTGGCCGATGGCGACGACGATGAGATCCGCGGCGAGGTCCTCCTCTGTCCCGGGGATGGCGCGGCCTTCCCTGGCGTGCGCCACGCGGAGCGCCTGGAGGCGGCCCCCGTCGCGCAGCACCGCGACTGGCACGCGGTTCTCGATCAGCCGCCCGCCGTCGAGGCGAGCGCCGGCGAGCTCGTGGGCGTAACCCGTCATCTCGGCCTCGCTCCGGCGATAGACCATCATCGTGTCGATCCCGAGCAAGGCCAGCTCGTGGAGGGCGTCGAGGGCCGTGTTGCCGCCGCCGACGACGATGGCCTGCTTCACGCCCTCCAGCGTCAGTGTGGCGTCGGCCTTCAAGCGCTCGATCAGCGCCACCGCGCCGACCACGCCCTCACCCTCTTCGCCGGGGATGGCCAGGTGCGAGTCGGGGCCGAGGCCGAGGCCGAGAAAGACAGCATCGTAGTCACGGAGCAGCTCTGCGGAGGACACCTGCCCTGCCCCCGCGTCGCCTTTGACCACCTCGACGCCGGTGCGTAGCTCGACGCCGCCGATCGAGAGGACCCAGTCGATCTCCGCCAGCGCCGCGTCTCCCTTCATCTTGTAGGGGGCGATGCCCAGGGTGTTGAGGCCGCCGGGGATGGAGCGCTTCTCGAAGATCACCGCCTCGTGCCCTTCGAGGGCGAGATACCCCGCCGCGGCGATCGACGCCGGGCCCGCGCCCACCAGCGCCACCTTCTTCCCCGTGGCCGCCTTGCGCGTGAAGAGCCGAGGAGCCTGCGCCAGCGCCTCGGTCACCGCGAAGTGCTGGAGCCTCCCTATCTTGATCGGATCCCGCCCCCAGTCGGTGTAGACGCAGTCACCCGCGCAGAGCACCTCGACCGGGCAGACCTGACCGCAGGACTCGCCCAGCAGGTTGGCCGTGAGGATGGTCCGGGCCGCCCCCTTGACGTTGTCCGTGGCGATCTTGCGGATGAAGGTGGGGATGTCGATCGCCGTCGGACAGGCCTTGATGCACGGCGCGTCAACGCAGTAAAGACAGCGGTTGGCCTCGGCCATGGCCTCGGCCGGCGTGTAGAGGGGCTTCTTCTCGACGAAGCGCTCCTCGAGCCGGCCGGTCGGCAAGCGGTGCTTCGCGTCCATCAGCTGAGATTCCCCAGCGAGGACTTGTCGAGCTTGCGCGGCAGGTAGCGCCCGGCGCCGCGCTGCACGTCGAGCTTGCCGTCCTTGAACTGCACTCGCCCGTTGACGATCACGTGGCTCGGCTTGCCCTTGACCTCGAAGCCCTCGAAGATGCTGCGGTCGCAGCGGTGGTGGTGAGTCTTGGCCGAGATGGTCTGGGTCGCGGCCGGATCGAAGACCACGAGATCGGCGTCGCCGCCCGGCACGATCGATCCCTTGCGCGGGTAGAGGCCGAAGATCTTGGCCGGCTGGGTGGCGAAGAGGTCGACGAACTTGTGAACGTCGATCTTGCCCGTGAGCACACCGTAGGTCCACATCAGGCCGAGGCGGTTCTCGATGCCGGCGGCGCCGTTGGGGATCTTGGTGAAGTTGTCGAGGCCTCGGTCCTTCTGACCGACGTTGTGGAAGGGGCAGTGATCGGTGGCGATGGTCTGGATCAGCCCCGAGGAGAGCCCGGCCCACAAGGCCTCTTGGTGGCCCTGATCCTTGGGCCGGATCGGCGGGCTCATCACGTAGGCGGCGCCCTCGAAATCGGGCTTCTCGTAGACCGAGTCGTCGAGGAGCAGATATTGAGGGCAGGTCTCGGCGAGGACGATCTGGCCGCGGCTCCGGGCCTCGGCGATGGCCGCGACCGCCTCTTTGCAGGTGACGTGGACGATGTAGATCGGCTCGCCGGTGATCCGCGCCAGCACCACCGCGCGGTTGGTCGCCTCGCCCTCGATCGGCGACGGGCGGCTCTGGGCGTGGTAGCGCGGGTGGGTCTTGCCCTCGCGGAGCAGCTTCTTTTGCAGGGCGACCACCGCGTCGCCGTGCTCGCAGTGGACGGTGACGAGGGCGCCGAGCTCCTTGGCGCCCTGCATGACCGAGATGAGCTCGGTGTCGTCGACGCCGATGGCGCCCTTGTAGGCCATGAAGGTCTTGAACGAGGGGATACCCTTCTCGTGGACGCAGGTCTGCATCTCGGAGAGGGTGTTGTCTCCGAACCAGGTCACGGCCATGTGAAAGGCGTAGTCGGCGACAGCCTTCTTGGCCTTCTCGTTCCACTGGGCCAGCCCGTCGAGCAGCGGCTGGTTGCGGTTGGGGATGACGAAGTCGATGATCGACGTCGTCCCCCCGGCCACACCGGCCGCCGTCCCGGTCTCGAAGTCGTCGGAGCTCTCGGTCCCCATGAACGGGAGCTCCATGTGCACGTGAGCGTCGATCCCGCCCGGGAGCACGATCTGCCCGGAGGCGTCGATGACGGTATCCGAGCTATTCTGCTTCTCGAGCCCGGGGCCGACGGCGACGATCTTGCCGTCCGCGCAGTACACGTCGCCCACGAACCGCTCGGCGGCCGTGATGATCTCACCGTTCTTGACCAGGATACCCATGTTCGCCTCCTAAACGCGGACGCCGAAGCCTCGTCGGATCAACCCATCACGGCAGCTGCTTGACCATGTCGTCGTAGGTCTCGGGGCGGCGGTCGCGGTAGAACTGCCATGTCCGCCGGACCTCCTCGATCACGTCGAGATCCATCTCGGCGACGACGAGCTCGTCGTTGTCCTCGCTCCCGGTGGCGAGGAACTTGCCGCGCGGATCGCAGAAGTAGCTCGTCCCGTAGAACTTGCCGATGTTCCACGGGGCCTCGGTCCCGACGCGGTTCGACGCGGCGATGTAGTACCCGTTGGCGACGGCGTGGGCCGGCTGCTCCAGCTTCCACAGGTACTGCGAGAGGCCGGCGACCGTGGCCGAGGGGTTGAACACGATCTCGGCCCCGTGGAGGCCGAGGAGGCGGGCGCCCTCGGGGAAGTGGCGGTCGTAGCAGATGTAGACGCCGATCTTGGCGTAGCGCGTCTGGAAGGTGGGGTAGCCGAGGTTGCCCGGCTTGAAGAAGTTCTTCTCCCAGAACCCGTTGGTCTGGGGGATGTGGTTCTTCCGGTAGATACCGAGGTACGACCCGTCGGCGTCGAGGACGACGGCGGTGTTGTAGTAGACGCCCGCCATCAAGCGCTCGTAGATGGGGATGATCATCGCCATCTTGTACTTCCGCGCGTACTCGGCGAGGCGCGTCACCGTCGGCCCGTCGACGGCCTCGGCGATGTCGCACCACTTCGGATCCATCGAAGGGCAGAAGTAGGGGCCGTTGAAGACCTCCTGCAAACAGAGGATCTGGACTCCCTTCTTCCCCGCCTCGTCGATGAAGGGCAGGTGCTTGTCGAACATCGCGTCGCGGATCGTCGCGACGGAGGCGTTCGGATCGTTGATCGGGTTACTGCACTGGATGAGACCGCCGAGGACGTTGCGTGCCATGGTTCTCTCTTATCCTCTCAAAACCAACGCGTGATGACGACTTTGCGCTCGGTGTAGAAGTCGAGCGCGGTGGCGCCGTGGGCCTTGGCGTCGCCGAAGAAGCTCTGCTTGGCGCCGCCGAAGGGGAAGAAGGCCATCGGCGCGGCCACGCCGATGTTGATACCGACCATGCCCGCGCCGATGCGGCTGGCGAAGGTGCGCGCCGATTTGCCGCTGGTGGTGTAGATCGAGGAGGCGTTGCCGTACTCGCTGCGGTTGGCGATCTCGATGGCCTCTTCGAGGGTGTCGGCGCGCATCAGGCAGGCCACCGGCCCGAAGATCTCTTCGGTGGCGATGACCATCCCCGGCTTCACGTCCTCGAAGATCGTCGGGCCGACCCAGTTGCCGTCCGGCAGACCCTCCACCTTGTAGTTGCGGCCGTCGAGGAGGAGCTTGGCGCCCTCCTGGAGGCCCTTCTCGATGTAGCCAAGCACCTTGTCGCGGTGCGCCGCCGAGATGACCGGGCCCATGGTGACGCCGGGCTTCGAGCCGTCGCCCACCACGACGGCCTTGGCGGCGGCGAGGAGCGCCTCCTTGACGCGATCGTAGGCGTCGCCCACCGCGAGGACCACGCTGCCCGCGAGGCAGCGCTGCCCGCTGCAGCCGTAGATGGACTCCGACACGTTGGCGACCGACTTCTCCATCTCGGCGTCGGGCATCAC
>FSTQ01000542.1_pt1 | contig 18699 bp, 17 predicted proteins | sample 1637281 | NCBI WGS metagenome assembly FSTQ01 (sample SAMEA3914818, study PRJEB12502) | metagenome | biome: forest; material: soil | place: Canada | collected 2010-06-26 | depth 0.1 m
CCCGCGCCGATCGTGGCCTTCGGGCACGGCGAGGTCGCGCTCTTCCCCGGCATCATGCGCCCCGAGAGCTACGAGGCGCTGACGCGCGCGGAGATCGATCAACGCCACGACGGCGACATGCTGCTGTGGCCGCTGGTGCGCTACGGCCCGATCGCGCCCACCGAGGCCGGCCCCAACGCCGCGGTGTCCACGGCGCACCCGCTCGGCACCGACGCCGTCGGGCGCGATCTCCTCGCGCGCCTCGTCTACGGCGCGCGCACCGCGCTCGGCCTCTCGCTCCCCGCCGTGCTGCTCGGGATGATCCTCGGCGTCGGCCTCGGCGGGCTCGCCGGCATCCTCCGCGGCTTCTGGAACGAGCGCCTGGTGCGCCTCGTCGAGACGGTCGACACCTTCCCGGCGATCATCGTCGTCGCCCTGGTGCGCGCCATCGAGCGCGAGCCGTCGGCCCTCTCGCTGGTGATCGCCGTGGCCCTGGTGCGCTGGGCCGAGGTGGCGCGCCTGGTCCGCGCCGAGGTGCTCCACGCCTCGAGCAACGAGTACGTCCTCGCCGCGCGCGCCATCGGCGCCTCGCCGCTGCGGATCTTCTTTCGCCACGTCCTCCCGAGCGCCGTCGCCCCGGCGATCATGAGCTCCGCGACCGGCGTCGCCTCGGTGGTGCTCCTCGAAGCGGCGATGTCGTTCCTGCACATGGGCGCGCCCTCGCGCGTGGCCTCGTGGGGCGAGACGCTCGCCGAAGGCGCGGGCGATCCCTCGCGCCTCCGCCTGATCCTGCTCCCCGGCCTCCTGCTCCTGATCACCGTCGGCAGCTCGTACATGCTCGCCGACGCGGTGCGCGACGCCATCGATCCTCGCTCCCCCAACGCGCGCCCGCGCCCCGGCGAGGCACCATGACCACCTCGCTCGAGACCATCCGCCTCGCGGACGTGAGCCTCGTCTGCGCCGTCGACGGGCCGCCCGACGCCCCGCTGGTGATCCTCGCCCACGGCTTCCCCGACGACGCCTCGACCTTCCGCGCCCAGGTCCCCGCGCTCCTGGCCGCGGGCTTCCGCACCGCCGCGCCGACCCTGCGCGGCTACGCCCCGAGCGGCGTCGCGCGGAGCGAGCGCTACGACGTGGCGAGCCTGGGCAGCGATCTCGTCGGGCTCGCCAATCACCTCTCGCCCCACGCCCCGGCGCGCCTGATCGGCCACGACTGGGGCGCCCTCGCGGGCTACGCCGCCGCGGCGATCGCCCCGGCGCGCTTCTCCCATTTCGTGTCGATGGCTGTCCCCCACCCGCGCGCCATCCTCGGCGCCGCCCGGCCGGCGCAGGCGCGCCGCTCCTGGTATATCGGCCTCTTCCAGCTCCCGTGGCTCGCCGAGGCCCGCCTGCGCCGCAATGATCATGCGTTGATCGACGAGCTCTGGCGCGACTGGTCCCCTTCTTATCGCCCCTCGGCCGAGGAGCTGCGCGCGGTGAAGCGGGGCATCGCCGGCCGCGAGCGCGAGGTGCTGGCGTATTATCGCGCGCTGCTCGCCCCGAGCGCCCTCTTCGGCGAGCCCCGCCGCCTGCTCCTGTCGAGGACGCGTGTCCCCGCGCTCCACCTCCACGGCGAAGAGGACGGCTGCGTCGGCGTGGAGTGCACGGAGAACGCAGAGCGCTGGTACGACGCGCCCTACCGGCTCCAGCGCATTTCCGGAGCGGGTCACTTCCTCCAGCGAGAGAAGCCGGCCGAGGTCAACGCGGCGCTGCTCGCTTTTCTCACCTGAGCGCGCCTGGTAAAGCCGTGACACGGCTCACCAAGAGTCCTCCGAAAAGCGATCTCGTTCTCCTTCCAGCGCGCTTCCGCTGCGCTTGATACGGCCCGCCCCGCCGTCGGACAGGTTCTTCCACCAAGATCATTCGTTCCCCTTCTCACCAGGCGGGATAAGAGTATTTATCAAAACAGGTGGGGGCCCGAGATCATCGGCGGGGAGCTTCTCGTCCCTTTTCCTGGGGAGGCATCCATGGCTGAGCTGGAATCTTCGATTCGAAGCGATCTCGCGAGATGGCTTTTCATGAACCAGCAGCGGCTGGCCGCGAGCATTGCCGACGTCCACCACGACCGCGCGCCGGAGAGCGGCGCCCCGGAGAGCGGGCTCCTCCGGCCGGCCAGCCCCGAGAACCCAGAGACTCACCTCGAATATCTGGGAGCGGCCGTGGCGGCGAGCGCGCCCGCGCTCTTCCTTGATTATATCGGCTGGGCCAGGGTGGTGCTGGCCGGGCTCGGCTATCCCGAGAAGCACCTCGAGAGGAGCCTCGACGCCACCCGCTCGGTCCTGAACGCCGAGCTCGCGGACGCGGCCCGCAGCGTGATCACTCCCATCCTCGACGAGGCGGCCCGCGCCCTCCCCGGCTTGCCGCTCGTGAAGCCAAGCCCAATTCAAGGCTCGAGTCCCCACGCCGAGCTCGCCTTTCGCTATGTCAGCGCGCTCCTCGACGGCGACCGCCGCCACGCGAGCCGGCTGATCCTCGACGCGGCCGAGGGCGGCGTGCCCATCGGCGATATCTATCTTCACGTCATCAGCCCAGCGCAGCTCGAGATCGGCCGCCTCTGGCAGATGAGCCGGATCTCCGTGGCGCAAGAGCACTATTGCACCGCCGCGACGCAGCAGATCATGTCGCGACTCCACCCCTGGATCTTCACGACACCGCGCATCGGGCTGCGCCTCATCGCTACCTCCGTCAGCGGCGAGCTGCACGAGCTCGGCGTCCGCATGGTGGCCGATTTCTTCGAGATGGCGGGCTGGGACGCCTATTACCTCGGCTCGAGCACGCCGCTGCCCGACCTCGTCCGAGCGATCGACGAGCGGCGTCCGGAGATCGTCGCCATCTCGGCGACGATGTCGCGCCACGTGGCCGAGGTGGGCGAGGTCGTGCAGGCGATCCGCGCCCGCCCCGAGATCGCCGGTATACCGATCCTGGTCGGCGGCTATCCCTTCAACATCGCACCTGACCTCTGGAGGCACGTCGGAGCCGACGGCTTCGAGCGCTCGGCCGAGGCCGCCGTCCAGCTCGGCCAGCGCCTCGCCGAGGAGAGGATTGGCCGTGAGCACGCCCTCCAGTGACCTGCGGGGCCAGCTCGACCAACAGCAGACAATCGATCTCCTCGACGAGCTCAGCCGGGTCAACAACGAGCTCGTGTCGATGGAGCGAGAGCTCGCGCGCCAGAACGCCGCTCTCCAGAAAGAGAACCTGCTGCTCGGCATGGTCGCCCACGACCTCCGGACGCCGCTCGGCGTGATCCACATGAGCGCCGCCATCCTCCGGCGCAGCGTCGACAAGCTGCCTGCGTCTGGCCAGATCCACCACCTCGAACGGATCGAGCGGAGCGCGGAGTTCATGCTCCGCCTCGTCGGCGATCTCCTCGATCTCACGACCTTCGACGCGGGCGACCTCACCCTCGACCACGTCGAGCTCGACCTCGGCGCCGAGATCCACGAGGTCGCCAGCTGCTATCGATTGCTCGCCGACGCCAAGGGGATCCAGATCGAGGTCGAGGCCCCGGAGTCGCTGCCGTGGCGTGGAGACCGCGGCCGGATCCGCCAGGTCCTCAACAACCTCGTCGACAACGCCATCAAGTTCTCTCACCCCGGCTCCTCCGTGAAGGTGAGCTGCGCCAGGGAGCCTGGCCGAGTCTGCACCTCCGTCACCGATCAGGGCCAGGGCATCCCCGGAGGCGAGCTGCACAAGCTCTTCACCCCGCTCGGTCGCACCAGCGCGCGCGCCACCGCAGGAGAGCTGAGCACCGGCCTCGGCCTCGCCATCGTCCGCCGCATCATCGAGGCCCACGGCGGCCACATCTCGGTCGAGAGCGAGGTCGGCAAAGGCTCGAGCTTCCGCTTCGACCTCCCGACGCCCTGAGCCTGTGTCTCAACCGCGCTTGCTGCTCTCTCTCGCCCGGTGCGCCGCGGCCTTGGCGCGATTCCCGCACACAGCCATGCTGCACCAGCGCCGAGCGTGGGACTTGGTGCGGTCCAGGAACGTCAGCGTGCAAGCCGACCCCTCACAGGCGCGGATCAGGCGAAAATCCGCGTTGCAGACGAGATCGCTGATCGCCTCGGCGATCGGCAGCAGCAGCTGCTCGGGCGTCGTCCACCGCCGCACCCGCCGCAGGCGCAAAGGCGGCACCGGCGAACCCTCTCCTCCAGCCTCGACTCGAGCGTAGCTGTCGTCCTGAGCGAGCCAGCGATTCAGCGGCCCGAGCTCCGAGGCCGCCTCCGCGCCGAGCTCGCTGCCAGCGTGGCGCGCGACGAACGCCCGCAGCCACTCACGCAGGCCTCGAGCCTGCTCGGCGACGCCGTCGAGCCCGCGCGAGGCACCACCTTTGCCTCGAAGCTTCGCCGCCGCGGCGGGCTCGATCGCCCCGGCGAGCGCGAGCCAGTCGACGAGATCGGCGCCGTCACAGAGCCACTCGACCCGAACGCCCGAGGGCGTCGCCGAGGTGTTGAGGAAATCCATCGCCAGGTGATCACCGGCAAAGATGGGCGGAGGGCGGGGAGCGGAGTCGACGATCATCCTTCTGTCCGAGCCGCCGACGAGCGCGCCGGCTCGGACATGGATAACCCGTAAAAAATAATTTGACAAGTTACGGCCAGCCACATAACCTTCGTTTTATAGTTTTACAGGTTATCGCATTGGCCGGGCTCGCCCGGCGCTCGAACCTCGTGAGGAGACCTGATCATGATCCACTACCGCTCTGCCACCGTCGACGGCCGCCGGATCTTTTACCGCGAAGCCGGCCACCCCGAGCATCCGACCCTGCTGTTGCTCCACGGCTTCCCCAGCTCCTCGCACATGTTCCGCAATTTGATCCCGCGGCTGGCCGATCGCTTTCACCTCGTCGCCCCGGATCTGCCCGGATTCGGCTTCTCGGAGGCCCCGGATCGGGCCCAGTTCGACTACACCTTCGCCAACCTCGCCCGGGTCATCGAGGGCTTCACCGACGCGCTCGGGCTCGAGCGCTATGCCCTCTACGTCTTCGATTACGGCGCCCCGGTGGGGTTCCGTCTGGCGCTGGCGCGGCCGGAGCGCGTCACGGCGATCATCTCGCAGAACGGCAACGCCTACGAAGAGGGCTTGAGCACCGGCTGGAACCCCATCCAGAAATACTGGCAAGAGCCGAACGCTGCCAACCGCGAGGCGCTGCGCGCGCTCCTCACGCCCGAGACGACGAAATGGCAATACGTTCACGGCGTGTCGGACGAGACGCTGGTCGCGCCCGAGTCGTACACGCTCGACTCCGCCCTGCTGGCGAGGCCTGGAAACGACGAGATCCAGCTCGATCTGTTCCTCGACTACGCGAACAACGTCGCGCTCTATCCGAGGTTCCACGAGTACTTCGCGGCCAGGCAGCCGCCCTTCCTCGCGGTCTGGGGGAAGAACGATCCCTTCTTTCTCCCGCCCGGCGCCGAGGCCTTCCGGCGCGACCTCCCCAGCGCCGAAGTCCATTTCCTCGACACTGGCCACTTCGCGCTCGAGACGCATGTCGAGAAGATCGCGGCCACCATTCGCAGCTTCCTCGGTAAAGCCGCCTCGGTATAGCAGCACATCGTGTCACGTTCACAACACTGGAGAAGCCTCATGAGCACAGAACAGAAAGTCGCCCTGATCACCGGTGCCTCGCAGGGGATCGGCGCGGGCCTGGTCCAAGGGTTCGTGGGCCGCGGGTATCGTGTCGTCGCCAACTCGCGGACGATCAAGCCGAGCGGCTCTCCGGACGTCCTCACCGTCGACGGCGACATCACCGATGCGCGCACCGCCGATCGCATCGTCAGCGCGGCGATGGAGCGCTTTGGCCGCATCGATACCCTGGTCAACAACGCCGGGTTGTTCCTCTCCAAGCCCTTCGTCGACTACTCCGCGGCTGATTTCACGACGCTCGTGTCGGTGAACCTGGCGGGCTTCTTTCACCTCTCGCAGAGGGCGGCGGCACAGATGCTGAAGCAGGGCAGCGGGCATATCGTCAATATCACGACGACCCTGGCGGAGCAGCCGCTCAAGGGCGTCCCCGCGGCGATGGCGGCCCTGACCAAGGGAGGGCTGAACGCGGTCACGCGCTCTCTGGCCATCGAGTACGCCGATAAAGGCATCCGGGTGAACGCGGTGTCTCCGGGCGTCATCAAGACCCCGATGCACTCGGTCGACAGCCACGATTTCCTCGCCACGCTGCACCCCATGGGGCGCATGGGCGAGGTTCTAGAGGTCGTCGACGCCGTCCTCTACCTGGAGACAGCGAGCTTCGTGACCGGCGAGATCCTGCACGTCGACGGCGGAGCCCACGCCGGCCGCTGGTGAGAGCCGCGCAAAGAGCGAGATCATGGCTCGGTCACGAGACACGAGAGGAGAGCTCCCATGCCTTATGTGAACATCAAGATCACCCGCGAAGGGGGCACCACGCCCGAGCAGAAGGCCGCCCTGATCAAGGGCGTGAGCGACCTCTTGTTCGAGGTCCTGGGCAAGCCGCCGGCCGTGACCTTCGTGGTCATCGACGAGGTCGAGATGGAGAACTGGGGCGTTGGCGGCCTGCCGGTCGAGGCTTATCGGCGACAGACCGAGGCCAAGAGCTCTCGCAAAGGTGATGACGGGTGATGCCGCTTGCATCGGTGCGCCAGCCGGGCTACTCGGCGCCTGTCGTTTCACCCGAGCGTGCCTCGCAAAGGCCGCGCTTCGACCGAGGAGAGCTAGCGATGAAGATCAAGCGGAACGGTTCGGCGGCCTGGCAAGGTGGAATCAAGGACGGCAAGGGCTCCATCTCCACCGAGAGCGGCGCGCTGAAGGAGTATCCCTACGGCTTCGCCAGCCGCTTCGAAGGCCAGCGCGGCAGCAACCCCGAGGAGCTGATCGGCGCCGCTCACGCCAGCTGCTTCACCATGGCCCTGTCCCTGATCCTCGGCGAAGCCAAGCTCACCGCCGAGCGGATGGACACCTCGGCTCAGGTCACGCTGGAGCAGGTGGAGGGCGGCTTCGCCATCACCGCCGTTCATTTGACGCTCAAGGCCAAGATCCCGGGCGCCGATCAGGCGACGTTCGAGAAGCTCGCCGGCATGGCCAAGGCGGGCTGCCCGGTCTCCAAGCTCCTCAAGACCGAGATCACCCTCGAAGCGACCCTGCTCGAGTGAGAGCAGCCGAGGCGAGCGTGTCAGTCACGCTCTCCTTCAATGGCCGTGACAGCCTCGCTCAGCTCGCGCGCCAGCTCCCCGAGCGCGCGCGGCGGGGCGGGGCCGTCGGGGCGCGTCTGGCCGAGAGGGGTTTGCGCGATCAGCGCGAAGAAGTCCGCCAGTCCCTCGAAGCTCGCGCCCGGCAAACCCACCTCCTGGAACGTCGCGGCGACTTCGCGCATCTCGGCGATCCAGCGGTGGGCCTTCGCCGGCATCGCTGGAGCCGACCTCATCGCCGCGCGGAGCTGCATTGGCAGGTGCGTTTGCAGAGCCGCGTCGAGCTCGCCCGCGACGCCGAAGCGCTCGGCGGCGATGAGCAGCTCTCCGGTGAGGCCCGCGATACCCTTGCTCAGCGCGCCAAAGCACATCTTGAGCGCGGAGGCTTGACCGACGGGGCCCTCGATCTCCTGAAGAGTCAGCCCGAGCTGCGCGAGAGGCCGACACGTCGGCGCGGCTTCACCCGAGACGACGAAGGTCGTGGGCACCTCGGGGCGAGGCGGCGGGCCGAGGATGCAGCCGTCGACGAAGCGCGCGCCCGCGGCCGTGAGGATGGCCTCGGCGCGCCGCGCTGTCGCCGGAGAGACAGCGTTGAAGTCGACGAACACCGGGCTTCGTTTGGTCCGGAGGGCCGCAGCCGCGACTTGCTCGGCCACGTCGAGCGCGGCGCCCGGCACCACGATCGAGAGCACGAGGTCGGCGCGCGCGACGAGCGCGTCGACGTCGCCCACGTCGAGCAGGCCGCCCGCGCGCGCGAAATCCCGCGTCCGCGCGCTGCGATCGGCGAGGGCGACGAGCACCGCGGCGCCTCCCGCGAGGAGGACGCGGCCGACGTGATGGCCCATGTCGCCGGGGTGGAGGATGCCAATGGTGAGCGCCGGGTTGGTCATGCTCGAGGCACTCTATCAGCGCGCGGCCGACGATTGGCACCGACCGGCTTCGAGCGAGCATGTATATGTCGGCGGGGTGATCAGCGGCGGGACGCTCCATGGCGGGCACACGACGCCAGGCTCGCTGATCCGCGCCGCCTCGCAGCGCGCCGCGCCGGCCGTGCACACGTTGCCGACCGCGGCGATCGCGCCGCGCGTCGCGTGCGCTGACTCTTCGACGAACCATCCATCCTGCTCATTGCCTTCGACGAGCGCGCAGCCGGCCCACGCGTCGCAGCTCATCGCGGGGAGGCAGCGCCGATCGACGCCCACGCGCGTCGATCCCCCGTCGGCGCCGGTCGCCGTCGCGTCGCAGGCGCCGGCGCGGCAGACCGCGCGCGTGGGGCCCTCGGGGCACGCGAGCGGCCCGCACGCCGAAGACGGGTGCGCGCCGCAATAGAGCTGAAGGGCCGCGTGCCATCGGCGCGTGCCCGGCGTCGTCGCGCAGGCCGCGCAGCACGCGCTCGCGCCTTCCACGTCCACCCGCGCCACGGCGCACTCGTCATCGCGCGTGCAAGCGCGCTCGACGACAGGCAACGTCGAGGCGACAGGAGCGCTCGTGAAAGCAGCGTCGGGCGCAGCGCGCGGCGGGGTGGGCGCGGCGCTCGGCTCCGGCGCGTCACCGCTCCGGGGCGCGTGGCAGGAGAGCCCGCCGGAGATCAGCAAGAGGCCGAGGGTCGCTCTCGTGACCGGGAGAGCCCAGCGAAATACCGTATCACGCGCCATGATCTCACCTGCTGCGATCGACGAGGCTATTGCCGCCACAAGCGCGCTTTCAATCCACTCTTCGGCCGTGGAGAGGGGATGGGAGCGATCCCGAGGCACGGCCACGGCTCAGAGCAGATCCGAATCATGGCCGTGGCCGCCTTCTGCCCGCGATCCGATCCGGACCGCCGCGGGACCAACCCCGTCCGCGATGGCGCTAAGAGCCGTGCTTCAGCAGCACGCGATTCCTGCCGGTGCGCTTGGCCTGGTAGAGCGCCTCGTCGGCGCCGGCGATCAGCTGGGACGCGTTCTCCACCGGGATCTCCGGGTGGGCGGCGACGCCGACGCTGATCGTCACCGGCATGCGGATGCCGTCGTGCTCGAACGCCGCCTGCTCGACCGCGACGCGCAGGCGCTCGCCGAGGATGCCCGCGTGCGAGAGGGAGACGCCGCGGCAGATCACGCAGAACTCTTCCCCCCCGTAGCGGGCGAAGACGTCCTCCACCCGCACGGTGCTGCTGGAGAGCTTGGAGAGCTTCACCAGCACCGCGTCGCCGGCGAGGTGGCCCCAGGTGTCGTTGATCCGCTTGAAGTGATCGACGTCGAACATCACCAGCGAGAGGGCGGCGCGGTGGCGGCGGGCGTAGGCGATCTCCGACTCGAGCTGGTCGAGGAAGTACTTGCGGTTGAACGCCTTGGTGAGGGGATCGCGGAGCGCAGCGTCGTACATCTGCTGCTGGAAGCTCTCGTCGATCTGGTCGTTGTAGGTGAACTTGAGGATCGTGGTCGAGCCGAGGCGGATCTTGTCGCCGTCGGCGAGCGGCTGCTGGGTGACGGCCGCGCCGTTGACCAGCGTACCGTTCGCGCTCTGCAGATCCTCGATCCGCACCTGGCCGCCGATCTGGACGAGGCGCGCGTGGCGGCGAGAGATGCCGTCGTCGTTGAGGCGGATGGTGGCGTTCTGACCGCGGCCGACGAAGGTCTCGCCCTCCTCGAGGCGGTACATCTCGCCGACGTTCGACCCGGCGAGGACGATCAGGAACGCACGGTTCCGCAGGCTCCGATTCGCCAGCTCTTGCTGAAGCTCGGCGAGGCTGGAGACCTTGGTGCACTCCAAGTCATCGTCCGGCAAGATGGATGTCATGGCGCTCAATCGCCATGCTAGCTCGAATGGAGGAACGGGGTCGCCCGAAAAGCGCGCCTCGTGCACACGAGCGGCGCCGAGCGCGCGCGCGGGCGGACGGGGCGCGGGGGGACGGCGCGCTGGTACAACCTTCGCTCAACGTTCCGCCGGCCGGGACGAGCGAGCACCCCGGGGCGTCCAGCCGCCTCGGAGGGCTCAGAGCGCTCTCAAGCCGCCTTGCCGAGGGGGACCACGAGCTGCTCGACCACGATCTCGTAGCCTTCTTTCCCCTTGATCACCTCGAGCAAGGTGGCGTCGGCGTGGGCCGAGCTAAGGCCGCCGGTCGGGGCCTCGCCGACCGAGCCGACGTTGATGATGCGCACGCCGGAGACGGTGCGATCGAAGGGGACGTGCGAGCCTCCACAAATCACGAGGTCGGCGGGGTCGTCCCCGACCAGGGCCGAGAGTTCGTCGTCGCTCATGTCGTGCGAGAACGGCTCGAGCGGATCGGCCGGCGATCCGTGGACGAGGACGAGCTCGCCGCCGTCGTCGAGCGGGAGGCGGTAGGTGACGGGCAGGCGGGCGAGGCGCGCCAGGATCAGATCCCCGAGCTCCGTCCGGACCTCGGCGAGGCGGTCGAGCCTGGCCTTCTCGTGATCGCTGCGCGGGTGGACCTTGCCGAGATCGAGCGTCGAGAGCGCGCGATCACCCACGCCCTGCACGCACACGGCGCCGGCCTGGGTGAGGCGCCGCCAGGTCTCGAGCGGCTGCGGTCCGGGGAAGCAGAGGTCGCCCGCGACGAGGAGGTGGGTGTAGCCGCGCCGCTCCGACGTGGCGAGGACCGCCGCGAGGGCGTCGGCGTTGCCGTGGATGTCCGAGATACAGAGGATCCGCACGCCGGCAGCATATTCGGGCGCGCGGCCCGGCGCCAAGGGTCTGCGCCGAGGACGTGACACCCGACGCCGATCTCCGGGGTGGACCATGCGGCGCCCGACGCCGATCTCCGGGGCAGACCGCGCGTGCGCGCGCGCCTCCACGACCTCTTCGCTGCTACCGTCCCGCGTCTTCACCATGCAGCGACGAACCCGCATCACGGCCCTGGCTCAAGCGATCGATCCCGAGCGAGCCGCCGCGGCCGGCGCGCGGCTCGCGCCCGCGCTCCCGCGAGGATCGACGGCGCACGCGGTTGCAGTGCTCCTCTCTGCGGCCTACCCGGCGCTCGGCCCGGTGCTGGAGGCCTCGCCGGAGATCGCCCGCGCGCTCGTCGACGACGGCACCCTCGCCGCGCGCGACCGGGCGAGCCTCGCCGTGCGCATCGGCGCGCGCGTCGGCGATCTCGACGATCTCGATCGCATGCGGAGCGAGCTGCGGCGCGCGGCCCGCGACGAGCGCATCCGCATCGCCCTGCGCGAGCTCTTGCCGCCCGCCCTCGGCGGCGCCGACGTCGACGTCACCGCGCGCGAGCTCTCGGCCCTCGCCGACGTGACGATGGAGATCGCGCTCGCCGAGGCGACGCAGGCCACGACCGCGCGCTTCGGCCCGCCGCTGACGTCGAGCGGCGCCCCGGGGCGCTTCGTGATCCTCGGCATGGGCAAGCTCGGCGGCGAAGAGCTCAACGCCGGCTCGGACATCGACCTCATCTATTTCTACGACACCGACGACGGCGCCGCGAGCGCGGGCGCGAGCGGCCCGATCACCCTCCACGACTACTGGAGCCGCGTGGCGCGGCGCCTGACCGCGACGCTCGAAGAGGTGACGGCGGACGGCTTCGTCTGGCGCGTGGATCTCCGCCTGCGCCCCGAGGGCCGGAGCGGGCCGCTCGTGAACTCGCTCGCCGCGGCCGAGCGCTACTACGAGGACTTCGGTCGCCTCTGGGAGCGAGCCGCGCTCCTGCGCGCCCGCCCGGCGGCCGGCGATCTCGATCTCGGCGAAGAGCTCCTCGCCATGCTCTCTCCTTTCATCTGGCGGCGCCGCGTCGATCCCCGCGTCGCCGGCGAGATGATCCAGCTCGCGCAGCGCTCGCGCTCCGAGCTCTCGAGCAACGCCGCGCGCGATCTCAAGCTCGGCCCCGGCGGCATCCGCGAGGCCGAGTTCTTCGTGCAAGCGCTCCAGCTCGTCTGGGGCGGGAAGGAGCCGCGCGTCCGCACGCGGAACACGCTCGACGGCCTCCGCCGCCTCCGCGCCAAGGGCTTCGTCACCGATCGCGAAGCCCAGGAGATCGCGCTCGGCTACATCGCGCTCCGCCGCGCCGAGCACGCCGTCCAGGTGGCGAGCGGGATCCAGACGCACCTCCGCCCCGACGAGCTCGCCGCCCGCACCCGGCTCGCGCGCGCGCTCGGGTTCGCCACGCCCGAGGCCTTCGAGGCCGACACCGCCGCCCACATGGCGCGCATCTCCGCCCGCTTCCTCTCGCTCTTGCCCGAGGGCGCCGCGAGCACGTCGCGCTTCCCCTCGGTGCTCGCCGCGCTGGAGCGGAGCAACCCCGACGCCTTCAAGGAGATGGTCGCCCGCGCCGCCGGGGCCCTCCCCGAGGGCGCGCCGCCGGGGTCGCCCATCCCCGATCGCTGGGCCGACACCGCGCGCGATCTTCTCGAGCTCGCGCGCCACCCCGACGCGCTCCTCGGCGCGCGCAGCCGCGAGTCGTTCCCGAGCCTCGGCGAGACGGTGATCGAGGCCGTGCTCGACGCCGCCGATCCCGAGCAGGCCGCGCGCTACCTCCGCGTCTTCTTCGCGCGCGTCCGCCACCTCGGCGTCTACACCAAGCTCCTCGGCGACGATCCGCGCGCGGTGCGCCGCCTGGTCGAGGCCTTCGGCGCCAGCGCCTTCATCGGCGACGCGCTCGCCAACAACCCCGAGCTCGGCGACGCGCTCCTCTTCGCCCAGAGCGCGCCCACGCCGGCCGAGGCCCGCGCCGAGGTGCGCGAGGCGATCAAGACCGAGACCGCCGCCGAGGCCGGCGACGACGACGAGGATCCCGAGGACGGGTTCGTCACCGCCCTCCGCCGCGCCAAGTCCCGCGTCACCATCGAGGTCGGCCTCGCCGATCTCGCCAGCGAGATCGAGACCCGCGAGGCCACGGCCACGCTCTCGGCCCTCGCCGACGCCTCGCTCGACGCCGCGGTCCGCTTCGCGCTCCAGACCGCCGAGAACGAGGCCCCGCGCGGCCTCGCCGTGCTGGCGATGGGCAAGCTCGGCGGCGGCGAGATCGGCTACGGCTCCGACCTCGACGTCCTCTTCCTCTTCGATCCCGCCGCGGCCCCGCCGGGCAAGGATCCCGACACGTATTTCACGCGCGCGGCGCGCCGGATCATCCGCCTGATCAGCGCCTCGCACGCGGCGGGCCCGGGCTACGAGCTCGACACGCGCCTCCGCCCCTCGGGGAGCCAGGGCCTCCTCGTCACCTCGCTCGAGGCCTTCGCCCGCTACCACGGCTGCGCCTTCGCCTCCTCGGACGACGCCCAGGAGATCACGCCCCACCTCCGCGCCGCCGCGTGGGAGCGCCTCGCCCTCCTCCGCGCGCGCGCCGCCGCCGGGGACGCCGTCCTCGGCGCCGAGGCCATCCGCATCGCCGAGATCGCCGCCTACGAGAGCCCCACCGATCCGCGCACCGTGGCCGAGGAGATCCACCGCCTCCGCGCCCGCATGGAGCGCGAGAACTCGCAGGAGCGGCGCGGCCGCTACGACCTCAAGCTCGGCCGCGGCGGGCTCGTCGACATCGAGTTCGCGGTGCAGATCCTCCAGCTCCGCTACGGGCGCGATCGCCGCGTGCGCACCCCGCAGACCGGCGTCGCCATCCGCGCCCTCGAGGTCACAGGCTACCTCGCCCCCGAGCACGCCGAGGCCCTCCGCGACGGCTACGCCTTCCTGCGCAAGCTCGAGCAGCGCCTTCGCATCCTCCACGGCGCCGCGGCCCAGCTCCTCGAGGAGAACGCCCCGGGCCTCTACACCCTCGCTCGCCGCATGGGCCACCGCGATCGCCGCGGGAGCGAGGCCGGCGCCGAGCTCGTGGCCCGCTACCTCGCCGTCACCGATCGCGTCCGATCCACCTACGAGGCCATCCTCGGCGCCGAGATGAGCGGCTGCCCCGTAGGGCACAATGCTTTGCGGCGCGAAGAGGCCTGAAGGCAGTTCCCAGGCGCGGAGTTTCGGCCTATCACGGCGAGCGAGGGCGGGGCCCCGCGCGTCGCGACACCCCCGCCCCAAACCCGCCAAGGAGCCTCCAATGAAGGTTTACGGACACCCCATGAGCACCTGCACCCGCAAGGTGCTCACCGCCCTCGCCGAGAAGGGCCATGAAGCCGAGTTCGTCCTCACCGACATCATGAAGGGCGAGCACAAGCTCCCCGACGCCATCGCGCGCCAGCCCTTCGGCGTCATCCCGGTGATGGAGGACGACGAGTTCGTCCTCTACGAGTCGCGCGCCATCATTCGCTACCTCAACGACAAGCTCGCCGGCCCCAGCCTCGTCCCGTCGGACATCCGCGACCGCGCCATGATGGAGCAGTGGATCAGCGTCGAGCAGTCGTACATGTCCCCCAAGGCCATGGTCATCATCCTCAACAACATGTTCGGACCGATGATGGGCAAGAGCCCCGACGAGGCCGCAGTCAGCGCTGCCAAGGAGAGCCTCGGCCACACCTTCGATGTCGCCGACAAGGCCCTCGGCCGCCAGGACTTCTTCGGCGGCAAGACCTTCTCCCTCGCCGACATCAGCTGGATGCCTTACGTCCAGTATCTCTTCGGCGCCAAGGCAGGCGACATGGTGACGGAGCGCAAGAACCTCGGCGCCTGGTGGCAGCGCGTCAGCACCCGCCCCTCCTGGGTCAAGGTCGCCGGCTGATTCAAACGGCGGAGTAAACGCACAGGGGGCAACACAGTCCCGGTGAAGCTCACCAACAAGGGACCTGCCCCCGGCGTTCGAAGACACCAACCTCGCTATATCGCAGGTGCCAGCTCGCCCGCCGCGCGCGGTAACCTCACATGAAAGCGCACGACGCCTGGATCGCTCTCGGCCCAGATGTCCCCTCCGTGCAGCTCGACGATGCTCCGGGCGATGGCGAGCCCGAGCCCGGAGCCGCGGACGGTCGAGGAGCGCGCGGCGTCGGTAGCATCTCCCTCGACACCGTGCCTCTCAGCGTGAAGGTGACCAGGAGCGATCTGATGTTCTGGGGCACCAAGGACATCAACATCCCGCCCCAGAGCACCTTCGATACCGGGGTCAAGTACCAGCCCGCGCTGGCGGGCACGAAGACGTTCGCGCTCACGACACACCAGCACCACCTGGGGACCCAGATGCAGGTCTGGTACGGGGCGGGCGAAGTCGGCGCGAGCGAGGTGGTCGCCGACGCCAAGAGCTGGTCCGACCCGCCGCTCGAGATCTTCGATCCTCCGCTCGATTTCCCCGTCGGCGACGGGGGAGCGTTCAGCACGAAGGGCCTCGCCTACCAGTGCAAGTACCTGAACCCCACGCCGATCCCGGTGACCTTCGGCGAGGGCTTCAACGACGAGATGTGCTTCCTCTGGCAATACTACTTCCCCTCTCGAGGCTTCCAGATCTGCGCAGACGGAGCCTGCAAGACCAACGGGAGCGCCCCCTCCAATCCATAGAGGTCACGCCCCCGGGGATAGCGCTCTGCCCGTTGCCACCCCGCGCGCCGATATGCGACCCTCGCCGCCGTGAACACCACGAAGTCGGCCACCAAGAAAGCCACGAAGGCGGTCACCAAAAAGCCCGCCAAGTCGGCCACCAAGAAGACCACGAAGGCGGTCACCAGGAAGCCCGCCCGGTCAGCCACCAAGAAGTCAGCGAAGGTCCGCGCCGCGGCGCCGCGCACCGCCGACGAGATCTTCGCCGAGGTCGAGGCCCGCGCCGCCGAGGTCGGGGTGGAGCTGCGCGACGGCGCGACGTCACGCGAGATCGCCCGGACCGAGAAGGCGCTCGGGTTGTCGCTGCCCGACGACATCCGCGCCTGGTACCGCCGCCACGACGGGAGCGACGGCACCGACCCGTTCCTGTGGCCGCTCGCGCAGATCCGCGAGTCTCGCAAGCACCTCGAGGACCTGCTCGAGCCGCACCACTTCGTCCTCGGCGGCATTGAGGACTCCGTCAGCTATATCGACCTCTCGCCCGCCGGCGCCGGCCGGATCTTCCACTTCACCGCCGAGACCGGCCCGGAAGCGACGTTCGACACGTTCCTCGAGTGGCTCGTCAGCTTCGACTGGGACTGGGATCTCGGCTGACCTGCCCCGAACGACAGCTACACGGAGGCCTCGGGCTCGATGGGCCTCTTCTTTTTCTTCTTCTTTCGCGGCACATCCGTCTGCCTCGAAGCAGCGATCTCCCGCCGCGCCTCGGCAGCCGCCGCGAAGTGCTCGGGAGCGCTGGTGATCGTCCCGCTGACGGTGCCTTTGCAGGCGGGGCACTCCTCGGCTCCGCGCGGCAGCGGGGCGCGGCAGCTCGGCTCCGAGCAGACGTCGCGGCGCATCGACCGGCCGAGGAGCCAGCCCATCAAGCCGCTCAGGGCGAGCACGCTCACGGGAAAGATACCGTGCGCGTTCTCGCGCCCGAACGCGCCGCTCCCGATCACCATGGTGCCGAAGAACCCGACCATCAGCCCGAGGAAGAGGCCCATCCCAGCCTGCCCGCGCCGCAGCCGGAACACCGGCTTGGGCTCGCCGGGCAGGAGGCGAGTCACCTGGAGAGGCCCCGCGCCGGGGTCGTCCCACACGTGCTCGCATTTGCGGCAGCGCCACCTCGGCGTCGAGGCGCCGGCGACGAAGAGATTGGCAATCACCAGGATCGGCATCGGGGCGTTCCGCACCACCCGCGCCCGCTCGTGAAAGCAGTACTCGAGCTCGCAGCGCGGACACCGCACCACGCGCTCGCCGTCGACATAAGGATCGGAGTCCTCGTCCGCCTCCTCCGGCACCTCGGCCAGGATCTCCCGCGCGCGATCGATGTCGCGCTCGCGCACCTGGAGCTGCACGCCGCCGACCGCCCCGGAGAGCAAGGGGTTGAACCCCGCGCCCTCGATCACGAAGGCCTCGATGCCCTCCCCGCCGAGGCGCACCCGGGCGAGCTGCGCCTCGGTGACGTCGAGGTAACGCGCGACGGTCACGGGCCTGCGCATGGTCACTCCACCTCGACGGCGCCGGCCGTGCAGCCGTCGCTCGGGCGCGGCTTCCCGCGCTGATCGGTCGCCGGACACGCCTTGCCGATGCCGATGGCGGGGCTGCCCTTCGCCGGAAGGATCGTCTTCGTCGGCCCGCCGTTGTCCGCGAGGGCCCCGAGCAGAGGATCGGCGAACGTGGTCCCCATAGCGCCGGCGCAGGGCACGTCATCGCCGTTGCAGACGAGGTGCTTCTTCGGCCACTGCACCACGCTCGTGCCGGTGTCGGCCCCGACATGGCACGTCATCGGAGCGCCGCAGTCCTTCGAGGTGTTGTTGGCGAAGATCGAGTTGTCGATCTCGAAGGTCGACCCCCCAGCGATCGCCGCGCCGAAGAGCCCCGAGCCGCCGTCAGCGTGGTTCTCCGAGAACGTCGAGCTCTGGATCTTCCCGCCGTTGCCGAAGAGCGCGATCGCCCCGCCGAGCCCCTTGGTGGCGCTGTTGGCGGTGAACGTGGTGTTGAGCAGCATGAGGTTGGTGTCATCCGCCTTGATCGCGCCGGCGCCGTCCGCCGTGTTGCCAGAGAAGGTGCTCGCGGTGATCCCGAGATCGGTGTGGTGGAAGTACAGCGCCCCGCCGCCCGGCGCCTGGTTACCGTCGAACGTGGATCGATCGATGTTGGTCGCCGCGCGCGGCCCGTCGGGCGTGCGAAACACCGCGCCTCCGAGCGCGCCCGCCTTGTTGCCGGTGAAGGTGCACCCGCAGATCGTGACGCCGAAGTCCTCCCCTCCATCCATCACCACCGCGCCGCCGTTGCCGCCGTCGCCGCTCTCACCCCCGTTGACCTTGCAGCCAGCGTCGATGTAGTTCGCGCCGGTCCCCGTGGCCTGGTTGTGATCGAAGACGTTGTCCACGAGCGTGAGGTTGCTGAAGAGCGACCCCACCGCGCCTCCGTTGGAAGCGGTGTTGTTCTTGAAGCGGCTCCCCACGATGGTGATATCGAGCGAGCCGATGCCGTAGACGCCGCCCCCGGCGACATCGGGCCCGGGCGAGGCGCCCTTCCCGTCCTCGAAGGTCACGTCGATCACGTGCAAAATACCGTCGCGGATCAGGATCGCGCCGCCGCCGCCGTCGACGCCGATACCCTGCGAGCACGGCGCTGGCGCCGCGGGGATCGCCGTGCCCGACGACTTCGCGTTCTTGAACGCGAGGTGCTGGAGCGTGACCGTGGTCTTGGTCTTGCGAAAATCGCCGCCGTCGAAGTGGAGGATCCGCGTCGTCCCGCCGCCGTCGAGCGTGATCAGGCCGCCCCCGTCGATCACGGTGTCCTTGCCCTTCGGCAGCTCTTTTTGCGAGGTGATGGCGATCGTCGCCGCGCCGCCGCAGTCGAAGGTGATCACGCCGCCGTTCTTCACCGCGTCGCCGAACGCTTGCTCGGTGCAGGTCCCCTTCCCGCTGCCGACCTTGGTGGTGGCGACGCTGGTGTCCACCGCCTGGATCGGCTCCATGCAGATCGGCGCCGCCGCCGATCCACCGGAGCCTCCAGAGCCGCTGGAGCCCGTGCTGTCGCCGGTGCCCGCGCTCGTGGTCGACGCCGGCGACGAGCCGCCCGAGCCGCCGCTCCCGGTCGCGCTCGTCGACGTCGACTCGGCCGATCC
>FSTQ01000544.1_pt1 | contig 18690 bp, 10 predicted proteins | sample 1637281 | NCBI WGS metagenome assembly FSTQ01 (sample SAMEA3914818, study PRJEB12502) | metagenome | biome: forest; material: soil | place: Canada | collected 2010-06-26 | depth 0.1 m
GCGGCGGCGGCGGCGGCAGCAACACCAGCAGCAGCAGCGGCATGGCCGACGCGGGGCCGCAGCCGATCACCGAGACGAGCCATCCGGACGCGCCGCCGATCATGGGCGAGTCCTCGTGTACGGTGGTGAAGGTGACGGGCATCGCGGTGCCCGACGCGCACCACGTCCCGGTCTGCACCGCGGTGGAGTACCCGACGGATCCGCCGAGCGGCGGGCCGCACTGGCCGGTGTGGGCGGCGCGCGGCAAGTACATCGCGCCGATCCCGCAGCAGCTCTACACGCACAACCTCGAGCACGGGTGGGTCGTGCTCTCGTACCGCTGCAAGGAGGCGTGCCCGGACGTCGTCGCCGCCCTCGAGAAGGCCTTCGACGAGGCGCAGGATCCCTACTGCATCGCCAACGGAGACGGGCTGAGCCGGGTGCTGCTCACGCCTGATCCGAAGCTCGATACGCCGATCGCGATCTCGGCGTGGGGCGCCACCTACTCCGCCACGTGCATCGATCCTGGATCGATCGCCGCGTTCATCGGCGCGCGCATCGGCCACGGGACGGAGATGATCTGCGGCGGCGGGCAGATCCCCGCGACGATCACCTGCCCCGGGGTCGGCGGAGGCTGAGCGGGCGGGTGCGCCACCTTCGTTGACATTCGTCTCGCAGGAGCAGATTCTTACGGTCAATGTCAGGTGGGAGAGCGTCATCCGAGTTGGCGGGATACGAAATCCTGGAGATCGCGGGGGCCGGCGGCTCCGGGCTCGTGTACCGGGCGCGGCGGCGCGGCGCGGGCGAGATCGTGGCGCTCAAGGTGGCGCGCGGCGGCGAGGGATCGGCGCCGCTCGCGCGCGAGGCGATGTACGCCGCGCTGGCGCTCTCGCCGCGGCTGCCCGAGCTCGTCGACGTCGGGTGGGCCCTCGTCGAGGGCGCTTCGGCGCGCGCCGTCGATCCTGCTCTCCACGCCGGCGCGGTGCCCTTCGTGGCGCTGCGCTGGGCGCCGGGCGCGCCGCTCGGCGAGGGCGCGCCCGGCGCGCGCGTCGAGGCGGCGCTCGGCGCGGCGCGCGACGTCGGCGACGCGCTCGCGGATCTGCACGAGATGGGCGTCGCGCACGGGGACGTGAAGCCGGCCAACCTGATCGCCTCGGCAGGGATCGTGCGGGTGATCGATCTCGGGCTGGCCGGCCCGATCCACGCGACGGCGGTGGAGGGCGCGACGCTGCGCTACCTCGATCGCGGCGCGTCGGCGCTCGGGGACGCGCGGGCGCGGGATCTGGTGGCCCTCGGCGCGGTGCTCGCCGAGCTCGGCGATCCCGAGGTCGCGCGCGCGGAGGATCCCATCGCCGCCGCGCGCGCTCGCCGCTTGCCCGGCGCGCTCGGGGCGATCTGCGCGGCCCTGCTCGCGCCGAGCCCCGGGGCGCGGCCCTCCGCGACGTGGGTCGCCGCCACCGCGCGCGCGGCGCTGCGAGCCGGCGGCGCCCACGCCGAGGATCAGCCGCGCGCGACCCGCGACGCGCGGCGCGTGCGGGCCTCGTACCTCAAGCTCCGGCGCGACGAGCTCGACCGCGCCTCCTCCGCGAGCGACGACGCGGCCCCGTGGCTCGCCGAGGCCGCGGCGCAGGCGGCGCGGGCGCGATCGATCGCCGCGCGCCACGTCGGCGCGGCCGGGATCACCCTCGGCCCGCTGCCGCCGGATCAGCGCGCGCGCTGGCTGACGGCGCTCGTGGGCAGCGCCGCCGCCGCGTGGCCGCTGGCGAGCCTCGCCGCCGTCCCCGAGCGCGCGCTGGCGACGGCGTTGACGGAGCTCTCGCGCCGCCTCCCCCCCGCGGCGTGGACGCTCCACGACGTCGAGTCCGCGGCGCTCGGGCGGCCGGCGCAGGCGGCGATGTCCACGCGGCGCGCGGCCCACCACGGCGCGATCGACGCGGGCGAGGCGGCGCGGCTCGCGCTGGCCATCGCCGCTGTTCCCCCCGACGCCGCCGCGCTGGAGCAGATCGAGCAGGCCGAGGGCGCGCCCGAGGTGCTGGTGCTCGCCGCCGCCGACGCGCTCCGCCTCCGCGGCGACCTCGGCCGCGCGCGCAGCCTCGTGCTGCGCGAAGGCAGCGGCGCCGACGCCCTCGCCGCGGACATCCTCCGCCGCGCCGGGGACCTCGCGCTCGCCGAGGAGCGGGCCCGCCGCGCCCTCGCCGAGGACGCCGATCCCACCGGCCGCGCCCGCGCCGTGCTCGCGCGCATCGCCCTCGATCGCGGCGACCAGGGCGAGGCCGCGCGCCTCACCGAGGGCGCGTCGACCGCCGCGGTGAGCGAGGTCGCCGCGCTGGTGTGCGCGGCGCGGGGCGACACGGTAGGCGCCCTCGCGGAGATCACCCGGGGCGAGGCGCTGGCGACGACGGCCGAGGAGCGCGCGCGCCTCGCCGCGGTGCGCGGCTACGTGGCCCACGCCAGCGATCCCGAGGGCACCTTCGCGGCCTACGGCGCGGCCGTGGATCACGCGGTGCGATCCGGGGCGATCGTCGAGGAGGCCACCTACCGCACCGGCGAGGCGGCGGCCGCGGTCAGCCTGGGCGAGCTCGGCGCGGCGATCGCCACCGCCCGCCGCGCCGCGCTCCTGTGGGAGCACCTCGGTCGCCCCGAGCTCGCCGCGCGCGCCCTGCTCGCCGCCGCCGCCGCGTACGCCACCGCGGGCGCGCTCCACGACACGCAGCGGGCCGCGGCCGAGGCGACGGCGCGGGCGCGCGACGGCGGCGATCGCCGCGCCGAGGCCTACGCGCACTGGGCCATCGCCGACGTCACCGAGCGAGGCGATCCCGAGGGGCTCGCCGCCGCCGAGCGCGCCCTCGCGCTGCTCGGCGACACCGGCGCCGAGGACACCGTCCGCGCCGCCGCGCGCCTCCTTCGCCACGGCGCGCCCGCGCTCGCCGAGGACGACGCGAGGCTGGCCGAGATCGATCACCTCGCCGGCGAAGCCGCAGCGGTGAGCACCGGCGCGCGCCTCGACTGGTGGGGCGCCCGCGCCGCGCGCCTCGTCGACGGCGCGGCGGGCGGCGGTGATCCGCGGGTGCTCGCCGCCGTCAGCGCCCTCGCGTCGCTCCGCGCTCCCGTCGGCGCGCGCGGCCCCGCGCTCGCGGCGGGCCAGCTCCTCGCGGCGCAGCAAGGGCGCGGCGACGAGGCCCAGCGCCTCCTCGCGCTCCTCGGCGACGCGGCGCGCGATCTCGTCCGACGCGCCCCGCCCGAGCTCGCCTCGGCGGTGCAGGCGCTGCCCTGGGTCGCGCGCGCCGCCGCCGCGCCCGAGCCCTCGATCCGCCCCGAGCAAGCGCGCGATCTCGAGGCGCTGATCCGATCCTTCAGCGATCACGAGCGCCTCGGCCCGCTGCTCAACCGCATCCTCGACGCGCTCGTGCTCTGGACCGGCGTGGAGCGCGGGCTCCTGCTCCTGCGCGCGCCCGACGGCCGCCTCGTCCCCCGCGCCGCGCGCAACCTCGCCCGCGCCGATCTCACCGAAGAGCAGATGTCGCTCTCGCAGACGCTGGCCAGGCGCGCCCTCGACGCGGGCGAGCCGGTGATCGCCGTCGACGCCGCGGGCGAGCTCTCGAGCCTCCACCACAGCGTCCACGCCCTCAAGCTCCGCAGCGTCCTCGCCGTCCCGCTCGTGGCGCGGGGCGAGGCCCTCGGCGTCGCTTACCTCGACGATCGCGTCCGCCGCGGCGCCTTCGGCCCGCGCGAGATCTCCTTCGCCCGCACCATCGCCTCGCTCGCGGCGCTGGTGATCGCCGACGCCCGCGACCAGGTGCTGCTCCGCCGCGCCGCGCGCCGCGCCAAGCGCGCCGAGGCCGAGATCGCCGAGACGCTCGCCCGCCGCGAGGCCGCCCTCGACGTGGCCGAGCGCGAGCTCCGCCTCGCCCGCGGCGAGCGCGGCACCCGCTTCAAGTACGACGAGATCGTCGGCGAGAGCGCGCCGGTCCGCGCCATGCTCAAGATCATCGATCGCGTCACCCTCGCCGAGGTCCCGGTGCTGGTCTCGGGCGAGTCGGGCAGCGGCAAGGAGCTCGTCGCGCGCGCCATCCACCACAACGGCCCGCGCAAGGCCCGCGCCTTCGTCAGCGAGAACTGCGGCGCGATCCCCGAGGGCCTGCTCGAGTCCACGCTCTTCGGCCACACGCGCGGCGCCTTCACCGGCGCCTCGACGACGCGCGCCGGCCTCTTCGAGGTCGCCCATCAAGGCACGCTCTTCCTCGACGAGATCGGCGAGATGAGCCTGCCGATGCAGACCAAGCTCCTGCGCGTCCTCGAGGACGGCCTGGTGCGCCCCGTCGGCGCCGATCGCGAGCGCAAGGTCGACGTGCGGATCATCGCCGCCACCCACCGCGATCTCGAGACGATGGTGAAGGCCAGGACCTTCCGCGAGGACCTGTTCTACCGGCTCAACATCATCTCCATCCGCGTCCCGCCCCTGCGCGAGCGCGCCGAGGACATCCCGCTCATCGTGCGCAGCCTCCTCGAGAAGCACAAGCCGCGGGCCGGCGCGGCGAGCGCGGCGGCGATCCCCGCGCCGCGCGTCACCGTCGGCGCCATGGATCGCCTCGTGGCCTTCGCCTGGCCGGGCAACGTGCGCCAGCTCGAGAACGAGATCCGCCGCTGCCTCGTGCTCGCCGACGGCACCATCGACGAGGACCACCTCTCGCCCGAGATCAGCGGCGGCCTCGCCCCGATCCCGCGCGAGCTCGGCCTCAACGTCCGCGGCCGCATCGACGCCCTGGAGTCGACGCTGGTGCGCGAGGCGCTGGAGCGCACCAAGGGCAACCAGACGCAGGCGGCGAAGCTGCTCGGGCTCTCGCGCTTCGGGCTGCAGAAGATGATCAAGCGCCTGCAGATCAACGCGTGAAGAGCGCCCTCACGGGTAGCGCGGAGGCGCGGAGAGATTGGGATCGCGGGGGACACTAAAGACGGCGACGACTTCGCATGTGAAAATGCTCCCGGCAGCGCTGTCCCCCGTCTTTTGTGAAGCGAGAACGCTCCCGGAAGCGGCGCAGGGAGCTCCGACGGGTGCGAGAAAGCTCCCTGCATCCTGTCCGCGAGCATCCTCGGTTCACAAGATGCGGCGGACCGGACTGCCCGCCGCGTTTTGCAGCGCGAAAATCGCGGCGACGCCAGCGCAGGGACGACTTGTACAATCCGGACCCAGGGTTTTGCTGACGACCCGACTCCAGGATTCGACGACTTGCGGCAGGCGCGCCTGGGGCTGCAAGAGAGTGGACAACCAGTCAGTCCGAGCTTCACCGTCGAGGACGGCGCCCGCGTTGCAATTGGCGCCCCGCCCCGAGCCTGGGGGGCTAAACTATCAGCGTGAATTCCGTGACCAGAGCGCTTCGCGCCCTCAGAGGAAGGATGCGGCTCGACGCCGCTTCCTTCGCGTCGCTGCTCGATATTGACGTCGCCGATGTGCAGGAATGGGACGCAGGGACCCGAAACGCGCCCTCGAGTGTCCTCGTACATTGCGCGCGCGCGCTTGCTCTCACAGTCGAAGAGTTGCTGAGCGGTGACCTCGACAGGGCGCCGCTGCCCAGCTTGTTCCTGCGCGCCGCGACGCACAAAGGAAGGCTCGATCAAGTCCTCGAGCTGTCGGATGACCTCGCGCTCTTCGTCGAGACCGCTCGCTCGCTCGCTCGCCTTCGCGATAGGGCCGGCGCCGCAGCGCCTTCTTTGCCGTTGCCACCCTCGGATCCACATTGGGGAGTCGGCGAGCCGCCTTACAAGGCCGACGAGCTGGCGACCTGGCTCCGAGGTCATCTCGGAATCGTGACCCCGAGCATTCCGTCAATGCGGGCCATCTATGATCGGCTTGGCATCACCATTGTCTGGGCGCGGCAGGACGAGATGAGCCCGGCAGTCGATGGCGCCTCCTTGCTCTCGCCGCGGCCAACGGTGCTCGTACACCTGGTCGAGGGACCCTTGTGCTGGTGGCGAACGCGCATGACGCTCGCTCACGAGCTCTGCCATCTCCTCTGCGACTTCGTCGACGACGACAAGCGCGACCTGGCGCTCGTGAGCCCGACGAGCACCGGAGACGCCGAGGCGCGTCCGGGGACACATGCCGCGAGGCCCCACGCCTGGAAGCTGTTTGAAGGCTTCGCCTGGATCGAGCAACGAGCAAGCGCGTTCGCATCTCACTTGCTGGTGCCCGACGAGGCGCTCCGCCTGGCGCTCGCGGGGCGAGATCCGGTGAGCGAGGCGGCCGTCACGACGGCGTGCAGCGCATTCGGCGTCGGGCGCATCACCGCCGTGTCGCGCATCAAGCACGTATTCCGGTTGAGCGAGGACGTCCGGCTCAGGATGCTGCGTCGGCCCCACGAGGAGCGGCACGTCGAGGCTCATCCCGATTTGCCGCCGCCCCACGGCATCCGGGCAGGCGTGCTCCTCGACGAGGTGGCCGCCGCCCTCGCGGGCGAGCGCATCGATCGCGTCGAGGCGCATCGGATCCTCGGACTCTCACTCTCCGAGCCGCTCCCAGAGCACCCGAAGCTGTCCGAGATCCAGCGAGCACCGCTGCACTCCGTGGACGACGACGTGCGCGCCATCGTGTCCGCTCGACTCGCGCGCGCTGGGCGCTCCGCAGTGCGCCCAGCGCGCGTCCATCGTGGTGATTTCGGGTGGCAGGTGAGCCTGGTCGACGCCTCGGGCGAGCTGGTTTCCGAAGAGTCGCTGTCGTTCGATCTCGATGCCGAGCGCGCCAATCTGTCGGCATGAAGCCGGAGGCGCGGAGAGCCGTCCAGGCGTGGCATCGACTCCAGCAGAACGGCGGCTCGTGTGTGAGCGCCTGTCGCGCAATCGTCGATGCCCGGTCCGGCGGCGAAGGGAAGGAAGAGGCCGGATACCCGACGCTCGGGGAGAGCATCTGGACGCCTCCCGCGCCGAGAATATCAGCCTGATCGTCGCTCGAGTGCGCTATGGAGAAGCCGCGATCGTCACCGTGCGCGGACCTGCCTGGATGGAGTTCGCGCGGCTCAACAAGATGCGCTCCCCGTACGGTGATCTCGGCGAAGGGCTGCACGCCGTCGTTCTCGTCGCCGTCGACAGCCGCCAGATGCTGGTAGTGCTCGACCCGTATTTCCCGCTCGATTGCCAGCCCGTGCACGTGTCACGTGACGATTTCGCGGCGGTCTGGAGCGGCCAGGTCGAGTTCCTGGACACCTGACCGAACGATGCTGGCCCGGTGTCGGCCGCGCCCTCACGGCCCGATCTTCCCTGCCTTGGCCGATCGCGCCGCGCCCCCCTTCGCGTCGGGCTTGAACCGCGTGCGGATGCGGTGCCGCAGCATCTCCACCGCGTCGGCGACCGAGACCGGAGCGTCCTCGGTGAAGGTCACCGTGAACGCGCGCTCGTCGATCTCGTAGAGCGGGGCCTCCTCGGCGACGGGCTCGCCGGCCTGCTCGAGGGCGACCTGGCCTCGCTCGACGCCGAGCTCGTTGCGATCGAAGACGTCCGTGAAGAGCCGCTCCTTCAGATCGCCCACCGTCATCGCCTCGACCTGCGCGTCGACGAGCTGGATCGCCACGCTGGTCCGCGCCAGCCGCAGGGACCACTCGGTCACCAGCTCGAGCTCGAGGAACGCGTCGTTGAGGATCGCCTGGACGTCCTTCCCCTTCGGCAGCCAGTAGCTCTTCTGCGTGTGGCCGCACTCGGGGCACACCAGCGAGCGCAGATCGTCGAGGCCGCGCGTGCGGAAGAGCGGGACGCCGAAGACCTCGCGCGCGCAGGCGCTGCAGGTGATCCGCTCGTCGAGGACCGCGAGCACCTCCTTGAACGCGCGCCGCACGGCGTGGGCGCGGAGCGCGGCGGGGATCGCCTGCCGCGTCAGCGCCGAGCGGAGCCGCAGCCCGGCGTGGGCGCGCCGCGCGCTCGTGCGCCGGAGGCCGTACTCCACCCGCTCGGCGAGCTCGACCAGCGCGTCCTCGAGGGTGGTCTCCTCGGCGCCGGCGAAGCGCTGGAAGCGGAGCGCGATGTCGTCGTACGTCTCCAGGCCCGGCAGCGGCAGCGGCGAGAGCTCGGCCGCGTACGTCATCAGGATCAAGCACAGGAGAGCGGGGGCGCTCTCAGCGAGGCCCGTCATCCACTCCGCCTCCCGGAGCGCGTCGGGGCCGAGCCGCAGGGCGGCCAGGTGCTCGAGCCCGAGGCGCACGAAGCGCTTGTCGTCGTAGGGATCGAAGACGCGCTCCAGCGCCCCGGCCGACGACGCCGGCCTCACGGTCGACAGAGCATTTTGCTTGTTGTAGCGATGCACGGCTTCCTCCAGCAGACGGACCGCGGCGCGGATCTCCCGGCGCTCGAGGCGGGCCTCGCGCTCCAGATCACGGCGCAGCTCTTCGAGCAGATCGCGGCCCTCGCGCCGCGCGGCCTCGACCTGCCGGAGCAGCTCGCCGGTCGCGCAGCGCCCGAGCGCGTCGCGATCGACGTGCAGGTTGTCGCGGAGGACCGCGAGCCAGGCCACGCGGGCCTCGATCTCGGCGATCCGCTCGAGCGCGCTCTTCTCGCCGACGTCGAGATCCACGTCGCGGGTCTGCTCGATCAGCCGCTCGAGGCGGCGGAGATCGCGCTCGGCGTAGAGGCCGTTGATCCGCGCCATCAGCGCGCCGAGGCGCACGCGATCCTCCTCGCTCTGGGCGAGGTCGGGGTGGCAGCGGCGCACGAGCGTCCGGTAGACCGCCTTGAGCTGCTCGTCGTCGCGCCGCGGGAGCGCGCCGCGCGCCTCGGGCAAAGGCGCGCGCGCGGTCGAGAGCGCGGCCCCGCGCGGCGCGGGATCGCGAGGCGCTTCTTCTCGCGGGCGCTCTTCTTCGGCGAGGCGCTGGGTCTCGCGATCGCGCTGGGCGTCGAGCCGCTCGGCGCGCGCGGCGATGTCGGCCGCGCGGCACCGATCGAGCAGCGCCGCCCAGCGTTCGAAGTGGCGGATCACCCCGTGGACGCGCGCCGTCGCCGCGCGCGCCGGGCGCAGGCGATCCTCGTACACGCTCTCGAAGGCCGCGAGCTCCGCGCGCGCCTCGTCGAGCTCCATCTCGAGGCCGGCGATCTCGTCGAGCAGAGCGTCGAGGGCCGCCTGGAGCTCGCGCAGCCTGGCCCGGTCCGGCTCGTCGGTGACGAGGAGGCTGCTCGAGCTGGTGGCGTCCATCGCCCCAACCCTAGTCCCGACCCAGTGGACAGTTCCAGCGCTACGCCGCGATCTGCGCAACCCAGCCCGCAGCTTCCTCCACGGCGCCCCGCGCGAGCGCCGGATCCACCGGCACGCCGAGCTGCTCCAGCGAGCTCAGATCGTGCAGCCGGGCCAGCACCGCGGGCACCGCGGCGGGCACCTTGCCGCTCGGGAGCAGGTCGCGATAGAGGATCGCCACCAGCGCGGCGTGGTGCTCGGGCCGCGCCCCCTCGGCGAGCCCCGCCACCGCCGCCGAGAGCGCCTCGTACGCCGCGCGCACCGCGTCGCCGAAGAACCCGGCGTCGAGCACCACGCGGGCCAGCCGGAGCCGATTCTGCGCCGGTACCTCCTGCCGTGAAGTGGTCGGAGGCGGCTCCGGCGGCGAGGCCTCAGCCCCCGCCTCCTCGGTCACGGTCGCCTCGGGCGAAGCGATCAGCGCGGCCGCGGGCAGCGCGAGCGCCGTCACCGTGAGCACGGGCTCGAGCGGCGCGGGGAGCGGCTCGCTCGTGTCCGCCTCGGCCTCCGCTTCCTCCTCGCCCTCGCCCGAGGCCGCGGTCAGTACGTCCTGCATCTGGCGCAGGAACGCCGAGAAGCTCGGCGCCTCGATCTCCTCCGTCTCCGAGCTCTGGTCCAGCGCCGCGAAGCGCACCGCGCGCTTGCGATCGAGCGTCCCCTCGATCCCGCGCTCGATCCCGCTCTCCGCGCACAGGTAGGTGACCAGCACGCCGTGCGCCTGGCCGAGCCGGTGCGCGCGCGCGGTCCGCTGATCGAGCCGCGCCGGGTTCCAGGGCAGATCGAGGTGCACCACGTAGGTCGCGACCTGGAGGTTCAAGCCGACGCCGCCCGCGTCGGTCGAGAGCAGCACGCGCGCCGCGGGATCGTCGCGAAAGCGCTCGAGCAGCGCCGGGCGCTTCTCGGTCGGGATCGAGCCGTGGAGCATCTCGTAGCCGATGCCGAGGCCGTCGAGGCGCTCGGCCGCGAGCTCGAGCATCTTCACCCACTCGGAGAAGACCAGGACCTTGGCGGTGCCCTCCGACGTGATCTCGGCGAGGAGCGCGGCGAGCTCGTCGAGCTTCGGCGAAGAGCGCTTCTTGCGCCCCGGGTCGCAGAGCTCGAGCGCGTTGCACGCCTGCCGCGCCTTGAGCAGGAGCATCATCAAGCGCTCCTGCTCTTCCTTGCGGAGCGGGCGGCGCTCGGCGATCGCCAGGAGCCTCGCGGCGTCGGCGCGATAGCCGCTCTCGAGCTCGGCCTGCTCGCGCGACATCGCCGTGTAGCGGGTCTGCTCCATCAGCGGCGGGAGCTGGAGCGCGACCTCGTCCTTGCGGCGGCGGAGGATGACCGGCGCGACGCGCGCGCGCAGCGCCGAGAGGTTCTTGTACCCGGTGATCCGGCCCCGCTCGTTCTGGACGTGGAAGTCGAGGTTGAAGCGCCAGAGCGGCCCCAGGATCCCGGGATCGACGAGCTGGAGCAGCGAGTAGAGATCGTCGAGCCGGTTCTCGACCGGCGTCCCGGTGAGGATGAAGAGGAACCGCGAAGGGATCGCCCGCAGCGTGGCGGCGGTCTTGGTGCGGAAGTTCCGGGCGCGCTGCGCCTCGTCGAGGATGAGCACGTCGGCGCGCAGCTCGCGGAGCACGGTGAGCTCGCGCCAGGTCTGCTCGTAGTTGAGGATGGTGTAGACCGCCCCCGCCTCGAGGGCGCGGCGCCGCGACGAGGCCCCGCTGCCGACGATCTCCGCGCGCTCGCCGGTGCAACGCTCGATCTCCTGGGCCCACTGGTGCTTGAGGGACGCCGCGGTGACGATGAGCACGCGCCGCGCCTCGCCCCGCGCGCGGAGCACCTCGCACGCGGCGATGGCCTGCATCGTCTTGCCGAGGCCCATGTCGTCGGCGAGCATCCCACGCCCGGTACGGACGAGGTGGAGCACGCCGTCGCGCTGGTAGGGAAAGAGGGGGCGCCGCAGCACGTCCGGCTCGACGTCGCCCGCCTGGATGGCCCGCTCGATCGTCCGGTGTGTCGCAACTCTGCGCGAGCGCTCTCGCAGGATCGCGAGCGCGACGGGCGCGGCGTGAGCGACGCGGATCCCCTCCGGGAGGCGACCGGGCAAGAACACCTCGCCCGCGGGCGCAGGCGGCGGTCGGCTCCGGAGCCGGCGCGCATGGACCGCGCGGAGCTGCCTGGTCCAGGGTCCGATCGCCGCGAGCCGCAGCCCCGCGACGGCGTCGACGGTCAGCACCGGCTCGAGCGGGTCGGCGCCGAGGCGCGCGTACGCCTTGCGCAAGCCTCGGCGCGCCTCGATGAAGCGCCGGACGACCTCGACGTGCTTGCAGGTGCCCAGCTCGTTGGCGAGGAAATCGGGGCAGGTGCAGGTGTCATGAACCCTGCTGCCGTCGACGATGTCCACCAGGTAGTCGTGGTGGTTGGCCGTGGCCACGCGGTAGGCGCCGTCGACGCGGGCCTCGAGCGGCGTCACCGCGAACGGCTCGGTGAAGGCGCGGTGGACGCGGACCTCCCGCTCGTAGCGGAGGACCGCGCGCTCGTCCGTGAACGACTCGCAGACAGGCTCTTCGTGACGCTCGGGAGCGAGGTGAACGGCGCGCATGATCCGGAGTCCGATGGTGCGGCGCGGCTCGGGGCACAAGCGCCTTGAAATAGGCACCGCTATCTTTCCACCTCGCCCCGAGGCGCCCGTCGCGGATCAGCCCTCGCCCAGCGACGAGCCGATCACCACCGCCGTCGCCGGATCGATCAGGTACCCCCCTTGCCCGGTGACGATCGCCCGGCGCAGCCCCAGCTTGCGCAGCGTCGCCAGCGCCACGCGCACGCGGTTCGCCGCCGCCTCGGATCCGATCCGCTCGCCCGGCCACCCCGCCCGCACCACCTCGTCCATCGACAGCGGCTCGCCCGGCGCCTCGACGCGCAGCGTGGCCAGCGCGAAGAGGATCCGGCGCAGCGGGGCGCGGCGCGAGAGATCGACCGCCGAGGGCGCGCCCGGCGCGACGAAGCGCGCGCCCTCCTCGAAGATCGCCAGCGCGGTCGCCGGCGGACGCGCGTCCTCCCGCGTCCGCGCCAGCAGGAGCCGCCACGCGAAGCGCACGTCGTCGTTGGCCCAATCTGCGGTGAGATCGCGCGCCCGATCGACGAGCGCGCGGCGCGCGATCCCCGGGGCGCCGTGGAGCGCGACGTGGGCCTCGTGGATGCCGAGCGTGGCCTGGAGGGACAGCTCCGACGCGCACGCCGAGGCCGCGGCGCGCGCCTTGTCGAGCCAGGCCTGCGCCCCATCGCGCTCGCCCGCGGAGGCCGTCGCCACGGCGAGGCAGCCGGCGATGAGCACCTCGTAGCGGGGCATCCCGGCGCCGCGCACGACGTCGAACGCCTGCGCGAGGAGCTTCGACGCCTCCCCCGCCGAGCCGCGCTCGAGGAAGGCGCCGCCGAGGTAGTAGAGCGCGCTCGCCTCGCGGATCCGGCTGCCGATCTCGCGGAACAAGCGCACCGCGTGGGCGTGGTGGCCGAGGGCCTCGTCGATGCGGCCCTCCTCCTGGACGAGGATCCCGAGCGCGCTCGACAGCGCCCCCTCGGCCTGCTTGAGGCCGCCCGCGCGCGCCAGCGCCAGCGCCTCGTCGAAGTGCGCGTGGGCCTCGGCGTAGCGGCGGCGAAAGAGGGCGATCACCGCCGCCTCGTAGAGCGCCGTCGGGAGCTCGTCGTCGCAGCCGGCCTCGCGGTAGAGCGCGAGCGCGCGCCGGGTCTCGCGCTCGGCGGCGTCGAGATCGCCCTCGCGGCGGTGAGCGTGGCCGAGGCGCGCGCGGATCTCGGCCTTGCGGGCGCGCTGCAAGCGATCGGCCTTCGCTACGGCGAGGCGCGCCAGGCCGCGGACGAAGTGGGCGCGCGCCTCCTGCGTCTCGCCGGAGGCCTCGACGATCACGCCCCAGCGCATGCAGGCCTGCGCCTCGAGCGCGACGTCACCCGAGCGCTGCGCGAGGGCGAGGCCCGCCGCGATGTCCTGCCGGGCGCGGTCGAGATCACCGAGCTCGCGCCGCGTGTTCCCGCGCGCCACCAGGGCCTCGGCGAAGCCCGGGAGCCGCGAGCCGCTGCCCGCCGCCGACGCGGCGGCGAGGGCCTCGTCGAGCACGCGCAGGCCGAGGACGAGCCGGCCCCGCTCGAGGAGCACCGGCGCGAGCGCGAGGGCGAGCGACAAGGCCAGCGCGGCGCCCTCGCCCTCGGGCGCGCGCGGCCTCCTCGATCGCCTGCGCGTGGGCCGCGATGAGGTTGTCGAGCTCGCGCCCGAGCCGCGCCCGCAGCGCGCCGCCGCCGGCCGTCGCCGCCTCGCCGGCGAGCGCGGCGCCGAAGGCCGCGTAGTAGCGCGCGTGCCGTGCAGCGACCTCCGCGCGCGCGCCGGGCAGCGCCGCGAGCTCCTCGGCGGCGAGCTCGCGGATCGCTTCGAAGCACGAGAAGCGCAGCTCCCCCGGCGCCTCGCGCGCCCGCACCAGCGAGCGCGCCACGAGCGCGTCCAGCGTCGCGAGGACGCCCTTTTGAGGCCCGTCGAGCACGCTCTCCGCCGCCTCGAGCGTGAAGCCGCCGCGGAACACCGACGACGCCGCGAGGCGACGGCGCATCACCTCGTCGAGCTGCGCGAAGGAGTCGACGATCACCCGCCGCATCGAGGCGTGCTTGCCGGTGTCGTCCCGCCGCACCAGTAGATCGAGCGGCGTCGCCAGGCGGCGCTCGATCTGCTCGAGCGTGAGGACGGCGACGCGCGCCGCGGCGAGCTCGATCGCCAGCGGGATCCCGTCGGTCGCGCGGACCACGTCGGCGAGCACCTCGATCTCGCCCGCGCTCGGATCGAAGCCGGGGCGAACCTCGCGCGCGCGCCGCACGAAGAGATCGACGCTCTCGGTCGCCATGATCTCCGCCGCCGACTGCCCCGGCCGCGGCAGCGAGAGCGGCTCGAGGTGGACGAGGTGCTCGCCGGGCACGCCGAGGACCGCGCGCGACGTCGCGAGGAAGCGCGCGTCCGGCGCGAGGATCATCCAGGCACGCACCACGCGAGCCGCCTCGCGGGCGAGGTGCTCGAGGTTGTCGAGGACGAGGAGCACGCGCTTCTTGCGGGCGATGGCGCGCCCCACGTCGGCGATGATCGCGCGCTCGTCGGCGCTGCGCTCGAGCGGCACGCCGAGCTCCGCCGCCACCACGCCGCAGAGCGCGTCGACGCCGCCCGCATCGGTGAGATCGCAGAACCACGCGCCCCCGCCGCCGTGCGCCGCGAAGCCCTCGCCGTGGAGCCGCGCGAACCGCGTCGCCGCCCGCGTCTTGCCCATCCCGCCGGGCGAGAGCACCGTCACGAGCCGCGCCCCCTCGTCGAAGCGCGCCTTGATCGCCGACAGATCGCCCGCGCGCCCCACGAACGACGACGGGCTCTCGCGCACGTTGGTGCTCACCGCGGCGCGTCGTCTCGGCGGCGAAGGCGAGCTCATCCATCGCGGAGACTACACAGATTTAACAGCGATTTAATGCGCGTTGAGGCGCCGTTGCCCTCAACTGCGGAGGAGCCCCGCGAGCTCTTCGCGGAACAACGGAGCCCCGCCATGCGCACCCTCACGCCCTCGATCCCTCGCCGCGTCCTCCCTGCCCTCACCCTCGCCGGAGCCGCCGCGCTCGCCGCGTGCAGCGAGCAAATCGACGTCTCGCAGAGCGCGGGCAGCACCGGCTCCGGCGGCGGGGCGAGCGCCGCGACCACGGCGGCGACCACGGCGGCGACCACGACGACGACCTCGAGCAGCATCGGAGCCGGCGGCAGCATCGGCAGCGGCGGCAGCATCGAGCCCCTCCACTGCGAGCCCCAGGACGGCGCCATCGTCGTGGGCACCTCGTACCAGGGCTCCGCCATCGCGGTCCTGAACCAGGGCGCCTGGGGCAAAGCCGCGCACGTCGTGCCCGGGGCGGTGCAGACCGCCGCCTACGTCGACGTCGACCATCAGCTCAACGTCTTCTGGGTCGAGGCGGCCAACGGCGTCAGTCACGCGCACTTCACGCGCACCAAGGACGGCTCCGCCTTCGACCCCCACGAGGTCCTCGGCTGGCAACCGTCGGCGAGCGCGCCGCTCTTCCGCGCCGGCGACTACACCCTCATCGGCACCGACGCCAACGGCACCAGCAGGGCCTACTACGACTCCGACGCGATGGACTGGCACGTGGAGGACTCCAAGCCCTTGCCCTTCACCGTGAGCTCGGCCGCGACGCTCTCCGTCTTCTCCACCGTCCTCCTCGGGTACAACGACCAGCGCGACCTCTGCGACCTGACCATCGACACCGGGACATCCCCCACGTGGGGCGATGCGAAATGCCACCCGGAGCTCCACGTCGCGACCGCGCAGGAGATCCCGTCCCCGCCTCCCCAGCTCGTCGCCTTCCCGAACGGCGGCGCCGTGGCCGTCTACTTCACCTCGTACACCGAGCTCACCGCCGTGGTCCTCCACGCCGGGGAATGGTCCGCGCCCGTCACCACCAAGCTGCCCGACCAGAGCCTCTCGTTCGCCGTCACCTCCACGCCCTCGGGCGACGTCTTCGCCGGCCTCGTGCTCACGTCGGAGGAGGTCGTCGCGCTCCGCTTCTCGCCCGCCGCCGGGTGGACCGCGCCCATCACCCTCGACACCGGCGCGACCACCGTCCAGCGGCCCGCCGCAGCGACGGGTGTCTGCGGCGACGACGCGCTCTTCGCCTATAGCGCCGGCGGGATCGACGGCGAGATCCGCGTCGCCCGCGTGCGCGGATCCTCGTCCGAGACCACCACGGTCGCCCATTTCACGGAGAGCGTCCCCTCCCAGCTCAGCCTCGCGACGCGTCACGTCCCCGTGGCCTTTTAAAGCGCCGACCTCCGACCGACAAAATGCCGAAGGCAGCGTCGCCGTCAACGCTGCCCTCTCGCGACGCTCGCGCGCCTGCGGTGGCTACTTGGTCGGCGCCTTGGCGTCGTCCTTCTTCACGCCGTCCTTCTTGGCGTCGTCCTTCTTCACGTCGCCGGCCTTCGCGTCATCCTTCTTCGCGTCGCCGGCCTTGGCGTCGTCCTTCTTCTCCCCGTCGGCCGGAGCCGCGTCGGTGGGCGCCGCAGCAGGCTCGGGCGCCTTGGGGATCTCGAAGCCGATCTGCGCCTGGAAGCCGTCCTTGAGCTTCACCGCCGCGGCCGCGTTGGTCCGCAGATCCATGAGCGACTTGACGTAGTGGGCGATGGCCCAGATGTCCTTGTCCTCGAGCGCGCCCTTCCAGGCCGGCATGATCGGGTACACGCCGAAGGAGATCAGGCGGAAGAGATCGCTCACCTCCGAGCCGGGGTGAATCGAGCGCACCTGGTTGAAGGTGAAGTCCGGCGGGAGCAGGCGGACGTTGTACTCGGCCGAGTCCTTGGCCACCGAACCATGAGGATCGTCGCGGAAGCCCGAGATGGCCTTGAACGTGTCCGGCTCGCGCTTCGCCGCCGCGCCCGAGAGCTTGTAGAGATCCTCTTTACCCACGTACGAAGGGTGGCAGTTCAAGCACTCTGCCTTGAGGTGATAGAGCTCTTGCCCGCGAGTGACGGCCTCGATGTCCTTGCCCTCCCACGGATCCGCGGGCGCCTCGAAGACCTCCAGCGTCTTCACGGGATCGCCGTTCTTCTTCTTCTTCTCCCACTTCTGGGGCGCGAACGTCTTGACGTAGTTCAAGATCCGCCCGAGCTCTTCGTCGGGGATGTCCCACGCCAGCATCGCCGAGCCGTGGAGGCCGTTCTTGACGATGTACTTGAGGTCTTCGTCGTTGGGCAGCTCGTCGCTGGAGCGCAGGCGAGCGAACTTGAAGATGCCGAGGGTGAAGTTACGCGGCGGCGGGCGGAGGCCGTACGACGACGGCCCGTGCCCGTCGCCCTTCTCGCCGTGGCACGCGTAGCAGTAGCGCGTGTACGACTGGTAGCCGAGGTTGAGCTCGTGCCCCGTGACCACGACGCCTCCTGCCACCGGGGCGGCGAAGGTGTGCGACTCCCCTTCGGGGAAAGGCATCTTGTCGGGCGCGCAGGCGGCGGCGAGCAGCGCGGCAGCCCCGGCAGCGACCGCGAGGACGAGGTTCGCGAGGCGGGGAGCAGTGCGTTCGGAGACGAGGGAGCGGTTCATCGAGGGCTCTATCCGTTGTCCGTTGCGAGGCCGCGCGCGACCCCAGCGTGAATCAGAGGAGGTACAGCGAAACGAACATCAACACCCAGACAGCGTCGACGAAGTGCCAGAACATCGCCGGGAGGCGCACTTTCATCACGTTGTGCTCGGTGTACTTGCCGAGGAGCGAGCGCACGAGGACGAGCAGGATCACGAGGAGGCCCGCCGCGACGTGGACCGCATGGAGCGCGGTGAGGCCGTAAAACACCGATCCGTACGCGCCCGTCGACGGCAGCAAGCCCGCCGCCCAGAGGTCCCGCCACACCACGACCTGGAGGACGAGGAACGTCGCGCCGAGCGCCGCCGCGACCCCGAGCCAGGCCGAGAGCGCGCGCCGCTCGCCCTTGCGGAGCGAGCGGATCCCCAGCGAGAGAGCGCCGCTCGACGCGAGCAGCACCACCGTGTTCACCGTGGGGAGCCCAATGGGGAGGCGGGGAACCCCGGGAGGCGGCCACATCAGCGCGTGAGACCGCATCCCGGCGTACATGAAGAAGAGCGCGCCAAACATCATCGCCCAGGCACCGAGGGCGATGATCATCCCGAGCACGGAGGTGAAGTCCTCTTTGGCTCGGGGGCGCAGCTCGACGACGGTTCCCATGGGGCTACTCGGCGCCGATGGCCTCGGGCTCCGGCATCTCGTCGGACGAGCTCTCGCTCACCGCGCCGAGCCCCGGCTCCACCTGATCGAGGTAATCGCGACCAAACTTCTTCTTCACCTCGGGATCCGCGAACTCGTGGGCTCCGCGGACCACCGTCGGGACGATGTCGAAGTTGTGGTAGACGGGCGGCGAAGCGCAGTGCGTCCACTCCAGCGTCGAGACCTGCCACGGGTTCTGCTCGGCCTTCTTCCCCATCAAGATGCTCTTGATGAAGTTGACGACGAAGACGAGCTGAGTGACGCCGAGGGCGAAGGCCGCGTAGCTCGTCCACCGGTTGAGCGGCGCGAGGTGCTTGAGGTACGTGTACTGGTAAGGCTCGAAGAGCCGGCGGTGCTGGCCCGAGTAGCCCGCGACGAGCTGCCCGCCGAACACCAGCGTGATGAAGATAACCGAGCCCCAGAAGTGGATCTTGCCCAGCGTCTCGTCGGTCTCTTTCCCGTACATCTTCGGGAACCAGAAGTAGAGGGCGGCGAAGCTCCCGAGGAACGAGGCGGCGGCCATCGTCAGGTGGAAGTGCCCGACGACATACATCGTGTCGTGGAGATAGATATCGGTGGAGATCGTCCCGAGCAGGAGGCCCGTGAGGCCGCCGGCGCCGAAGACGAAGACCATGCCGAGCGCAAAGAGCATCGGCACCTGGAGGCGAAGCGAGCCCTTCCAGATGGTGTTGAGCCAGTTCACGAAGAGCACC
>FSTQ01000067.1_pt1 | contig 18685 bp, 17 predicted proteins | sample 1637281 | NCBI WGS metagenome assembly FSTQ01 (sample SAMEA3914818, study PRJEB12502) | metagenome | biome: forest; material: soil | place: Canada | collected 2010-06-26 | depth 0.1 m
AGGGATAGGGGGCTGTCTAAAGCGCGTACCCCGTCTCTCCATGCTCCGTCGAATCGAGCCCTTCGCGCTCGTCAGGCACGGCGACGCGCAGGCCAATCACCTTGTCGAGAATCTTGAGCAGCACATAGGTCACCACCACCGAGTAGATCCCCACAGCCGCAATGCCGAGGATCTGCGTCCCGAGCTGCCCCGGGTTTCCGTAGAGCGCGCCGTCGGCGCCGGCCTTGTTGAAGGCCTTGCTGGCGAATACGCCGGTCAGCACCGCGCCGAGGGCGCCGCCGACGCCGTGGACGCCGAAGGCATCGAGGGAGTCGTCGTAGCCGAGGCGCTCCTTCGAGACGACGGCGATGTAGCAGACGACGCCGGCGAGGGCGCCGATGACGATGGCAGCCCAGGGTGCCACGAAACCTGCGGCCGGGGTGATGCCGACGAGGCCGGCGACCAGGCCCGAGGCGACGCCGAGCGCGGTGGGCTTGCCGCGTTGAATCCACTCGATCGCGATCCATCCGACCGCCCCAGCGGCGGCGGCGACGTGGGTGTCGACCAGGGCCAGCGCGGCGACGTTGTTGGCGCCGAGGGCGCTGCCGGCGTTGAAGCCGAACCAGCCGAACCAGAGGATGCCTGCTCCGGTGAGGGTCATCGTCAGGTTGTGGGGCTGGTGCCGCTCGTGCGGATAGCCGGTGCGCTTGCCCAGCACCACCGCGCAGACCAGCGCCGAGGCGCCCGCGGCGAGGTGAACCACCGTCCCGCCGGCGAAGTCGAGCGCTCCCCGCTGCGCCAGCCAGCCCTTCTCGGCCCAGACCCAGTGGGCGACAGGATCGTAGACCAGCGTGGACCAGAGGAGCACGAAGGCCACATAGGCCGAGAACTTCATGCGCTCGGCGAAGGCGCCGGCGATCAGCGCCGGGGTGATCACCGCGAACATCATCTGGAAGGCGCAGAAGGCGAGGTGAGGGACAGAGCCTTTGGCCTCGAAGGCGACGCCGCGCAGACCCACGAACTCGAAGCCGCCGATGAGGCCGCCGTGGGTCGCTCCGAAGGAGAGCGAGTAGCCGATGAGCACCCACTGGACCGTCACCAGAGGCAGCGCCGCGAACGAGTGCATCAGCGTCGCGAGCACGTTCTTGCGGCGCACCATGCCGCCGTAGAACAGGGCGAGGCCAGGCGTCATGAAGAGCACGAGGGCGCAGGCGACGAGGAGCCAGGCCGTATCACCGCTGTCAACCGTCATGTCCGGTTGGATAGCGCGGCCCGTGTTTCGCCGAGGTTTCGCGGGCGCGTCGGGATAGCGCGACGCGTAAAAAATGCTCTGACCGCGGGGGATTTCTGCGCTGCGCACGGCCGGGCGGACCGCCTCGCCCGCCCGCGATGGATCAGCGCTCCTCGTTGGGATCCGTCGGATCCGGCACGACGACGCCGTGCGGGACCTCGGGCGGCAGCGCCGGTGCGTCCTTCTTGCGATAGAGTATCGTCGACGAGCGGCCCTTGGGGACGGAGATGGGGAAGAGAGCGTCGATGTGCTGCTTGACCGCCGCGTTGAGCGCCGGCTTGGCCCCGAGCAGCACGGCCTCGGCCTGGTCCACGAGCGAGCTTGCGGCGGCGGGATCGGCGGGCAAGGGCGCGCTGGGAGGAGCCCAGCGCAGCAGGTGCTTGGGCGCGCCCTCGTAGGTGTTGAGCGCCTCGATGGGATAGAGCCCATCCTTGTAGCCGCTCAGCCCGACGGCGAGCACGCGATAGGGGTGATCGAGCGCGGGCGGCGCCTCGGCCGGGATCTCGACGACGTCGTAGCCGCCGAAGCGCTTGTGGGTCCTGGTATAGTGAGACAGGTAGTCGTGAAAGAGCACGTCCTCTTGCTTGCTCGGCGCCTCGCGGCCCGGCAGGTAGAGCACGTGGGTCATCCCCTGGGCGCGCCACATCGCGTGGACCCCGCGCGCGTCGCGCAGAGGCTCGTACGAGAAGAGGCCCTGTTGACCGGCCCAGTCCATGAGCACCTCTCGCTCGATGCCGAGGTTGGGGCGGTAGGTGTGCATCAGGACTCTGGCGTTGGGCGGAAGGTATTTGCCGATCTCCCGGAAGTCCGAGCGGAAGTTGAACCGGGTGTCGCGCGCGCCGTCGTAGCCCGCGCGGATCATGGTCAGGGCCGACTGGACGCGGGAGTTGGAGGAGTAAATCATCGCGTCCCCGCCCCAGACGACCTGGAGGCCGACGAGCGGGACGAGGCCGGCGCGCGCGGCCCAGCCCATCTCCCAGGCGCGCACCAGGAGGGCCCCTGTCGAGGCCGTCAGGAGGGGCATGAAGGTCTGGAGGTGGCGATCGACGCGGAAGGTCATCGCCCACATGAAGACGCACCCGAGCCCGGCGATCGCCCCGAGCCAGAGCCGGCGCGGGGCGCGCACGAGCAGGAGGAGCGGGAGCGTGAGGGTGAAGAGCGAGCCGGTGTTGGGGACGTTCTTGGTGAAGGAGTAATGAGGCTCGAACGAGAAGGTGAAGCAGAGGCGCACGGCGTCGCGGAGGTTCGCGAGCAGCGTCCCCTGGGGGCGCCATCGGTAGTCCTTGAAGAGCCACTCGAAGAGGTACGCGGCGCGCGGCACGGTGGGCGTGGAGCCCTTGAAGATGTCCTGCGCGAAGGGATAAACAGGGTTCTTGTAGAACACCACGTTCTTGAGGAAGTGTGGTGAAGAGACGACCACCAGGGCCGAGACGAAGCAGACCGCGCCCATCCCGAGCTCGCGCCAGGAGGGGAGATCGGCCGCGGGTGCGGGCGTGGGGAGAGGCTCAGTGCCTGCCGCGGGCGCCTTGCGTGCCCTCCGCGCGCGCCACTGGTGGAGCAGCCTTTGGGCTGCGAAAATCAGCCATTTCACCGCGACAGAGAGGCCGATGCCGCCGATGACGTACACCGCCTGGTACTTGGCGAGCAGCGTCCCCGCGGCCAGGGCCCCGGCGAGGAGGGCATAGCGGCGGTCGAAGCGCTCCATCATCCGCATCGCGGCGAGGAAGAACGGGAGGACGAAGAAGGCGAGGTAATGGTCGGCGGCGCCGCCGAGGTTGTTGTCGTAAACGAAGATCGCCGGCGAGAGAAAGAACGCCGCCCAGGCGCCTCGCGGGACGCGGGTGTCGGCGGCGCCGGGGGTGTCGATGAGCCAGTGTATCGCCGCGGCCACGCCCGCCAGGGTCCAGAGGAAGAAGAAGAACTCGAGGTGGAGGAGCATCATCCAGCGGAGCTGCTGGTCGTTCCCCGGCAAATTCAGGCCTGGAACCAGGAAGGCCCAGGTGTGAACGATGCTGGCGAGGTGAGGGACGTTGCGCGAGTAGTCCGCGGGAAAGGGGATGAGCCGGCCGGCGCGCGCGTAGTCCACCGCGATGGGGATGTGCTCCCACGAGCTGTCGAAGTTGATGGCGTCGGGCGTGAAGGCGCCGAGGTAAACGAAGATCACGCCCGCGACACCGAAGATGACGGCGAGCGCGCCGATCGCGCTCCGCAGCGTGTCGGCGAGCGGCGCCGACGCCTCTCCTTCACGCGTCGGCGCGCGCGGGAGGGCAGCCCAGGCGGCGCGCCGCTCGCGGATGAAGACGAGGAGCGGGCGAGCGCCGGAGGCGAGCAGGACCGCCGGGAGCGCGACCGCGAAGGCCGGCTTGAAGAGGCGCGCGGCGCCGCCGAGGTAGAGGCCGAAGACGAAGCCGAGGAGCCCGAGCGCGGCGCTGCACACCACGGCCTCGAGCGTGGGGAGATCGTTGATGCGGAGCGCGCGCGAGAGGACGAGGTGCCCGAAGCTGACGCAGGCGAGGCTGAGAAAGACGCCCCAGCCCCAGAGCATGCCGACCTTCCAGAACAACCATTGCGAGACGGGGTACGTGCGCCCGAGAAAGGCTCCATAGCCCAGCGTCGCGGCCACCCCCGCGACGAAGACGAGGGCCAAGCGCGCGCGGCGACCGACGGGTCCGTCCCAGCGCCGGGAAAAATCGAGGCTCATGCTGCGGCCATCTGAACGATCGCCGGGCCGGCAGCGCAAGCCCGAAGTGAGCGGCGAGCGCGGGCGGGCGGGCGATCGGGCCTCGCTGTCGCCGCCGCGCGACGCGGTTCGTGGCGGCCCTCGCCGCGCTTCGCGTACACTGCGCGCCGCCGTCGCCCGCGACGTGGGCGCGGGCACCCTGGCAGAGAAGGACGGAGCGGAGCGATGCGTTGTTTGGTGACGGGCGTGGCCGGCTTCATCGGCTCGCACCTGGCGGAGCGCCTGATCGAGCTCGGTCACGAGGTCGTCGGCGTCGACCGCTTCACCGATTTCTACCCGCGCCCCTTGAAGGAGCAGAACCTCGCTCGCCTGCGCGACGAGCGCCGCTTCTCCCTCGCCGAGCTCGACCTCGCCAAGAGCGAGCTCGACCCCGTGCTCGACGGCGCCGAGGTCGTCTTCCACCTGGCCGCCCAGGCAGGCGTGCGCGCGAGCTGGGGCGAGCGCTTCGAGATCTATCTCCACGACAACGTCCTGGCGACGCAGCGCCTGCTCGAGGCGGCCAAGCGGCGGGGCTCGGCGCGCAAGATCATCTACTCGTCGTCCTCGTCGGTGTACGGGCAGACGCACGAGATGCCGATGCGCGAGGGCAGCCCGACCGCGCCCTACTCCCCCTATGGAGTGACCAAGCTCTCGGGCGAGCACCTCTGCGATCTCTACCGCGCCAACTTCGGCCTACCGACGGTCGCGCTCCGCTACTTCACCGTCTACGGCCCGCGCCAGCGCCCGGACATGGGCTTCCACCGCTTCATCGAGGCCATCCGCCGCGCCGAGGCGATCCCGCTGTACGGCGACGGAGAGCAGACGCGCGACTTCACGTTCGTGGCAGACGCAGTTGCCGCCAATGTGCAGGCGATGGCGGCGGACGCGGTGGGGATCTTCAACATCGGCGGAGGCTCGCGGGTGACCGTCAACCAGGTGCTGCGAACGCTCGGAGAGGTCGCAGGCGAAGTGCGCGTCGAGCGCCGCCCCGAGCAGGCGGGAGACGTGCGCCACACGTGGGCCGACACGACACGGGCGCGCGAGGTGCTGGGCTATTCACCGAGGGTGACGCTGGCAGAGGGGCTGAAGGCGCAGGTGGAGTGGCAGAGGCGGGGGTAGTCCTCGATTGCCCCCTATCCCCCAGCCAATTTCCCCCAAATTTGGGGGAAAGGGGAGATAGAACGCCATGAACATCCAGCTCCCTTTCCCCCAAATTTGGGGGAAAGGGCCGGGGATAGGGGGCCTCAGGAGCGGAGAGAAGGCCAGCTTCGTGGTGGCTTGAAGCGATGCGTCGGCGCCGCCCCATCGAGTATACGCTCCACCCTGGCAATCGCGCTGCTCGGGAGCAACGGACTCGCGAGTGCCTCGCGAATCAGCGGTATCCTCGCCGGATCGAAGCCCATCGCCTCGGCGCAGACAGCATCGACAAGAACGGGGTCAAAGCCACCAATCAGCAGACCAGCCTCCACGGGCGTAGCGCCGAGAGGCCCTTCTCCTTCACCGGCGACGATGCCATCCACGATCGTGAGATAACGTCGCTGCGGCTCGCTGCGAACGACTCCCTCGCGGTCGGCATAAAAAAGGATGCGGTTGAGATCGAGGATGGTTCGCCAGAGCGTATTGTTGCCCTCCCAGCTCCCGTCGATGATCTTGGGCGGGCCGCCGAGGCGGGGGGCGTGGGCCACCAGGGAGTGGTCGCCGGGCAGCGGTAAACGACTGAGCTTGTTTCTCAGCGCTTCGGAGAGGTGTTGCGGGCGGTCGAACTCGTCGCCTCCCACGGAGGGATCGCCCTCGGTGAAATGAGGTAGCCAGTATTTCTGGTTGGTGAGACCGATAACGCTCTTCAGAGCCAGGGTGACGCCGGTCTTCTTGTGGGTCTTCAGCTTGGGGAGGTTGATGACCACGTCGGCTTCGAGCAGCGTCTTCGAGAGGCTGTACTCGTGGCGCTGCTCGGTGTGGTGCGGGACCGGGGTCGCGTAGTGGCTGCGGTGGAAGCGGAGAGACGCGAGCGGTGGGGCCTTGGGGGCGGCGAAGAAGCTGCTGCGGCCGAGGTCGACGAGGCGGTAGCCGCGCGGATCGCCGGGCAGGCGGCGGCGGACGAGGAGGCCGAGGTTCCACGAGCGGCCGAAGCGGCGCACGTCGTCGAGGGCGAAGAAGGGGGCGACGCGAAAGTCGCGGAGATCGAGGAAGGCGACGTCGTGGCCGCGCCGCGCGAGGTGGCTGATGACGTCGAAGATGCCGAGCGGGCCGGCGACCTTCTCCACCTCACAGCCCTCCACCGGAGCGTCGATGACGCGGACCTGGCCGCGCGGGCCGGCGGCGCGGAGGGCGTAATCGAGGATGGGGCGGAGGAGCGAGCCATGCGTGCTCGACGCGGCCAGGCGCTCGCCGGTGATCTTGTTCTGGAGGTTCTTCGACGAGACCAGGTTGGGCTTGATCACCACCCGATCGCCGGGGGAGATCAGATCGCCGAGCGGGTTCCACTCCGGCGCTCCGGCGCGGGCGGCGTCGAGGCCGAGGCGCTCGAACATGGCCTCCACGGCGGCGTAGACAGGGTTTGGCGGGTCGAACGGCGCCTCCAGGGCGTAGCGCAGGCCCGGCCTCGCCACGGTGACAACGCGCTCCTGACGGACGGCCATGGCGGGCTCTTAGCGCCTGTTCGCCGCGGCGTCGATCACCGAGGGGGCCGTGCGCTGAAAGTCGATGTTCAGGCGAGAGACGCTGGTCAGGTGCTTGCCTGTGCGGATCAAGGCGATCTCGTCGACGAACTCCACGTCGATGCGCATCCGCTCGCCGAGGAACTGACGGAAGGTGGCGAGCACCTCGTCGAGCACGGCCTGCGAGAAGCGACCGCCCTTGACCACGCGGAAGGTCATCGCGTCGCGCTCGTCCTGGATGACCTTGAAGCGCTTGATGGCGTAGCCGTACTCCTTGAGGAAGTGGTCGAAGAAGGTGCCGGGGAGATAGCGGCCGTCCGTGCCCTGGATGATCGATTGGACCCGGCCTTGAATGGCGCCGATCCGCGCGGCGCCTCGGCCGCAGGTGCAGGCCGCGTCGGGGTCCATGGCCTCGGCGAGATCGCCTATCCGGTAGCGGACGAAGGGCATGCAGGTGTTGTTGAGATCGGTGATCACCACCTCGCCGATCTCGCCCGGCGCGGCGGGCTTGCCGTCGCGGAGGATCTCCACGATGTAGCCCTCGGCGACGACGTGGTGGCCCTGGTGCGCCTCGCACTCGTAGGCGATGCCGGAGAACTCGCGGCTACCGTACTTGTCGAACACCTTGCAGCCAAAGGCCTCTTCGATCAACGCTCGGCTCGAGGCGGGGAGGGTCTGGGCGCTGGACATGAGCGCGCGCGGGCGCACCGCGAGCTTGCCCGCGCTCTTGAGGTACACGGCGAGGAAATTCAGGGCCTCGGCATACCCATCCATCAGGACGGGGGCGGCCGCGACGATGATCTCGGCCATCTTCTCCAGGTTGCGCTCCGAGAGCTCGAAGACGGGGAGGAAGGTGCGGTTGGAGAGCGCGGCGTCGAGGCGCTCCCGGACGATCTGGCTCTTCGACATGCCGAGGGTCTGGTGCCAGAGGCGCACCGTCGGATCGCCGAAGCGGTAGCCTGTCCACTCCTGAGCGCGGAGGGTGGCCGCCCAGCGAAACTCGAGCTGGGCGCGATCGGCGTAGCAGACGAAGGGCTCGCCCGTGGAGCCGCTGGTGGTGATCTGCAGGACCTGTGATTTGTCGTGGTTCTCCGACATGATGTCGAAGTAGAGGTGACGCCGGATATCCGCCTTGGTGAGGTAAGGCAGCTTGTGGAGGTCGGCCTGACCGCGGATGTCCTCCGGCCGGAGCTTGAGGGCCTGCATGGCCGAGCGATAATAAGGGACGTTGCGGTAGCAGTGGCGAAGCAGGCGGCGGAGCTTCTCGTCCTGGAGCTCGCGCGTGCTCGCGGGGGAGAGCCACTGGGATTTTCGCAGCGTCTCGTAGTATTGCTCGACGTCGCTGGTGATCATCCAGTGCGTCTGATCGAAGGTGGCGAGGTAGGCGCGCCAGCGCAGCTTGGCGACCGGATCGAGCTCGCTCGTGCGGTCGACGACGGGGTTGCGCCGGAGGAACTGGGTGGTGACGTCGGCCGGAGGCTGGGCGACGCGGTACTCCCAGGCGGCCTTGCCGAGATCGATGATCGATTTGGCCGCGGCGATCTGGGCCGTCTTCTCGAGGAACGAGACGCCCTGGCGGCGCTGCTCGAAGATGGTCTCGATCTCCTTGTACGAGTAGCCCTTCACGTGGGCAGCCACCATGATGAACGACTGCCAGTAGAAGTAGCTGCCCTTGTACGTCAGGAGGTCGAGGAAGACCTCGCGCGCGCACATGACGAAGCCGCTCTTGTTGTCGCGGAGCGACATGCCAAAGGTGGTGTTGAGGAAGCTGTTGAAGCCGCGGCTCAGGTGAAAGCGGCGGTCCTGGCGGCGGCCGACGGCGCTGCGATACCCCTGGACGATATCGACGCTGTGCTCGTAGAGCTCGCGGCGGAGGCGGAGCAGATCCTCGGGCTGGTACTGGAGGTCGGCGTCGATGATGGCGACGAGCTTGCCGCGGGCGACGGCCGCGCCGGTGCGCCAGGCGGCGGCGATGCCGCGGTTCTGCGGGTGGTTACAGCCGACGACGAGGTCGGGGTGGGCCGCGGCGAGGCCGCGAATCACCGCGGCGGTGCCGTCGGTGGAGCCGTCGTCGACGATGACGAGCTCGCCGCGAAAGGCGCCCTTGGCGAAGACGCCGAGGACGCGCTCGCAGAGCTCGGGGATGTTGAGCTCTTCGTTCAGGCAAGGAACGATGACGGAGAGCTCGACTGACGCGCTCGCGTCGGGGACGGTTGATTCAGTGTCTGTCATGGGGCGAGGACGCAGCGGAAGCAGGCGCGGACAGGCAAGGTGTCGTGGGGAGCGGCCTCGCGGGACGTCACGCGGAAACAGGGAGCGAGGAAGCGCTCGAACTCGGCGGGCTTCCACTGGTGGAGGTGATAGACGTCCCCGCCCCACTGGATCTTGTCGCCCATGGCCCAGCCTACCGGGGTGCGGCGGACGATCTGCTTCAAACGATTGATGAGCGGATCGTTGGGAACGGTGATGACGGCGACGCCCGAGGGGCGGAGGAGGCGGGCCATGGCGGCGAGGATCGCCGCGGGATCGACGCAGTGCTCGAGGACCTCGGTGCAGATGAGGCGATCGAAGCTCCGGGCGGGGAGATCGAGCTTGTCGACCTCGCCTTTGATGAAGCGGGCGTCGAACCCGGCGAGGTTCTTGCGCGCGGTGTCGAGGAAGACCTGAGAGACGTCGATCGCGGTGAGGCGCGCCTCGGGGAACATGCGGAGAACGTGGCCGCCGCCGGAGCCGATCTCCGCGAGATCGAGGTTGCGCGCGTCGCCGACCATGGCGCGGATGATGGCGAGCCGGCGGCGCTCGATCAGGCGGATCGGGAGGGGCGAGCGAGCATAGTAATCGTCAATCGGGTGCTCTCTGGCCAGGCGATCGTTGAGCGCCTCGACGTCGATGGGCAGGGCCATACGCGCGCGTCATAGCACCGCCGCTCGTGGGGCTCACCTTCAACTTGGTGAGCGTCGCGCCACGAGCCGGGCCTCGTGGCGGCCCGATTCGCGCCAGCCTTCGTCGTGGCGCTCGATCGCCAGGCTCGCGACGAGGCCCGGCAGCTCGCCGTCTTCGAGCAGGAAATCCGGGCCTGGTTTGCTGTGGCGCTCGAGGTTTCTGCGCGTGGGGTGGACGACGACGAGCAGGCCGCCGGACGCGAGGAGCGCGGGATAGAGCGCGAAGAGCGGGCGATGGAGGTAATGGAGCTGGAGGATCAGATCCCACGGGCCGGCGGGCGGCGCGTCGACCTCGAAATCGAGGGCGATCGTCGCGAGGCGAGCCCCGGTGCGCTCGGCCTCGGCGCGGGCGAGATCGAGGCCGACCTGCGAGATGTCGGCGAGGGTGACGTCGAGCCCGCGCCGGGCGAGCGCGAGCGCGTTGCGGCCCGAGCCGCCGCCGACGTCGAGGGCGCGGCCGCGGCGCGGGAGGACGGCGTCGAGCTCGGCGAGGAGGTCAGAGGGCGTGAACGAACGCGGGGAGTCGCGGTAGCGGGCGTCCCATTTCGTGCGCTCGGCGAGGGACATGCGGTGATCAACAGTGCTCGACGATGATCGTCCAGCACGCCTCGGCGAAGTCCTTGTAGTCGCTGCGATCGAGGGAGGGCGGCGCGCCGGGCATGAGGCCGCGGTGGGCCGCGAAGAGGTGGCCGAGGGCGCCTTCGATCTCGGTGCTCGTCTCCACCCAGAGGAACTCTTCCACGCCCTTGGTCACCTGGGTGCGGAGCAGGGCGGGCACGTCTTGCAGGCGAATCTTGGGCGGGCTCCGCCGCGCGATCGCCGCGGCGATCTGCTCGGCGTGCTCGGGCCATTTGCTCATGGCGCGGTGGAAGGTGGAGCCGAGGAGGCGGAGGATCTGCTGCGCCAGCGCCTTCACCTGCGGGCGCTGCACCCGCTCTTCGTGCTCGGCGATCATCGCCAGGTACTGGTCGCTGAGGAGCTTGCGGACATCCCCGGTGATGATCTGCTGGGACTCGGGCGTGAGGCGGAGATCGGTAATCTGGGCGAGGAGCATATCCCGCGCGGTGCCGAGGCGGGCCATGAGGGCGCCGGCCGGCGTGGTGTCGAGGATGGTCGCGAGCGGGTCGATGAGGCGGCGGCCAAAGGTGGTGAGGATGTGATCGAGGACCTGCTTCTGGTGCTCGACGCGCCCGAGGACCGAGAGGCCGCGGGCGATGTTGGCGCGGCTGGGCGGGTCGACGAGCACCTCTTCCGTGGAGCCCAGGTTGTAGCGATCGTCGTACATCTGGAGCGACGCGAGCATCTCGCGGAAGGCTTCGGTCGAGGCCTCCCCGCCGCTCGTGGGCTCGCCGTGGACGCGGATGACGAGCCCCGCGTCGACCCCTGCGCCGAAGTGCCGCTGGATCTCCCGCATGACGTCGGAGTTGGTGACCAACGACGGGGCAATGGAGGGCATAGCGTCCACCATACCCTATATCGCGGCCAGCCGCAGCGGAGAGCGACAGCGAGGGCGCACGTGACCGCACCCCCACGAGCCGGCGGAGCCCGCCCGGCGCGCGGGCGGCGACGGGCGGGTTGATGGACGGGTCCTGGAGTCCCCTACCTGGCGAAGGCGCGCAGGTGCAGATAAGCCCACATCAGCTCGGGGAGGAGCTTCTCGGCGAGCCTCTCGAAGCCGCTGACCAGGCCGCTCACCGTGGGGTTCTCGGCCCACGCGGGCTTGCCGAGGTCGGGGTGGAAGATGATCCGGTGGATGGGAAACCCCTGGTGTCGTGTCGTGTCGCGCACGTCGAAGTGGCTGTAGAGGAGGCGCGCGAGGTAGCTCTCGGTGGAGCGCAGCTCGCCCCGCTCCACCGGAATGGCGAGGGCGTGGGCGGCGATGAGGGGGTTATAGCGACAGGGCTCGAGGACGTCGACGCGGCCGCCGGGGGCGATGACGCGGGCGATCTCGGCCATGAGGCGCTCGGGCTCGGGGATGTGGTGGATCACGTCACGAACGATGATGTGATCGAAGCTCCCGCTCTCGAAGGGCAGATCCAGCGCCGAGGCGGCGAGGAAATGGCACCTGGGCAGGCGCTGCTTGGCAAAGGCGATCTTCTCTTCGAAGAGGTCGACCCCGGTCGCGCCCTCGGGCTCGCCCAGGTGAAAGAGCGTCGCGCCCTCCCCGCAGCCGAGGTCGAGGAGGCGGCCCTGGATGGGGAAGAAGGCCGCGCGCACCAGCTCGCGCTCGCGGTCGGCGACGTAGGCGCCCTCGGTCTGCCACGCGTAGTGGACAGGAGTCGCGGCCTTGTACGACTCGCGCAGCGGCGAGTCGACGGTGAGATCGCGAACCTTGACCATCAGAGCCCCATCCGCAGCTTCTTGAAGCCGAACGCCGTCATCTTGAGCAGCAGCCACCCGTGGGCGAAGCGGCTGATCTTGGTGTCACCGTAGGTGCGGGCGCGGTAGCGCACCGGCAGATCGACGATCTTCATGTTGAGCCGCGCGGCCCCGAAGAGGAGGTCGAAATCCCCGAAGGGGTCGAACTCGCCGAAGAAGGCGCGGTTGTCGGCGATGCGGTCGTAGTCGCGGCGGTAAAGCACCTTGGTACCGCAGAGAGAGTCCTTGATCGGCTGCTCGAGGACCCAGGAGAGGGCCAGCGAGAAGAACTTGTTGCCGAGCAGGTTGAGGAAGCGCATCGCCTGCCCCTCCATCGGGTACACCAGGCGAACGCCGTTGATGAACTCGCCCTTGCCCGTGACGAGGGCCTTGTAGAACTTGGGCAGGTCCTCGGGCGGGACGGTGAGGTCGGAGTCGAGGATCATCAGCACCTCTTGCTTGGCGGCGGCGTAGCCCTTGCGGACGGCGTCGCCCTTGCCCTTGCCGTCGCCCTGGAGGACGAGGCTGAGCTCGAGGGGGCCCTTGTACTCGGCGATGGCGGCCTGGATCTCTTCCACGGTGCCGTCGTTCGAGTTGCCGTCGACGAAGATGAGCTCGGTGCGCGGGCCCATCAGCGGGGTGCGCCGGATGGCCTCGCGGATGTTGCCCTTCTCGTTGCGCGTCGGGCAGATGACGGAGACGCCGGGGAGCGGCGACACCATGGGCTCTTCCACGCCGCGGGCGACGAAGTAGTCGACGAGCGCCGTCTCGCGGAGCACCGGTATCTGCGCCCCGACGCGATTGGCAATCTGAGAGACGACAGGCACGTTGGTGGGGATGAGGATGTCTGTCCCGTGGCGGACGACCTCGTACCCGGAGAGGTGGAGCAGGTTGCCGATGTCCTGCATCGAGAGCCAGTTCTGGTCCGGCCAGGGGGTCTTGCGGCCGATGAGCTCGGCGGCCTTGAGGACCGGCTCCCAGACGAAGTTGTAGTAGGTGACGATCATCCGCCCGGTGGGGGCGAGGAGGGGGCGCACCTGCTCGAACGCGCGCTGGATGTCGTCGAGGTGGCCGACGGCGTCGCTGAAGATGATGGCGTCGAAGGGGCCCTCGGGCATGGCGTCGCGCTCGACGTCGCCGACGCGAAAGTCGAGCCCCGGGTGGCGGGCGCGGGCGAGGGCGACCATGCGCGAGGAGATGTCGACGCCGACGCTGCGCGTGCCGTGGAGCGAGGCGAGGAGATCGCCGAGGCCGCAGCCGATCTCGAGGATGCGGCTGTTCGGGAGGACGAGGCTCCCGACGAGGCGCTGCACCTCCTCCGCGTAGTAGCGGTTCTGCTCGATCCAGCGCGCGCGCCCCTCGGCGATCTTGTCGTAGACCGCGACGCGGGCGCGGCGGCGCTCGAGCTCCCTTCGCTCGAAATCGGAGAGCTCTGCCTCGTTTTTGCGCGGATCCTGCGGGGCCTGTTGCGTGCTCACCATGCTGATGCCTCGTTCTCGATTCTTAGTTCAAGCTGTCAGGTCAGAGGGAAGAGGCCTTCGCGGCTTCGCGATCGAGGAGCGCCCGGCGGTTCTCGCGGTACCAGGCGATCGTCTTCGCGAGCCCCTCGTCGAGGGAGGTGGTGGAGGAGAAGCCGAAGCGCTCCTTGGCGCGGGTGACGTCGAGCATGCGCCGGGGCTGGCCGTTGGGGCGCGAGGGATCCCACCGCAGCGTGCCCTTGTACCCGGTGGCCGCGGCGACCTTCTCGGCCAGCGTCTTCATGGCGATCTCGAAGCCCGCGCCGAGGTTCACCGGCTCGGGATCGTCGTAGCGCTGCGCCGCGAGCGCGATGCCCTCGGCGGCGTCGTCGACGTAGAGAAACTCGCGCGTCGGTGAGCCGTCGCCCCAGAGATCGACCGCGCCTTCGCCGCGGAGATCGGCCTCGACGAACTTGCGGATCATCGCCGGGATCACGTGCGAGTCTTCGAGGTCGAAGTTGTCGTGGGGGCCATAGAGGTTGACGGGGAAGACCATGACGAAGTTCGAGCCGAACTCCTGCCGGTAGGCCTGGGCCATGACGAGGAGGGCCTTCTTGGCGATGCCGTAGGGAGCGTTGGTCTCCTCGGGGTAGCCGTTCCAGAGGTCGTCTTCGCGAAAGGGGACGGGGGCGAACTTGGGGTAGGCGCAGATCGTCCCGGCGATCACCACCTTGGGCGTCTTGGCGCGGCGCGCCTCTTCGAGGACGTTGAGGCCCATGGCCATGTTGTCGCGGAAGAACGTGCCCGGGTGCTTGCGGTTGGCGCCGATGCCGCCGACCTTGGCCGCGAGGTGGACGACGAGGTCCGGCTTCGACTCGGCGAAGAGCGCGCGCGTGGCGGCGGCGTCGGTGAGATCGTGCTGCGCCGAGCGGGGGACGACGATGTCCGTGGCGCCGCGCGCGCGGAGCGCCGCCGCGACGGCGACGCCGAGGAAGCCGTTGCCGCCGGTGAGAAGAATCCGCTGATTTGCGAGGTTGGTTTCCATGTCGGGCCCTTCGGGGGGACCCCAATACCACAGCCCGGGCGAGACGCGCACGGGGGCTCGACGATCCCGGCGACGAGCGCGCATCGTGTGTTGACGGAGGCGCGTGGTTCCGAGAAGACTGGCGCCATGCACCTCCGGCCCTCTTCGATCTTGCCCGCCCAGGCCTGGCTTCTCCTCGCGCTCCCGCTGCTCGGCTGCTCGGAGAACCACCCGCCGGCTCCGGCCGCTTCCGCCGCGGCGAGCGTGGTCGTGGCCCCGGCCGCTCCCTCGGCTTCGGCGGTGGAGCCGGCCCCGAGCGCCTCGGAGGCCGCCCCGCCGCGCGAGATCGCCGGCGCCGCGCACATCCTCGTGGCGTATACCGGGGCAGAGCTCGCGGACAAGGCGGTGACGCGCACCAAGGACGCTGCGAAGAAGCGCGCGGCCGAGGCGCTCGGCAAGATCAAGAAGGACAAGATGCCCTTCGAGGAGGCCGCGAAGAAATACTCCGACGACCCCACTTCGAAGGACGTCGGCGGCGCGATTGGCAACTTCGAGCGCAACGCCATGCCCGCGGCCTTCTCGACGGCGACGTTTGCGATGAAGGTGGGCGATATCTCCGACGTGGTGGAGACGCCGCGGGGATTTCACATCATCAAGCGCACCCGGTAAAGAATGGCGCGCTGACGAGGCTGCGATTGACCAGGTTCTTTACAGCCTCGACGTGCTCGGGAAATCGACGTCGACAGTCAGGTTGGTGTCCGGGGTAATCCGGATATCCTGGAGGGTCAGGCTGGTCGAGACTTCACGAGAGCTGGAGTCCACGAGGGTGACCTGCGCCGTGTAGTTGCCGGCCGGGAGGTCCGCCGTGACGGCGAAATCGCTGCATGGGGCGTTGGTCTTCATGATCGGTCGGCGAAAACGATCCATGATGACGAGCTCGAGATCGTAAGCACCAAACTGGGAGCAGGAAGGGGGGCTGTGGCTGCCAGCGACCGTCCAGGCCACTGTCACCGAGCCAGTCCTGACTGCGGGGTTGGGCGTCGGCCCCGGGCCCGTGTCCGTCGTGATGAAACACCCGGATAGCCCCGCGACGGCGAGCGCGCAGCCGGCGAGGACCGCGTACACCTTGTTCGAGCTCATGCTTCCCACCCTCCTTGCGAGTGCCGCGCTCGGACGCTGGAGAGCGCGTGCGCACTCCAGTGTCGTCCAGCAACGCAGATGCCAGGGACAGGATCGCAGGAAACGATCACCAGGCTCTACGCATCTTCCTCCGGCGCGTGGATGTGCCAGCCGGCGCCGCTCTCGGTTTGCACGAAAACGAGGCGACTGGCTCGCTCGAGCTCGTCACAGAGCTCCTCGGACTCGAGCAGGGAAACGTCGAAGCGGTCGCACAGGGCATCACGAAACAGCGTTTTGCCGGCGAGGTAGTCGGCGTCGAGGATGGGGCCGAACGTTACACGGAGCGCGCGGGCGGCGCGGGATGGGCCAAGGATGAGATCGTCTTCTCCAACCACGGGGTCCTCCTCTTTTTGGTTGTCCATGGAGCCGGCATCGTCCTCCGGGAGCCCCGGCGGCGCTATAAGAGGCCGCGATGCTCGACGGAGGTGACGATCGATCGGGGGAAGGAGCCCCCGGCTCGTCGGCCGCGCTGGGGACCTTCGCCGGCTTCGCTCTGCTGGCGCTCACGGCGATGATCGCCATCGCGATCGGCGTCCCTCGGCCTCCGGGCGGGCTCGGCCTGCGCGCGGGGCACTACGTGTTCGAGGTCGCCTGCACGCTCGGCCTCGGGGCGCTCTCGGCGCTGGCGATCGGCGCGTGGGTGCGCTTCGTCGCCGTGCCGTGGTGGGCGAGCGCGGCGGTGTTCACGGCCGCGTGCGTGCCGTTCCAGTACGCGATGCTCGGCAACGATCTCGATCGCCAGTCCGCGGTGGTCTGGAACGGGCGCTTCGAGACGGCGATCTTCGTGGTGTTCCTCTTCCTGTGCGCGGCCTCGGTCCCCGCGGCGCACGTGGTCGGGACCTGGTTCTCGCGGAGCAAATGGCTGCGCCTCTTGCCGATCGCCGCGGCGCTGGTGGCCATGGTCGGCAACCACTTCACGCTCGCCGACGACTATTTCGGGAGCCACGGCGCGGTGGCCTGGGCGGCGGCGACGCTGGGGGGCGCGGCGCTCTCGCTGCCGGCGGCGCGGGCGGGGCGCGCGCTCTGGGCGCGCCGGGGCGGGCGCGTCGTCGCGATGGCGATCGGGGCGTGGGCGGCGATGGGGATCGTGGTGCCACCTCGCAACGACGTGCGCGTGCAGCTCTTCCGCGATCCATGCACGCTGGCCTGGGTGCAGGCGGCGTCGGTGTGGCCGACGCCCTCGCTCCACGGAGCGACGATCGCGCCGGATTCGCCGTGGCTCGCGGATCGATCCTCGCTCGCGCCGATCCCGCCGACCGCGCAGCGGCTCTTCCCCAGGAGCCCGATCGTGGTGCTGTTGACGATCGACGCGCTGCGCGCCGACGACATCGCCGACCCGGCCAACGACGCGGCGTTCCCCACGCTGACGGCGATGAAGCGCGAGGGGGCGTTCTTCACGCGGGCCACGTCGCCCGGGAGCCAGACGGCCGTGTCGCTGTCGTCGATGATCTCCGGCCGCGCCTTCTCGGAGCTGTACTGGTCGATGCACGGCACGGGCGAGATGCGCTTCGCGTACCCCTGCGAGGATCCATCGCCGCGCTTCCCGGCGCTGCTGACGGCGCACGGCGTGCAGACGATGACCGTGCCGAGCATCAACTTTCTCGCCGCGGAGTTCGGGGTGGTGCGGGGCTTCGCCGAGGAGAAGATCGTGGCCGAGGGCCGGCGCCACATGGGCGCAAAGACGGTGATCGAGCCGCTGCTCGAGCGCCTGCGGCGCCTGCCTCGGGACTCGACGGAGCCGCTGTTCCTCTACGCGCACCTGACCGAGCCACACGCGCCCTACGATCGCGGCGCGAAGAAGGGGACCGAGCACGAGCGCTACCTGTCCGAGGTGGCGGTGGCCGACGCGCAGGTGGCGCGCGTGGCGAAGCTCCTGCAAGGCCCGCGCTACGCGGATCGCAGCGTGCTGATCGTGTCGGCCGACCACGGCGAGGCGTTCGGCGAGCACGCGACGTTCCAGCACACGAAGACGCTGTACGAGGAGCTGGTGCGCATCCCGCTGCTGATGCGCGGGCCGGGGCTCAAGCCGCGGCGGATCGACGAGCGCGTGGGCTTGATCGATCTCGGGCCGACGATCCTCGATCTGTTCGGGGTGGAGACCCCAGCGGCCTTCGAAGGGCAGAGCCTGGTCCCGCTGCTCGAGGGAAGCGGCCAGAGCCTCGAGCGCCCGCTCGTGGCCGAGGGGCGTCTGCGACGGGCGATGTACCTGGCCGACGATCTGAAGGTGATCGAAGACGAGCGGCGAAGGACGGCCGAGGTCTACGATCTGAGGCGCGATCCCGGCGAGACGAACAACCTGTTCGACCTGGATCCGGCGCGCTCCGACGCGGCGCTGGCGACGCTGCGGGCATTCTTCACCGTCCACACGGCGAAGCGACCAGGCTATCGGCCGGTGTACAAGCCGTAGCGCGGGCGCTAAAGAGGTCGGGCCATGGACGAGACGTCACAGCCGGGCGACGAGACGAAGAGCGACGCGCCCGCGGAGGCACCGAAGGCGGCGGAGCGCGTGGACGAGGAGGGGCTGCCGCTCGACCGGCCGCCGACTCTCGACGACGTGCGCGGCGCGGAGGGCTCGGGGCGGACGATCGCCATCGGGTGCACCGTCCTGGTGGTGCTGGCGGTGCTGGGCTTCTGGATACTGCGCGCGGCGATGATGCATTGAGGACTCGAGTCTTCGAGCATGAGAATCGCTTGTGCGCCAAACGGGACTTGTGCAAACACTACGTAGTAGAACCGCGCGTGTTAACAAGAGGACCCTTTAGCTGAAGGTCCCCTTGCTCACGCGCGGGGCTCTGGTCCGCTTGTTAACACGCGCGGTTCCAAGCCCTGTAGTGGCTCAGGATCGTGGGCGATGATTCAGGTGCCGCCTACCGGCGTCAAGATGGCTTTGCGGCCCCACTCGAAGTGGAGGCCAAGGCCTGCTCCCAGCCAGAGGCCCTCCATGGCGCCTTTGCCAGCAGGGCTCTCGTAGCGGACAGGGCGCAGGATGGCGCCTGGAGTGGCGGTGAGGCTCAGCCATACCGGTCCTCCGAGGTGGAGCTCGGCGCCGATGCGGCCGCCGGCGCGGGCAGACCAGGTG
>FSTQ01000220.1_pt1 | contig 18595 bp, 13 predicted proteins | sample 1637281 | NCBI WGS metagenome assembly FSTQ01 (sample SAMEA3914818, study PRJEB12502) | metagenome | biome: forest; material: soil | place: Canada | collected 2010-06-26 | depth 0.1 m
AAGGCGGATTGGAATCCGGAGCTGCCGCCGAGATCGAGCCGCCCGGCGGCGTAGCCGGCGCGCGGCGTGAGCACGAAGGACAGCGAGCGCGAGCCGAGCTTGATTGGCAGGCCGGCGCCAACGAAGAGATCCGTCTCTGTGAATGACGGCGCGTTCAGCGGCGCGCTCGACAGGTGGCTTGCCATCACGAAGGCGCCTGCGCCGACGTGGGGATCGAAGAGGTAAGCCCCATCGACCATGGCCCAGAGCTTGGCCCCGCTGTACCCCTCGAGGCGTAGAATCGAGGTCTCGGCCGAGCAGGCCATCGGCCCGACACCGAGGTGGAGCCGCAGATACCAGGAGACCACCGCGTCGGGAGCCGCGGGCTTCTGGATCGCGGCGCGCCGCGGCGCGGCCTCCGCATACGAAGCCACATAGGGTCGTGTCTGCAGCGGCGGATAGCCCGGTGGGCTCCAGGGAGGGTAAGGATAAGGATAAGGGTAGGGATATTGATACACATACACGTCCGGCGGCATCGCTGCGGGGCTCGAGGCTGGGGGCAGCTCGTCGGCCGGCTGCGCCCAGGCGTCCGTGGCGGCGAGCGCGAGCGCGGAGGCGGTGATGAGAGAGACGCAGAGGCGCGACAGCGCGCGCCGGATGGGGTGTATCGCGAGGACGCGCGGGCCGCCGCGGAGGGGCCTTTCGGTGCGGGGGTGACGGCGGGTCATGACTCATCGGGTTTAACGCCGCGCGCCCCGCTGCATTGTAATGAGTTTGTAAAACCCGCTACGGCCGTGGTGCCCCCCGCGCTTCGCGCTTTGCGCCTGGTGTATCTTGCCAGGGTGAAGACCGCCGAGACCGCGCCCCCTTCGCTTTCTTCGGTGCTCCTCGTCGAGGACGAAGCGCCCATCCTGAACGGCCTCTCGGAGCTGTTCCGTGGGCAGGGGTTCCGCGTCGCGACGGCGTCTGACGGGGCGACTGCCCTCGAGATCCTCGAGAGCAGGCCGTTCGATCTGGTGATCCTCGACTTGATGTTGCCCAGGCTGACGGGGTTCGAGGTCCTGGAGCGCATGCGCCGTCGAGGCACCTCGACGCCGGTGCTCATCCTCACCGCGAAGGACACGGAGGATGACGTGGTGCGCGGAATCGAGGCGGGCGCCGACGACTACGTCACCAAGCCGTTCGGGGTCCGCGAGCTGCTCGCGCGGGCGCAGGGCCTGCTCCGTCGCGCGCGGCCCGCCGATGCGCCGCGCTCGATGCAGATCGGGCGCGGCTCGCTCGACGTCGACGCGGGGCGCTTCACGGAGGACGGCGCCGCCGTGTCGCTGACGGCGCGCGAGGCGCAGCTGCTCGCGTACCTCGCGCTCTCGCCGGGCCGCATCGTCGGGCGTGAGGAGCTGCTCGTGCACGTGTGGGGTTACCGCGACGGCACGGTGCGCACCCGGACGGTCGACGTCCACATCCAGCAGCTCCGCGAGAAGATTCCCCGCGGAAGCAAGCGGATCGCGACGGTCCGGGGCCGCGGCTACCGGCTGGAGCGCTCCGCGTGAGCCGCGCGCGGGTGCGGGCGCTCGTCGCGATCCTGGGGCTCCTGGTGCCCATCGCGACGCTCGCGTTCGGGTGGAGCTTCGCGGCCGTGCGGGAGACACGGTTCAAGGTGAGCGTGGTCGACGCGCGCGAGCGGGCCGCGACGCTGACGCACTTCCGGTGGGAGATGCTCGGGCTCGGCGGGCTCCTGGCGCTGCTCGCCGCCGCGGGGATCGCGACGTTGCAAGCGTTCCGCCGGGCGGAGGAGCTCGCGCAGGAGCGCGCGATGTTCGTGAGCACGGTGAGCCACGAGCTGCGCACGCCGCTCACCACGCTCCGCATGCACGCCGAGATGCTGGCGGAGGGGCTGGTCAGCGAAGAGCGAAAGCCGCATGTCTACTGCGAGCTGGTGACCGAGACGGTGCGGCTCACGCGCCTGATCGAGAACGTCCTCGAAGCCTCGCGGCTCGGCGAGGGGCGGAGGCCGGTGGGGCTCGCCGAAGGCGATCTCCGCGCCGCGGTCGCGACCGCCGTGGTCGCGATACAGCCGACGATCGACGCGCGCGGCTTCGCCGTCGAGGTCGAAGGCGGCGCGCCCGTGGTCGCGGTGTTCGATCGCGCGGCGCTGGAGATCATCGTTCACAACCTCGTCGACAACGTCCTGAAGTACGCGGCCGATCACCAGCCGCGCCGCGCCTCGGTGCAGGTGCTCCGCGAGGGCGCGTGGGCGATCGTGCGGGTGCGTGATCACGGCCCAGGCATCGCGGCGGCCGAGCGCGCGCGCGTGTTCCAGCGCTTCTACCGGATCGAGGACGATCGCAGCGCGCACCGACCCGGCACCGGCCTGGGCCTCGCGCTCGTTCGCGAGCTCTCGGTGGCGCAAGGCGGAGAGGCGCGGATCGTCCCCACCGAAGGGCGTGGCACTACCGTCGAGGTGCGCCTCCCCCTCGCGCCCAGCGCGAGTCAGATCAGCGAGGCCGATCGAGGGTGACGGCGAAGCCGCGTGGCGCCGCTCACGCGAGGGACGGCCGCCCTCCGCCACCACCTCGATTGTCGCCCTTGAGCCAGATCGGGCCAGCGCTCCAGCCTGCATTGGTCGCGATTGCCGCGGTATTTCGCCTGTGATCGCTGGCACGCACAGTGCTTGTCAGCGCTCTTCCCCGGAGGTCATTCATGAAGCTTACCCACGCCCTGCTCCTCGCCGTTCCTGTTGCAGCTCTCGCCCTCACCAACACCCGTGACGCCGCCGCCTGCGGCGGGTGCTTCGTCCCGCCGGACGAGAGCACGCAGGTCACCGGTCATCGCATGGTGCTCTCGGTCTCGAAGACCGAGACGACGCTGTGGGATCAGATCTCGTACTCGGGGAACCCCTCGTCGTTCGCGTGGATCCTGCCCACCAAGGGCCTCGTGGACATCAAGCTCTCGTCCGACGCGCTCTTCGCGTTCCTGGGGCAAGCGACGGCGGTGACGGTCGTGCCGCCTCCGCTCAACTGCCCCGGGCCGCCCGACGGCTGCTTTTACGGCGAGGACGGCGAGGGCGCCAGCTCCGGCGTCGGCTCCGGCGGCGCGTCGGCGGGCCCCGGCGGCGTCACCGTCGTCGCTCAGGAGACCGTGGGCCCGTACGAGACGGTGCAGCTCAAGGCGGACGATCCGGCGGCCCTCAAGACCTGGCTCACGTCGCACAACTTCACCGTCCCGGCCGACGTGCAGCCGGTGATCGACGCCTACGTCGCCGATCACTTCGATTTTCTCGCGCTCAAGCTCGTGCCCGGCAAGGGGCTCGACGCCATGCGCCCGGTGCGGGTGACGTCGCCTGGCGCGAGCCCGATCCTGCCGCTGCGCATGGTCGCCGCCGGCACCGGCGCGGTGACGCCGATCACGCTGTGGGTCCTCGGCGAGGGGCGCTACGAGACGGGGAACTTCGACAACTTCACCATCAACACCAGCACCGTGCTCTGGAACTGGAACACCTCGTCGAGCACCTACCCCGACCTCAAGCAGGCGGCCTTCGCCGCCAACGGCGGGAGCGCCTGGCTCACGGAGGCCGCGCGGCCGACGTCGTCGTTCGAGCTCACCGACAACCTCATCCAGGTGGCCGAGATCAACCCGACGGCGAGCGGCTACGGCGACGCGATGGGCGTGGGCGCCGTCGAAGAGGCGACGGCCGACGCGGACGCGCTCCTCGGCAACATCAACCCGTCGTCGCTGTGGATCACGCGCCTCCACGCCGAGCTCCCGCGCTCGGCGCTCGGCGTCGATCTCGAGCTCGGCGCGTCGATGACGCAGACCCAGGTGACCAACTTCATCCAGACGAAGATCGGGATCGGGACGCCGCCGCCTTGCCCCGACTACAGCGGCTGCGAGAACCCGGTCGGCGGCAGCGGGTTCTTCGGCGGCTCGGGATCGGGCTCCGGCTCCAGCGGCTGCGGTATCCGCCTCGACGGGGCGAGCTCGCCCGAGTCGCTGGGCGGGCTCGGCGTGCTCATGGCGCTCGCGGCGCTGCGTCGCCGCAAGCAGCGGTAGATCACGTCCAGTCGACGCGCGCCGGCACGCCCGCCTCGTCGAGCTTGTTCACCAGCTCGTCGGGGAGGGCGCGCAGCGCCGGATCGTCCTTCCACCACCACGTCGCGTAGCGCGTGAGCTGGTGGCGGACCGAGTACGCGTCGAACGAGCCCGCCGACGCGAGGCCGAGCAGCGCGTCGACGTGGGCCGAGGCGCGCGGGACGGCGTTGACGCGCGCCTCGTGCGCCGGCGGGAGCACCTGAGCGAGGACGTAAAGCTCCGCCAGCGCGGCGTGCGCGTTGACAATGTCGCGCGGGCCGCCCTCGGTGAGGGCGAAGAGCGCGAGGCCGCGGGCGGTGATCCACTGCTCGGCGTCGAGCGGCTCGCGCAGCGCGACGTCGAGCGCGAGGCGCTGCACCAGCGCCCACACGGCGCTCATGTCGAGGCGAAAGGCGCCGAGGTAGTGCGCGCGCGCCGACACGAGCGCGGCGCGGATCTCGGCGAGGAGGGCGTCGCGCTCGAGGCCGACGGGCAGGGCCGCCGCGCGCCGGGCGAGGATCTGCGCGTAGCGCTTCTCGGCGCTCCCGAGCCGCCCGAGCGTCTCGCCGCGGAGCGCGAGCCGCTCGGCCTCGTCGGCCTGCGGGATCACCTCCTTGAGGCGATCCATGGCCTGCTTCAGGGCCCGATCGCCGGCGCTCTCGGCCTCGGCGCGCCCCTCGGTCGCGGTGATCGCGAAGGCGCCGCTCGACGCCTGCGGCCCGAGGTCGATGCGCGCCATCGCCGTGTCGACGGCGAAGCGCCGCCGCGCCAGCTTGACGCGATCGATCTGCTGCGCAAAATCCGCGGGAAACGCCGCATAAACGACGAGGCTGGCCCAGTCGTGCGTCTCGGGGCAGCGCATGGATAGCTCTTGCCGGAGCTGGTGGATGATCGCCCGCGGATCCTCGCCCCAGAGGAGGCCGCCGTAGAGCGTCTCCGCGAGGATGGCCGCGCCGCGAAACGAGAGCGGGAGCTGCGAGGCCACGACCAGCGGGATCCCCGCCTCGTGGAGGTGGTGCGCCAGGCTCGCGCCCGGCGTGATCACCGAGCCGACGTTGCCGCTGTCGCAGCTCGCCAGCGTCACCACCATCGGGCCGGTGATCGTGCCGGCGGCGCCGTCGCGGTGGCAGCGGAGCGCGGCGGCGAGGCGCTCGCCGCTGACGAGATCCTTGGCGCCGGGATCGCCCTCGGCGTGGAGCGCGAGGCCGTAGCGCGTGACGCTGTCGTCCGCGGGCACCGGCACCCCGTGCGCGAGGATGTGGACGTGCGTGAACGCCTCCGCGGCGCAGGCGCGGTGGATGTCCTCGAGCGTGGCGTTGGGCAAGAGCTTGAGGTGCCCCTCGAGCTCGCGCGTGCTCCCGGTGGTGATCCAGGGCGCGAGGGCGCGGCGGAGCGCCAGCAAGAGCTGGCGCAGCGGCACGTCGGGCACGCCCGGCGGCGACGCCGACGCGACGAGGATCCGCGGGCGCTTCGGCCATTCGAACGACGCGGGCGCGACGCGTCGGACCTCGCGCGTGAGCACGATCGGCGTGCTGGTCTGGAGCGAGAGCCACTGCCCCTGTCCGGGGAAACCCGGCGGCGCGCTCACCAGCTCGAAGGGGAGCAGCGCCAGCTCCGACGCCGAGAGGATGAGGCGGAGATGCACGAGCCCGCTGCCGCGACGGACGGCGTCGAGCTCGGCGCGCAGCGAGCGGATCGATCCCAGGAGCCGGCTCACCGCGGCGCTGGCCTCGCGCAGGCTCCCGTCGCTCGCCGCCCGCCCGCCCTGGTAGCGCAGATCCGAGAGCCGCCGCAGGAGCGCCATGTGCTCGAGCTCGACGTGCACCGTCTCGGCGTCGTGGTTGCCCGAGAGCGCGAGGTACGGCGTCAGCGGCGAGAGTAGCTGGTTGTGATCCGACCCGTGGCGCAGCAGCTCCAGCGTGATGGTGCGCAGGCTCATCCGAGCCCCTTGGACAGCGAGAGTCGGCTCGCCGGATCGGCCACGAGATCGACGCCGCTCCCCGCCTCGACCGCGCGCCGGAGGACGCCCACCACCGCGTCGCCTTCGACCTCGATCGACACCATCGTGGGGTTGCGAAAGACGAGATCCTTCACGCCGTCGAGGGCCTCGAGGGTCTGCCCGCGGAAGGCCTGGTACACCGGCGCGAAGGCGTGATCGTCGGCGAGCATGGCCTCGCTCAAGCGGATGAGGCGCACCCAGGTGCCGCTGTTGAAGTAGCACCCGCGGCCGTGCTTGCGGCGGATCGCGCGGGCCAGGTGCGTGTGCCCGGCGACCACGAAGTCGATGCTCGGGCCGACGCGCTCGTCGAGCCCGCGGAAGACCTCGTCCTCCGTGTCGAGCGCGAACGTCTTGTCGCCCGCGAGCCAGCCCTGGAGCGACTCGCGCAGATCCTTCACCGGATCGCGCTTCAGCAGCGCGTCGAGGATCAGATCGCCGAAGCCCAGCGTCGCGCCCGCGGGCGACAGATCGAGGGGATCCTTGCCCTCGCGGTAGAGCTCCTCCACCTCCTCGAGCAGCCTCCCCGCCTCGGTCGGCCGCGCGCTCGCCGCAACCTCGCCGCCCTTCTTCCGCTGCAAGAGCGCCGCGAGCGCCGCGTCCTCGTCGAGCGGCGCCGCTGCCGCCTCCTCGCCGAGGAAGCGCGCGCTGCGCACGTGCTGGGCGCCGAGGCGCGCCGCGATGGGAGCGAAGCGCTTGAGCGCGGAGAGCGACGAGGGATCGAGGGCGAGGAGCACCGCGACGACGGGCTTCGTCTCCGGCTTGAGGAGATCCACCATCGGGAAGCTGCGCTTGATCCCGTTCATCACGTCGATCACGAGGCGCGTGCCGGCGTTGGGATCCCACGCGTCGACGGCGCTCCCGTGGCGCAGGCTGCGGATCACCTGGTTGAGCGCGCCCTGGTCGACCACGTTCCACGCGTCGACCTCGTTCCCGTGCACGCAGAGCACGCGGCGCCCGCCCACCTCGCATGCGTAGCCGGTGCCGTCCATCGCGACGCGCAGCCGCGCGCGGGCCTCGAGGTTGTCGCCGCAGATGGCCTGGATCAGCCGCGCCTGCACGTCGGGCAGCGAGAGCTCGACGTCGTGGTTGCCGAGCCCGAGCACCAGGATGCGCCCCGGCGCGCGGACGAAGCGCGCCAGCGCGTCCCACACCGGGCGGAACGCGGGGTCGGTGAGGATGGCCTCGAGCTTGGCCACCGCGCCGAAAGGATCGAGGTACGTCGCCCCGGGCGCCGCGAGGAAATCGACGATGTCGCCGTTGAGCACCAGGCCGACCCGCGCGTCGGCGGCGCGCTCGCGCAGCGCATCGATCGCGCCGGCGAGCAGCGGGCCTCGATCGAAGATCTGGTGGCCCGGCGCGCCGCCGAGGTGGAGATCGGAGACGGCGTGGAGCTGATCGAGCTGATCCATGCATACCTGCCTTTGCGCCGGCGATGGGGCGCGGCGGCGAGCGCGAGCGCCGCCGCGCGTCGCGCTTTTGCCCCGGGGGCCGCGCGCGTACAGCTTATCCAATTCGCCTGGGACTGGGCTACCCTCCGCCCTCCCATGGCAGCCCGATCGTTCCCCGAGCCTTTCACGGTCCGACTCCGTGATCTCCTCTCGACGCTGGAGTCCGCCGCGCTCCTCGGCGCCGCCGAGTCGCGCGTGCGCGGTCTGGGCGAGCAGCTCCGCTTCGCGTGCCTGGCGATCCCCTGCAACGAGGCGCTCGTGGCCCTCGAGATCGAGACGCTGGGGCGCCTCACCGTCCCCGTCGTCGCCGACGCCGAGGGCGCGCGCCCGAGCGGCCTCCAGCTCCTCCCCACCGGCACGCCGTTCGCCTATTTGCTCGGCGGCGGCAGCAGCTACGCCGCCGGCCTCTCGCACAACGATCCGATGGTCGCGGCCCTCTTGCCGGCCCTCCGCAAGCCGCCCAAGCACGGCATCTTCGTCCCCATCCGCCTCGGCGACACCACCGTCGGCGGCGCCGCGCTCTTCTCGCACTTCTCGGCGCTCGGCGATCGCGAGCTCGCCATGGCCGAGCGCCTCGGCGAGGTCCTCTCGCTCACCGTGGAGTCGTTCCGCACCGAACGCGTCGTCTTCGAGCTCTTCGCCCGCGCGCTCCCCGACGTCCTCGGCCCCGACGCCTCGACGCCGCTCGGGATGGCGCTCGAGCGCTACATCCGCGATCTCCGCCTCCTCCCGAGCTACCGCCGCCGCCTCACCCTCGCGCTCGCCGTGGGCCGCCTCGCCGCCCACGGCGAGAACGAGGCCGCGCTCGCCGCGGCGATGCTCGATCGGATCGAGCTCTACGCGCGCGGCCTCGGCGGCCCCGGCGGCGGGAGCTCGGCGTGAGCGTCCCCCTCGATCTCTCGGCGCGCGGCATCACCGTCGCCATCATCGACTCCGGCGTCGAGGGCTCGCACCCGTGGCTCGCCCGCGCCTCGATCCGTCACCTCCAGGTCGAGCGCAACGGCGACGCCTTCGTCGTGGTCCCGGCCGAAGCGGGCGACCTCAGTGGCCACGGCACCGCCTGCGCCGGCATCATCCATCGCATGGCCCCCGCGGCGGAGATCATCAGCATCCGCGCCCTCAGCCCCGAGGGGCGCTGCAGCCGCGACGGCCTCGTCGCCGCGCTCCGCCACGCCGTCCGCGAGCGCTTCCACGTCGTCAACCTCAGCCTCGGGATCGACGTCCCCCGCAGCGCGCCGCTCCGCCCCACCGACTACAAATCGATCGTCGACCTCTACGAGACCGCCGACGCCGCCTACACCGCCGGCGTCGTGCTCGTCGCCTCGGGGCCCAACATCGCCTCGTTTCGCACCTACCCGGGGCGCTTCAAATCGCTCGTCGGCGTCGGCCGCGGCGACTTCGCCGACAGCGAAGCCCTCCAGCGCGAGGTCACCGACGACTACGAGATCCTCGCCCCCGGCAACGACGTCCTCGCCCCCGCGCTCGGCGGCGGCGAGCGGCGCTGGACGGGCACCTCGTTCGCCTGCCCGCACGTCGCCGCGCACCTCGCCCGCCTCCGCGCGACGCGGCCCGGCCTCTCGATCGAAGCGATGAAGACCGCGCTCCACGCGCTGGCCGAGGCGCAGCGCGCGCGCGGGGAGGGGATTGTCGATGCGACCGCTTGAGCCGCTCCTGGAGCTCTCACCCATCGCGCGCCTGCTCCGGAGCGCGCCCGCCGCCGAGGTGCTCGCCGAGCTCGATCGCCTCGCCGCGATCGCCCTCGATCCCTTGCCCGCCGCGGCGCTCGCCTTCGCCCGAGGCGCGCTCCGCCTGCGCGAAGGCGCCCTCGCCCCCGCGCACGAAGAGCTCGACGCCGCCTCCGCCGCCCTGCTCGCCGCAGGCGAGCTCGAGGCCGGCCTGCTCGCGCGCTGCGAGGCCCTCCTCGCCGCCGTCCGCCGCGGCCCGCGCGCCGCCTACGCCGCCGCGATCACCGCCCTCGACGCCACCCTCGCCGAGGCCGAAGCCCAGGGGCTCCCGCGCGTCGCCGTCGTCGCGCTCCATTACCGCGGCACCGCCGAGCGCCTCTCCGGGGACGCCCTCGCCACGCAGCGCACCCTCCTCGACGCCTTCCAGCGCAGCGAAGCGCACGACGGCAGCGTGCCCCTCCTCGACGAGCGCGCGCAGATCCTCAACTCGCTCGGCACGCTCTACGTCGTCCTCGGCGCCTACGGCGCGGCGCAAGCGCTGCTCGAGCACGCCGCCGAGCTCGCCTGCCGCCTCGGCGACGCGGTGGGCGAAGCCATCGCCCACGGCCAGCTCGGCTCCGCGGCGCTCGCGCTCGGCGATCTCGATAAAGCCCGCCGCCACCTCCAGAAGCAAGAGTGGCTCGCCTCCCGCTCCGGCGACGTCTTCGGCCGCACCCGCGCCCTCACCTTCCTCGCCGACGTCGCCCTTGACGCCGGCCGCCCCGACGAGGCCACCGAGCTCGCCGAGCTCGCCCTCCGCTCGGCCGCCAGCGTCGATCCCCCGCTCGCGCTCTGGTCGGCCTACGCCGCCCGCGCCCTCGGCCGCGCCCGCATGGATGTCGGCGACACCAAGGCCGCGCGCGCCCGCCTCGAGGCCGCGCGTGCGGCCTTCACCCAGTTCGGCAACCCGCTCGGCCAGGCCCTCGTCGACTGGGATCTCGCCCGCCTCCTCTCCGACGAAGCGCGCACCCCCAACCAGAAGCAAGACCCGCGGCCGGACTGGTTCTCTCCGGCCTGGGCCCTCGGCTCGCTCGGCCTCGGCGCCCGCGTCGCCAAGCTCCTCGCCGATCGCAGCCGCACCGGGAGCGTCCTCAACATCTCCCTCGCCCTCGCCGCCGCCGCGCAGGCCGCCCCGCACCTCGCCGTCGCCCAGGAGATCGAGCTCATCTATGGCGACCCCGCCGCGCTCGCCGCCATCGCCTCGCGCCGCAGCGCCGCGCAGCGCAACCTCGGCCGCCTCGCCGCGCTCACCCTCGCGCCGCGCGGCCTGCTCCTCGCCGCGATCGCCTCCGACGCCATCAGCGGCGCCCACCGCGCCCTCCCGCCCGAGCGCTGCGCCGGCGCCGCCCTCCTCGAGATCCCCGGCGCCGCCGTCTGGGGCTTCCCGATCGCCGCGCCGATCGAAGAGGTCGGCCGCGATCTCGCCGCCCTCCGCGTCGCGCTCGGCGAAGGCGCCCGCGTCCTCCTCGTCACGCGCACCGCCGCGCGCGTCCTCGCGCCGCCGTTCCCGGGCGAGCTCGGCGCCTCTCTCCAGGGCGTCGACGCCGCCCCGCTCATCGCCGCCGCGTGCGCCCTCGAAGCGGGCGTCCTCGAGCTCTCCCCCAACGTCGTCTGGTCGCCCGAGGCCGAAGCCCGCGCGCGCATGGCCGGCTTCACGGTGCGTCGCCCCCTATCCCCGGCCCTTTCCCCCGATCTCGGGGGAAAGGGAGGGGAAACTTAGCGAGATGGGGAGTATGAAGGGCTCCCCATCAGCTCTCCTCCCCTTGCCCCCGAAATCGGGGGAAAGGGGTCGGGGGATAGGGGGCTCCAAGCCATGTTCCCCTCCCAGCCCTTCGACGCCCGCCTCGTCACCTCGCGCCGCCTCACCCCGTCCGTCCGTGAGCTCGTCTTCGAGCGCGCTGACGCCGCCCCGTTCGAGTTCGATCCCGGCCAGTGGGTCAACCTCGTCCTCCCGCTCTCGGAGGGCGAGATCAAGCGCGCCTACTCCATCGCCTCGGCCCCCGTCGCCGGCTCCCCCCGCTTCGAGCTGGCCGTCACCCACGTCGAGGGCGGCCCCGGCTCGCAGTACCTCCACCGCATGAGCGAGGGCGAGACCCTCCGCGCCATCGGCCCTCAAGGCCTCTTCACACGCGGCCTCCACGCCCCGCTCCCCTCGCTCTTCATCGCCACCGGCACCGGCGTCACGCCCTTCCGCAGCATGATCGAGGCCGCCCTCCGCGCCGGCGACGGCGCCCCCCTCTGGCTCCTCTTCGGCGCCCGCTTCGAAGAAGACATTCTCTATCAGGACGAGCTCACCCGCTGGTCCCAGGAGCACCCGCACCTCCGCTACGAGATCACCCTCTCGAAGTCCTCGCCCGGCTGGACGGGCCGCCAAGGCTACGTCCAACACCACGCCTCGGAGCTCCTGCGCGAGCTGCGCGACCTCAGCGCCGAAGGCGAGCCCCACGCCTACATCTGCGGCCTCGATCGCATGGTGAGCGCCGTCAAAGACCTGCTCCGCAACGATCTGGCGATGCCCCGCAAGCACGTCCACACCGAGCGCTACGACTGAGCTCTCCGCCGCCGCCGAGCCCACCTCGGCGCGCTCAGCAAATTAGCGCCGTACTGAATGACGCGAAATCATCAACGCCACCTCTCGACATCACCGCGTCGCGTCGTGGAGTAACAGCGCGAAACAACTGCCTTGTCTCTCTTCGAGCCTCTATGCAGCGCCAGATGCGACGCGCCGCGCCGTTCGAACAAAGCAGGCACATCCGTGTTTCGCTCTGTTGAAACCCGCGCGATGAGATAGCGTCGGGCTCTGGTTGATTTCGTGGCAGTAATTTATGTCACGTAGCACCAGGGAGGGCAGACTCATGATCATCCGCGCATGGACTCGTTACGCGTGGTCGAGCGTCGCCGCTGTCGTCTCGCTGGCTCACCTCTTTCAGTCGGGTTGCTTCTATCCCGACTACACCTTCAACGAGCCGGAGCCGACGGGCGCAGGCGGCGCCGCGACGACGAGCGGGAGCGCGTCGAGCACCTCGAGTGCAGGCGGCGCGTCCGGCACCGGCGGCGCCCCGGCCACCACCGCCGCGACCGCGACGAGCTCCGAAGCCGCCGTGGCCAGCAGCGCCTCGAGCTCCGGCACCGGCGGCGCCGTCATCACGATTGCCACAGGCGACATGATTGACGACATGGAGGCCGTCAGCTCCAACATCCTCCAGCAAGGCGGCCGCGTCGGCGCCTGGTACACCTACAACGACGGCACCGCCGGAGCCACCCAGACACCGATGTCCGGCGGCACCTTCCTGCCCGACATGATCCCCGGCGGCCGCAGCGGCAGCGCCGAGGCCGCCCACACCTCGGGCATGGGCTTCACCGCCTGGGGAAGCGGCATGGGCTTCGACCTTCACAACACCGGCAGCGTCAAGCAGGCCTACAGCGTCGCCGGCTTCACCGGGATCGCCTTCTGGGCCAAGGGCTCACCCAGCACCATCCGCTTCAAAGCCCTCCTCCTCAGCACCGTCGCCGTCGCCGAAGGGGGCGCGTGCGCCGATGTCTGCGGCGACAGCCACGGCGCCATCCTCACCCTCACCTCCGAGTGGCAGCAGTTCGTCGTCCCCTTCTCCTCGCTCAAGCAGCAAAACTGGGGGACGCCCGCGGCCTGGGATCCCACCGCGGTGCTGTCGATCCAGTTCCAGGCGGGGATTGGCTCTCTCGACTTCTGGGTCGACGACATTGGGCTTTACTGAAACGACTCCGTCCCGGTACGCTATAGTGCCCGCGTGCCCCCCGACGATCCGGCCGCGCTACTCACAGAAACCGCGGCCCTCCAGGGCCGCATCACCGAGCTGGAACGCGCCCTCGAGGCGGCCCGGGCCGAAAACGAGCGCCTCCTGGACAAGGAATGGCAGCTACGCACCTTCTTCGAGGTCACCCAGGAGACCATCGCAGCGACCGAGAATGGGCGCATCATCGATGTGAACAAGCAATTCGTGAGGATGATAGGCGTCACGCAGGAGGAGGCGCTCGGTCGATCGCCGCTCGATTTCACCGCGCCGGAGGCGCGGGAAGAAGCGCTTCGCCATATCCAGAGCGGCAGTGAGGAGCCCTACGACACGATCATGCTCCGGAGCGACGGGGGCCGGATAGTGGTGCGGGCGCGCGGCCGCACGTTCGAGCGCCGTGGCCGCAAGATCCGGATCACAGCCCTCTTCGACGTCACCGCGCAGCGGCAGGCCGAGGAGGCCCTGCGGCAGGTCTCGCTCCGCGAGGAGACGCTCCGCATTCAGAACGACCTCGTCGCGCGGATCAGCGCGCCGCTCTTGCCCATCAGCGACAACGCGATCGTCATGCCGCTGATCGCCGAGGTGAACGAGGGGCGCGCAGTCCAGGTCATGGAGACGCTCACGGCCGGCGTCGTCACCTACAGGGCTCACTACGCCATCCTCGACGTCACGGGCGTCGATGGCCTCGACGGTCGTGCGGTCGACCTGTTGGTCTCCGCGGCGCGCGCCGTCGCGCTCCTCGGCGCCGAGATGATCGTGACCGGCATCCGCCCCGAGCTCGCCCTCCGCCTGGTCGACTACGACTTGGGGCACATCAAGACCTTCGGCACCCTCAGGCAGGGCGTCGCTCACGCGCTCCGTCACCGCCTTCTACGCCGCGACTATTGAGTGGACGTTTTGGCCTACGGATCTTCGAGGCCGTCTACACTTCCCCCAGATTTGGAGAAGAGGGGGCTCCGAGGCGCCCCGCAAAGCACCCTCAGCGCCTCGTCGAGCTGCGCGGCGCTGTGCCCGCGCGCGCCCACCCAGCCGATATGTCCATCCGGTCGGACCAGCAACGTCTCCACCCCTTCGAGCTCGCCCCGCGGCTCCGCGAGCGCTCCCGCTGCGACCACGACCCGATCTCCCCACCTGGTAACCATATTTCCCGGCGACACGGCCCCTGGCGACACGCCCCCTCCCGCGAGCGAGATCAGCACGAAGCGCCCTGAATGAAGCCACGAATAGGCGCGCCTCTCTCCACCCGCCGCCGCGAGCGCCAGATCAGGGAGCCGCCGCCCCGAGAGCGGATGAGCCTCGAGCCCCACCTCGGGCCGGTACGCGACCGCGAGCCCGGTGACATCCTCCGCGAGCCGCCGGTTGACCGCCGCGTTCCGCAAGAGCTCGTTCATCAGCGCCCGCATCGCCAGCGTCTGCGGCGCAAAGCCAATCAAGCTCTCCTGAGCGCGCGTGTTGGCGAGCAGCTCCACGCCGACGGCGTGCCGCTCGCGATGGTAGCTGTCGAGCAAGCCCTCCGGCGCCCAGCCATGGACCGTCGCCGCGAGCTTCCACCCGAGGTTGATGGCGTCCTGCAGCCCGACATTCATCCCCTGACCTCCCGCCGGAAAATGGATGTGCGCCGCGTCGCCCGCGAGCAGCACCCGCCCGCGCCGATACGCCTCCGCCTGCCGCGTCGCGTTCCCGAAGCGCGAGAGCCACACCGCCTCTTCGACCTCGAGCTCGCTCCCCGCGATCCGCGCCAGCGACCCGCGCAGCTCGTCGATCGTCGGCGCCTCGTCCTTGTCCACGTGCATCCGTGTCGGATCCAGGATGACGACCCGGTAAAGCCCGCTCGCCTGCGGCACGCACATGAGCCCTCCATTCTCCCCCATGATCGTGGCAAAGCTCGGACGGCGCCGCAGCTTCACGTCCCCTTGAAACGCCGTCATCGTCGTCCCGGTCCCAGGAAACCCGATGCCCGCAGCGTGGCGCACCGCGCTCCGCCCTCCATCACAGCCCACCACGAACCGCGCCCTCTCTCGATAGCTCCCCTCCGGTCCTTCGACAGCGACCGTGATCCCCTCTCCATCCTCCACCAGGCCGGCGACCCGATGCCCGAAGCGAAGCTCCGCACCGAGCGCCCGCGCCCCTTCTTCTAAAAGCTCCTCCGTCCTCCGCTGCGGCAGGATCAGCACATAGGGATGCCGCGTATCCAGCGGCGCCAGCTCGAGGCGAGTATCGAGCGAAGCAAAGTGCGCTGTAGGCATCCGCAGCCCCTCGCGCGTGAACGCCTCGCTCACCCCGCGCATATCGAGCAGCTCGACCGAGCGACAGTTCATCGAGAGCGCTTTGGAGTGAGGCGCCCGCGCCGCCAGCGCCTCGAGCACGAGCACCCCGACCCCGGCGAGCCGCAGCTCGCGCGCGAGAAACGACCCCACCGGCCCAGCCCCCGCGATGATCACGTCAACCATGGATGACCTCACCTGAACGTTGTTCAACTTGAACATCGTTCAAATACGACCCGCCCCGCGCTCTGTCAAGCGCCCGCGCCGCGTGGCCCTCGCCCGACCCCCGTGATACGGCTCGCCCCACCATGCCGCGGCTGACGAAGAGCCGAGTGCTCGAAGAAGCACTCACCCTGCTCGACCAGGTCGGCCTCGACGCCTTGACCATGCGCAAGCTGGCCGAGGCCCTCGGCGTCCAGGCCGGCGCCATCTACTGGCATTACGAGAGCAAACAGCACCTCCTCGGCGCGATGGCCGAACAGATGCTCGCCGGCTGCGTCATCCCCGATCCACGCGACCCCACCCGCTGGTCCGACCGCCTCACCGCCCAGCTCAACGCCTTCCGCCGCGCCTTGCTCACCCACCGCGACGGAGGCCGTGTCTTCGCAGGCACCTTCGTCGCTGCGCCGAACACCTTCAGCCTCGCGGAAGTGCTCGTCGCCACCTTGCGCGCTGTCGGCCTCTCCTCGCGTGACGCGGTCTGGACGGCGATGAGCCTGATCTACTTCGTTAACGGCTTCGTGGTCGAGGAGCAAGCGGCGACTGGCATCGACGCGAAGCCCTTCTTTGCGGGGATCGACGCGGCGCGGTTTCCAGAGGTCGCCGCGGCGTCAGCGCACTTCGTCGATCCGGATCACGGGGCGCGGTTTGCTTATGGGCTCGAGCTTCTTATGGCGGGGGTTCAGCGAAAGATCGAGGACGCTTCCACCGCGGCCTCTCGGGCGCAGGAGGCTGCGCGATCGTTGGAGCACCCGCCAAAGCCTCGTTCCAAGCGCCGTCGCGTGTAGTAAGGTGGACACCGTGGCGCGCCCGGTCGACATCGAGAAGGATCAGGCTGACGCTTCAGAGCTCTTGTGGCGCCGTCACCGTTGGTATTGAAAGGCGTTTTGAGATGAATGAGAATCGACATATGCTTTCGTGGATCTCTCGCGTGCTGGTGTCACTTGGGTTGATTCGCAAGATCGCGTTCACGGGGAGTCGCGGTTGGCCTGCATGGATGGTGGGCTGCATCTTTGCGCTGTGCTCGCTCAGTCCGGAGCAGGCGATCGCGGCGCCCGGCGATCTAGATAATGACGGTATCCCAGATGGCGTCGACAACTGCCCGTCGCTGGCCAATCCGACTCAGGTCGACATTGATATCGACAGTCTCGGTGACGTTTGCGATAACTGCGTCACTGTCTCCAACGCGGCGCAGACTAACAACGATGGTGATGCGTTAGGTGACGCTTGCGACGCCGATGACGATAATGATGGTCTGCCGGACTTTGCCGATAATTGCCCGTTCACGATCAATGCCAACCAGAGCAACAATGACGGCGATATTCAGGGCGATCTCTGCGATCCCGATGACGATAACGACGGCGTGGTGGACTTCAAATGCTCCTCGGGCATCCTCACGATCGGCATCAACGGTTTTGCATGCACTGCTGGCGGGATGCTTCAGCCAGTCGACAATTGCCAGTTCATTGCCAACGGATCCTCCGCCAGTAACCAAGCGAACAACGACGGCGACAAGATTGGTGACCTCTGCGATCCCGACGACGACAATGATGGCGTGAAAGACACGTTCATCATAACATTCGGTGGTATGTTGGTGCAGGCGGATCCAGCGAACCCGATCGACAATTGCCAGTTCATCGCGAACGTCGATCAGGCCAACAACACCAAGAACGGTCCTGACGACGCGCTCGGCGACGTGTGCGACGAAGACGATGACAACGACGGGGTGAAGGACACCATCATCCCGTTGTTTGGCGGCGCTCTCGTCCAGGCGGACACGTCGAACCCTGTCGACAACTGCCAGTTCGACATCAACACCGATCAGAAGAACACCGACAACAGCGTGGAGACAATTGTTCAGGGCGACGTTTGCGACGATGACGACGACGAGGATGGCCTCTCCGATCCGACTGAGGCGATGCTCGCGACCAACCCGCTCAGCGCCGACAGCGACAACGACGGGATCCCCGACGCAGTCGAGGTTTGCCCTGATCCGCCTGCCGTCTGCAACCTGGCTACCATCCCTGTCGCCGTGAACACCGACGGAAAAGACCTCATCGATGCTCTCGATCTCGACAGCGATAACGACGGCATCGTCGATGTGGTGGAGAAGTCAAATCCGGCCGTGACGTCATTCCCCGCCGATAGTAACGGTGACGGGACGCCCGACTTCCGCTCTTTGGATTCAGACGGTGATGGTAAGAACGATGGGATCGACAACTGCCGTCTCAATCCCAACTCGAACCAAGACGACGCCAACGGCAACGGGATAGGCGACGCCTGCGACATCGACTGCGCCAATCCGCTGAAGCCCAACGGCACCGCGTGCGACGACGGCAACGCCTGCACGCAAACGGACGCCTGCCAGAGCGGAGCATGCGTCGGAGCCAATGTAGTGGTCTGCCCGCCGCTGGGCGCATGCGCGGTGGGGTTCTGCAGCCCGGCAGACGGAGCATGTCTGGCTGTGCCGAAGCCGGATGGCACGCCTTGCGCGGGCGGGATGTGCATCGTCGGCACCTGTTATGTCGAGGGAGCCACATCGAGCGCGAGCGGCGTCGGTGGCAGTAGCAGCGCAACCGGGAGCGGCGTCGGTGGCAGCAGCGCAACCGGGAGCGGCGTCGGTGGCAGCAGCGCAACCGGAAGCGGTGGGATGACGGCGGCGAGCACGAGCGCAGCCACGGGCGCAGTCGGCACGGGGACGGCCGCAGGTGCGGGCGGCAGCGCCGACGAGTTCTCGTTTGGCGGCGGCGCCTGCGGCGTCGGGCGCGGATCGTCGAGCGGGGCGCCCTGGATCGGCCTGGGTCTCCTGCTCGTGCTGCGCCGAAGGCGGCAGAGCGCTCGGACTGATGGCCAGCGTCGGTAGCTCCCCGTGGAATCATTGCATCCGCACTACGCACCCTCCTCCTCCGCCATCACCACCCCGGAAATATGAATCCGCCCATCCACCATCCTGTGCGTGACGATGCGGACCCCAAACCCACCCGAGGTCAGGCAAGGATAAGTGCCCGCCTCACTGTACTCGGCGATGAAAGCTCCCCACCATGCTCATAGCGGCACCACAATTGCCACTCTACCACCCAATCAGACCCCGCAAATCGGCTTGATAATCCCCATCTCCAGCAGC
>FSTQ01000137.1_pt1 | contig 18496 bp, 13 predicted proteins | sample 1637281 | NCBI WGS metagenome assembly FSTQ01 (sample SAMEA3914818, study PRJEB12502) | metagenome | biome: forest; material: soil | place: Canada | collected 2010-06-26 | depth 0.1 m
ATCTCCCCTTTCCCCCCAATTGGGGGGAAAGGGGTTGGGGGATAGGGGGCCTCTCAAACGCCCTCGAGAGTGCCACTCAAGCCCCGAGCTGATACGCGCCGCCCTTCTCCACAGCGCGCTTCCACGCCTCCCGCCCGTGCAGCCGATCCAGGTACGCCGAGAGGTTGGGGTGCGCGGCGAGCTTGCCAAAGGCGCGGGCCGCCTCGCAGACGAAGCTCATCTGGATGTCGGCGCCGGTGAGCTCGTCGCCGAGCAGGAACGCGCGCTCGCCCAGGGCTCCGGCGACGTAGGCGAGGTTGTTCTCGAGCTCGCCCTCTATGCGCGGCTGGAGCGGCGCCGCCGCCTCGCCGAGGCGCATCGTGTACATCTTGAGCAGGAGCGGCAGCATCGCCGAGCCCTCGGCGTAATGGAGCCACTCGATGTAAGCAGGCCAGTTGGCCGAGCCCGGCGCCGGCGCGAGGCGGCCCTTTCCGTGCTGCGCCAGCAGGTACTCCACGATCGCGCCCGACTCGGCGATCTTCACGGCTCCGTCCTCGATCACGGGGGATTTGCCGAGGGGATGGACGGCCTTGAGCTCCGGCGGAGCGAGGCGGGTCTTCTCGTTGCGCTGGTAGCGAACGATCTCGTACGGCACCTCGAGCTCCTCCAGGAGCCAGAGGATGCGCTGCGAGCGGGATTCGTTGAGATGGTGGACTCGGATCATGGCGTCGCTCCAGAAGGGGTGGGCCGCGACGCTACCAGCCCAGGCGACGAAGGGCCATGCTGCTTGACCGAGCGCGCCCACCTCGCCGATGATGGAGGCCGCAGTGCGCTTTGCAATTTAACTTCGACTTGGATCCGGCGACGCGATCCCCGAGGCTTCATGAATCAAGAGAAGATTGTCCCGGCCCTGATCGGCCTGACGGCGACGGCGTTGGTCGCTGCGTGCTCCACCAACGAGACCACGAACCCCCAGGGAACAGGGGCCGGGGGGGCTGGAACGACCGCGACGACCAGCGCGACCTCGACCACGACCTCGGGGACCGGCGGGGAGGGGACCGGCGGCGGCGTCACCCAACCTCCGCTCGAGCCGGGGAGCTTTCAGAATCCGCTCGTCCTGCTCCAGCGATTGCAGGGCACGAGCGGCGATCACCTCCACATCGACGAGGTGCGCTACCGCCCCGACACCAAGCACCTTTACCAGTGCAGCTACACCTTCGGCGTCATCGACGCCGCGGCCCCGCAGGCGATGAAGTACCTGTCGGAGGGCCTCAAGCACGTAATCCCCAACGACACGCGCCAGCCCGGCTGCATTCACCTGGCCTGGGACGGTAACTACGTCTTCACGACGCACCGCGGGAACATCGACAATCCCGCCTTCCTCACGGCCTGGGACATCACCAACCCCAAGGCCCCTGTGCAGGTCCCCGCCCTCCAGGAAGACGGTGTGAGCTACGAGGGCATCGACGTCGCCAACCACGCTATCTTCGTCGCCCTCCACGACAAGGGCCTCGGCGTCTACACGCGGGACGCGTCGATTCCCACCAACGGCTTCACCAAGGTCGCGACGCTGGCGGGCTTCAGCAACGCCTGGGGTGTCTACGCGCAGGGCACCAAGGTCTTCGTCGCCGACGCGGCCGACGGCCTGATCATCGTCGACGCCGCGACGCCGAGCGCGCCGAAGATCCTCGGCAAGGTCGCCACCGGCGGCGTGGCCCGCGGGGTGGTCGTCGACGGCAACACCGCCTATGTCGCCGCGGGCTCGGCGGTGGTGGTGGTGGACGTGGCCACCTCGGCGGCGCCCAAGGTGATTGGCCAGGTCGACATGGGCGACCGCACCGCGCTCCGCGTGGATTACTCCGCCAAGAAGCTCTTCGTCGCCGCCTGGAACGACGCGCGCGCCTACGACGTCTCGACGCCGGCCACACCGAAGCTCATCGGCGCGGTGCGCATCGCCGGTCCGGTCAGCGGCCAGCCGGACGAGGCGCCGTACTCCACCTGGCGGACCCCCGGTATCGCCGGGATTGACGACGTCATGTTCGTCGGCAACTGGCACCTCGTCCACGCCTACCGCGTCTTCGCGGACCGGCCGGCGCCCAACCTCGATTTGCCGGAGAACACCAGCCCCTTCGACCTCGGCCCGGTGGACGTCGGCAGCTCGAAGACGGCCCAGATCCAGGTGGGCAATCAGGGGACGGCGCCTCTCACCCTCGTCAACAACTGGACTGAAGGCACCGCGTTCACCGTCGAGCCCCGGCAGGTGGCCATCCCGGCGGGCGGCAAGGCGCTGCTCTCCATCACCTACAAGCCCACCTCCGCCGCCGCGGAGAGCAGCTATCTCCACCTCCTCTCCGACGACCCGGCCCAGCCGAGCCGCACCGCCTGGCTGACAGGCAATCGCCCCGGCCTCGGCGTCGGCGTGGCGCTCCCCGAGACGACGGTGACCCTCGTCGACGGCACCACCCAGTGGTCCTCGACCTCGGCGAGCAACAAGGGCAGCGTGATGCTGATCGCCTACTTTGCGACCTTCTGCCCCTCGTGCACCATGGAGCTGCCGGACATCAACCAGCGCTTCTGGGCGAAGTACAAGGACAAGGGCCTCAAGGTCATCGCCGTCGATCCCGGCGGCAAGGGCGGTATCCAGGGCATGCCCTCCACCGATCCTCTCACCGGCGTGGCGCAGTTCGTGGCCGATCTCGGCCTCGGCATGCCCGTCGGCTCGGAGGACACGACCAACTACGTGGGCTTCGCGGCGAACTTCAAGGGCCCGAACCCGTTCCCGATTGACATCGTCGTGGGCAAGGACGGCAAGATTGCCTATATCGCGCGGGAGTACGATCCGGGCGCGCTGACGACGGTGATCGAGGGCCTGCTCGCCAAGTGATCCGGAGAGGCCTCCTTTGGCTCGCGCTGCTCGTGGCCTGTGGCTGTGGGCAGCCGAGCGTCACTCCCCCGATCGACGCCGGCGCCGACGGCGGGAGTGATGCCGGGCGCGACGCTGGCAGCGACGCCGGCGTCGACTCCGGCCCTGACGCCGACGCCGGCCCGACCGGCCCCGGGGTGACTGGCCTGCTCCTCGACGAAGGCGATCAGCCGATTGGCAACTTCGCCGTGCTGGCGTGCACGGCGAAGTTCTGCCTCTTCGGCGAGTCCGACGCGAGTGGCCGCTTCGCGTTTCCTCTGGATCCGCCGGTCGATGTCGCCGTGAAGACGCAGGAGGATCCGACCACCTCGCCGCGCCGAGGCGCCGCGCTCGTGCCGGTGCAGATCGTCGATCAAGCGCTCGTCGACCTCGGCGCCGTCCACGTGCCGACTCTCCCTGCGGGGGTGAAGGTAGGGCAGGAGAGCCAGGATCCTCAGACACTCATGGTCGGGGATGGACTCCAGCTCACGGTGCGCCGCGCCGATCTGGATCCGCCGCTCGGCGTGCTCCTCGACGATCTCGCGGCGCGGGCGATCCCGACAGCGCACCTGCATCCACTGCCGGGGCTCGGGGCCGAGGAGATCGTGGCTGTCTATGCGCTGCACCCCTTCACGACGACGAGCCTGTCGCCCATCGCGGTGCGCGCGCCGTCGACGCTGGCGGCGGGGACGGTGGTTCGCTTCCGCACGGTGAGCGAGCTCGATGGGCACCTCTCGGCGCCGGTGCTCGGTCATGCGGATGGGGCGTTCGTGGCGACGGATCCGGCCGTGGGGATTGAAGAGCTGACCTGGCTCGTGATCTCCAGATGAGAGCGTCGATGCGGACTACGAGGCGCGCGCTCCAGCGGAGCCTGTGTCCGGCTCCCGCGGCCCGGAGCAGGGGAGCTCGACGGTGAACGTGGCGCCGGCGCCCGGCAGGCTCTCGCAGCGGATCGAGCCGCCGTGGTCCTCGACGATCCTGCGGCTGATGTACAGGCCGAGGCCGAGCCCGCCGTAGTGCCTCTCCGACACGGCGCGCTCGAAGCGGCCGAAGATCCGGGCGCGCTGCGCCGGGTCGATGCCGATGCCGTGGTCCCGGATCGCGAGCCGCGCGACCCCGCGCTCCGCGCTGACGAGGACCTCGATGGGCTGGCCAGGGCCGAACTTGATGGCATTGGAGAGGAGGTTGGTCACGACGCGGTCGATGCGAGAGCGATCCCACCTCCCCACGACCGGGGCGCCGCCGGTCAACGAGATCGAGCACTGGGACCGCGCCAGATCCGCCGCGAAGCGCTCGACGACCTCGTGGCCGAGGCTCCGCAGCTCGACGACGGAGAGCTCGAGCGGCGGCGCCCCCGCGTCGATCCGCGAGACGTCGAGGAGATCGTCGACGAGCCGGGCCAAACGGGCTCCCTGGCGCGAGGCGAGCTCGAGCAGCTTGTCCGTGGCGCGCGCGTCGAGGGGCCGCCCCGCGGGAGCGGCTCGCCGCAAGGACTGCAACGCGAGCACGAGCGACGTTATCGGTGTGTTCAGCTCGTGGGAAGCGACGGTGAGGAACTCGCTCCGCGCGCGGACGGCGTCCTGGGACGCGCGGTAGAGGCGAGCGTTGTCGATGGCGATCGCGGCGCGGCTCGCCACGTCCTGCGCCAGCTCGAGATCCGCGCGCCCATAGCGGCGCCCCGGTGCAGCCGAGGAGAGGGTGAGCACCCCGAGCATCTGCCCGCGCGCCACGAGCGGCACCGCCAACCCGGTCTGCGTCCCGAGCTCGCGGAGGAGCCGCATGTGCTCGTCGTCCTCGCACGTCGATCGAAGGACATCGTCGGGCAGCTCGGGCATGAGGAGCGGCTCCCCGGTGCGGAGGACCGTGGCCGCCGGGTGAGGTGAATCCCAGCGAGGCGGATACCGTCGCTGCAGCTCCTTCAGCGGCACCTCCTTCGTGGGGTCGGCGTGCGCCACGGCGAGGCGCCGGATCTCTCGACCTTCGACGATGTCGATGAGACAGTGGTCGGCAAGCGATCGCACGCAGAGTCGACCGAGGCGCGTGAACGTCTCTTCGACGTCGAGCGACTCCGACAGGAGAGCTCCGGCCTCGGCGACGAACGCGGTCCGGCGCCCCGCGTCCTCGGCCGCCGCCCGCGCGGCCCGCTCCTTGGCGAGGAGCAGCGCGTTCTCGAGGGAGATCGCCGCCTGCGTGGCGAGGAGCTCCAGGGCAGCGAGCCTCTCGGGGGTGAACGCGCCGGCGAGGAGGTTGTTCTCGAGATAGAGCAGCCCGACCATCTCGGTTTGCCTCAGGATGGGTATGCAGAGGACCGATCTGGGCCGAGCCCGAGCGAAGTAGTCGTCGCCGGAGAACTTGCCTGCATCGGCGGCGGCGTCGCTCAGGATGACGCGCTCTCTCGTCCGCTGCACGTAGTGGACGAGCGATGCGGGGACGCGCCGCGAGGAGTCCACCGGCACGGATCCGAGGATGCTCGTCGCCGGCCCTTGCTCTTCGAGGGCGGCCTCCGCCTCGATCGAGAGGCTCTTGTCCCGGCACAGGATGAGATAAGCACTCTGCGCCCCGCCCTGCTCGAGCACGACCTCGAGCAGGGTGCGTACCAGCTTGTCGAGGACGATCTCACCCGAGATGGTCTGCGATGCTTTGGTCACCGAGAGCAGATCGAGCTGCTCGGTACGCATCACCAGCGTCGCCGCCGGCGGGAGCGGCTTGCGCTCGATGATCTGCGGGTGCAGCCGTTCGAGCTGCCGCACCTTGCCGTCGGCGCCCCAGCGAAGATAGCGGGCGCGGGCCTCGCCCAGGTAGGTGTCGGCGATCAGCTCGAAGCCCCGCGCGCGGTAGAAGCGCGCGGCCGTCTCGTAGGCGATCGCCTCGTTGTGGACGAAGCCGTTGTCGCGTGCGGAGCGGATGGCCTCTTCGTAGCCGCGCATGGCGTCGAGGTCCCGGCCTTCGATGCGCGCGACCTCGGCCGAGACGAGGGCGTAGCGGTTCAGGTAGTTCTCGGGGCAGCTCTCCGCCCAGCGCTTGTGCTTCTCCAGCTCCAAGGCGAGCGTCTGCGCGAGCTCCCGCTGCCGCGTGGCGGAGGCCTCGGGATAGAGGGCGGCGAGCGTGAGCGCGAAATAGAAGTCGTGAGTGGTGGCGATGCTCAACGCCATGGCATGGTGCAGCGTCGCCGACGCCCGCTGCCCGGACTCGAGCGCCTCGGCGTACCGTCCATGGATGAAGGCGGTGGTCTGCTTCATCACGTGATAGAAGATGATCCCGAGCCCGAAGGTCGCCTTCGTGATCGCGGCGAGGCAGGCGGCTTCGTCGAAGTCATCGTCGTCGAAGCTCGTCGGCTCCCGCGTCAATCCCTTCAAGCTCCTGACGAGCTGCTGCTCCAGCCGGATCGTGTCGTGTATCGCGTCGTTATGGCTCTCCTTCGCGAACGCGGCGTACTCCTGGGACACCCTCAGCACCTCGTCGAGCGGATCGCCCTTCTCCACGACCTGCCAGACGTACTGGTAGGCGGCGTAGCCGGCGAAGACGAGATCCCCGACCTCGAGGCACGCGAGAAAGGCTCCTCGCAGGAAGTACAGATCGGTCGAGAAGTGCTTTCGCCAGTGATTGATGTGCTTGCCGTGGATCTCGAGGAGCCTCCCCCGCAGCTTGCGGTCGTCGAACCTTTCGTTCAGCTGCAACGACATCTCGGAGAGCTCGAACGCCGCGGGAATGTCTCCGAAGAGCGACACCAGCATGGTGGCATAGGCGGTATAGGCTTGACAGGACTCCGCGCTGTTGCCGTACTTGAGGGAGAGATTGACCGCCTTGGTGGTGAGCAAGGGAAAGAACTGCGGTCGCGTGGTGTACGCGACCGATATCGACTCCACGAGCAGGGTGATGAGCATCCGGACGTCGACGTCGTCGACCACCGGCGCATCGAGGATATCGGCGATGCGTCGGCCGCGGAGGGCGGCCGAGATCTCCTGGATCTCGGCCTCGACTGCGGCCTGGATCTCCCCGTCCGACTCCGGCAAGCTCACCTCGAAGAGCCGGAGGGCCTCGAACGCGACCGTCAGCCCATCGGCGTATCGCCCGGAGACCTGGTAGAGCCTCATGCGCAGCCGGTAGGCCCTCGCGCGGTCGAGGTTGTAGCGGGCGTTCTGGAGGATCAGGTCGAACAGCTCATCGGCCCGCTGGAAGTTGCCGACGAGGTACTCGCACTCGGAGAGCTCCAGGTAGAGCGTGAACGTCTCCTCGTACCGTGCGCTCCAGGCGCTCGGTAGCAGCAGTGATGCAGCCTGGGTCAGGTAGCTGCGAGCCGACGCATAGGCGATCGCGGCCTTTGCCCTCCTCCCCGCCAGGAGGTTGAGCCTGGAGAGCGTCTCCTTTTCTTGTGGGTTGGTGAGGAGATGGGCGCCGTGGTTCCACTGGTTCGCGACGTCGAAGACCCGCTCTGCGACCACCTCCTCTGGCAACCGAGACAGGAGGAGCCGGCCGATCCCGAGGTGCACTTCGGCTCTCTGCTCCTCCGGAATGAGCGAATAGGCCGCCTCCTGGACGCGGTCGTGGAGGAACTTGTACGTGCTGTCCGAGCGGAGGACGAGCCCCGCGCGGACAGCCTCCCAGAGGTCCGCGTGCGTGTCCTCTTCCGAGGCGCCGCGAACCATGGCAAGCAGCGCGACCTCCGCGCTGTTTCCGAGACAGGCGAGCTGCTTCAAGGCTTCCTGGGTGGTCGCCGCGGGGAGCCGCCGGAGCTTCCCGACCATGAGATCGACCACGTTGTCGGTGAACCCCTTGGCGCGGATCTTCCCGACGTCCCACCGGAAGGCTCCCGCGCTCCCGTCGAACTCGATCAGGCGCTCTTCGTAGAGCGCGGTGAGGAACTGGATGGCGAAGAAGGGGTTGCCGGCCGTCTTCTCGTAGATCAGATCCGCGAGCGGCGCAGCCTCTTCGAGGCAGCAGTGAAGAGCCTCGCTGACGAACGCGGCGAGGTGCTCGTGCGGAATCGGACCGAGCACGATGTTCGAGATCCGCGCGCCCGCCTTCCGCACCTCGTCCAGCGTCAGCAGGAGCGGGTGAGAGGGGGAGACCTCGTTGTCGCGGTACGCGCCGAGGACGAGGAGATGGCGCACTTCGGAGTGGGCCACGAGCTCCTTGAGCAGCCCGAGGCTCGCCGAATCAGCCCACTGGAGATCGTCGAGGAAGAGCGCGAGGGGCTGCTCCTTCTGGGCGAACACCCCGATGAAGAGCCGGAACACCCTGTGGAACCGGTTCTGCGCCTCGGCCGGCGGCAGCTCGGGAGCCGGCGGTTGCCGTCCGATGATGAGCTCGACCGGCGGAATCACGTCCACGATGAGCTGACCGTTGATCCCGAGCGCGGAGAGCAGCTGCTGCCGGAGAGCCGCGATCCGCTCCTCGCTCTCGGCGAGGATCTCGAGCACGAGATCCCGAAAGGCCTGGACGATCGTGGCGTAGGGGATATCGCGCTTGTATCGGTCGAATTTTCCCGAGACGAAGAAGCCCCGATCCCGGACGCTCGGCTGGTAGAGCTCCTGGACGAGCACGCTCTTTCCGATCCCGGAGTAGCCCGAGACGAGCAGGAGCTCCGCCCTCCCCGTGGCGACCACGCGGCCAAAGGCCTCGAGCAAGAGGGCGATCTCCGCCTCTCTTCCATAGAGCTTCTGCGGGATCTGGAGGCGCTCTGTGGCATCCCGCTCTCCCAGCGCAAACGGCTCGATTCTCCCGCTCGCGCTCCACTGCTCGAGGCACCTCTCCAGATCGAGTGAGAGGCCACGAGCGCTCTGGTAGCGATCCTCGGGCATCTTGGAGAGGAGCTTCAGGACGATGCGCGCGATCGGCTCGGGCACCGCGGGGACGAGCTCCGACGGTGACGGCGCCGGGCGGGCGACGTGGCAGTGGACCCACTCCACCGGATCGCGGGCCTCGAAGGGGAGCCGTCCGGTGAGCATCTGATAGAACGTGACGCCGAGCGAGTAGAGGTCGGTGCGGTTGTCGAGCGCCCGGTTCATCCTCCCCGTCTGCTCGGGCGACATATAGGCCAGCGAGCCCTCGATGAGCCGGGGGGGCTGCGGGGGCTGGTGCTCGCGGGGGAGGCGAGACGCGAGGCCGAAGTCAGTGAGCTTGACCTCCCCGGAGGCGGGGTTGACGAGGATGTTGTCGGGCTTCAGGTCCTTGTGGATGACGCCCTGCTGGTGCACGCTCGCGGTCGCCCTCGCGATGGCGAGCGCGAGCGGGAGGAAGCTCCCCATCGCCATCGGTGCCCCGAGCAGGCCGTCGAGGGACCGCCCGCCGAAGTCCTCCATCACCAGGGCTGGAGCGCCCTGGTGCGTATCGAAGGCGAGCACCTTGATGACGGCCGGGGTGTCGAGCAGCTTTCCGATCTCGTATTCGCGCTTCAGCTGCTCGAGGTCCTTCGGGCGGCTGTGCCGCGAGCCGAGCACCTTGAGCATGACCGGGCGGTGATCGGCGTTTCTGACGGCGCGATAGACGATGACCCGGCCCCCGTGGGAGACAGGCGCTGTGATGGTGTAAAGCGGGGAGCTTGTCATGCCGAGCGTCCGAGGCGCGCGAGATGCTCTGCGCCCGCGCCCCGTGACGTGGAAGTTGCCGAAGAGGCCGAGCCCGCGGGCGCGTCGCTCCGCGTCGCTCGTGCGGTGTTGGCCGCCCCGTGGTCCGGGCCGACGAGCCGGAGCCCAGGCGTGCTCGAGCGCGTCGCGTGGAGATCGACTTCAGGGCCGCCGGGCTCGACGACGTCGCTTGAGGGGCTGCGCCTGGTCACGGCCTCGCTGCCCCCGAGCTCGCGCGCCATGGACATGCGCGCATTATGGCACCGTGTGCCGCAGGCCAGGAGGCATTCGTGCCCGAGCCCCGGAGGCGGCCGCCTAACGGCCGGCGCGGAGAGCCGGCTCGAGGCGGCGGCGAGGCACGAGGTCGGCGCGAGGAGTCCGTCTTTATCCGTTGATCAGGGGCGAATCGCCCCACAGGTCCGGGCGACGACAGCGAGGAGCACGTCGATCTGGACCGGCTTCTTGAGCAAACCCGAGGCCCCTGGTGGCATCGGCGCGCCGGACGCCGTGACGATGCTGACCGGAATGGCCGCCAGCGAAGAGCTGGCCTTGAGAGCCAGCAACATCTCGTGGCCGCTCATGATCGGCATCATCAGGTCGAGGAGGATCAGGCCGGGAGGCGGCTCGACGCGGAGGAGGAGCTCGAGCGCCTCTTTCCCGTTCTCGGCGAGGTAGACGGAGTAGCCGGCGGTCTCGAGCACAAAGCCGAGCATCTCCCGGATATCTGGGTCGTCATCGACGACGAGCACCGGTTTTGTCTCCATCACAACCCGGCAATCTAGTCCAGGGTGTGCCGGAAAGCACTCCTGGAGCTGGACTGGGTGTGTTGCTCGAACGGAGTCATCGGGTTGCATCGAGGAGCTGACCTGGCTGGTGCTCTCCAGGTAGAGCCGGACCCGACCGGACCGGAGAACAGGAAGGCGGGAAGGCGGGAAGGGCAGAGGAGGCCTCGCCCTGGCGGCGCGGCGGAGGAGGTCGGCGGTCGCTGACGTGGGGATCGGCGGCGAAGGGGAGAGGGGTGGAGGCGACCTCCGGAGGTTTTGCGGCGGAGGCGTCCGATCCTGAGCTTCCGTGGAGGGCCGCGCTGCCTTTCGTGGGCCGGCGCCGCCACGAGGCCACCCTCGCGCTCACCAGAGCGCGTTGTCGCGGAGCACCGAGGTCGGCACGAGATCCTTGGCGCCCGAGACGAGGCGCACCGTCACCTTGCCATTCGCTCCGATGCTCCACGCCGTCTTCGCCTGCGCGTGCGTGGCGTTCTTCTTGATCTCCGCCACCGCGGCCAGCACCTCGGGGTCGGTCTCGCTCGGGTCGGGGTCCACGCCCGGGCCGCACCCCGCCTCGACCTCGATCGGGATGGGCAGCGTGCAGCGGGTCGCGCCGGGCGTGTCGCCGAGCGCGCAGACGGTCTCGCTCTTCGCGCGGTGACTACAGTCTTCGAGCCCAGCCATGTTCATGTCGCTGTCGTCTTGCTCGGAGCGAACGACGACCACCTTGTGGCCACCCACCGTGCGCGCCTCTCCGCCTTTGACCGTGGCCTCGTTGTGGACGCCGAAGGCTCCAGGCTCGTAGTCGCGCCCGAGGTCGACGAGAGGCCGGATCGTCGCGCCCTCGCGCACGGCGAGCACATGCACCCTCTCGCCGAGCCCCTCGTCGCCCCAGAGATAAACCACGAGCCGCGCGTCGCCGAGCGCCGGAGCGGCCTTGTCCGCCGCGCACTTCGGCGCGCCGTCGCCGCTCATCATCAAGTCGTCTTTGCGCGCGGAGAAGCACGCGCACATGGCCTCGACGCTCGCATATCCCTTCGCGCAGGGCAACGGCGCGCGGGTGTCGTCGACGACACCCGCGCGCCACCAGCCTCTTTTTCACCTCGGCGTTGTCGCGCAGCGCGAGGGAGTCAGCGTAATCGTTCTTCGCCGCCTCTTTATCGCCCTGCGCCTCCGCCACGCGCCCCGCGTTGTAGAGAGCTTGCGCGCGGAGCGAAGGATTCTTCGTGACCGCAAGGGCCCGTTGGTTGGCCGCGTCGGCGCGCGCAAAGTCCTTGGCCTGAAACGCGGCCCACCCTACCTCGGCGAGCAAACGCGCGTCGTCCGGCGCGAGCGCGAGGGCCCGATTGAAGACGACCAGCGCTCCGCTCCAGTCCTTCGCCCGCGCGAGCTTGCGCCCCGCTTCGAGATCCCGGAGCACGGCCGCCCGCTGCGCGGGGTCGAGGCGAGATCGACCGCCGTCGCCGCCGCCGGCGTCGGCGATGGATGCCGAGGCCGAGGAAGCTCGGGGCGGGGCGGTCGAGGCGATCGGGGCAGCCGCTACGCTCGGAGGGGTCGCGGGCGGCGCGGTCGACGTCGGAGCAGCGTCGGGTGAGCAGGAAAGAGCGCTCAGCGCGAGGAGCAGGCCGGCAGGAGAGAGCAGAGGTCGCATCTCGGCCATGATCGATCGGCGCCCGGAGCAGGGCAAATGGTTCGCGAGGCGCTCGGCGCCGAGGAAGCTGCTGCTAAGCGACAGCGCGGCCGAGCGGGGCGGGTCGAAATGATTCGAGCACACCGGTTGCCCTGCTGACTCAGTCACCCGGGCTGAATAGGACGGGATACGTGACCGTCACCGTGCCCCCCTCGGGCGGCGGGAACTGGAGGGCTCGGAACGCCTCGACCACGCACGCGCGCAGCGCGGTGTCGGGCGTGTCGGAGCCGCCGTCTCTGGGCTTCTTCACGGTGCCATCGACGTCGATCACGAAGTGCACGGAGACGCGGTTCTGGAGGTTGGGAGAGTTGCGCAGCGCGCTCTCGAAGCAGAGCCGGAAGTGGCCGAAATTCTGCCGCACCACGCGCTGGATGACCTCGGGCGCGAGGTGGCCTCCAGGCTTGCCGCGCGGCGGCGGATCGAGCGGCGGCTTCGCGGCGGCGCTCGCGGGCGCGGAGGCCGAGGGCGCCGAGGGCGCGCTCGCGGGCGGCGCGGCGATCGAGGCCGAGGTGGACGCGCTCGGCGAAGGCGGCGCGGCGACTCCATCGGCAGGCTGCGTGCCTTCGCGCGTGCAGGGGGCGCCGGGCGGCGGGAGGCCGGAGGGGAGGGGGAAGCGCGGCGGCTCGAAGACGGCGACGGGGGGCACGCAGCCGAGGAGGGCTCCCAGGGCGATGCAGATGGGCGCCAGGGCGGGGGCGAGGCTGCGAAGGCGAGAGGGCGCGGGCATGTGGCGGAGTGTAAAGGAACCGCGCCCAGGCGCGCGACGCTTTACGTCGATATCCATCTAAGTGCGGGAGTATCAACTCTCGGCAACAGCCGTGCTCTGGCAGCCACGACCCGCGGAGGGCCGAGCTTGCGTCAACGACTACCAGCATGTCACCTCGGTCGGCACCTTTGCCTCTCTCTCCCAGCACGCGCCCTATCTCGATCCTGTCGATTATCACTCGTTGGCGGAGATCACGGTCGAGTCCAGCGATCTCAAGCAGATCGTGGAGGTGGGCTGGACCATCGACCGCGCCGTCAACGGGGACACCAGCCCGCACCTGTTCGTGTATCACTGGGTCAACGGCGCGGGCACCTGTTACAACGGGTGCGGTTGGCAGCAGGTCTCGACCACCCGCCGGCCCGGCATGACCGTCGCTGTCACCGCCACGCCGCAGAGCTACTGGATCGAGCTCTGGAACGGCAACTGGTGGATCTCCTATCAGAACGAATGGATCGGCTATTTCCCGGGCACCCTCTGGGACGGCGTGTACACGCAGGGAGGTTTGACGCAGTGGTTCGGCGAGGTGTCCGCCTCGACGGCCTCGCCCGCCACCGACATGGGCAATGGCATCTTCGGCTCTCAGGCCGGCTCGGCGGTGGTCCAGGACCTCTGGAACCTCAACACGGATTACCAGTGGGTGGCGGCCTCGGCGAGCTCCAGCGCGACCAACCGGAGCTACTACGACAACGGGGCGCTGCAACCCACGAGCTTCCGCTACGGCGGCCCTGGCCGGTAGATCGAGGCCTCGCCGCGCGAAGCACGAATACGACCGCGCCGCGCGGCGGATCCGCGCAACTCAGGCAGGGATGCACCTCCGCGCCGCGCTCTTGCTCCTCACAGCGCTCCTGATCGCCCTCGCTCCCGGCCGCGCCCACGCCTGCGCTGTCTGCGGGGCGGGGGACGCCACGTTGACGGTGATGGGCGCCGAGCGCCCCTTCGCTGGCAGGCTCCGTATCTCGGGCGAGCTCCGCGCCGGCAGCGCCCGCGTGGCCCCGGCGGTCGGCCCGGCGATCGAGGTGAGCGAGCAGCGCCTCGATCTCGGGGTGGCCTACGCTCCCTTGCCGACCTTGGTCCTTTCGCTCTCGTTACCGCTCCTCCGTCGCGAGGCCGGCGCGCCCGATCGCGCCGCGGTCACCGCGCTCGGGCTCGGCGACGTGGAGCTCCGCGCCAAGCACTTCATCTGGGACGCGCGCAAGGGCCAGTATCGCCACCAGATCGCCTTGCAAGGTGGCCTGAAGCTCCCCACCGCGCCCGTCCAGCGCGACGCCTACGGCGAGAGCCTGCCGGCCGATCTCCAGCCCGGCGCGGGCGCGATCACCCCGGCGCTGGGGGCCGTGTACGCCCTCTCCAACGGTCCCTGGTCGCTCTACGCGAGCGCCGCGTTCTACATGCCCTTCGCCGTGCGCGAGGGCCCGCACTCCTCCGACTCGCTCCGCTCATCCATCACCGGGCAACGCCAGCTCAGCAGCGCCGTCGCCACGCGCCTCGGCTTCAGCACCCGGCTCGACGCCGCGGGCGAGCGCGACGGGCAGCCCGACCCCAGCTCCGGTGGGCTCATGGGCTTTGTCTCCACCGAGCTCGTGCTCAGCCCCGTGACCGACTGGGTGATCCTCGCCGGCGCCTATTTCCCTGCGCTCCAGGCCTTGCGGGGCGGTCACCGCGAGGGCTCGATACTGGCCCTCGGCGCCACCTGGGACTACTGACCCTCCACGCGCTCGGGTCAGCCGCGCTCCTCTGCCTGCCGCGTCCACGCCTCGGTCGCCGCGTCGGCGGGAAAGTAGCTCTCGATCCGCAGCTCCTGGGCGGTGATGTCGAGCGGCGTGCCCAGCGTCGCGAGCATGGTGAAGAAGCGCAGGTCCACCCCGGCGACGCGCAGGTGGACTGACAGGAACGGCTGCACGCTCTCCGTCGACGGCTTGCGGAAATGCGCCGGGACGCCGGGCTGGGCGAGCAGCTCGGCGAGGAGAGCGACGCGCGCGTGATCGTCGGGCTCGGCGGCGATCTCGAGGCGGAGGCGCGCGACGATCGATCCGGCGACCTCGTCCCAGTTGATGATCGCCGCGCGGATCGGGCCGGGATCGAAGATGGCGCGGAGCCCGTTCACCTTCCGGAGCCCGGCCACCGGCGCCCCGAATGCCAGCGAGAACATCCGCAGGGCGCCCCGGTTCGCGCGCACGACGTTCCAGATCCGATCGACGACCAGCGTGGGATACGGCTCCTGCCGCGCGAGCACGAAATCGAGCGCCCGCCGCACCTGCGCGAGCTCCGGACCGTCGAGGGGCGACTCGCGGTACACGGCCGCGAACCCCGCCGCGACCAGGAGCGAGTTGCGCTCGCGCAGCGGCAGATCGAGCGCGCTGGCGAGCACCAGCACCATCCCGCGGCTCGGCGCGCTGCGGCTGGTCTCGAGGCAGCTCAGGTGACGCGCGGAGATCTCGGCGTCCCCGGCCAATCGCTCCTGCGACAGCGCGCGCGTGATGCGCCATCGCCGCAAAAGCGGGCCGAAGCTCGTGGGGATCGAAGAGGTCATCGGCGGAGCCTAGTCGCGGAAGCGATCGTCGGGCCATGACCTCCGAGGTCATGGCGGCGCTGCGACTGCGGCCCACGATGGCGGCCCAGGAGGTTCCTCATGATCCGCGTCCTCGTCCCGCTCGTTCTCCTCGTGGTCTTCGGCACGTTCAGCACCTGGGTCGCCTTCACCCACGGCCCGCTCGGCTTCCTCACGCTCGCGGCGCGCGAGCCGTGGGGGCTCCAGATCCTGCTCGACGTCACGATCTCGGTCGGGCTCTTCACGATGTGGATGGTGCCCGACGCGAGGAGGAAGGGAATCACGGCGTGGCCCTACCTGATCGCGTGCATCGCGCTGGGCTCCCTCGGAGCGCTCGCGTACCTCGTGCACCGCGGCCTGCGCCGGCCCCGGGAGGGCTAGCCCGGTCGATCCATCGGCCCCACGGGCCGCTCCGCTCGTGACCACGTCTCTTCGAGGAGCTCGCAGACGACGAGGCGATAGTGCCGTGAAGAGTAGCTGCCGACGCTCAACACCGCGCTGTCGAACCGCCAATCGATCGGCCGCACCACGTGCTTCCGTGGCTTCTTCTTTCGCTCGGTGCCGGGCCCGTAGCTGGCCTCGAATGCCTGTCGGAAGGCCGCCACGAGGGGCTCGTGGATATCGTAGTCTTGATCGGAGATGACGCAGAAGCGCACCTCGATGATCTTGTCCGTCGTCGCGTCGGATACCCATTCGAGCCAGCAATGCGGCTGTGGGCGGATCGAATCGTAGGCGAGGGAGTAATCGCCTTCGAGGTGGCACGCGTTCGTGCCCTCCGCGAAGCCCGGCAAGGACACGAGCTCCGGCAAGACCCGCGGGCGATAGCCTGACTGCGCTTCAGGGAGGCGCGACAGCCGATCGCCCACGCCGGCGCCGCCTTCGCCCAGCGTGATCGGTCCGAGCCCGCGGTCCGAACGCACGACGCGCTCGATGATCGCGTTGAAATTCGGCGGGCTCGCTTCGAGCAGCGACTCGACATCACCAGGTCTCGAGGAGAGGAGCTCGGCGAACGCCTCCTCACGAGTCGGTGAGGATTGGCGTGACTTCGCTCCGCGACGAGGAGAGGACGGCATCGGCGTGACGATACCATGGCCCTGTTCGGCAAGGAGGAATCACTGCAGCAGCTGCGCGCCGGACCAGAAGAAGCGGACGACGCGAGCTGCTCACGAGCCCTCGCCGCGCGCCGCAGTGGGGGTGATCCTCGCTCGGGCGCGCCGTGTCGCGCGGCCTTCACGCCTCGTGGAGGCGCGCCTTCTCGCGGGCGGGGCGCACCGGGACGAGGCGCGAGCCGGCCTCGATCGAGAACACGTTGCCTCGCCAGTCGACGCGACGGCTCGCGCAGCCGAGGCCCCAGCAGAGCAGGATCACCGCCGCGCGCAGCGGCTCCAGCGCCGCGAGGAGCAAGGGCCGCTTCGTCCGGAGCAGCGTGAAGCACAGGAGGGCTCCGACCACCTGGAGCCCGAGCGCGCAGCCCCAGAGCTTCGCGGCGAGCGGCGAGGGCGCGAGGACACCGACCACGGTGGCGACGAGCAGCGGTGAGAAGAGAGGCTCCATGGCGAAGGTGAGCGGCGTCAGCGCGCGCCGCATCTTCGCCCAGCGCGCGTGGCGCTCGATCGTCCGGAGCAGGGAGGTGTCGCGGTTGTGGTTCTCGATGGTCTCGAGGCAGACCTCGACGCTGAAGCCGAGCGCGTCGAAGCGCTGCGCCAGCGCGTCGTCCTCCGCGAGGACGTCGGCGACGCTCTCCCAGCCGCCGGCCCGCTCGAGATCGGCGCGTCGCATGGCCATCGATTTTCCCACCGTCGCGGGCCGCACCGAGAACAGGTGAGCGGCGACGACCGCGGGCGCGACGTGCGCGCCGAGCTGCGCGTTCTCCAGCGCGGCGCCGAGGGTGCGCTCGCCGCCTCCGACGATGATCGACGAGACCAGCCCCACGCCGGGCTGGAGCAGCGCGGCGGTGAGCGAGCGCAGGTAGGTCCGCGGGACGCGCACGTTGGCGTCGGACACCACGAGCACCGATCCTCGCGCGGCGCGGGTGAGATCGAGGAGCTGCGCCACCTTGGGGTTGAGCGTCCGCGCGTCCGCGGGCGTCGTCCAGACCAGCCGCGCCGAGACCCGCGGGTGCTCCGCGAGGAAGGCTTGAACCACCGGCACCGCGGGATCGTCGGCCGAGGCGATCCCGAAGAGGATCTCGTAGGCCGGATAGTCGAGGTCGGCGAACGACGCGAGGTTGCCGCGGAGATCATCGTCGGCGCCCGCGATCGGCTTGAGGATGCTGACCCAGGGGCGCACCGACACCACCGGCGGCGCCTTCCTGCGCGCCATCGCCGTGAGAAAGGCCGTGTGCGCCGCGGCGTAGAAGGTGGCTGAGAGAGCGGTGGGGACCACGGTGGAGACAGTGTTCCAATCCATGGCTCCCATCTTCGCGGACCGGTGTGGCAGCGACGTGTCGCCGCGGTCGATCTGAGCGCAAGGCCGAGCGTCGATCGGGTCACACCAGGGTGTCGACCTCGCTCGCAGGCGCGGGCGTCGCGCGGCCGCGGCGGCGGTCCCGAGCCGCTTGACGAGGCCAGCGCCGAGGCGGTGCGCGCCAGGGCTCGTGAGGTGGGCAAGACGCTGAAGATTCCCCCGGGCGTCCTCGAGGGCTGAGGCGCTCGCGGCTCTCAGGGGCGGAGCCGCGGATAGGCGGTGATCAAGATCCAGGCTCCATTCCTCCGCCTGCCGAAGACCAGGGCCACCTCGGTTGCAGAGTAGGAGTCCCACCGGGTGCACCTCCCGCTCCAGTCGGCCTTGATGCAGGAGAGGGCGTCGATGGGGTGATCCAGATCGACCACCTGGAGGACGTGGTCTGCCGAGCAGCTGCTGGGGTTGGTGACGCGCGAGTAGAGGTTCCAGGCATTCTCGTACTCGACCTTCTCCGAGAACATCGTCTTTCCCACCTGCGATGAGCCCCACGGCGGCAGCATTCCCAGGATGTGCTGCGCGACGTGGCCGCCCATCTCCTCGTTGTACGCGAGCTGGGCGCTCCGCTGCACGGTGGCGATATCGCGGCAAGCGGCCGCCGACGCCGGCAGCGAGAGCAGGGTGACGCTCACCCCGCTGCCGAGGAGCAGGAGACTGAAAGCGAACGACCGGGCAGGGCTGGTCGATGATCTCGTTATCATGGTGTCGTTCCCCTCCTTCAGGTACGTAGCGCTGTGCTTCTGGACTACAAGCCTGACCCGGTACGTGGGCTCTCCCTCCACCTCGAGGACGAGGAGGCCGCAGGAGCCACGAGGAGGAGA
>FSTQ01000056.1_pt1 | contig 18411 bp, 13 predicted proteins | sample 1637281 | NCBI WGS metagenome assembly FSTQ01 (sample SAMEA3914818, study PRJEB12502) | metagenome | biome: forest; material: soil | place: Canada | collected 2010-06-26 | depth 0.1 m
CCGCGAACGCGGGCGATCTCGACGTCGCGCGCGCTCCCGACTGGGCGCTGGCGAGCGAGTGCGCCCGCGGATCGAGGAGGGCGCTCGCGGTCGCCCAGGCCAAGCTCCGGCGCGCGATCGCCCCGTCGGTGCGCAAGCTGAAGCTCTGCGAGGCCGACGTGGAGTCCGCGCTCCAGCGCGTCGCCACCGATCTGTTCGTCGCGAGCCCCGGTCGCCCCGCCGGGATCACCCGCTACGATGGCCGCGGCGATCTGACGGGCTGGCTGCGCGTGGCGGCCGTGCGCGCCGGGCTCAAGGTGATTCGCGGCGGCGATCGCCACGCCTCGGTCGAGCTGGAGCAGCTCGGTGAGCGGCTGCCGGGCGTGGGCGGCGATCCCGATGTCGCCTACCTCAAGGCCCTCTACCGGCCCGTGTTCCAGCGAGCCTTTCAAGAAGCCTTCGCGGCGCTCAGCCCGCGAGACCGCACGCTGCTCAAACAAAGCCTGCTCGACGGGCTCTCGATCGACGTCCTCGCTGGTCTCCACCAGATCCACCGGGCGACGGCGGCCCGCTGGGTTCTGGCCGCGCGCGAGGACCTCGTGGCCAGGACCCGCAAGCTGTTCCAGGCGCGGGTGCAGGCGAGCCCGGAGGAATGCGAGAGCCTTTTCCGGCTCCTCCGCAGCCAGCTCGAGCTGACGCTGCGCGAGCTGGCCGCCGACCCCTGAGCCGGGCCGGCAGAGCGCCCGCGAGGCCGCGTCTCTTTTCGTGCGACTTCGACGGAGTGGGTGGCTCTTCAGGGAAAGAGGAGTTTGCCACCATGAAGAACCTGACCACGATCGTCCGGGCGTCCCTGTTTTTCGGCGCCGCTACCCTCGTTGCAGCCTGCTCCGGCACGAAGGGCACCGGTACGGGCACCGAGGTCGCGACGGGCGGAGGCGGGGGCGGTGAGACCTCGACGAGCGGATCCTCCGGTTCCGGCAGCGTGAGTGACTCGCGCGGATACCTCATCATCACGCAGTCGCCAGGCTCTTTCTTCGCGAGCTTCGTGGAGAACTCCGCTGCGCTCGCGAACGACGACTGCGTCACGTCCACGGTCGCGGAGTGCTCCATCAAAATCTGCCCCAACAACAGCAACCCGACCAAGCCGATTTACGCGGGCGCGGGCGCCCTCTCCGTGACCGGCCTCCTCGATCAAAATGGCAAAGCTACCTACGTTGGTCCGATCCCGCCCGAAGCGGACCTGCAGTACAAGATGACCACTTGGAGCGGCACGGAAAAGTCGTTCGCCGGCGGCGAGACCATCACCGTGAAGGCCACCGGTGGCCAGGTGCCCGCATTCAGCATCTCCGCGACAGCGCCATACCCGATCGAGGTGACGACCCCGGACCCCGGCGGACCAATCACGCTGAGCGCGTCCTCCGATTTCCCGGTGACGTGGATGACCGCCAGTGATGGCACCGTCTATGTCACAATTTTCTCCGATCTGAACGACGATGTGGGCAAGACTGGCAGTGCCACCCTCAGCTGCACGTTCCAGGCTGACTACGGGAAGGGGGTGGTGCCTGCGGCGGCGATCCAGAAGCTGCTCGCCGCTCCGGGCATCAACAGCAAAGCTACTATCAATGTTGTCACGAGCAACGCGGCGATGGTGAACGCTGGGGGGTTCTCCATCGCGATGTCAGTCAGCGAGTATGCCCTGGTGCAGTCATTCACCATTCCCTGAGACGGTTCGTGGATGGGTAGGGTGGTAGCGAGATCCTCTGCTCCGCAAGATCTCGCTCTTCCGTAAACGTCCCCCGCTACCGGCTTCAGCGCCTGTCCGGCGTGTTCGCCCCCTGCTCGCGGTGGCGTGCTGCCGTGGTGCCCCGTGGACCCGTGGCGAGAGCCGGCGCAACGCCGACGACGCCGGCTCGACCGCGCGCCAAGAAGAAGCGGAAGACAAAGGCGGCCACCGCGTCGCCGCTCGTCTCGGATGTAAAGAGAGCTTCGCTCTTCTCGAAGCAACCCGCACCTCGCGCGACAGCACCCCTCCCTGAGCGCGCTCTCGGCGCGCGATTTGGGAGGGGCGGGCCGCGCGCAGGCCCGCAGGGCCGAGCACGGACCGGGGGCGGGCATTGTCCCTTCCTTCTCTGTTCTCTTCTCTTCCTGGGCGTGTGATCGTGGCCAAGGTTGGCCAGTTTCAAGGCACCTTGGCCACTACCCTCGCGCAGGTGTTGCCGCCGATCGCGGGGCGGCGCAGCTCAGCGAGCGACGTTGGGCGCGGCCGCGGTGTCCGGCGCAGCGTTGACCCACGAGGGGCGCGCCGGGCCGGAGCGGGGGAGCATGAACGAGAACTCCGTCCCGCCGCCGCGGGCGATGGCCACGGCGATGCGGCCCTCGTGGGCCTCGACGATGCCCTTGGCGATGTAGAGGCCGAGGCCGGTGTCGGCGCCTGCTTTGCCGCGGCCCGTCCAGTGGCGATCGAAGATGCGGGGGATGGCCTCGGCGGCGATGCCGGGGCCGTTGTCGGTGACGATGAAGGTGACCTCGTCGCCGGTGCCCACGGCGCTGAGCGAGATCTTGCCGTTGTCGGGCGTGAACTTGATGGCGTTGCCGATCAGGTTGGAGAGGACCTGCTGGATCCGGTCGCGGTCGCAGCGGACGAGGCCGACCTCGGCGGCGACGCGCTTCTCCACCGAGATCTCTTTCTGGGCCGCCAGCGGGGCGAGGAGGTTGGCGGCTTCGTCGAGGAGCGCGACCGGATCGTGATCGTGGAACTCGAAGCGGAGGCGGCCGGCCTCGATGCTGGACACGTCCAGGAGATCGCGGATGAGGAGGCCCATCTGCGCGGCGGCGCGCTCGGCCAGCCCGGCGAGGGCGCGGGCCTCGTCGCCGGCGGGGCCCGCGGGGACGGCCTCTTGCAAGGCGTTGCTGCTGAGGCCGATGACGCCGAGGGGCGTGCGCAGGTCGTGGGCGACGATGGCGAGGAGCTCTTCGCGGGCCAGGCGGGCGGCGCGCTCGGCGGTGATCAGCACCTCGCGCTGCTGGTTGGCGAGGGCGAGCGCGGCGCGGCTGGCCTCGAGCTCGGCGTTGCGCTCGGTGGCGTCTTCGAGGCAGGAGACGAGGAGGCGCAGGATGCGCTCCGGGGGCGCGTCGACGCGGAAGCTGGTGCCCTGGACGTCGACGACGCACTCGTCGGTGGCGCGGGTGTGGTTGGCGATGGTGAGCCGGATCCGCGCGAGGAGGCGCGCGGCGTCGTAGGGCTTGGTGACGAAGTTGTCGGCGCCCGCGGCGAGCGCGCGCACGACGTCTTGCGGATCGGCGAGGGAGGTGAGCAGGAGGACGGGCACCCGGCTCGTCGCGGGCGTGGACTTGAGGCGGCGGCAGACCTCGTAGCCGTCGATGCCGGGCATGAGCACGTCGCTCACGACGATGTCGGGGAGCGCCGGCCCGGCGCAGAGGCGGAGCCCGGCCTCGCCGTCTTCGGCCACCTGCACGGAGAAGCCCTCGCCCTCCAGGAGCCGCCGGAGCCGGTGCGCCTGCGTCTTGCTGTCTTCGATGACGACGACCTTCATGAGATCCCGCTTTTCCGACAGAGCCATGCCGCCATCTCTCCGAGGGCGACGACGTCGTTCACGCCGCCCTTCTCCACGGCCGCCTTGGGCATGCCGTATATCACTGACGTCGCCTCGTCCTGCGCCGCAATCGTGCCGCCCGCGCGCCGCAGGGCCAGGGCGCCCTCGGCGCCGTCGTCGGCCATCCCCGTGAGGACGACCCCGAGGGCGCGCGAGCCATAGACGCGCGCGAGGGAGCGAAAGAGGTAGTTGCCCGCGGGCCGGACCGACCCGATGGGCGGATCGTCGTTGAGCTCGAGGCGCTGGTCGTCGTTGATGCCCAGGTGGCGGTCGTCCGGCGCGACGTGGATGTGGCCGCGCTCGAGGGGCGCGCCGCTGTAGGCCACCTCGACCGGGTGGCGCGTGCGCTCCGTCAGCCAGGCGGCGAAGCTCGTCGCGAAGCCCGCGGCGATGTGCTGCACGATGAGGATCGGCGGCATCACGCCGAGGGGCAGCGCCGCGAGGATCGAGACCAGCGCGCCCGGGCCGCCGGTGGAAGCGGCGATGCCGATCGCCGAGATGGGCAACGACACGCGCGGGGCGACGCGCGGCTGCACGGGCTGGGGCGCGCCGACGCGGGCGGGGCGCGAGCGGGAGACGTCGATCGCCGCCATCGACCGCACGAGCTGGGCGAGCGCGCCGCAGCGAAAGCGATACCCGGGATCCGAGGGCGAGGGCGGCGCCTCGGCGATGCAGAGCGCGCCCGCCTCCAGCGTTTCGAAGACCACGGCGCTGTCGCGCGGATCGACGACGGCGGAGATCATCACGATCGGGGTGGGCACGCTGGCCATGATCTCGCGCGTGGCCGCGAAGCCGTCGCGGTTGGGCATCACCACGTCCATGAGCACGACCGCGGGCCGCGTCTGGGCGACGACCGACACGGCCTCGACGCCGTCGGAGGCCTCGGCGACGACGACGAGGTCGGGGGCGCCGGCGAGCGCGGCCCGGAGCGAGGCGCGCATCGTCCGCGAGTCGTTGACGATGACGACGCGCAGGGGCGACCCATCAGGCAGGCGGTCGGGCTTCAAAGTAGCTGCTCCAGGATATCGAGGAGCGCTTCTTGATCGAAGCCGCCCTTGACGACGTACGCGCTGGCGCCCACCTCGGTCGCGCGGTGCCGATCGGCGTCGCTGTCGCGCGCGGTCACGAGGACGACCGGGAGGCGCGCGGTCCGGGGCGAGGCGCGGACGCGGGCGACGAGCTGGAAGCCGTCGAGGCGGGGCATCTCGACGTCGGAGACGACGAGGTCGAAGACCTCGCCCGCGGCGAGCTGCTCCCAGGCCTCTTGCCCGTCGCGCGCGACGGCGACCTCGTACCCCGCGCCCTCGAGGATCGATCGCTCGAGCTGCCGCGTCGTCACCGAGTCGTCGACGACGAGGAGGCGCATGCGCCGCGGGGCCGCCACGGCCTCCTGGCTCTGCGCGGGCCGGGCCAGGCGCACGAGGTCGGCGACGTCGAGGACGAGCGCGACCTCGCCGTCCCCGATCACGGTCGCGCCGCTGACGAACGCGGCGCGACGGACGCGCGCGCCCAGCGGCCGGATGACGACGTCGCGCTCCTCGGTGAGCGCGTCGACCCGCAGCGCCACGCGCCGATCGCCCGCGGCGAGGAGGACGCAGGGGCGAGGGCCGTCCTCGATCGCGCCCGTGCGGCTGCGGCGGACGAGGCCGAGCACCGCGTCGAGATCGGCGAGCGGGACGAGCCCGGAGGGATCCTGCAAGTAGAGCCGCCCCTCCACGGCGCGAATGTCGGCGGCGGCGACCCGCTGCAAGCGCAGGATCGCCGTGGTGACGATGACGCAGGGCACGTCGCCGGCGCGGAGGATGAGGCCGCGGACGATGCTGAGATCGAAGGGCACGACGAGGGTGAAGCGCGCGCCGCGCCCCGGGCGGCTCTCGACCTCGACGCGGCCGTGCATCTCGGCGACGCGCTGGCGGACGATGTCGAGCCCGACGCCGCGCCCCGAGAGCGAGGTCACCACGGCGCGCGTGGTGAAGCCCGGCTCGTAGAGCAGCGAGAACAGCTCGGCCGGGCTGGTGCTCGCGTCGCCGACGCCGCGCGACGCCGCCGAGGCCCGCACGGCGTCGACGTCGATCCCGCCGCCGTCGTCCTCGACCGTGATGCAGAGATCGCGGCCGGCGAGCGAGGCCACGATCTCGACGCGACCGAGCGGTGATTTGCCGGCGCGGGCCCGGGCCTCGGGCGGCTCGAGCCCGTGATCGACGGCGTTGCGGATCAGGTGCAGCAGCGGATCGCGGAGCCCGTCGCGGACGCGGCGATCGATCTCGATCGACCCGCCGCGGAGCCGGAGCTCGACCTCTTTCCCCACCGCCGCCGCCGCGTCGCGCGCCGTGCGCTCGAGGGCGGGCTCCAGGCTGCCGAAGGGGACCACGCGCAGCGCCCGCGATCGCTCGGCGATCTCGCTCGCGAGGGCCGCGCTGGCCTGCCACGCCGCCGTGTCGTCGCGCTGCCGCTCGATCGACCAGGCCGCGAGCGCGTGCACGGAGGCGAGGCCGCGATCGAGCCGCCGCATCACCTCCTCGCCGCCGGGCGCGCGCTCGAGCCCCTCGGCGCGCGTCGTGTGACGGGCCCGCCGCAGGTCGTCGCGCAGATCGACCAGCGCATCGTCGAGCGGCTTCCACCGCATCGCCGACCCGGTGTGGCGCCCCGCCAGCGCCAGCATCTCTTCGCTGGTGGAGAGGAGCTCGCCCAGGCGCGCCGGCGAGACGCGCACCGTCTCGGGAGCGCGCTCGGCCGGCGCGCGATCGACCGCGCCGCGGGGCTCCACCGCCGCATCCGGAGCCGAGGCCGGGAGCGGCGCGGGCGCGGGCGCGGCAGCGGGAGCCGCGGCGACAGCGACCTGCGCAGGCGCTTCCGGAGCCGGCAGCGCCTCCGGAGCCGGCGCGCCGCGCTCCACCGAGGCCATCCGTCGCTGCGCCTCCTGGAGCGCAGGCTCGGCCGGCGCGCGGCCCGCCGCGAGATCGATCGAGCAAGCCCGGAGCGCCTCCTCCGCGATCGAGGCCAGCGCGGCCACGTACGCGGGATCGGACTCCGCGGCCTGCTTCGTCAGCGCGAGCTGCGTCTCGAGCGCGTGGCAAAACTGCTCGATGGCGCGGTAGTCCACCGCGCGCGCCGCGCCCTTGAGGCTGTGGACCGCGCGGTGGATCTCCGCGAGCGCGCCGCTCCTGGCCGGCGCGCCGGCGTCGGCGCGCTCCAGCACGGCGCGCTGGCGCTCGATCGAGAGCACGTGATCCGCGAGCTCCTCGCGAAAAATATCGCGGAGCTCGGCCAGCAGATCGTGTTCGCCGGCCACCGCGCCTCAGGTCCGGTACTGCGAGACGGCGTCGCGCAGCCGCACGCTCAGCTCGTTGAGATCCCGCGCGGCGCGCTCGGTCTGGCGCGTGCCCTCCACCGTCTGGGTCGCCGCCTGCCGGATGGAGTGCGTCGCCTGCGAGATCTGCCCGACCCCGGTGACCTGCTGCTGCGCCGTCTCCACGATCTGCTGCGCCGTCAGCGCCGTGGTGGCGATCGTCCCGGCGAGCTGATCGATGCGCGAGCCCGCGTCGCGCACCAGATCGACGGCGGAGCCCACCGCCTTGTTGCCCTGCTCGGTGGCGAGCACCGCCGCGGTCGTCAGCTTCTGGATGTCGCCGAGGATGCCGCGCACCTGCGTGGTCGCCCGCTTGGACTGCTCGGCGAGCCCGCGGATCTCCTGAGCGACCACCGCGAAGCCGCGCCCGTGCTCCCCGGCGCGCGCGGCCTCGATCGCCGCGTTGAGCGCGAGCAGGTTCGACTGCTCGGCCAGCTCGTTCACGGTCGTGATGATCTGCCCGACCGTCTGCGCCTGCTCCGAGAGCGCCAGGATCCGCTCGCCGATCGACGCCACCTGATCGCGGGCGCGGCCCATCGACTCGATCGTCAGCGCCACCGCCTCGCGCCCCGCGGCCGAGACCTCGACGCTGCGCTGCGAGGCCGCGTCGACCTGCTTGGCGCGCTCCGACGTCTGCTGCGCCGTCTGCACGACCTCGTCGACCGTGGCCACCGTCTCGACCACCGCCGCCGCGGACTCGGTCGCGGCCGAGCTCTGCTGCTGCGTCGTCGTCAGGATCTCGGCCGTGGCCGAGGAGAGCGAGTTGACGGCCTCGTGGATGCGCAACGTCATCGTGCGCAGCGCGCGCCCCATGACCTCGAGGTTCATCCCGAGCTGAGCGAGCTCGCCTTCCCCTTCGCTCTCCAGCGTCGCGCCGAGCTCGCCCCGCGCGAGGCGATCGATGAAGACGCCGTACGATCGCACCGCGCGGGTCAGGCGCTCGCGCTGCTCGGCCTCGTCGCGGGCGCTCTTCTGCTCGGCCACGAGCTTCTCGGCGAGCTTCCCCTCGGACTCCTTGAGCGCCTCTTCCCGGGTGCGCGCCACCTGGAGAGCCGCGCCGAAGTCGCTCGAGACCGTGACGAGCTGGCGGCGGGTGAACAGCATCATCACCCCCGCGATGAAGGTCAGGAGCAGCCCGCCGATCCAGATGAGGCGGCGCGACGCGTCGCTCGCCGCGCGCGTCCGGACGTTGCGCAAATCTTCTTCGGTGGAGCTGAACGAACGCATCTCACGGAGGACGAGCTCCATCTGCCCTCGGTTGCGTTCCGAGGCAGCGGAGACTGTCGCGAACATCTCCGGGGTGCTGCCGCCCGCCTTGCGTCGCTCCATCGTCTCCCGCGCGAACTCGTCCCAGCGCCGGACCATGGCCTGCGTGTCGGTGGCGCGCTGCTGCTGCGTCGGGTTGTCGGCGACGAGCGTGCGGAGCTCGTCGAAGGCCACGCCGAGCCGCTTGTCGGCCACGTCGTAGGGCTCGAGGAAGACGGGCTGCCCGGTGATCACGAAGCCGCGGAGAGACGACTCTTTCTGGAGGATGAGCCGCTCGACCTCCGACGCCTTGGCGATCACCTGATCGGTGTGGTCGACCCACTCCGTGGTCTCCGAGGCCGCGCGGAGCTGCCAGAAGAGCACGACCGCCGTGAGGACCAGCGGGATGAGCGGGAGGAAGATCGACTGCCAGAGGATCGCGTCGACCCTCGCCTGTTGCTCGGAGACGGGCGCGCGGGCCATGCTCTTTTCCTTTTCCATGAACGTGGCGGCTCAGGACATCGGCGGAGCGATGTCGATGAAGAGTCGGTCCGAGGCGAGCAGCGCCTCGGGATCGAGGAGCGGGACGCCGTCGCCGTCGACGCCGCGGATCAGCGCGCCGGCAGCCGCGGTGAGGGTCGGCGGCGCGGGGCGCAGCGCAGTCGTGTCGACGCGCGACGTGCCCTCGACCGCGTCGACGATCAGCGCGAGCTGCCCGCTCCCCTCTCCGAGCAGCACGATGCGCCCGTACTCCGGCAGCGCCGTGAGCGCGAGGCCGAGGACGGCGCGCAGGTGGAAGACCGGCAGGATCACCCCGCCGCGCGCCGTGAGGCCCGCGACCGTCGGCGGGGCGTGTGGCAACGGCGAGAGCCGCGCCAGCGCCGCGACCGCGCGGACCGCGTCGGCCGGCAAGGTGTAGCGCTCGCCGCCGACGCGAAGGACAAGCACGTCCACGCCGGCCGCCTCTTCGCGCAGCGCCGCGTGCGCCGCGAGGGATCGCGTCCGCGCTTCGAGGATGGCGCGATCCTCTTCGGACCAGTCGTTCGACTTCGAGCTCAACGTCGCCCTCCCTCGGCTCGAGCGACGCGCGGCTCGCCCAGGCTGCGGCCGAGCTGCTGGCACGAGCCGAGGAGCTCGCCCGCGGTGACGCCCCCCGATCCCGGCACGCGCGCGTCCATCGCCAGCGCCGAGAGCAGCTGCTGCGCGTTGCGCAGGTGGCGCCGCGCCGCGGTGCGCTCGCCGATCTGCGCCCGCGACGAGGCGGCGATCAGGTGCGCATACGCGAACGAGCTCTGCAGCAGGATCGCGCGATCAGCGTCCACCGCAGCGCTCACGTGATCGCCGGCGGCCTGAGCGAGGACAGCCCGCAGCGCGTACGCCTCTTGCTGGAGCGGATCGCCGGCGAGCACCGCGTCGACGATCGCGCGCGCCGAGGCCGAGTCGCCGCCGTCCGCGAGCCGCCGCGCGCGATCGATCTGCGCGCCCACGTCCGGCGCCGCGGCAGAGATCGGCGCCGCCGCGCGCGGCAGCGCGGCGAGCGGCGGCGCAGGCGCCTTGGCGAGGCGCGGAGCCGGCGGAGCCGCGAGCACCACCTGCACCTCGATCGGCCGTTGATAGGTGATGAGCCCCCCAGCCGTGCTCACCGCGAGGTGGGGGCTGCGCAGGAGGGGATCCGACGGACCGGGGATCATCACCCCGCCGGGCACGAGGGCCAGGGCGAGCGCCGCGGTCACGCGCGCCGTCGCCGCCGGATCGAAATAGATGAGCACGTTGCGGCAAAATATCACGTCGATCCCGCGCGACCACGCGCTGGGCGACCGCGCCGCGGGCGGCCCGTCGAGCAGGTTGCGCGAGACGAAGCGCACCATCGATCGCGGCTCGGCCGCGACGCGGAGCAGCGCGCCGTCCTGCTCGAACCACCGCTCGCGCACCTCGGTCGACACGTTGCGGAACGACCACTCGCCGTAGGTCGCCGCGCCGGCCCGAGCCAGGCACGCCGCGTTGAGATCGGTGCCGAGGATCTCCACCAAGGTCTGCGCGGAGGGGCCGAACACCTCGAGCGCCGCGATGGCCATCGAGTACGCCTCTTCGCCGCTGGAGCAGCCCGCCGACCACAGGCGAATCGGGTCGCCCGCCGCGCGCACGAGCGCGATCTTGCGCAGCGTCACCCGCAGGAGATCGAAGTGGTGCGGGTGGCGAAAGAAGTACGTCTCCCCGATCGTCAGCTCGAGCGCGATCGCCTCGATCGCCGCGCGATCGCCCTCAGCGAGGCGCAGGAGCAGCGACGCCGGGACCTCGCCGAGCGACGCCGCGGCGCGCGCGATCCCGCCCTCGAACGACTCGGCGCGCGTCGGCGGGAAGACCAGGCCGAGCGACCGCCGCAGCTCCACCGCGAAGGCGCTGAGCAGCGACGGGGCGAGCGCCTCGTGCGAAGCGGGCGCCGTCATGCGAGCGCGCCGATCTCCTGGAGGCTCGCGTCGATCGCGCGCTCTTCGTCGAGAGACAGCGCAGCGTCGAGGTCCTCGATCAGCAGCAGCCCGTCCTCGAGCGTGATGACGCCGGCGAGGTGAGGCACCGGCAGCGGCAGCGGCCACACCTTGCGCTCGGCCACGAGCTCCGTCGTGGTGACGCGATCGACGACGAGCGCCACGTCCCGCCGCGCCGCGCGCACGAGGAGAAAATGATCGTCCCGCGACGGCGCCCGCGCCGGGTGCCCGAGCCGCGCCCGCAGATCGACCGCCGCCATCGGCGCCCCGCGGTACGAGAAGGCCCCGAGGATCGGCGGAGGCACCGCCGGGAGCGGAGTGAGCACCACTCGCGCCACGATCTCGAGGACGCGCTCTGCCGGGACGGCGTAGCGCGTGTCATCGAGCGTGAAGCAGACGAGGGTATCCATCAGGAGCGCCACCGTAGCACCGTGGTCGTACGCCACAGCTGCGGGAAAACTGCTTCGGGACGGACCTCACCAGCGCCCAGCCCGCCGGCCCGATCCATCCTCGCGGCACCTCTCCAGGATCATCGATAGCCAATCCATGATGACCGTGAGCCCGAGTGACACGCGGATCCTTGCGCTCTGCGCCGCTGCGACAAGTTGACGCGCGTCCGATTGCCGCATTGTTCACCGCTTGCCGGACGGGCATCCTCTGCCGCGTTCCATCTCTGCTTCTTCGACCTTCAGGAAAGAACCAACATGCCTACTCTCCGCCGGCTCTCGATCTTCGGTATGGGCGTATCTGCCCTCTTCACGACTCTGGCCTGCTCGAGCAGCGACACCGGCGCGACAGGAGGCGGGACCTCGACCTCGACCTCAACCTCCAGCGGCAACGGCGGCAGCGGCACCGGCGGCGACGCCGCCACCAGCTCATCGACCAGCAGCGGCACCGGCGGCAGCGCCGCTGCGGCCAAGTCGCGAGGGTATTACTTCGGGGTCGACAGCGTCACCAACGCCTGGACGGTCACTGTCGTGGATCCGACCACCGAAAAGCCGACCGTCACGACCATCAAGGTCGACGATCTCGCGGCGATCACCGGGCCTGCCGGCAACAACAACGGCCCTGGCTGGGGCGACACCATCGCCAGCCACGACGGCAAGCGCGTCTTCGCCAACGCCTCCAACGCCGATCGCACGCTGGTGATCGAGACCGCGACCCAGTCGATCGAGACGCTGCTCAAGGTCGGCGGAAAGCCGCTCCACATCTACAACCCCAACGAGAGCAAAGAGATCTGGGCCCACAACGACAACGACGGATCCTTCTCGGTCATCAACGCCGAGACCCTCGCCGTCGCGGCCCCCATCGTGGCCGCGCTGAAGAACACCGGCCATGGCAAGCTCGTTTACGGCGTCGAGCTGGGCACCAAGTATTTCGCGACCAACACCAACGATCCGGGCGGCTTCGCGCTCGACGCGACCACCCACGCAGCCACCTTCCTCAGCCTCTGCGCCATCGCCTGCGTCGACGATCCGGCCACGCCCGCCGACGAGTCGCTCAACAAGTGCGGCGGCACCCACGACAAAGCCTACAACCCGAAGACCAACCAGATCATCTTCCAGTGCTCGGGCGTGACCGACGGCAAGGTGGCCTTCGTCGACGCCACCAGCAACGCGGTCGTGAAGGATCTGGTGCCGATGGTCCTCGGCGGCTTCGCCAGGACCCACGACAGCAAGTACATCCTCGCCTTCGACAACACCACCGACGCCGTGAAGATCTGGGACACGGCCAAGCCCGGCCACGACGGCGTGGCCTTCGACGCCACCGCGACCATCACCGGCGCCGCGAGCGTGCGCGGCACGAGCTTCCGCGAGAACGCCAAGGGCGAAGTCGAGGCGTGGATTCCGCAGTCCACCGGCACCAAGCTCGTCGTGCTCAACCTGAAGACGATGGAGCAGACCGAGATCGAGGTCGGCAAGCTCTCGCCTCCGCCGGGCTCGACCAGCGTCACCCGCCGCGGCGAGATCGCCGGGGACTGGTACTACACCAACAGCGACACCGCCCTCGTGATGGTCAATGTCAACACCAGGGCCATCCTCTCCGCCGCGCTCCCCGCGGGCACGATCCAGCGGGTCAACGGCGCCGTGCTACCGTGAGCGCCTCGTGACGTCCTCGCCGCAAAGCACCCTCTGGACGGCCAGAGCGCCACGGCTCCTCGGGGCTGTGGTGCTCTGTGGGCTCGTGGCCTGCTCATCGAGCCAGCCACCCCCGCCCGATCCCCCGCAGCCGACCACCAGCCTCACGCTCCGGTTCTCGCACGTCATCGACGGGAAGCCGATCCAGATCGGGCAGACCTACACGACGCGCTACGGACAGCAGGTGACGTTCGATCACCTGCGCTACTGGGTGAGCAACGTCATCGTGGTTCACGAGGGGCAGAGGCTCGCGGTCCCCGGGTCCTATTACCTCGTCGAGCAGACGCCGGAGCACGACAAGCTCTCTCTCACCCTCCGCGGGATCCCGGCCGGGAGCTACGACAGCCTCGTCTTCCACCTCGGCGTCGATCCACCCCACAACGCCGACACCACCCTCACCGAGGGCGAGCTCGCCACGGGGCATGGGATGGACTGGGCCCCTGATCCCGGCTATCAGTTCTTCAACACGGAGGGGCGCTTTCAGCAGCAAGAGCTGACTGGCAAGTTCTCCTTCCACACCGGGACAGACGTCCTCTACAAAGAGCTCACCGCCGCGCTGACCAGCCCCGTGGAGCTCGCCGTCGACAAGGACGTCGAGATCGCCCTCGAGGCCGAGGTCGACCGCGTCTTCGCCGGCGTTCAGCTCGCCACCGAGGCCACGATCACCGGAGGCACCGTCGACAGCCCCGCCGCCAAGGTCGCAGGCAATTACAGCCGGATGTTCCGGCTCGTCACCGGCGCCGCCAGGACCCCGCTCACGGCGACCTCACCGAACATCGACGGCCCCATCGACACCGGCCCCACGCCGACCGACTCCACACCTCCCGTCCTCTCGAAGCCCGTCCTCGATCTGACCGCGAGCCTCTTCTGCGCCCAGGTCCCGGATCGCCCGAAGGAGGAAGAGAGGGCCTGTGTCACCCCCTTTCAGCTCCTCCCCCAGAGCGGAGCTCCCTTCGACGCCGGCCTCCTCACCTTCGTGACCAAGAACGGTGAGCCGGTCTTCGCCTCGGCGCCCGGCGTCGTCACCGACATCACCTACCTCGATCACTCGATGCTCACGCACTCGGACCTCTTCACGATCTCCATACGTTCGAACGCCGACTCGGCCTACTGGATGGAGTACCGCAACCTGAAGAACCTCCAGGTCGCAGAGGGCGACAGCGTCAAAGCAGGCCAGATCCTCGCCAAGGCCGGCGACTACTTCGACGCCTCGGTGGGCCTCGTCGCCTTCGGCGTACGCCGCCAACAGGAGGTCTCCCAGCGCCTGTGCCCGACCCGCTTCACCACCCCGGAGGTCGAGTCCCTCTATCGCGCCGGCCTCGACACCAGCAACCCCGCCTGGCCCCAATACGCACACGACGATCTCTGCAGCGGGGCCTCCCTCCTCTGCACCGGAGGCAAATGCGAGGTCCCCGCCGACTTCGTGGCCAGAGACGGAGACATCGACGAGGGAAGGCGCATCTACAAGGAGGGCTGCGCCCTCTGCCACGGGAGCAAGGGCGAAGGCGGAGTCGCCGTCAAGCTCTGCTCCGGCCCAAGCTGCAAGTGCACCTCGTGCGTCGATCACCAGACGCTGGCCGCGCGCATCGGCAAGGACATGCCCCCCGAAGGCTACTGTGATCCCAAGTGCTCAGCCGACGTCGCCGCCTTCATCTTGCACGAGTTCGCTGCGCCCTAATAGGACACCTCCGACAGGATCCGCGTCCCCGTCGCCCCCGTCTCGATCTCGAAGCGGCTCGACAGCCGCTTCACCCCGAGGATCCCCGCCCCGAGCCCGGTGCGGCTCTTGTAGCGCCCTCCCATGATCTCCTCGAGGTTCGGGATCCCCTTCCCCTCGTCGGTTGACGTGGTCGCGAATAACCGCTTGTCCGCCTTCAAGACCAGCTCGACCGCGCCGCCGGGCGTATAGCTCACGATGTTGCGAGCCAGCTCGCTCACGATCGTGGTGATCTTCTGCATCGCGAGCGGCTTCACGCCGCCGCTCTCGCAGAGGAGCCTGGCGGCGGCCCGGCCCTCGCTGATGTCGCGCTCGACGTTGATCCGCACGATACGCTGGGCGCACACGGCCACGGAGGCGCTGAGGTCGTGGAGCTCCACCAGGAGCCTGTCCATCGACTGGGATCCATGAGAGAGGGCCACGCCCCGGCTGATCAGCGGGGCCAGCGCCGCCACGTCGCGATCCGTCACGGTCTGGGGCGTGAGCCGGCGCGCCTGGAGCGCGGACAGCACGATCGCCTGCGCGTTTGCCTTGCCCACGTGCCGGCTGACGATCTCGGAAATGCGTTCGTGGGTCGATTTCATCGCCAGCCTCGAGGATCGATTACGCCCGGCGTAGCAGATCGGATTGGCTCCATGCCACCCGAGAGCATCTTCGCGCGCTCACGTGGGGCGGCGGCGCCTCTTCGCCCGGCGCGGCTTCATGCTCTCCGTGAGGGCGAATCGCAGCGCCGCCTCGAGGGTGGAGAACGACATCAGGCCGCCGAGGTCCACGCCGAGGCTGACGATGGTCTGGGCCATGTTGGGCGAGATACCGGAGACGAGGCAGCGCGCGCCCACGAGCGCCGAGGCGCGCACGATCTTGAGGAGGTGATCGGCGGCGCGCGTATCCATGACCTCGACCCCGGTGAGGTCCAGGATCGCGTAGCGGGACTTGGTGCGGACGATGGTCCCGAGGAGGTCCTCCAGCATCTGCGCGGCGCGCATGCTGTCGACGAGGCCAATCACCGGCAAGACCACGATCCCGTCCCAGAGCTGGAGGATGGGAGTCGAGAGCGAGCGAATGGCCTCTTCCTGAGCGCGGATGATCTCCAGCTTCTCGAGCAGGGACTCCTGGGCGGCCTCGCGCTCCTGGATCTCTCGCTTGAGCGCCTCTTCAGCCTGCTTGCGCTCCTCGATCTGCTGCTTCAGCCGGCCGAGCGCGGCGTCGAGGTCGGCCCGCGTCGCCTGGTCGGTGGTGATCAGCTCGTCGAGCCGGCTCTGCACGGTGGTCGTGGACGCGCGAACGACGAACTCGTCCCACTCGGCGCCTCGAGCCAGAAAGGCAGTCTGCTCCGCCCAGACGTCGCACTGAAAAATCCTGCGGCTGTAGCCGGCGAACCGCCCGGCGAGCGAGCTCGAGCCCCAGCAGACGCCGAGCGCCTTCTGATACAGGGCCTCCCAGTTGCCCTTGGCGCGAAAGCGAGCCTCCTTCTTCTCGCGGTCGAGCGAGACGAGCTCCCAGTAGCCGTGGCCGGTCATGGTGGCCAGTCGACCCGCGTTGCCGAGCCCCTCCTCGATCGTCGGAGAGCCGAGGATGATGCGCTCCCACTCGGCGGCGATCCCGTCTTCGCCGGCGCCGTAGACAGCGAGGTTGAAGCGGTCGGTCCCCACCATCCGGTTGAGGCCCGACATGAAGCCGGCCATGGTGGACTCGATCCACATGCACACCGTGGGGTTGCCCTGGACCAGGAAGGCGCCCTTCTCCAGGTCCCACTCGAAGTTCAGGCCGGAGACGTGAAACTTGGGGTTCTCTGTGCTCATATCGTCTCTACCGGCGAGGGGCGAGGAGGCGGGCCAGGAGCGCACCATCTTCGTTGTCTCGGCCGAGCGCCGAGAAGAGCGCCGCGTCGTCCTCGGGCTCTTCGTCGTCGTCGTCCTCTTCGTCCTCGTCCTCTTCGTCCTCGTAACGCACCCTCGATTTCTTCATGGTCAGCCCGAGGAGCGCGAACGCGTCCTCGACGCTGAGCGCGGTCTCGATCTCGGAGAGCTCGATGCCCATGGTCTCGAGGGTGACGGCGATCTCTGGGCTCATGCCGGAGAGGATGGTGTGGGCCCCCATCAGCCGAGCCGACACGGCGATGTTGGAGATGATGGCGCAGAGGTGGCTGTCAATCAGCCACATCCCCGTCAAATCGATCACCAGCCCCTCGACCTTCGAGGAGGCGATCGTCTCGAGGACCTCGGTCTGGAGGCGCTCCGCGAGCACGTCGGTGACGTTGCCCTGGAGAGGCACGAAGATCTGATCCCACATCCGGATGATGGGTATACGGCCCAGCTCGATGTCAGTCATGGCTTGCGGTTTGAAGCTCAGAATCGGAGCTTCAGAGTCTGACCTTGCGTCTTTGCGCCTTTGCGCCTTTGCGTTGAGCTCCGGATCTCTGAGCTGCGCGCAAAGGCCTCAAGGCAGCTGCACTCCGCCCGGCAGGCTCACGCGGTCGTGGGGGGCCAGGATTTCTCGGGCCAGGTGGACTTCGAGGAGGTCGACGACAGGGCTCGTGGCGACGGCGCGGAGGCGGGTCTCGGCGGCGGGGTCGCCGCTCACGCGCCGGGACATCGCGGTGTAGAAGGCCGCCTCCACCTTCTGGGAGGCGCTGCGGGCGGCGGTGCTGAGGTCGGTGTCGCTGAGCTTGCCGTTGGCCCAGGCCGTCAGCTTCGCGGTCCAGGTCGCTTTGTTGCCGGTCCGCAGGGCGCGCTCGACGGTGCCGTCGCCCGGCGCGTGGAGCTCGCGCTCGAGGAGCTGCACCCACAGGCCGCCGTAGACGAGGTCGTCTTCGCTCGCGTCGCCGTCGAGGCCCTTCTTCAAGGCGCCGCGCGCCGCCGCGAGATCCTTCTGCACCAGCGCGCGGCCGATGGCGTCGAGCATCGCGGCGCCCAGCGTCGGGCGATCGCTCGCGGCGAGCTGGAGCGCTCGCTCGTAGGCCTTGGCCGCCCGCGAGCTCTCTCCGTAGCTCTCGAGGACGCGGCCGAGGAGGCGCTCCGCGCGCGCCTTTCCGGCCGGGCTCCCGCCCGCTTGCCGCCCGGCCAGCACCGCGGACAGCGCGGCGTCGAGCGCCGGCTTGGCCTTGTCCGCCGAGGAGCCGTCACGGAAGAGCTCGTACGCCGTCAGGTGCGCCTCGGCGACGTCGAGCAGCGCCACGCGCGTGTCGGGCGCGCGCAGCGCCTGGTCCACCGCGGCGAGCGCGGCGGCGGTGTTGCCCGCCTGCCGCTCCACCATCGAGAGCATCGTGTAGCCCGAGGTCGAGGGCTCCGCCGCGAGCGCCGCTTGCAGCAGCGGGCGCGCGCCGACGAGGTTGCCCGATCGGATCTCGATCGAGGCCATCACCGCGCGGACGCGGGCCGGCGAAGGATCGAGCTGGCCGCGGAACTCCGCGCGATCGGCGATGGCCAGGATCGCCGCGCCCGAGGCGAAGGTGCGCCGAGCCGCGTCGAGGTCGTCGATCTCGGCGCTGTCGCCGATGGCGGAGAGGAGCAGCTCCGTCGCGGCGCGCACCGCGGGCAGCGAGGTGTGCGCCGCGAGTCCTTCGCTCACCACGAGCGGCGCCGCCTCCGGCATCCCGAAGCGCGTGAGCACGCGCGCCACGAGCAGGCCGGCGTCGAAGCTCGCCGGATCGCGGCGGTAGGCTTCGATCGCGCTGCCCCACAGGCCGGCGATGAGCAGCTCGGGATCGATGTCCGTCTCGGGATCGGCCTCGTCGGGATCTTGATGACCGAACGTCGCCGCGAGCGTCAGCCAGTCGCGCGCGCCCGTCCCGCCTTCGCTCGCCGCGGCGCCGCGGACGCGCGCGATCAGCCCGGGGAGGATCACGTGCTTGGCGTTCGACTGATCGAGGTGCTGCAGCGCC
>FSTQ01000248.1_pt1 | contig 18374 bp, 14 predicted proteins | sample 1637281 | NCBI WGS metagenome assembly FSTQ01 (sample SAMEA3914818, study PRJEB12502) | metagenome | biome: forest; material: soil | place: Canada | collected 2010-06-26 | depth 0.1 m
ACCCCGGCCGGCGTGCTCCTCGGTAGCGGCAAGCTCGCGACCGAGCTGGACCGGCTGGATCTGATCGACGAGTACAAGTTTCTCGTCCACCCCAGGATCGCCGGCCACGGCCCGACTCTGTACCAGAGCGGGCTGCCCAGCACGCGACGGCTCGAGCTTGTCTCGGCGAAGCCGCTCCGCAGCGGCGCGGTCGCCATGCACTACCGGCGCGCGCGCGGCTAACAACCGGTTGCAGCGGACGGTCCGCTGTGCGGTCCGCCGCTGAACCGGAGCGTTGGGCGGCCAGGCATGGTGCCAAAGTGGCCAGGCGAGGAGCGCTGCCATAAGGTCGCCGGCCGGCATTGGGCAGTGGCGGTGGTTGCGCTGCCGTTATTGACGAAGACCGCACGAACGCGACGAAGGAGAAGACTCCCCAGGGGCGACGCAAGCGCGTCCGGATCTACAGCGAGGCATCCGTTGATCTCTGCATCCGCCGCACGCGCTTCGAGCACGGCACGGAGCATCTCGCGCCGTTGAAGGCGTATCTCGCGGAGCACAGAGGGAATGACTTCTTCCTCCCCGCTTTTTTTGATATCACGGTGCGGTATGGACGCGCTTCCCGAATCCGTCTGGCAGTTTTCCGGCCCGCGTCCCGGGTCGCGCGTTCTTGTGCTCGGCGGCGTGCACGGGAACGAGGTGACCGGCGTCATGCTGGTGGAGCGGCTGCGCGCGGATCTCGAGAGCGGTGCGCTCGCGCTCGCGGCCGGGACGCTCACGCTCGTCGTCGGCAACCCGCGCGCCGTGGAACTCGGCACGCGTGGTTCGGAACCGCATGCGGACTTGAATCGCTCGTTCACGGCGAAGGCGCTCGACGCGAACGGCCCGGATGAGTACGAGGCGCGGCGCGCGCGTGAACTCGCGCCGATCATCGCCGCGTCCGACCTTATCATCGACCTGCACGCAACCAACAAGCCGTCCGATCCGTTCGCCATCGCCATCGCCGACACCCCCGAGCATCGCTCGCTCTGCGCCCTCTTTCCGTGCGACAAGCTGCTGCTCGTTCCAGACGACGTGATCGGCGGCACCACGGCTGGATACGCGGAAGCGCACGGTTCGATCGGGGTCTGCTTTGAAAGCGGATGGGCTGGCGACCTCACGAGGGTGGACGCGATGCGCGTTTCCGTCGAGACGATCCTCGCCCGCGTCGGCGTGCTCGACGCCAGGCCGTCGGCCGTCTATCCGCAGGCTGTGTACGCGCTCACCGAGGCGATCCTGCTCACGGATCGCGGGTTCGCCTTCGCGCCCAGCCGCGGCGAACGGTCGTTCGAGCCGTTCGCCGAGGGCGACCTCATCGGCGCTCACGGCGAAACGGAGCTCCGCGCGCCCTATGACGGCGTGCTCATGTTTCCGAAGGTTCCCGAACTCTGGAAGGTCAGATCGCCGGTTACGTTTTTGGCACGCGTGCAATCATGACCTTGCTATGGCGGCGCCCCCCGACTGGACATCTGGTCCGGCCGGGGCTCACGGCATCGCCTCTTGATGATGTGTCACTGTGCCGCCCAACAAGGCAATGCAGCCCGACGCGTGCGCAGGCGAGCGGAACTCGCCTGCGCACGCGCGGCTGATTGCCAGCACGTTCGGCAGAGACAGCCGCAAGAGCGGCCGAGCGACCGCGGGGGCGCCGAACCCATGCCGCCGAGGTTCAACCCGTCGACGGTGCCCTCGGTACTCGGCCACTCTCTCGGGAAATTTTCTCGACCATGGACGCTCTTGCTCCCAAGATGGGAGCGCGCTAGATTGCTCGCGCGATGAGGATCTTCGGCCGCGGCACCCTCATAGACTTCTGGCGAAAGCACCCGGACGCCGAAGGTGCGCTGCGTCTTTGGTTCTCGATCGTCGAGCACGCGTCCTGGGCGGGCCCCGCTGATGTAAAGGCGGGGTTCGGGAGCGCAGACTTTCTGCAAGACAACCGAGTCATATTTGACATTCGGGGCAATACGTATCGTCTGATAGCGCAGATCAAGTATGGCCCTCTATTTCTGGTCTATATCCGATTCGTCGGTACGCATGCCGAGTATGACCGGATCGACGCCGCGACGATATGAGGATCACCACCATGATTGAGCCCGTTACTGATCAAGAAAGTCATCTCCGAGCGCTCCGTCGGATCGAGGCGCTCTGGAATACGGAGCCTGGGTCGCCCGAAGAGCGAGAGCTCGATGCGCTGGCCACGCTCGTCGATGCATATGAGCGCAAGTGCTTTCCAATTTTGCCGCTCGATCCTGTGCAAGCCATCAAGGTTCGATGCGAGCAGCTCGGATGGACGCGCAAAGACCTGGAGCCTATTCTGGGCTCACGCGCCCGCGTCTCCGAGGTGCTGGGGGGCAAACGCGCGCTTACCCTGCCGATGATTCGCAAGGTTCAGGCCTTGATGCAGATCCCAGCAGAAATTCTGATCGCAGTGCCCGGTGGGCGTCGGAAAGGCACGAAGCGCGCCGCCTGATGGCGATGCTCCGAATGGTCCCGCCGAACAAGGGCTTGCGGGCGACAGCGCTGCGCGCCGCACCTGAAGCCCATGGCGTTCGCCATCGCCTATTGACGAGAGCGCTTCGTCTTCGACGACCTCGTGTCGGTAGCCCCTTCAGCCCGCGGCTCGCCTCACCCCCCGCTCGCCTCGCGCAGCGCCCCCTTCATCCACGGCGCCACCCGATACACCACCAGATACACCAACCCCGACACCACATACGTGGCAGTCACCGCCGCCCACAGCCTCCCCAGGCTCTCGTTCGGCAACAACACCGCCGCCGCGCAGGCCGGGATCTGCACCAGGGCCACCACACCCAAATCTGTCAACAGCGTCGTCCGCGTCGCGCCCGCGCCGGTGATCGCGCTCCCCAGCACCACGCCTGTCCCGAGCCCAACATAGCTCCACGCCACCACGCGAACGTAGCTGACCGCGATGGCCACCACCTGCGGCTCGGAGTCGAAGAAGGTCACGATGCTCTGTCCGGCGCGCTGATAGGCAATCGCGATGGCGAGCATCAAGAGGCCGTTGTAGATGGCTGCCCAGTGGCCGCTCTGGCGCGCTCGGGCTTCGTGGCGGGCGCCGAGGTTCTGGCCGACGAAGGTCTGCGCGGCGCTGCCCCAGCCCATGGCCACGAAGAGGGCCATCGTCTCCAGGCGGAAGACGATGCCGAGCGCGGTCGTCGCGCTCTGATCCGTGGCGGTGGTGAAGGCGCGCGCCACCAGCGAGTGCGTCACCAGCATGGCCAGCATGCGCACCACGAACTGCGTGCTCGAGGGCCAGCCCACCTTCCAGATCTCGCTCAGCACGGCGCGGTCGGGGCGCGTCATGCTCTTCTTGTCGAGCACATCGAAGCGGCGGGCGAGGAGGAAGACGACCGGCACGAGGGTGATCGTCCGGGCGATGACCGTGGCCCACGCCGCGCCGAGCAGCTCGAGGCGCGGCAGGTGGAGCGCGCGCGCGATCGGTGGGCCCCACGCGAACACCGGCGGCGCGTCGCCCGGGCCGTAGACGAGCAGCACGGCGAGGAAGAGGTTGAGCACGTTCGAGAGGACGAGGAGCGCGACCGGCGTCTTCGAAGAGCCGAGCGAGCGCTGGATCCCCGTGAGCTGGAGCAGGAAGAACATCGAGAACGCGCCGCCGGAGTTGACGCGCAGGTAGGCCGTCCCGAGCGCGGCGACGGCGCCCTTCGCGCCCACCACGCCCGCGAGGATCGGCCCCGCGAAGGCCACCGAGAGGAAGCCGAAGAGGAGCGACAGCACCGTGACGGCGATGAGCGACTGCCACACCAGGGCGCGCACCCGCTCGCGATCGCCGCGCCCGTGCGCCTGGGCGATCATCGCCGTCGAGGCCGTGGTCAGGCCGTAGCTCATGATCGTGCCGATCGCCGAGAGCTGATCGCAGATGCCGAGCGCGCCGAGCGCGGGCCCCGCGACCTCGGGCTGGAGGCGGGCGATCACGTAGGCGTCGACGAGGTTGAACGTCGTCTGGAGGCCCATGCCGAGGGCGATCGGGAGGCCGAAGCGGAGCATCTCCGTCGGGATCGGCTTGCTGAGGATCCGGGGCGGCGCGGTCGCGGCGTCGCTCATTGCGCGGCCTTGTTCTTCGCTGGGGCCTTGTTCTTCGCTGGGGCCTTGTTCTTCGCTGGGGCCTTGTTCTTCGCTGGGTCCTCGGGAGGCGGGGCGGCGGCCTCGGCGGCGCCGCGGCGCTCGAAGCAGATATCGGGGATGGCGCGCTTTCCGCGGAGCAGGCGGGCGCCCTCGATGAAGGTCGTCGTCACGGGATCGTAGTAACCGCTGGCGTCGGGCAGATCGGGGAGCTCGCCGCGGTAGAAGCGGACGACCCGCGCCATCAAGGCTTCGCGCACGTATTTGCCGACCAGGGAGGCCATGGCCACGCAGAGATCCGAGGCGTCACTGTCACGCACGAAGGCGATCTCGCCGACGCCGGGGAAGTGATACGCGCTGCGCGGGCGGCCCTCTTCGATCACCGAGTGCAGGCGCCCCGCGAGCGGGCCGAAAGCGCCGCCGTATTTTCCGAAGCCGCCGACCTTGCCGCATACCGCGGTGACGTCTTCTCCAGCGATCGCTCGCAGCTCGAGGATCAGGCGTTCCATGGAGTTGAGGTCGAGGACGAAGCGGTTCTTTCCAGCGTCCAGCCCCTCGTTCATCCGCCTCGCACAGAGCACCACCGAGCGTACGCCGAGGATCGTGACCCCTTTTTGCTCCAGGCTGTCGAGATCCTGCTCGGCGATGCGCACCATCTCGTCGTCGGCGAGGAGCTCTTCGCCGGCCGCCGACCAGCACTGGGCCTCGACATGGGAAGGGCAGGGAGCGCGGAGAGCCTGGCGATCATCGGCGCTGATGGCGTGCAAAAGCTCGTCGGGAGGGCCGTTGGTGTAGGGCGTGCGGCCGGCGCCGCGGCGGGCGAGGGCCCGCGCCCAGGCCTCCCCGAGGGCCACATTTCCGTGGGAGACAAGCTGTTTTGAATCTCCAAGGCGCTCGGCGAGCTTCCCGCGGGCCGGCTTTCCGATGACATTCCAGCCGGCGTCGGTGACCCGGGCGAGGACGGCGGTGACCACCATGGGGCCGAGGCGGGGGCCCAGCCCGTTCTCGTCTGCCCCGATCCGGAAGCGATATCCTTCGTCAAGTCCTGTCATGGCGCCGGACCCTTGCCACACAGGGGGCCGGGCGTCATCGCGCGTTGCAATGCAGGCCCGAGCCGGAACATAATCAACACACCATGTCCATGCGCGCCACACGTCGGTTCTTCTTCGCCGCTGCCGCCGCCGCTTCCTTCGCTCTGTTCCCCGCGCTCACCGCGCAGGCAGAGGGGCTCACCAGCCTCTTCCAGATCGAGCGCAGCAAGAACACCAACGAGATTCATTACGCCGCCCAGGTGGGGAAGGACGGCGCGCTCGACACGAAGGAGCCCGTCTCTGCGTTCTGGGTGATGAAGGCCGAAGACGGCCGCCGTGAAGGCCTCAACTTCATGGAGCGCAAGATGGCCTATGGCTTCGACATCAAGGCCAACGGGCCCGAGTGGGACCTCAAGCTCGTCGCCGCGCCCGACCGCGCCATCAAGCTGACGAACGTCGGTGGCCGCTGGCGCGCGCAGACGACGCTCAACGGCAAACCCGCCTACCTGAAGCGGATCTTCATCCAGACGAAGGAGGGCGGCATCACGCCGACCGTCGTCTCGGTGGACCTCTTCGGCGACGACGTCGCCAGCGGCAAGGCGGTCCAGGAGCACGTCAACAAGTAGCGCGGATCTCCTGCTGCGGTGCCGGTCCGCGCGCCGCTCTGCTAGCGTGGTGCTCCACAGAGCCGAGGCGCCGCGATGATTGAGCAAAGAGCTGCTTTCGTATTCGCTCTCGCCGCGCTCCCCGCGCTCGCCGCGCTGAGCTGCGGCGGGCCGGTGCTGACCCGCGACGGCCAGCTCGCCTTTCCCACCGGGGGCGCCCGCGGCGCCTCGGTGCTCACCGCCAACGGGGTCGAGTTCCTCGATCGCCGCGAGATCCCCCAGCCGGTGGTGCGGCGCAGCGCCGACGAGCCCTGGCGACCGGCCACCGGCTTCCTCATCCCCGCGAGCGGCGTGTGGCGCGCGACGTCGGTGCCGATGCCGATCTCCGGGCACGGCCTCGCCGTCGTGCTGCGATCGAGCGACGAGCTCATCCCCTCGTGGGGCGGCGAGATCCTCCTCCGCCTCGACGTGATCGCGCCCGCCGCGGCCTTCCCCGCCGCCGCGGCGTCGGTGCGCGCGCCGATGCGCCTGGCCATCGTGCTCGACGGCCCCGTCGCCGACACCGCCGCGCTGGTGGCGTCGGCGATCGAGAACTCCGGCGCCTCGGATCGCGTCGGGTTGATCCTCGCCGGTCCGCGTCACCCGGTCCTGCCACCGATCGCCGGCTCGCACCGCACCCTGCTCAGCGCCGCGGTGGAGCGCCTGATCGCCCAGTCGACGCGGGCGCCGGTGCGCGGGCCGGATCGCGATCTCGCGGGCGCCCTCACCCTCGCGCGGCAATGGCTGACGGTCTCCGCGCCCGGCGACAGCGCCGCGCCCGATCGCCGCGTGCTGGTGATCTCCGACGGCGCCGGCGTCGCGAGCGGCGGCGCGGGCCTCGCGCGCGAGGTGGCGGCGCTCGCGGCCTCGTCGGTACAGGTCGTCGCGGTGGGCGCGGAGCGGCTCGACCCCGCGGCCCTCGCGCCCCTCGGCGAGGGCGCGCACGCGGGCGGGTCGCTCGACGATCGCCGCGCCGCGATCGAGTCCGCCGTCCCCGCTCCCGGCGACGTGGTGCTCGACGACGTCGAGCTCACCCTGGCCTCGGTCCCCGCGCCGGCGCGGGTGATCGAGACCTCGGGCGGCCACAGCGCGCTCGGCCTCGATCGCGATCGCCTCCTGCTCGGCGAGCTCTACGCGGGCGAGGCGCGCACCGAGGTCATCCGCCTCGCGCTGCCGGCCTGGGTCCCGGGCGAGCCGCTCGACCTCACGGTGGCGGCGACCTACCGCGACACCGCCTCGGGCCTCCCGCAGACCGCCGAGACCACCATCCACTGCCGCTACTCCGCCGACATCGAGCAGATCGCCGAGGCGCGCCGCGGCGACGTGATCGCCTACGCCTCGGCCCTGGCGATGGTGCGCCGCCTCCACCGCGCCTTCCTCGGCAGCGACGTCGATCGCCTCGGCGGCCTCCGCCCGATGGCCGCGCTCCAGGCGCGCTCGCTCGTCCAGCTCTCGAAGACCAACGGCGATCCAGCGCTCTGGGCCCAGGCCGAGGTGCTGACGACGCTGCTCGGCGTCGTCGAGGAGTAGAGCCTATCCCGGTAGGTCTCCCGTCGCCGGACGGCCGATCTGCGGCGCATCGCGTCGTTGCTCCTCGTCAGCCTACTTTCAGTAGGCTTCCTCGTCGCGCCCAGCGCTGCTTGCAGCTCGACCGCCCGGCTCGGTCCGACCTACCGGGATAGGCTCTGGACCCTCGATCGATCCGCGCGAGGCGGGTATCTTCGCGCTCATGCGCGTCATCCCCGTCCCGTGCCTCAGCGACAACTACGCCTACCTCGTCACGGCCGAGGGGTCCGACGAAGCCTTCGTCGTCGACCCATCCGAGTCCGCGCCCGTCATCGCCGCCGTCGAGCAACATCGTCTCCGCCTCGTCGCCATCCTCAACACGCATCACCACCACGATCACGTCGGCGGCAACGAAGAGCTCCGCGCGAAATACGGCGAGCTGCCGGTGTACGCGCACGAGAGCGACAAGGGCCGCGTCCCCGCGCAGACGGTGAGCGTGGTGGAGGGCAAGCCCTTCACCGCCGCCGGCCTCGAGGTGCGCGCGCTCCACGTGCCCGGCCACACCCTCGGCGCCGTGGCCTACGTGGTCGAGGACGCCGTCTTCACGGGCGACACGCTCTTCGTCGCCGGCTGCGGCCGCCTCTTCGAGGGGACGCCCGCGCAGATGTACGAGTCGCTCTCGGGCAAGCTCGCCCACCTCCCCAAGGCCACGCGCGTCTACTGCGGGCACGAGTACACGGTGAGCAACCTGCGCTTCGCCGTGCACGCCGAGCCCGACAACCGCGCCGCCGCCGAGAAGCTCACCGCGTCGCAGGCGATCCGCGAGCGCGGTGAGCCCACGGTGCCCTCGACGATCGGCGAAGAGCTCGCGACCAATCCGTTCATGCGATGCGACGAGCCCGGCCTCGCGGCGCGCTTTCCCGGGGAGAGCGCGGCGGATGTGCTCGGGGCAGTGCGCAAGGCGAAGGATGGGTTTCGCTGAGGGCAGAGGAGAGAGGGAAGAGGAGGAGAAGGAGAGGGGAGTTACAGAAAGCCGGGAAGGCGGGAAGGTCGGAGGAAGGTGGGGATCTGGTTGATCGAGCTTCCCGTCTGCTCGCTTTTCTGTGATTCTTTTGTCTGGCTTCGGGTTCTTTCTTCAACTGGGGAGTGATCATGCGTCTCTCTGCTGCGCTCTTTCTGGCGGGTTCCGTCGCTGCGCTCGTGCTCGCGCCGGCGCGCGATGCGGCGGCCTGCGGTGGGTGCTTTCACAACGATGTTCAGCAGATGGAGAACACCCAGGTGTCCGGGCACCGGATGATCTTCTCCATCTCGAAGAACAAGACCACGCTCTGGGATCAGATCCAGTATGTGGGCGTGCCCACGTCGTTCGCGTGGGTGCTCCCGATCAAGGGGCTGGTGAGCGTCGGGCTCTCCTCCGATGCGCTCTTCGGCAACCTCGACGCCGGGACGAAGGTGACGGTCAACTCGCCCCTGATCAGCTGCCCGCCTCCGCCGTTTTGCGCGAATTCCCCCCCGTTCGGGGGAAACTTCGACGGCGGCGCTCCTGGCGGCGTGGTGGTGACGGCGCAGGAGGTCGTGGGCCCTTACGAGACGGTCCAGCTCTCGTCGTCCGATCCAGCGGCGCTCACGGACTGGCTCGCTCAGCACAACTACGCGATACCCGCCGACGTTCAGCCGATCATCCAGGCCTATGTCGCAGAGGGGTTTGGCTTCCTCGCCCTCAAGCTCGTCCCCGGGGCTGGTATCCAGTCGATGCGCCCGGTGCGCGTCACGAGCCCGGGCGCCTCGACGCTGCTCCCGCTCCGCATGGTGGCGGCCGGCGTCGGCGCGACGACGCCCATCTCGCTCTGGGTCCTGGGCGAAGGGGCCTATGTCCCGTCGAATTTCTCCTGGTTCACCATCCCCGAGTCCGCGCTGATCTGGAACTGGGACAGCAGCTCGAGCAACTACGCTCAGGTCCGCAAAGACGCCTTCGCGGCCAGCGGGGGCAATGGCTGGTTGATGCAGGCCGGAGAGCCGATGTCGCCGTTCCAGCTAAAGGCTCAGATTGAGTATCTCGCGAGCAGCGATCCGGTGGGCAGCGGCTACGCGGATGAGATGGGCATGGGCGCGCCCAAGGCGGCTTCGGACGATCTCGCCGCGCTCCTCGACGACATCACGCCCTCTTCCCTGTGGGTGTCGCGCCTTTATGCCGAGCTCCCGCGGGCCTCGCTCGGGAAAGATCTCTCGCTCTCGGCGACGATCCTGCCCGCGCCGATCCAGCGGAATTTCACGGCCACGAAGAGCGTCGGCACCGAGCCCTCGTGTCCGGTCTTCCCGCCTTGCGCCACCACCTCGGTCACTGGCAGCGGCGTCGGCGGCACGGGCGGCGGCAGCGGGGGGACGGGCGCTGGCAACGGGGGGACGGGCGCTGGCAACGGCTCGGGCGGCGCGGGGAGCTCCGGCGGATCGAGCGGGGGTTGCTCGCTCGGCACGGAGGCCGGCGCGGGCACCTCGAGCGCGCTCGGCGGCCTGGTCGCGGCGATCGGGTTTGCGCTCGCGCGCCGCCGCCGCCGCTAAGCGCCGGCCCTTCCCGAGGACGCGCCGCGGCAGCACGATCTCTCTCGCTCTCGCCCGTAAATTCTCTACTCCTGGGGTCCGAACCATGGATCCCGGCGCCCCGATCTTCGGCTTCAACGACGCCCGCGCCGACATCGTACGTACGGTGGTGGGGCGCGTCGTCGCCGGCACCAAGGACTCTCTCCTCGCCCTCAACGACGCGGCCTATCACGAGACGAAGCGGCTCGAAGGGTCGCGTCGGCCGAGCGACGTGAAGGAGCTACTCGAGTGGCAGAAGCTCGCTCGCTCGCTCGGTCGCCTCAGCGACTACGATCGACGCGGGCGCCTCGAAGAGGATCCGGCCAAGGTGTTCAGCGCTCAGCAAGCCACGTGCGCCTGAATGGTCACCCCAGAATTTCCACGTTCTCGTTGACGGCATAATTGAGCACTGATAGCAGCTCGGCGCGTTGCCCTCTCGAGCGACGATCGTTGGAACCTCAGAATGAAGAATAGAGCTGTTCGTTGGTGCGCGATGGTGCTTGGCATGGTGTTGGCTGTTGCCTGTGGGCACGGTCAAAACGAGCTGGGCGCGGACGGGCTGGGCGCGGTGGAGCACATTGGCGAGACAGCACAGCCAGTGACGCTCGCCTTTCCGCCTGGGCCGGTCGTATCCTCTGGCAAGGTGGGCACTCTGCCTGGCGGCGGTGAAGTCGGGCCCTCCGGGGACTACCACTACACCTTGCCGATCGAGGTGCCCATCGGTCGCGCTGGCATGACGCCGTCGCTCTCCCTGACGTACTCGAGCACCGCTGGCAATGGTCCTGTGGGCGTCGGATGGTCTCTCCGTGGGGGAATATCCCAGATCAAGCAATGCAACAAGACCATCGCCATCGATGGCGTCGCCGAGGCGCACAGCGCGATGTGCCTGGACGGAGCGCGGCTCGTCTGGCTCAACAACGGCGAATGGCAAACGGAGGATGACAGCTTCGCTCGGATCCGTTTTGTCACGGGCAAAGGGTACGTTGTCGAGCGCAAGGATGGCCGAATCCTCAAGTACATGAAGCGCGTGCATTCAGGCGGTGCCCTTGATTGGTCCGTTGGTGGACAGGATACCTCCGGTCTTTTTTCAGACAATTACGTACTGACCAGCGAGCTGGATCGGGACGGGAACGCTATCAACTATCACTACAGCCCGCACTCGATCCAGATCGAAGATCCGTCCTTGGTTCTCACCGAGATAGACTACGGAAACGAGGCTGAGTACGTCGAATCGTGGGCTACTCCCACCTCGTACGTTCCAGACATTGGCTCGCGGAAAATCGTCTTCAGCTACGAGAGCCCTCGCCCCGATCCGGTCCATTTCACCTTTGGTTCTGCAAAGGTAAAACAGAGCGACGGCGTTGTTGTTGATGTGACAGGTGGCTTTTCGACACTGGATGGAGGCTTGCACTCCCAGTTCCTGATGACAGGGCGGCTGAAGTCCATCAGCTGCTATGCGCCGGGACCCAAAGATCCCGAGAAACCCGCGAGCGATCTCGCGTGGACCTACACCCTCAATTACCAGCCAAGCTCCGCGTCCGGGCGCTCCATCCTCAGCTCACTCGTACGTACGGGCGCCCTTGGAGGCACGAGCTTCGCAAAGGAGTTCACGTGGCAGCAAACGAAGGGAGGTACATTCACCCCGACTGCGACCGCATTTAACTCCATCAATTACCCCGCATATCTCGACCCAACGAACAAGCATGCCGACACGGCAGTAGCCGTCGATGTCGACAATGATGGCAAGGACGAGCTGATCGTAAAGCCTGAGTTCGGCACCCCAAAACTCATCTATACCGGGGCATCCGGCGCCCTGCTGGGCCAGGGGAAATACCTCGATGGTCTGGACCTGGCGTCGTTCGCCAACGCCAGAATAACCGATCTGGACGGGGATGGTGTTCCGGAGATCCTGGCGCCGGACGCGATCACCAACGCGACCGGCCAACGTCGCTACCGACTTTATAGCTGGTCCAACAATTTCCGGGACTATCACGAGACCGTCCCGGCGCAACCGTTCTGGTTGGATTACCTGAACACTTTGTCGTTGGGGAACCCGCAGCCGATCTTTCTGGATGACTTTGATGGAGACGGTCTCCCCGACCTGGTCCAGCCTCACCATCAGCCGTTGATCGATCCGAGCTGCGTACCGACCGATACACCCGAACGGCCGACCTGTCTCGCGTACGACTGGTTCTATGCACACAACGCGGGAAACCTCATATTTCAGCCAGCTCTCGGGGATCCGAGCAGCGTCCCCTTCGCGTCGTCTCAGGACGCGGGTAACCCGAGCTTTGCCGTTTACCTGGCTCCGATCTCGGGCTCTCCTTTCGACTCCTTCTCGATGCCGGACCCCGCTGGTCGGGGGCGCCTGACGGCTGCGGCAGTCGTCTCTTCCAATCCAGAGATATCCTCTCCGTTCGGCTACAAGCTACAAACGATGGTCCTGGAGCCGGGCGACTCTGTCCCGAAAATGCAGACAGCGTGGGGGCTGGATGTGACCGGCGGCTTCTGTGCATTCGGAGACTTCGAGGGGCGTGGTGACTATCAGAAAGAATGTTTCGTTCCGAGCTCCGTCGGCTCTTCGGATTCGGATTCGAGCCATTGGCGAATCACGACCTTCGATGTCGACGCCGACGGTCGCGCCGACTTGCTGGCCTATAATTTTGGACATGACGCCAATGGCAATTACCAGGTAGAGGGTCTCAGCTACCGGGTCTATTATGACGCCGCGGGCGTACGTCACCAGGATCCCATCACTCAAGTTCCGCTCTTTGGCGGCGACTTCGACGGCGACGGCATCCAGGACGCTTACATCTACGATCGCGCCACGAGCACCACATACATCGGACTTCAGCTCGTGCCGACGCGCGACCTCCTGGTCGAGGTCGCGGAGGAGGGCGCGACCTCGGTACCCAGCGAGAAGGTGAAGTACTCGCAGCGCTGGTCGCCGGATCCTGTGGGGCCCATGGCCTGCGCGCATCCCCAGCGCTGCCTTCGCCGAGGCATGAACGTCGTCGTGGAGCACGACGTGCATCAGGGAATGGACGTCAACGCCTACGAGCGTCACATCTACAGCTACGACGATCCGCGCATGGACGTTCATGGTCGCGGCTTCCTCGGGTTTGGCACGGTGCGCGAGTGGAACCCTGACAGGCCCTCGGAGACGATCACGACCTACGACAACGTGAGCTCGCTCGCCGGCGTCTACCAGGCGTTCCAGCCCGCGGTCGTCCAGACCTACGTTCCTGTCGACCCGGTCGCTGGCAAGGGAGAAGGAACCACCTCTCTACAGGTTCGAGCCACGCGGTTCGAATCGACGTACGAGCACCGCTTTACAAATGGGGGACAATCAAACTTTACTCACCGAAAGAGCTGGAAGTCGACCGAGTGGGAGAACCCCGCGAAGCTCGACTGGAATCTCGGCATAGCGAGGCACTTCTCCACCATCGGAAAGCAGCCCGATCTTCGCGTCCGGCATGGCAGCAGCGACGTGGACAACTACGGGAACGAGACCCACCGCGAGGACATCACCGATGGTGGCATCGCGACCGTGGTGGACATGGACTACGAGTATCGTCTCCCCGATTGGCTGATCAACCTCGTCAGCAACAAGCGAACGACGGTCAAGGATCCGAGCAGCGGGATCTACGTCCCGCAGCCGAGGCGAGTCGACTACACGTACGATGCCGCCGGACATCTGGCGTCGACCATCGTCGAGAAGTTCCTCACCGGCTCCCCGGAGCTCCAGCAAACGACGACGTTCGAGTACGTCAACAGCCACGGTCTCGTCACGACCATCACGGCCACTGCCCCGGACGAGGTCGCTCCTCGTGTCACGCACATCGAGTACGATCCCGAGGAGGGCATCTTTCCGCGAAAGACGTGGAACGATCTCGGGCAGATCTCGATGAGCCTCTACCATCCCACCTACGGGGTGGTGTCGGACCTCGTCGATCCAAACCAGGTTGAAACCAGGGTCTGGCTGGACGACTTCGGCCGGATCGTCAAGACGCAATTGGGCAGTAATACGCCTGTCGTGAACGTCTATACCCCGCGTATGACCAATGCGCTGCTCAGCGGCAGCTACGTCGAGACCAGCGGTGTCGGTCTCGTGCGCACGATCGCGACGCTGGACACCCTCGGTCGCGTCGTCCTCGAGCAGCACACCGGCTTCGACAGCAGCCTCATCCTTCAGCAAAACCAATATGACGTGCTTGGACGGCTCGTTTTTCGAAGCCGCGCCAAGGCGGGCTCTGTCGCGACGTCGGGGACCTCTTACTCCTACGATCCCATGGATCGGCTGCGTACCGTCGTGGCGCCGGATCTGAGCACGATCACCAGCACGCCCACCTTCTGGCAGACGGATACGAAAGGGCCGGTCCCCGATCCCTCGGCGCCGGTCCCGAACTACGTCTCCCATCACAGCTACGTGGAGCGCGACGTCGACGGGCGCGTGATTGCAAGCACGCAGGTCGCCGAGCCGACGAACACGCCGATCACCACGAGGTTCGCTTACAGCGATTTCAACCAGCTGCACACGGTTACCGACCCCAACCAGAACGTCACGACGCTCTGGTATGACCAGCGCGGTAGGCGGCGCCAGATCGACGATCCTGACACCGGCACGGAGGTGACTCACTACAACGGCTTCAGCGAGGTGACGAGCGTCGACCTGCCGAACGTCACCGGCGGTTCTTCGCCGAGCACCACGAAGTACACACACGACACGCTCGGGAGAGTCACCGACGTCCTGAGCCCCGATGGTGCCAGCAAGTTCACGTGGGACACCGCCGTGAACGGGCAGGGCAAGCTGGCCAGTCGAGTGGGGCCGGACGGGACGATCGAGACATTCGGCTACGATGTCCTCGGAAGGCCGTGGCAACGAACGTGGAGCGTGCCCGGTCCAGCGGGCAACGAATCGTTCGAATTCTTGATGGCGTACGATGCCAGCGGTCGTCTGAAGACCGTGACGTATCCGAACGTCCCGGGGCGCGCTACGCGCTTCACGGCTACGCTGAGCTACAACGTAGACACAAGCATCGTGCCAGCGTCCCCGGAAGACGGGGGATACCTCAAGAGCATCACGGAGACGGATCTGCCTGTGGCGATTCCACTGTGGACCGTCAACGCGCGGAACGCGGAGGGCCATCTCTTGTCGGGGACCTCCGGCAACAATGTCACGGATAGTCGCACCTACGAGCCGGTGACAGGCCGCCTCTCGACGCTCCTCGCCGGCTCCGGCGCCTGGCCGGACCCGGTGCTCGCCATCGGCTACACCTACTACCCCGACGGGGCTGTCAAGACCCGCAACGACAGCTCCCGGAGCCGGAACGAGACGTTCGACCACGGCGACGGCCTCAGCCGCCTGACGGGCTGGCACCTGACGAATGGTGGAGTCACGCAAGACGTCGGATATCACTACGATCCGATCGGCAATCTGGACCAGGTCACGGTCGGCGGAAGCGTGACGGAGGTGAACACGCCCGATCCGACGCTCCCGCACGCGCTGGGCACCACCAGCATCGGGGGCACTCTCCGTAGCTTCAAGTATGACGCTCGCGGTCGCCAGTACAGCAACGATGACAGAATCGTCAAGTTCAACGACTTCAACCTGCCGACGTCGATCGCCACGGACACCACGACTACCCTCTTTACCTACGATGCAATGGGCGGCCGCATCAAGAAGACGAGCAGCCTGGGCCAGGAGACCCTCTCGCTTGGGGGGTTGTACGAGCGTCGCACAGATAGCAACACCGGGACGACGCAGCACATCTTCTACGTGCCGGGCAGCGACGGTACGCTCACCCAGGTCAACTTCAGCGTCAACGGGGCCACGCAAAAGGAGTGGCGCGAATACGTCCATCCGGATGCACTCGGCAGTACGATCGCCGTTACTGATGAGGTCAAGGGCCGCACCCGCTTTGATAGCGAGCCGTTCGGGAAGCGCATTCAGGCGAGCGGTGCCGCTTTCGCCGGCGGTGCGCCGAACGTGCAGGCGGGCTTCACGGGGCACCATACGGATGATGACCTCGGGCTGGTGAACATGAAGGGGCGCATCTTCGACCCTTCCCAGCGCCGCTTCATCACACCTGATCCGCTCGTCGCCCGACCGATGAACGCGCAGAGCTACAATCGGTTTAGCTACGTCTACAACAATCCGCTGAATCTGACTGATCCCAGTGGCTTCTGCGGGCGAGAAGGAGAAGCGGATTGCCCTATCGTCGACCCGGGGACGACCAATTGCAACGACAATCCTTATGCGGATGCGTGTCAGCTGGGCGGGGGCGTTGACGACCCCCCGACGGGATCCGATGGTGCGACCACAGCGCATGCTCCGGTGCATGGTCGTCCAGATTCTATCCCTTCTCCTGATGTGTATCGCGGAGTGCATGTCCCGGTGCTCGATGCTGTCGTCAACTCTGACGCTATCGAACCGACGCGATCCAGGACGCAATATGGAAGTGGCTGGGAGCTTTCGGCGTCCACGCCACCACCGCTCTCTCAGCGCACCATTGCCTGGAATATTATCAAGAACAATTTCCCCCCGGCTGACTGGGTGGCTACGGCGGTCGAGCCCGTCTATGCGGCGACTTCCGACTGGGTGGCCGACATGGGCGACGGCGACGGCCGTATGCGTGACCACTCGGAGGCGATGACCGGGGCTTGGGGCTCCGCGGCGCTTCCGTTCATCATGCCTGGAGCGGGCGCTGCCGCAGGGGGGGGAGTGCGTGGAGCGATCGAGGCCGAGCTGGGTGAATCGCTCGCTGGACAAGAGTTCTTCCTGCACGGGACGACCGCCGAAGTTGCCGAAGGCTTCGAGCTGCAAGTTGGGCGACCTCTCTTCACGACGACCAACCCAAAGCTGGCGCGACTGTTTGCGGAGCGCACCGTCGCAAAGGCTGGAGGCGGTGAGGTGGGCGGCGTCGCTCTGGTGTTGCCACGCGAAGCCGTTAGCCGGCTTCGGTCGCTTGGCCAGCTGACCGTGCGACCTATCAGCGACATGCCGCAACTTCTCGAATGGGTGTTCGGACCGGGGGCACAAGAAACGATCCTCCGCCATGGGACGATCGTGACACTTCCGCCAGGAGCCTTCTGATGCTGGACTCTGATTTTCAGATTCGACAAGCCCGGATCGATGTGCCGCTCCGGAGCGCATTCGCCTATCTCTTTGTCACCCCGGATATGGCGAAGTGGGATCCGTGGTGGCTGCAATTGTTCAACTATCTCACAGGCCTGGCACCCGCCGAACCGCAATGGCGGCTGGAACCCGTGCAGAACGTGTACGTCATGCGACCAGAGTTGAGCGAGGTGCAGCGCTCGGAGCTGGCTGCGTTCCTTCGGAGCGCCCCCTCCCAAGAAATCGAAGAGCATCGGACGCTTCGACGCGCGGTCGGCCTGAGCGGAGAGCAAGTAAAGAAGCTCGGCCTGATGTTCTTTTCCGGAGGAACGGAACCCGCGTCGCGAGAGAATCGTGATCCTTGAGCCGCACGCTTGAGCGTGTGTCCACTATACGAGCCGTCGTTGCTGGTCGCAGGCGTCAGAAGACGATAATCGATTTTCAAGTTCGAGTTGGACCGCCTCTACGAAGGTCCACTGAACATTTCCGACCGGATCATGAGCTTCGGGCAGGCGTACTAGTCATGACGTATCTGATTGTAAAGTGGAAGCACTCGAACCCGGACGAACCGAGCTTGCTGTATTCCGAAATCGACGAGCAGCGGATGCAGCATCGAAAGATCGACATCTATCCGGATGGTCGATGGGGCTTCGCAGATGAGCATGAGGAAGTCGGCGGGTCCATACTTGGCGAAGCGCCTACGCCATCGGTGGATCAGCTCAACTCCGGTCCGGAGTACGAGGCAGTGGAGATCGATAAGGACGAGTTCGAGAAGTTGTGGTCCGTGCGGAGGAACGCGCCGATCATGACGGAGTTTCCATTGAATGATGAAGGCGGCGAGCCTAGCTGATGAACCTTGTTCGACTTGCCCGGAAGAGTCGTAGCCAGAGATACAGCCGTGACTCGGTGGGCGCCGGGAAACGACGATTATGGAGGAGTGCAATGACGACTCAGGATGAACAGGCCACCGTTTCCCTTCGCCTCACACGGGCGGAAGCTCTCGTGTTGTTCGAGTGGCTTGCGCGTGTGGATGCCGCTGGGAATCTTCCGGTCGAAGATTCAGCCGAGCAGCAGGTCCTGTGGCGGCTTGAAGGTCAGCTGGAGTCGATACTTCTCGAGCCGCTCGCACCGAACTATCGAGAAGCCTTGGAAACTGCTCGTCGCCAGGTGCGCGGCTCTCAAGGCTGAGGTGGGCGCTGATGGCAATTGCAAAGTGGGACGTTCCAGTCGTGGCTCTCCATCGCCGAGCAGTGGAGCTTGCTGGTCTTGAGTACAAGCATTCTCAAGTGCGTCTGGTGCTGGCTGAGGAGGATTCAGGTCGGGTGTGGACCGCGCAATTCAAGACCGTGCAGGCTTTGAAGTTAGTGACGTGGGAATGCGGTGCTCACA
>FSTQ01000441.1_pt1 | contig 18367 bp, 15 predicted proteins | sample 1637281 | NCBI WGS metagenome assembly FSTQ01 (sample SAMEA3914818, study PRJEB12502) | metagenome | biome: forest; material: soil | place: Canada | collected 2010-06-26 | depth 0.1 m
CGGCTGGGCGGGGTCGGGGGCCGGCTGAGCGTGGGCTACGGCGACACTCCCGAGCACGCCGGCGGCCGCCAGCAACATGGTTCGCAACTTCGTCTTCACGTCGACCCTCTCCAAATTTCCGCCGCTGATGGGGCAAGGTGGCCCCAGCGACCTTTCGGGCGCAGTGCGCGTCTCTCACAGCTCCCTACTCGCGTCAACGAGGGGGACCTGTCCGGGGGGATCGCCGGAAGCAGAAACCGTACCCTGCGCGAATGCTGGGCCAGAGCGTTGAAATTGCTGGGGTAATTCGATCGCGCTCCGCGCCCCGTTACTCGCCTGACGCGCGCCCCCGTTGCGAAGCTGACGACGCTTCGCTAAGGCTCGGGGCCATGGAGTCGGGTGAATCAGGGGCGGGGTCCACCCGCGGGGACGGCGGCGGCCACCGGCCCACCGAGATCAACGCCCTGCTCGGTAGGGGCACCCACTTCGAGGGGAAGCTCTACTTCGAGGGCCGGGTCCGCATCGACGGGAGCTTCAGCGGGCAGATCCGCGGCGAGGACGTGCTGGTGATCGGCGAGGGCGCGCTCGTGAAGGGCGAGGTCCTGGTCGGGAGCTGCATCGTCACGGGCGGCGAGGTCGAGGCCAACATCCGCGCCCGCGAGGCCATCGAGCTCTACGCGCCCTCCAAGGTGACGGGCTCGCTCCACGCGCCGGCGATCTTCATCGATCGCGGCGTGCAGTTCGACGGGGCCTGCAAGATGGCGCCGCTCGACGACGACGCGGTGAGCGCTGAGGCCTCTGCCGGCGAGGCGCTCGGCGCCGAGGATGCGAGCCCGGCGCCGCGCTGACGCGGCGGCGCTGACCCTCGTCCCGAGCGAGGCGCACGTCGAGGCCGAGCTCGGGAAGCGCGGAGGGGCGGGCAACGTCCGCGTCTTCCAGGACTTCGTGCTCGAGGTCAGCGCGCGGCTCGCGCGAGAGGCGACGCCGGCCCTGCCCCACGCCGTGCGGCTCCTCACGGCGCAGGTGCTGAGCGAGCTCGAGGGCGGGCGGCTGCGCTGGCCCGACGAGCCACCGCAGCGCGCGAGCCTGGCGGTGTCGATGGATCAGGCCATCGGGCGGCTGCGGCGCGCCTCGGTGACGCCGGCCCACCTGCGCGCGCTCGGGACGCCGCACGCGCGGGTGCTCGCCGACGTGATCGCCCGCGTCGACGCGCTGCTCGCGGCCCACGGGCTCGTCGATCCTCGCGGCCTCGGGGCGATCGCCGCGCTCAGGATCCGCGAGGCGTCGCGGGCGCAGCTCCACGCGCTCGATCCCGCGCTCGGCTCGGGCGCGGTGATCCTCGCGGGGCTGGTGGCCTTCGAGCCCGACGATCTCGCGGTGATCGAGGCCCTGCACGCGCGCCTCCGCGACGAGGGCGGCGCGGGCGTGAGCGTCGTCCTCCCGCGCCTCGCGGCGCCCGAGGATCCGGTGGCGCACCTCGCCGGCGATCTCGCGCGGCGCTGGGCCGAGCTCGCCGACGCCCCGGAGATCGTGTGGATCGAGGCGCGCGCGCCGCAGGCGATCCAGGCGATCACCGCGCGCGACGCCGACGGCGAGGCGCGCGCGGTGGTGGCGGCGGCGCTGACGGCCCTCTCGCGGCGCGCGGCGCCGGAGCGGATCGCGATCCTCGTCCCCGCGCTCGACGAGGATCGCCTCTCGCCGCTGCGCGCCGCCCTCGTCGACGCGCGCCTGCCCTTCGCCGAGCCGCGCGGGCGCCCGGCGTCGCGCGAGCCCGCGGGGCGGATCCTCCTCGGCTTGCTGGCGATCGCAGCGGGCCCGGTGACGCGGGAGCAGGTGATCGAGCTGCTGCGCGCGCCCGGCCTCCACCTCGGCGCGTGGATGGACGGAGGCAGCGCCGCGGAGGCCGCCTCGCGCGCCGCGCTGCTCGCCCACCGCCTGCGCGAGGTCCCGGTGGAGATCGATCGCACCGGCCTCTTGCTGGCGCTCGGGCTGCGCGATCTGATCGCGGCGCGGCGCCGCAACACCGCGCGCGCTCGCCGCGCCGGCCCGCTCCCCGACGAGGGCTGGATGCCCGAGTGCCTGGGCCGCCTCCTCGCCGACGCGCGCCGCCTCGGCGAGCCGGCGGCCTCGCGCCGCGAGCTGGTCGCGCGCCTCTTCGAGCTCGCGTCGCGCCTGGCCCTCGGGCGCCCCGAGCCGCGCGAGATCGCCGCGGCGCTGCGCTCGGATCGCCGCTCCTCCAGCCTGGCGCTGCGAGCGCTCGGCGACTCCGCCTCGGCGGTGCGCGCGCTGCGCGAGGCGGCGCAGGCCATCGTCGAGGCCGCGGGATCGGTGGGCCTCGCCGATCGCCCCGTCACCGCGGGCGAGCTCGCCGTCGAGATGGAGATCGTCGCCGCCGAGCTCCACGCCGGCGGGGCGGGCAGCTCGGCCTCCGCGGGCGCGATCCGCGTGGCCGTCGCGGCGGATCTGGCGGGGCTCGAGCACGATCTCGTGCTGGTGATGGGCCTGGAAGAGCAGTCGTACGGCGGGCGCGCCGGGGACGAGCCGCTCCTCGACGAGCGCCTGCGCCAGAAGCTCCCCGCCGCGCACCGCCCGCTCTCGGCGCGCGATCGCGAGCTCCGCCGCCGCGCCGAGCTCGCCCTGGCGATCGCCGGGGCCGCCCGCTTGATCACGAGCTTCTCCACCGGCGACGAGGGCGAGCTCGCCTCGCCGCACCGCTGGTTCCGCTGGTCCGAGGCCCTCGGCGCCGAGCGCCGCAAGGAGCCCTTCTCGCGCGTGGCGCGCCTCGCCTCGTCAATCGACGGCCGCAGCGCCGAGCTCTGCGCCCTCGCGCGCGGCGCCGAGCCTCGCCCCGAGATCGCCGAGCGCGCCCGCATCGAGCGCTCGCGCGCGGCGTATTTCCTCGATCCGCGCGCGCCGAGCCACGCGTTCTCGGGGAGCGTCGTCCTCCGCGACGCCGAGGCGCAGCGGCGCTTCATCGCCTCGGTCGGCGGCGACGCGCCCGAGCGACCGATCGCCGTCACCGCGATCGAGCGCGCCGCGGGGTGCGCCTTCGCGGGCTTCGCGCGCCGCGTCCTCCACGTGCGCCGCAGCGAAGACCTCGGCGAGCCCGCCGACGCCCGCGAGCGCGGCACGCTGGTCCACCGCGCCCTCGAGTACGCCTTCGAAGGCGTGCGCGAGCGCGGCGACAGCGCCGAGGATCCCGCGCGCCTGCTCGCCGCCGCGCGCGCCCACGCCGAGATGGGGCTCGGCCTCTCGAGCGCGCTGGCCCCGCTCCGCCGCGAGGCGATCGAGCAGGCGATCGCCGACGCCGTCGCGGTGGTCGCGCGCGCCCTCCACACCGACGCCGACCTGCGCTTCCGCTACGCCGAGCAGGCCTTCGGCTCGGGCGACGAGTGGCCCGCGCTCGCGCTCGAAGCCACGGGCGACGAGGATCCCGCGCTCGCCTCGCCGGTGTGGGTCGACGGCCAGATCGATCGCATCGACGTCTCCGTCACCGGCTCGCGCGCGCGCGTCGTCGACTACAAGACCGGCCGAATCCCCACCGTCGACGAGCACGGCCGCACCGCGTTCCAGCTCTCGCTCTACGCCGCCGTCGTGGCCCAGCAGCTCGGCTGCGAGGACGTCTCCGCGCTCTACGTCGCCGTGCGCCCACGCGGCTTCGTCGACGAGTGGCCCCGCGAGGAGAAGGCGCGGCGCGCCCTCGGTGACGGCCGCGTCGAAGCCTCGCGCGCGGCGCGGCGGATCATGCTCGCGCAGTGGCGAGGCGAGGTCGCCCCGCGCCCGGCGAAGGCCTCACTCTGCGCCCGCTGCGAGGCGCGCGACGTCTGCCGCAGACCCGCGGCAGCCCCGATCGACGAGCTCACGTGAGCAAAGAAAGGGCTTGGAACCGCGCGCGCCAGCAAGCGGACCAGAGCCGCGCGCGCCAGCAAGCGGACCCTTTAGCTAAAGGTCCCCTTGCTGGCGCGCGGGGCTCTGGTCCGCTTGTTAACACGCGCGGTTCCAAGCGTAGAGTCTGCACAAGTTGATCGAGGATCGTGCAAGCTGCTCTAGAACGCCGGCCGCGTCGATCGCCGCAGCAGCACCAGGAACGCCGGCCCGCCGATCAGCGCAGTGACAGCGCCCACCGGCGGCGCGTCCCCGACCCAGAGAAAGACTAGCCGCGCCCCGAGATCGCAGAGCACGAGCGAGCTCGCTCCAAGCAGGATCGAGCACGGCAGCAGCCGCCGGTGATCCGGCCCGACGAAGCGCCGCACCACGTGCGGCACGACCAGCCCGACGAAGCCGATCAGCCCGGTGACGCTGACGATCGCCCCGACCACGCCCGACGAGGCGAGGAACACGCGCCGCTCGAGCGCGCGCACATCGACGCCCAGCGTCTGCGCCGTCTCGTCGCCCAGCGCGAGGAGGTTGAGCCGGCCGGCGTCAGCGAGGATCACCGCGACGCCGAGGGCGACATACCCGGCCACGAGCGGCAGCGCGAGCGGGCTCGAGAGATCGATGAAGCCGGTGAGCCAGCGCATGAGGTGCTGCGCGCGCGACGGCGAGACGAGCGACTTCTGCGCGGTGATCAGCGCCGAGGCGATCGAGTTGACCATCACCCCGGCGAGCAGGATCGACGTGCCCGCCGAGCTCTCCCGCGCCCCCGCCGCGACGCCGTAGACGAGGAGCGTCGCGCCGAGCCCGCCGACGAACGCAGCCACGGGGATCAGCGCCGCGCCGAGCAGCGTCGCCGTGCCGAGGCCGAAGGCGATCGCCGTGGTGGCGCCGAGGGCCGCGCCGCCCGACACGCCGAGCACGAAGGGCTCCGCGAGCGGGTTGCGCAGCAGCGCTTGAAACGCTGCGCCGACAGCCGCGAGCCCGCCTCCGGCGATCGCCGCGAGCGCGACGCGGGGCAAGCGCACGTCGACGAGGATCCGGCGATCGAAGCTCGTCGGATCCGCGACGGCGCGCGCGAGCGACACCGGCTGCGCGCCGAAGCACGCGGCCAGGATCACGGCCACGACGAGGAGCCCGACGAGAGGCCCCGCGGCGCCGATGGAGCCTCGCGCGGCGCCCCTCGCGATCACTCGCTTCAGGCTTCAGGCGCCGGCTTGATCGCGCCCGGCTCGTTGAGCTCGAAGATCAGCCGCAGCCCCGTGAGCGTGAGGTTGTCGTCGACCTCCTCGATCGCCTCGGTCTGCGGGGCGATCAGCCGCGCGAGCCCGCCCGTCGCGATGACGCGGCACGGGTAGCCGAGCTCGCGCTTGAGCCGCGCCGAGAGCCCGTCGACGAGCCCGGCGTAGCCGTAGACGATCCCCGACTGCATCGAGTGCACGGGGTTGCGCCCGACCACGCGCGGCGGCAGCGCGATCTCGACGCGATGGAGGCGCGCCGCCCTCGAAAACAAGGCCTCGGCGCTGATCTGCACCCCCGGCGTGATCACCCCGCCGAGGTACTCGCCCTTGGGCGTGACGCAGTCGAACGTCGTCGCCGTGCCGAAGTCGACGACGATGACGCCGCTCTTCGCCCACTCGAACGCAGCCACCGCGTTGACGATCCGATCCGCGCCGACCTCGCGCGGGTTCTCGTAGAGGATCGCCATCCCCGTCTTGATCCCGGGGCCGACGACGAGGGCCTCGCGGCGAAAGGCGCGCCGCACGAGCTCGACCATCGTGTCGGTGAGCGTGGGGACCACGCTGGCGATGATGGCGTGATCGATCTTGTCGGGATCGACGCCGCGGAGCAGAAGCATCTGCCGGACCAGCACCGCGAACTCGTCCGCGGTGCGCGAGCGGGCGCTCTCGCAGCGGACGTGCTGGAGCAGCGTCGTTCCTTCGAAGACGCCGAAGCTGATGTTGGTGTTGCCTACATCGACGACGAGGAGCATTTCGGCGGGGACCATATCACGGTCCGTGGAGGGCAAACCGCGCGTCGACAAGGGAGCAGCCTCTGCGGCGCGACGTGGAGAGGGATCCGCGAGCGCGAGAGCGCGCTCCCTGTGCCGCGATTCACGCGCGCAGCACCGTCACCGCATATCCCTTTGCCGTCTTCGCCTCTTCGAAGCGAGTCCGCTCCTCGATGGCTCCGGCCTCTGGCCGCCTGTCGAAGATCACGAGGAGACCCTCCCGCAGCCCCAGGCGCTCCAGGTACTTCTCGAGCTGCACGAGGCCCTTCGCGAGCGGATCCGGCTTCCCCTTCACCCAGACCTTGAGCTCCACGGCCTCGCGCTGCAAAGCCTGCTTCCCCTCGGCGTCCTCGTAAGGCCACCGCACGTAGAGATCGATCCTCCCCCGGCCCACTCCATACTCGCGATCGATGGTCCCGCCGCCGTTGACGATGCGCTGGAGAAACCCCATCAGCACGAGCTGTAGTCGTCGCCCGCCGGCTCGCCCTCTTCGCAGGTGAAGCACACCGCGGCGTATTTCCCGGCCGCGATGAGCTCCCTCGCCAGCGCGCGCAGCGTGGTCGTCTTGCCCGTCTGTCGCGGCGCGTGCAGCGCGAAATAGTGGCCTTGATCGACGAGATCAAACGCTTCAGGCAGCCGCGAGAGCGGCGGGATCATGTAGTGCCGCGACGGCTCGCACGGGCCGGCGGTGTTGAAGCGGCGCATCGGCGCGAGCTTAGGTCAGGGCGCACCGCGGGTCGAGGATTGCGGGCGCGCGGCTCCGGGCAAACTCTTCAGGCCGCAGGGAGGCGTGAGGGCCTCGCGCCCGCTTCAGAAGAAGCTCTCGAGATGGATCTCGCCGCCCGGCGGGATCTCGTACACGCGCATGGCCGAGAGCTTGTCGTGGGTATAGGGATAGTCGATCTTGCCGGGCCGCATCGACCCCTTTGGTCGCAGGTTCACCGGAAACTTGGGGCTGATGATCAACCCGCACGGGTAAACCTTGGGCACCTTTGGCTGGCCCATCTGATACGCCGCCATGCGCACCAGATACTCAACCAGCAGCTTACCGAGCTGCACTTGCCGCGTCGCGGCGGCGGCTCCTGCCGCGCTCGACTTGAGCTCGCAGATCATCACCCGCAGGGCCACATCGTCCGAGCGCGTAGGCTCCTCCTCGGGCTCGCCGAAGATCAGGTAATCAGGCAGCTTGCGCAAGCTCCGATCCGCGGAGATCTCCGCCAGGATCGGCAGGAAATGCTGGTCTTCGAGGCGCGCCGCCCAGAACGATGTCTGGCCCAGGAGCCGAACAGGGGCGCCGCGGCTCCGTTCGTTGCTTTCGGAGAGCTCGATCGGTCCCTCGTGGCAGATGTGATCCAGCAGCACGCCCCGCACGGCTTCACAGAGGCTGGTCACGATTCCCGGCCGTGGAACAGCGTGAAGTAGATATCCTGTGACGAGGCGTTGAGGCTGTTGATCTCGCGCTCGATCGTCTCGACCTCGATCCCGGTCGGCTTGACCTCGATCGGATTGGCGCGCTTGGCGTCGAAGAGATAGGCGCCGACGCGATCGGGGGTGATCGTGTCTTCTTCCTCGTAGCCATACTTCGTGCGCAGCTCGCCGCCTTCATCTGCGCTCAGCATGATGGCGTTGTTGATCTCGCGGATGATGTAGTCACTGTGTGTGCTGACCATCACCTTGACGCCGGAGCGGGCGATGCGGACGAGGAGCTTGGCGACCCGGCGCTGGTTGTCGGGGTGGAGGTTGAGTTCGGGCTCGTCGATGATGAGAAAGTCGCCGACTTGCGCGAGGTGGCGCAGGTAGAACGAGAGGCTGGAGAGCGCCTTCACGGAGGAGGACGCGAGCGACATGCTGATTCCGGAGCTGCCGCCTTCGGGGTGGAAGCCCATCTCTCCATCTTCCGCGATCTGGATGGCCCCCTGCATGACGTCCTGCCCCAGGCGGTCCGCAAGCGGGGCGAGTGGGGACGTGTTCTTTCTCAAGACGGCGAGATCATCCACCACGCGGAGCCCGTCGCGGATCGGCATGGAATAGCGACGAGCCCGTTGTCCGAGCATTGTGAGCGCTTCATCTGCCTTTCCACCCCTGGCCGTCCTCGCGAGAAGAGAGTCGACGAGCTCGGTACGGCGAATCGACAGTTCGCGACCGAAGAGCTGAATCGCCGAGCGCTCCGCCGTGAGAACGTGAGGCGCGTGAGGGAAGAGCATATCGCTGATCGCGCGCGCCTGGAGTTCGACTACCATGTGCCCGTGTGCGTTCGCGCCTCCGGTAAGGGGCAGCAGCGGCGGAATGCTGAGGATCAACCCCTTCGCAGGCTCATCCCAGACTATTTGCTGGGAGAGCCCGTAGGTCTTTATGCGCGTCTCATTTTCTCGGAGTCGCAGCTCGTCGATTTCAATGAGCACTTTGGCTCTGGATACGAACGCTGGATCCGCTGCAAAGACATCTGCGAGCCCGCTCTCATAGCGCTCGCCCAGGTTCTTTAGAATGAGCGGTAAGTTGTCCCGAGTGAACGCAGATATGTTGACGTTGGTGGAGTCGTTTCGGTCACGATGGGCATAGTCGAGGTTGCCGAAGAGATCGTATGCCAGAATATTGGAAGCCAGACTGACGAGTCCATAGATCGCATAAGCAACATACGTCTTCGAGGTGTTGTTCGGCCCCGTCAGTACGATGAGGTCGCGGCTCAGATCGATCGTCGCTTCCTCCAGCCGTCCCAGGTTCTTCAGCGTAAATCGCATCGCTCGTGCCTCACCGCGGACCCTATCACGCGGCCCCGGCTCCTTCCAAACGCCCGGTAGGGCGCCGTTCAGCCGCCAGAGCCGGGAAGGTCTGCGCGGAGCGTCAGCACCAAGGCGCCCGCCTCCTCCCCCACACCTTACGGCGCCGCCCCCAACACCTGCAACGAAACCCCGCCCGCACCCCCACCTCGGTCGCCGCAAGCGCCCTCCCGCTCCGCCGGAGAGGGGGTCGCGGCCGTCGCAAGCGCCCCCCGCAGCGCCTCCGCCCCGTTTTTGCCCGACAGCAACGCCCCTCCTCACGCGCAAGAACCCCCCTTGCGACCACCGCACCGCCCTCCTCCGCGCACCGGATCTGCTCTTGCTGCCTCCGCAACGGGGGTCCGGACGATTTCGCTTGGCAAACCCCGGACGCTCCGTTGAGATTTCCTGCAGGGGGCGCCGCATCGAGCTGCGCCGGATAGGAAAGAAACCCGATGGGACTGACCCTGTTCACGGACAAAACAAGCTGGGAGAACGCGCGCAAAGACGTGCGCCACACCGCCTCGACGCTCACCGCCAGCGAGGTTCACCTCCCCGCGGCGAAGCCGTTGAAAGCGCTGCTCACGCGCTGGAACGAGATAGATCAAGAGCGCCGCGACGCCGACGACCAGCTCGTCGATGCCAATGCGCTCGTCGCGTGGATCGATGTGCGCGTGCTCGATCCGCTGGTGGTCGAGCTCGCGTCCTTGCTCCTCTACGATGCCAAGCAGGACCGGTCGGATCCGAAGTTCAAGCGGTTCTTCCCCGAGCCTCCGAACGAGGTCGTGCGCATGGGGCTCGAGAGCGAGATCAAGCGAACGAAGGTGTTCTTCAGCGTGGCCGAGGAGGTCCAGACCTCGCAAGAGGCCAAGGCGATCCTCGCGAAGATCGCCGACGCGCACAAGCAGGGGGACGCCGCGCTCAAGGCGCGTGAGGAGGCGACTCTCCATGTCGCTCGGATCTCACTGCGGATCCAGACGTGGAAAGAGGATGCCAATGGCGTTCGCCGGAGCGTGGAGAACAAGCTCGATGCTCACGCCAACGAGAACGGGCTCCCGCGCGATTACAGCGATGCGTTCTTTCCCGCGTCGCGGGCGGCGAAGAGCTCGGCGGGGAAGGCGGCGGGGACGCCGAGCGCCGGATATGAGGGGGAATCGTTCTCGACCGCGCGTCGGGGAGGGCGACGCGCGGTCGAGAGCATCAGGACGACGGGGGGAGTGGGGAGCGTCGCGCTCCGCCGCGGCGGCGGGAGCCGAGCGCGGCGACGGTGAGCAGCGAGAGCGCCGCGGGAGGCCAGGGTGAGGGGGCTGTGCGCTGGAGGGGGCGAGGGCGCGACTGCTGGTGTCCAGCGTGTGCGTATCGGGCGGTGGATTGACGCAGGCGTGCGTCGGATCACAGACATACCCGGGCGAGCAGTCGTTGATGGAAGCGCAGCTCTCCTTGCAGGTACGCGAGGGCCCGAAGCAGGCATGGCGCCCGCAATCGGAGCAAGCGCAGGTGACGGGCGCTCCTTCGCATGCGCCTGCCTTGCAGCTCCAGCGAGCGCAGAGTTACTTGGCGACCTTCATCACGGTCTCGTCGGTGGACGACGCCCAGTAGACGCTGGTCGCGTCCACGGCGATCCCGTTGATGCCCGTCTGGCCAGAGGCCAGGATCGTGGGCGCGCCGCCGGCGATTGGCACCTTCGTTATCGTGTTATCCACGTCGTCGGTCCAGTAAACGGTGGTCGCGTCGACCAGGATCCGCTGCGGTCCTCCCAGGCCCGACGCGAGCGTGGTGACGGCGCCTCCGGCCTTGGGCATCTTCAGCACCGTGCCCTGGTGGTCCTGCATCATCCCACCCACGATGCTGGGGCTCGTCCAGTAGAGGTTCGTGGCATCCACCGCGAGGTAATTGGGGGTCTGGCCCGTGACGACCGAGACGTGCGCCCCGCCGGCGACAGGCCACTTCCATATCCCTGCCTTCGAGCCCAGGAAGGGAACCGGCCCGTAGACGCTCGTCGCATCGACGGCAATGCCGCGCCTCGCCGTATACGGGTCATTCGGTTCGTAGAAGTTGGGGGCCGGGCCGCCGGTGAGAGAAGCGCCCTGCAAATTAGGCATGTCCTCCTGGCCCCAGTAGACGTAGCCCTGTCCCACGACGACGTCACGAGGCCTGGTCTGGAACGACGCAAGCTTGGCAATAGCGCCGGCGCCGAGAGGCAGCTTCCAGACCTCACCCTCGTTCAGAAAGTCTCTCCAGTTGAACGTCAAGTAGAGGCTGGTCGCGTCCACCGCGAGCTGATATCCACGGCCCTCGTCGAGCATCGTGAGCATGACGGCCGCGCCCCCACCGACAGGCATCTTCATCACCGCGCAGGCCGCGGGAACGACCTGGTTCTGAGGCGGGATGTCCGTCGTCCAGTAGACGTTCGTGGCGTCCACGGCGATCCCGAACACGCCGTGCTGACCCGATGCGAGCGTCACCGGCTGGCAAACGCCCGCCAGGCAGGCTGCCCCCTGGCAATCATGCCCGCAACCTCCGCAGTTGGCGGAGTCGGTGCATGAATCCACGGTGAGGCCGGAGCAGGTGATGGGAAGCGACGAGCAGCCGCCGCTGCCGCCGCTCGACGCGCCGCTCGATGCGCTGCTGCTGCCGCTGCTCGATGCGCCGCTCGATGTGCTGCTGCTGCCGCCGCCGGCGCCGCCGCTCGAGGACGCGCCCCCGGCGCTGCTGCTCGACGTTGCGCTCGCGGTGCCGCCGCCGGAGCCGCCTCCGGCGGTGGTCACGCAGCTCGCGATCCCGAGGCCCGTGAGGATCAGCCCGGTCGCCGCCGCTCGTTGGTTGCTCATCATCTGTTGCCTTTCGAATTCGAGCACCGGAGCGGCTCCTTCCAGGAGCCGTCCCGGATCACCTGCGAGGGGGCGAGCAGGCCGAGGCGCTCGTCCTTCCTCGCAGCCCTCGTGACATCACGGCTCGTTCTCTGGCCGTTCGAGGTGAATTCTTCGAAAAATTCGAGCCGGCGAGGATCGGACCTGCGAGCAGCGGGAGGAGGAGCGACTTTCACCGCAGCGTCAACACCTCCACCCCGCCTGCCCCCTGCCCAACCGCCTTCGGCGCCCCCCCGCGTCCCCGCGCCCAGTAGCTCGCCCGGAACACCTCCGTCCCCGGCCGCTTCCGGATCGCCACCGGATCGCTATAGAGAAACCCCTTCTTCCACCGCTGCGGCGCGACCCCCATGGGAATCCCCACCTCCCGCTCCGTCGGATCCGCGATCGTCAGCGACAGCGCCGCCCCCTTCACCACCCGCGACTTCACCGTCAACTGCACATCCGTCGCGCTCGGCCCGCTCGCGAGCACATAGAGCGTCAGCAGCGATCTCGCCCCCTCGTGGAACGTCGTCCCGACAAGCTCGCTCCCATCGTCGAACCCGGCATGGATTGGCGTGAGCGCCCGCCCGATCTCCTCCAACAGCGCCTTTGCCTTCCCCTCGTCCCCCGCGGCAACAGCGATGTTGTGAGCAATCCGCTTCTGCTCCAGCGTCACCGGCGCTTCAGTCGGCACCTCCGCCGCTTGCCCGAAGTGCGTGCGCAGCTCCCAGGTCAGATAAGGATCCGCCACGATATCGCGGTGCGGCTCGGTCCCTGAAATGAAGTACCACTCCCACCACGACGGCTCGCGCTCCACGAACGAGAACGCCTCGATCGGCGCCGCCGCCTCGCTCGGGACTACCTTCCAGAACGGGCCGACCGCCGTCACGTGGAATCCCCGCGCCAGCTCGTCTTGGAGCCCGTCGAGGAGAAAGCGTGTGTCCGCGAGATATGCACTCGTCCCCGCGCGTGCCTTCGTCGGGAGCGGGCGCGGCGTCGCGATGAGGCGGCCGCCGAGCGTCCACACCTGGGACCATGTCGCCTTCATCCCCTCGTGCATCTCCACCGTGCCAGTCCGCGGTAACGCCGGCTCGATGAAGCGCAGGAACGCTGTCTTGGCCCCGTCCGAGTGGATGAGCAGACCCTTCTCGTTGAAGCGCCCGCCCGTCTCGCGGGCGTAGCGCAGCGCGGGGATCCCATCGCGCGCCACGGCGGCGATCGGGAGCATCGCCACGCCGAGGGTGATCATCGCCGCGCGCGCCGGGCGCGGCGCGGCGCCGGCGCGGCGGATCCTCGTAATCGCCGGCGCCAGCGTGGCGGCCATCGCGCCCATCGCCAGCGCGAAGTAGGCGCCGAAGTAGTGAGGCCAGAACACGTGGATGTCGGCGCCCTGCTTGAAGACGACGTACTGCACGGTCGCCATCGCCAGGTACGCGAGCGGCACGATCTCGTGCTCGCGGCGGAGCACGAGGAGCCGCAGGAGCGCGACGATCGCGCCGACCTTGCCGAGCGCGATGGCCACCGGCGTGAACGAGAGCTCGATCCAGTAGCGCCGCGACGCGAGCACCTGCGAGAGCGGGACGGCGTTGCCCGAGGAGCGCTGGCCGTAGCTGCCGAAGAGATCGTCGAGCTTCCCGCTCTTCTGGAAGAGGGCGATGTAGAGCAGGAAGGTGAGCACCGCGAGGCTCGACGTCAGCACCCACCACTGCGCGTAGCGATGCGCGCTGCGGAGCGGGCCGAAGAGCGAGGGCGTAAGGTAGGCGCGGAGCGCGCCGAAGCCGAGGAGCGCGCCCGCGAGCACGAACGCGGGCCAGTCGCTGTGGAGCGCGAGGAGCGTGCCGATCAGCGCGGCCGCGAGGTGCCGGAGCTTCGCGGTCTGCGTCATGCGGACGAAGCCCCACACGCCGAGCAAGCTCCAGGCGATCACCGGGACCTCGAGCGCGTTGAAGCTGGCGAAGGCCAGGGTGATCGGCAGGACGACGAACGAGAGCGCCGCGACCGCGCCGGCGATGGGGCGCCAGATCGCGCGGCCGATCGCGTAGAGCAACGGCGGCGTCGCGGCGCTGAGGAGCAGCGGGGCGAGGCGGCAGATGTAGTCGTGGCGGCCGAAGAACTTCAGCAGCGCGACCGTCGTCCAGAAGATGCCCCAGGGGTGATGGCAGTAGTACATCCCCGGCCCCGGCTTGGTCGCCGTGTACTCCCAGACCGGCCCCGGGATGTGCCAGCGGAGCATGTTCTCCGCGATGATCCCCATGCTCGCCGAGGACGCGTAGTGGCCCGCGAGCAGCGGCCCGAAGAGCTCCCAGCCGGCGGCCAGGGTGAACCACACCGTCGCCGCGATCATCGCCGCGCGCGCCAGGCGCTCTTCGCGCGGATCAGCCACGGGGAGGCCGTCGAGGCCGCGCGGCGGGGCAGGGGGCGGGGAGCGCATCGCGGGCGAAACGTAGCGGAAGGACGCGGGGAAGTGGTGCTAACTTGCGGCCACTTTGCCGAGAGCCCTCCACCGGATCGCGCGCGCCGTCACGCGGTCGCCGCTCGAAGTCACGCTCGCGGTCGCCGCGCTCGCCGCCGCTGTCTACGCCATCGCCGCGCCCTTCACGGCCTCGCGCTACCCGGCGATGACCGACCTCCCGTTTCACGCGGCGTACACCGGCACGCTCCGCCACTGGCTCGATCCCTCGTTCCACCGGCAAGAGCAGTTCGAGCTGCACCCGCTCGAGGTGCCCTACATCTCGATGTACGCCATCGGCGCGGCGCTGATGCTCGTCTTCCCGATGATCGTCGCGGTGAAGATCTCCGCCGCGGTGATGCTCGCGCTCCTCCCCGCGGGCCTCGCGGTGCTCTTCCACGGCATGAAGAAGAGCCCGCTGCTCGGCCTGCTCGGGCTCGGCGCGGTGTGGACGAGCCTCACCCACTGGGGCTTCCTCAACTTCATGGGCGCGCTCGGCCTCTTCGCCATGGCCACGGGCTTCGCCTTCCTGGTCGTCGACAAACCCACGCGGGGCCGGCAAGCCGCGCTCGCTGCGACCCTCGTGGCGCTCTTCTTCACCCACATCTTTCGCTACCCGTTCGCCCTCTGCGCCGTCGTCGGCACCGCGATCGTGATGTACCCGGCGACGCGGCGGATCCGGCCGATCGTGGCCCCGCTGCTCCCGGCGATCGCGCTCTTCCTGGTGTGGCTGCGCGTGCGGCCGCCGGCCGTCTCCGGGAGCATGGGCCCCCTCAGCGTCCACAAAGAGCGGCTCGGTGAGCTCGTCGGCTACCTCGGCGGAGGCTTCAACGATCCCGCCGAGAAGCTCGCCTTCGATCGCTTCGTGCGCATCATCGTCGTCGTCGCCGTCATCAGCGTCGCGCTCAACCTCCACGCGCGCGCCCTCGAGCTCGAGCGCGGGATCGCACGCAAGCGCCTGACCTGGGACGCGCTCGCGCTCATCGTCCCGCTCGCGTGCGCGGCGGTGTTCCTCGGCCTCTTCCTCGTGCTGCCGATGGAGATCGGGCTCTGGTGGTACGTCTACCCGCGCGAGGCCACCGCCGCGTCGTTCCTCTTGCTCGGCGCCTTCCCCGATCTGCCGCGATCGATCCTGCTCCGCGCCCCGCTCACCGCGGCCATCGCCGTGGGCGGGCTCGGCCCGAGCGCCGTCGTCTCGAAGAACTACGCCGTCTTCGACAAGGCGACCGACGATTTCGCCGCCATCACCAGGCAGATCCCGCGCGCGCCCAAGCTCCTCTATCTGGTCTTCGATCACGGCGGATCGACGCGCACCACCACGCCCTTCATCCATCTCCCAGCCTACGTGCAGGCCGAGAAGGGCGGCTGGCTCAGCTTTCATTTCGCGGTCTGGGGCGCGTCGCCCATCCTTTATCGGCAGCGCGGCGAGCCCGGCGCCGTCGTCCCGCCGCCCACGCCCAATCGCTGGGAGTGGACGCCGCAGATCTTCAATACCCGCCGCAACGGAGCCTTCTTCGACTGGTTCCTGGTGCGCCGCAACGGCTCGCCCGACCAGCTCTTTCGCGACGATCCGAGCATCGAGCGCGTCGATCACGTGGGCACGTGGTGGCTCTACCGGCGCCGCGCGAGCCCGTGAAACCCGCGCCGTGCCCCGCGTTGTGGCAACCGGGGTAGGATGCTACGAGCCGTCGCGGTCAGCCGCTAACAAGGGCTCGCGGCGAGCAAGGGAGCCGGAGAACGAAGATGTCCGCACCGGTGAGCATCGGCGAGACCCTCGCGGGCAAGTACACCGTCGAGCGCGTGCTCGGCGTCGGTGGGATGGGCGTCGTCGTCGCGGCCAAGCACATTCACCTCGGCGAGCGGGTGGCGATCAAGTTCCTCCTCCCGCACGCCCTGGTCCGCCCCGACGTGGTCGAGCGCTTCCTCCGCGAAGGCAAGGCCGCCGCGAAGATGAAGAGCGAGCACATCGCCCGCGTGCGCGACACCGGCACGCTCGACAGCGGCGCGCCCTACCTGGTGATGGAGTACCTCGACGGGCAGGACCTGAGCGCGCTCCTCCGCGACAAGGGAACGCTCCCGATGGAGGTCGCCGTCGACTACGTCCTCCAGGCCTGCGAGGCCCTCGCCGACGCCCACGCCGCCGGCGTGATCCACCGCGATCTCAAGCCCGGGAACCTCTTCCTCGCCCGCAGGAACGACGGCACGACGGCGATCAAGATCATCGACTTCGGCATCTCCAAGCTCGGCGTCACCGGCGAGCCCGGCGCCCCCGAGAGCGGCGCGGGGGAGATGACGCAGACGGCGATGATGATGGGCTCGCCCTTCTACATGGCCCCGGAGCAGATGGCGTCGGCGCGCGATGTCGACGCGCGCAGCGACATCTGGTCGCTGGGGATCATCCTCCACACGCTCCTGACCGGCACGCCGCCGTTCAAGGCCCCCTCGGTCATGGAGATCTTCGAGCTGATCCTCGCGGGCGCGCCCCCGCTCCGCCGCGCGCTCCCGACCGCGCCGGAGGGCCTCGAGGCGATCCTGCTCAAGTGCCTCCAGCGAGACCGCGCCCAGCGCTACGACAACGTCGCCGAGCTCGCCGCCGCGCTGGTCCCCTTCGGCCCCGCGGGCGCGCGCGAGTCGGCCGATCGCAGCGCGCGCATCCTCCGCGTCAACAGCGGGAAGGGCAGCTCGCCGCCTCCGCCGCTCGAGCCCCCGCGCCTCGCCGGCTCCGGGACACCCGCCGCGCTCGTCGACGGCAAGCCGCTCGAGCCGCCCGCCGCAGCGTCGCTCCCCGAAGCCCCCATCGCCGGCAAGAGCACCTCGACGACGGGCGACGCGAACGCGAGCCAGGGCCCGTGGAATCGCACCGGCGAGCCAGCTCCACGCCGCTCCTCGCGATCGATCCTGGCCATCGGCGGCGCCGTCGCCGTCGCTGTCGCCGCGGGCATCTTCGCCTTCACGCGCAGCGCCTCGCCGCCGAGCTCGGCGGTGTCACCGACCGCCGAGCCCGCGATCACCGCCGCGGCCACCGCGCCCGCCGCGGCCACCTCGCCGCGCGACGCGCTCGCGCCCACCGTCGCGCCGGCCGTCGTCGCGCCCAGCGCAACAGCCACAGCGACCGCCGCAATCAGCGCCGCGCCGCCCGTCGCCGCGACTTCGATCGTGACAGCGCGGCCTGCCACCGTAGCTCCGCGCCCTCGCCCTCCGACCTCGCCTCCGGCCGATCCCTTCGGCGGCTCGCAGAAATAGCCCTTGGGGCGCCCGGTGTTCTTCGATAGAAACCGAGGAATGCGCAGGCTCCTCGCACCGCTGACGATCGCGCTCGGCCTCTCGGTCCTCAGCGCCTCGAGCGTCGCGCTCGCGCAGCCCAGCCCCGACACGCGAGCCGCCGCCGCCGCGCTCTTCGAAGCCGGCCGCAAGCTCGTCGGCGAGGGCAAATTCGCCGAGGCCTGCCCCAAGCTCGAGGACAGCCAGAAGATGGACCCGGGCATGGGCACCCTCTTCTACCTCTCCGATTGCTACGAAAAGATCGGCCGCACCATGAGCGCCTGGGTCGGCTTCCGCGACGTCGCCGCGCAGGCCCGCCTCGCCGGCCAGCCCGATCGCGAGAAGTTCGCGCGCGCCCGCATCGCCACGCTCGAGCCGCAGCTCATGCGCCTCAAGGTCGTGCTCCGCCCCGGCGTCGAGCCGAGCGCACCCTCGGTGACGCGCGACGGCGCCGCGCTGAGCCCCAGCGTCTTTGGCACCCCCATCCCCCTCGACCCCGGCGCCCACGTCCTCAGCGCGACCGCCGCCGGCAAAGAGGCCTGGGAGTCGAAGATCGTCCTCAAGGACCCCGGCCAGACCGTGACGGTGGAGATCCCAGCGCTGCTCGACAAGAAGCCCGGCGCCGCCGAGCCGTCTCCGCCCCTCGGCGACAAGGCCCCTGCGGGCCCGCAAAGCGCTCTTGTGTCCGCCAACGACGCTGCTCTGACGCCGGACACCGCCCCGAAGCGAGGCTGGCAGCGCCCGCTCGGCATCACCTTGACGGCCGTCGGCGCCGTCGGCCTCGGCGTGGGCACCGCGATCGGCCTGATGGCCAAATCGACCTTCGACGAATCGGCCCCTTCCTGCGACGCCACCAACCACTGTGACCCGACGGGCATCGATCTCCGCGCCTCCGCGGTGAGCAAGGGCAACGCCGCGACAGGCATCTTCATCGCCGGCGCCGCCCTGGCCGTCGGCGGCGTGGTGCTGTGGATCACGGCACCTTCGAGCAAGCCGGCGAGCCCGTCAGCGGCGTTCTCGTTTGGCCCGGGCAGCGCGGCGATTCAGGGGTCTTTCTAAAGCACTACCCAACCCTGAGCCAACACACGTATTGGAACCGCGCGCGTAAGCAAGCGGACCAGAGCCGCGCGCGTGAGCAAGCGGACCCTTTAGCTAAAGGTCCCCTTGCTGGCGCGCGGGGCTCTGGTCC
>FSTQ01000306.1_pt1 | contig 18344 bp, 17 predicted proteins | sample 1637281 | NCBI WGS metagenome assembly FSTQ01 (sample SAMEA3914818, study PRJEB12502) | metagenome | biome: forest; material: soil | place: Canada | collected 2010-06-26 | depth 0.1 m
CTTCAAGCGCCATGTCGACCGCAACCCCGCGTCGATCGACTACGCGCGCTGGACGTTCTGGCTGCGGCCCGCGGCGTACAGCGTCGCGCTCTGGCTGATCTTCATGTACGACCGCTCCAACGTGGCCTTCATTTACTTTCAGTTCTGAGCTCGGCTCTGACGGCCGCCTCCTGGCGAGTGCCTGTCGCAAGACGTGCACAGGTGGTGCGCCGTGCACCACCTGCCATGACCTCGCGGCGAGAACCCACCACCCGGGGTGCACAGGTGGTGCGCCGTGCACCACCTGCGATGACCTCGCGGCGAGAACCCATCACCACCCGGGGTGCACAGGTGGTGCGCCGTGCACCACCTGCGATGGCGTCGCGACGAGCAACCATCACTACCCGGGGTGCACAGGTGGTGCGCCGTGCACCACCTGCGATGGCGCCGCAGCGAGCACCCATCACCCCGGGGCGATTACACCTTCTCCTCGATCCGCCGCACCCAGCGAAAGATCGCGAGCAGCCCCGCCAGCATCGCGCCGCCGAGGCCGAGCATCGCCCAGCCGCCCGCGCGCGCCCCGAGCACGGCGGCGATCGCCGCGGCGCCGATCCAGGCCGTATAAGGCCCCAGCACCTCACGGTGGTTGAGGCCGGAGGTCACCGCGCGCTGGTAGAGGTGCGTTCGGTGCGCCTTCCACACGGCCTCTCCCCGCGAGGCGCGCCGCAGGAGCGTGAATGTCCCGTCAAGCAGAAAAGGGGCGAGGGCGAGCGGGACCACCGGCAAAGGCAGCGGATCCGGCCGCGCGTGGGCCGCGAGCGCCAGCGCCGCGAAGGTGAAGCCGATCATCGTGCTCCCGGCGTCGCCCATGAAGATCCGCGCCGGACCGACGTTGTGAACGAAGAACCCCGCGCTCGCCGCCGCGAGCAGGCCCGCGAGCAGCGCCAGATCGGTGTCTCCATGCGCGGCCAGCGCCACCGCGACGGCGAGCCCCGCGCCGATGGCCTGCGCTCCGGCCAGGCCATCCATTCCATCCATGAAGTTGTAGATATTGAGGACGCCGACAATCCACACCACCCAGACTGCGGTGGTCGCCCAGACAGGCAAGCTCAGCGCGACGCCGTGGGCGAGCACGATTTGCGCGGGCGCCCCGATGGCCAGGGTGAAGCCGAGGGCGATCACGCATTGAATCGCCATGCGCACCCCGGCGCTCACCGGCCTGAGATCATCGACCAGGCCAGTCGCCGCGGTGACGATCGAGGCCGCGAGCCACACCAGCACGTCCTTGGCGACGGGGCCGGGGGAGAGCGCGATCACGGCGAGCATCACGGCCCACACGGCGATCGCGATCCCCACGCCGCCGAGGCGCGGGACCGGGAGAGTGTGCAAGCTGCGCTCGTTCGGCCGATCGACCAGCGCTCGGCGCGCCGCGAAATCGCGGATGGCTTCGCACGCGACGAGGGCGAGGAGGAAGGCCGCCCCGCAGGCAGCGCCGAGGGACGTGATCGACATCGCCCGCGCTCGTTACTACGGCTCCCCCGCGGTCGACAGCCCTACCGCGGTGAATCGCGCCGCGGCGGCGAGGGTCGTCGCGCATGAATCCGCGGCCGCCGCGAGGCAACCCATCGGCGGCGATGGACCGGGCGCGATTGCGTCTCCTGAGGTAGCATCCGCCGCCGATCCATCATGTGCGGAATCTCGCTGATCTGGGACGAACGAAGCCCCGCCGTAGCCCGCGCCCGGCTCGCGCAAGTCATGGCCGAGGCCATCCGCCACCGCGGCCCCGACGGGCATGGGCTGTGGGCCGAGCCCAGCGCGCCGCTGGCCATCGCGCACCGCCGCCTGGCGATTCAAGGCCTCGGCGAGCAGGGCGCGCAGCCGATGGTCCACCCCGGAGGCCGAGGGGTCCTTTGCTACAACGGGGAGCTCTTCGGCGCTCACCGCGTCCGCGCCGCCCTCATCGGAGAAGGCGTCGTCTTCCGGGGCGAGAGCGACACCGAGGTGCTGATGCACGCCCTCGCCCACTGGGGTGTCGAGTCGACGCTCGCGCAGGTGAGCGGGCAGTTCGCCTTCATCTGGTACGACGAGGTCCGCCGCCGCCTCTACCTCGCGCGCGATCGCATGGGGATTCGCCCGCTCTATCTGGCCACGAGCGGCGGGCGCCTCGCTGTCGCCTCCGAGCAGAAAGCGCTGCTCCTCCTCCCCTGGGTCGACCGGACGCCGCGCCCCGAAGCGATGCTGCGGTATCTCATCCTCGGCCGCACCGACGATGTCCCCGGCGAGACGATGCTCGCCGGGATTCGTGCCCTCCCCGCCGGCCACTGGGCCGAGTGGGACGGCAGCTCGCTCCGGGAGCATCGGTATTACCGCGCCGGCACGCCCGTCCCCCGCACCACGATAACCGACGTCTCGGAGCACCTCGAGCGCGCCGTCACCGAGCAGCTCGTGGGCGACGTGCCCGTGGGCGCCATGGTCTCGGGCGGGCTCGACTCCTCCACAGTGGCCCTCCTCGCCGACCGCGCCCGCCTCGAAGGCGGAGTCTCCAGCAAGATTCACCTCTTTGCCTACCACGACGCGCTCGCCGAGCACGATGAGCGCGTCTATCAGCGCGCCGTCCTCGAGGCGATGAAGAGCCCGCACGAGGTCCACTGGGTCTCCTCCACGCCGGCCCGCCTCGCCGCGGACTACGAGCGCTACGTTCACCACCAAGAGGAGCCTTACGGCGATATCTCCAGCTACGCCGAGTACACCATCGCTCACGAGGCCGCGCGCCACGGCGTCAAGGTGCTCTTGAACGGGCTCGGCGGAGACGAGGTGTTCGTCGGTTACCCCTCCTTCCTCGGCCCGCTGATGCTCGACGTCCTCCACGAGCGCCGCTTCGCCGAGGCCGTGGAGATCCTGCGCGTGACTCCCTCTCTCGGCGAGATCAGCCGCTTCAATGCGATCTTCGCCGCCGTCTATCATGCCCTCCCCGCCCGCCTCCGCAACACGCTGATGGCCGCGCGCGCCGGCCGCTTCGGCGGCCTCCCGCGGGCGCTCACGCTCCATGCTGCCAGGGACGCCTTTCGCGACTACCACCTTCACGACGGCCACGGCGCCGTCAACGCCGCGCTCCGCGGATCGATCGAGTCCTGGTCGATTCCCCGCTTCCTCGCCCACTCCGATCGCATGGGCCTGGCCGCGGGCGTCGAGGGGCGCGTCCCGCTGCTCGACGAGGGCGTCATTCGCGCCGCCTGGGGTATCCCCGCCGCCGAGCGCTGCGGGGCGACCGGGCTCAAGGCCTCTCTCCGCGCCGCCGCGGCCTCGGTGCTCCCTCCGCTCGTGCGCGACAGAGCCTGGAAGCTCGGATTTCACGCTCCCCTCAAGGCCTATGTCGGCGCGCTCGAAGGGCCCCTCCGCGAAGGCCACAGGGCCGTCGAGCTCGTGCTCGGCGGCGCGCCGCGCTGGGAGACGATGGCGCCCGGCGCCCGCTGGCACTGGGGAAACCTCGGCGCTTACCTTCGCTGGGTGAAAGAGCGCCCCCTCGCCCCGGCGCTCGACGCCGTGGAGGCCACCGTCAACGTGGCCTCTCTGGGGCTCGCATGATCATGAAAGGACATCTGTGATGGGTTTGACCCTGGAGCGGTTCGGCCACTGGACGCCGCGCTACATCCTCGACCGCGTGAGCCTCGGCGTCTGGGAGCGCCTCAACCCGGAGCTGCCCTGGCTGACGGCGGAGTCCATCCGGCTGCTCTCGGGCATGCTCCGCCCGACCGATCGCGCGCTCGAGTGGGGCTCGGGCCGGAGCACGCGCTGGTTCGCCGATCGCGTCGGTGAGCTCACCTCGGTGGAGAGCGATCCGGAGTGGTATCGCCGCGTCAAGGACACCCTCGCTGGCCGATCGAACGTGCAGTATCTCTACAAGGAGTGCCCGGGAGGCGCGCCGGAGGCCCTCGCCGCCGAGTACGCCAACGTGGCTGACTCCTTCGCGGACGAGTCGCTGGACTTCGTCCTCGTCGACGGCCAGGTCCGCGACCGCTGCGCGTGGAAGGCGCTCCCCAAGATCCGGCCCGGCGGGATGCTGGTCGTCGACAACATCAACTGGTTCTGGCCCCGCCCCTCACGGTCTCCCAGCACAGCGAAGAGCTGGGACGGCGCGACGAAATGGCGCGAGGTCGCCGGCGTGCTCGAGGCGTGGCGAGCCATCTGGACGAGCAGCGGCATCTCCGACACCGCGATCTGGATCAAACCCACCGGCAAACCGTGAGAGTCCTCGTCCTCACGACCACGCGGCGCGACACCGCCGAGGTCTCGATCGCCGCCGCGCTCTCCTCGGTCCACGAGGTCACTTCGTTCGACTACGAGCGCAACCGGATCATCACGACGCGGCCGGGCTACCACCGCCTCAACCACGCGCTGCACATCGGCCTCAAGGCCCTGAAGAAGCCGGTCACGCACTTCGCCGATCGGGCGCTGCTCCGCTGGGTCAAGGGCAAGCGCTTCGACGTCGTCATCATCCTCCCCATCACCACCGTCCCGCCCGACGTGGTCGCGGCGCTGAAGCAGGAGACGGGCGCGCTGGTGATCGGTTGGTTCTCCGATCACGTGGCCAACCTGGATGGAGCCGAGTTCGTCGCCGCGCCCTACCATCGCATCTTCTTCAAGGACAAGATCGTCGTCGACCGCTTCCGCTGCGCCCTCGCGACCGACATCTACGATTACCTCCCTCAGGCCTTCGACCCCGAGATTCACCGCCCCGCCCCCGCGCGCCTGGCCCCGCGCGGCGCGCAGGCCGACGTGGCCACCTTCGGCAACAGCTACGCTTTCCGCGCCCACCTGATGAGCGCGCTCCTCGAGCAGCGCGACATCCACACGATCATCTACGGGACCACCTCGTGGAACCCGGATCCGCGCCTCCTCGCCGCTTACCGCCCCGTCGTGGTCAGCCTGGAGAAGAGCGCGGCGATGAGCCCCGAGGTGACCAAGATCGCCTTGAACACCAACCACTTTGCCGAGCTCGGCGGCGTCAACAAGCGCACGTTCGAGCTCGGCGCGATGGGCGCCTTCCACCTCACCGACGGCCCCTGCATCGAGGAGTTCTACGAGCCAGGCGTGGAGTGCGCGACCTTCCGCGGCCCGAGCGATCTGGTGGACAAGGTGCGCCATTACCTCGCTCGCCCGGCCGAGCGCGCCGAGATCGCGCGGCGCGGCCTCCTCCGCGCCTGGCGCGACCACACCTATCACCAGCGCTTGAACGAGGCTTTCGCGTCCATCCCCGAGCTCCGCAGCGCGGCGACCCTCCCCGTGCCGAAGGGGCCGCCGGACGCCGAGTCGGGGCTCTAGCGTCCAGTACCGCGACCGTCAGGGAGCGGTGTGGGTAGCAAGAGCCCACTGCACCGCTCCCTGACGGTCGCGGTACTGGACCTCGAGCTTCTCAGTACGATGTGACCTTGAAAGGCCTGGCTCTGAGACCATCTCCCCGATGCACGTCGCGATCATCACCTTCGGATATCCCCCGCTCAAGCACGTGAGCGGGACGCGGCCCAGCAACATGGCCCGCGAGCTCGCCCGCCTCGGCCACACGGTGACGGTGGTCACGGTCGACTGGAGCTCGCGCGAGAATCCGCCTCCGCCGGCGAGCGAGGGTGTCCGCGTCCTGGCGATCGATCCGCGCGCGTGGTTCCCGGGCTTCGCTCCGGAGACTCCACCGCTCACCACCGAGCCTTCGTTCGATGGGCCGGCCTTTCTCCGCAAGGCTCGCACCCTCCAGCGCACGGTGCGCTGGGGACCTTATGAGTCCTGGGCCCGCGCGGCGCTGCGCGCCCTGGTGGCCCGCCACCTTCGCTCTCCGGTCGACGTGGTCTGGGCCATTCACGGGGACGACTCGAGCCACGAGATCGCCTATCGCTTCACGCGCGAGACAGGCGTACCCTGGGTGGCTGATTTCAAGGATCCCTGGGATCTGTTCCACAAGCGCGCTGTCGTCTGGCTTCAGGAGCTCTCGACACGGCGGCGGCTCCGCACCGCCTCGGCGCTGACGGAGACGTGCAAGGCTCAGAGCGACGCGGACGCCGCCCGCTTTCACTTACCGTCTCACGTGCTCTGGACAGGCTACGAGGCCGGGGTGATGGAGCGCGCCGCAAAGGAGCGCCTCTCCAGCGAGGCCTTCGTGATCGCTTATCTCGGCAACCTCGCCGCGCTGCACGACATCGACGCGGTGGCTCGCCTCTTCGCCGCCTGGGAGGCCGCGCCGAGCCGCCCGGCGCGGGTCGAGCTCCATGCCTTCTGCAACGACGCCAGGGCCTTGAAGCAGAGCCTCGCGGCGCGCGGCGTACTCCACGTCCTCCACGAGCACGGCTTCGTCCCGCGCGAGCGGGCCTATGGCATCATGAAAGGCGCGGACGCGCTCCTCCTGCTCCCGGCCACGTTCTCCCATCCCTCCGGCGGATCGATCGGCGTCAAAGAGCTGGAGTACCTGGCCTCCGGGACTCCCGTCCTCTCGCTCGGCAAGCTCCTCCCCGAGCTCGACCCGGTGGCGCGCGGCTGCCCGCAGCTCGTGGAGGCCGCGAGCGCCGAGGCCGCCGCGGCGTGGCTCCTCGCCGAGGCCGCAGAGCCGGGGCGATCGCGCGCCGAGGTCAACCGCCCCAGCGTCGCCGAGCACGCGTGGCCGGCCAAGGGCGAGGCCCTCGCCGCTGTGCTCGCCGGGGTCGTGAAGCGGCGGTGAGAGCCACCCCTTCAAGGTCGCGTATCAGCAGAGCCGCGCCTCGGTAGCGCGGGCGCCTCCTCGAGGGCCTCGGCCTCGAAGCACGAGAGCCACACGGTGATCTTGTGGCGAGACTCCTCGGAGATGCCGCCGCCGGGCGGCATGGTCGGCGAATCGCCGGCGACGCGCGCGAGGACCCGAGCCGCCTGGCGGAGCACGTCGCCGCGCGTGTCGAAGGTGACGGCGGCGGGCGCGCCGTGTCGATCCATCGCGGTCGCGGCGTGGCAACTCTGGCAGTTGGTCACGATGAACGCCTGGCCGAAGTTATCCCACGTGAGCACCGCGGTGTCCGTGCATCTCGGGTCCGTCGTCTCGGGAGCGCTGCCGCACCCTGCGAGCGCCGCGACCGCCGCGAGCGTCCAGATCGTCTTCACGCGAGGACTCCCTTCACCGGGGCGCCGTCGACGTGCGCGCCCTCGACCCCGCCGAGCGCGAGGAGCGTCGCGCCGAGGTCCGCCATCGTGAGCGATGAGGCCCTGGAGTCCGGCTCGCCGCTCGCGAAGTCGACGCCCGTGCCGATGTAGTGGTCGTCATAGCCGCCGATGGTGCGACCGCCGTCGAGCCCGGGCCCCACGAGCAGCGCGCTCGTGAAGGGCCAGTGATCGCGGCCGCCGTTGCCGTTGCGCTTGGGCGTGCGGGCCATCTCGCTCAGGACCACGACGACCGTATCGTCGGCGAGCGGCGCGCCGGAGGGCCCGGCGGTGGTCGCGAGGCTCGAGCAGAGCGCGTCGAGCATCTGGAAGAGCGCGGAGAAGTGCGCTCCTTGCTGCGCGTCGTTGTCGACGTGCGTGTCCCACGAGATGCCGGTGCCGAGGCTGACGCAGCGCGAGAGACCCTGAGCGAGCGCGGCGACGGCGGCGCCGGCCTGCGAGAGCGCGTCGCTGCCCGGATTGAGCGAGAGCTCGTCGCGCACCTGCTTGACGGCGGCGGTGCGATTCGAAGCCTGCTCGAGATCGTCGAGCAGCCGGTCCTCTGCCTCGCTCGCGCCGCGGTGACGCGCGCGGAAGCCGGCGACGCGGCGGCCGTAGTAACGATCGAGCACGCGCTCGGCAGCGCCGCCGAAGCGGCGGGGCGGCGTGTCCAGGCCGTCGAGGAAGCTGCCGCGGACGAGCCCCGCGAGCTGGCCCGAGGTGCCGATGCGCGCGACCGCGGCGCCGAGACCGCCGGGCAGGACCGGTCCGGAGAGCGAGAGGTGCGGCAGCGCGAACGAACCGAGCTCGGCGCCCGCGAGGCGGCTCGCCCAGTCGGGCTCGGCGTCGGACGAGCGGCCCGTGAGCGCGATCTGCGTGCAGACCTCGTGCGAGACGCTGCGCACGTTGATGCCGTTCATGAGCACGATGCGCTTCCCCCAGCGCTCGAAGAACGCGCGCACGCTCCCGCGATCCGGGTGATCGACGAGGTCGAAGCCGGCCACCTTCATCGGCGCGGAGCCCAGGTCGGGCTCGATCTCGCTCTTGCCGAAGAGCGGCGCGAAGACGCAGAGCGGATCCCAGCCGCCGTCGGCGAACACGAACACGAAGCGCCGGCCGCTCGCCGCGTCCGCGCGCGCGACGCGTGCCGGCGAGGCGAACGCGGCCATGGTCGCGGACAGGGCCATCAAGAAGTGACGTCGGTGCATGGTGCCCTGTTCTCCTCAGTACGTGATGAATTCGGGATCGCGCAGCAGCGCGGCGAGCACGCCGGCCCAGGCCGCGCGGGGGTCGCCCTCGGCGAGGTAGATATCGGCGAACAGCGCGAGCGCGGCCGCCGTCTCCTCCCCTTCCTTCGCGACCTTGGTGCTGAAGATCGTTCGGTGCAGCGCGACCACGAGCGACCGCGCGGCCGTGTCGAACCCCGGATCGTCCGGCCGCCGATCGAGGTCCGCGCCGTCGAGCACCGCACCGACCTTGCCGGGGCGCGCGCCGCCGTGGAAGACGAGCGCCGCCGCTGCGGCCTCGGCCAGGCGCTCCTGCACGAGCAGGAGCGGTACGTTCGGACCGATCCTGGGCGCCTCGCCGGTGGTGCCGTCGGCGCCGCCGCCGAGCGCGCGCAAGCCGTCGCCCGCGACGAGGAGCAGGTCGCGGCCGCCGCGGCCGAGCATGCGGTAGCCGGTGAGATCGTCCATCTGCGATCCGAGCACCTCCGGCCGGAGCAGCTTGCGCGTGACGCCCTTCGCGGTCCCACCCATGCGCGACGCGACCGTGAGGCCCGCATACGCGGGATCCTTCAGCACGGAGCGCACGAGCGCTCTCAACGTGAGCCCGCCCTTCAGGAACGACTCGCGGTGCTCGGTGAGCGCGCCGTCGTCGTCCGGCTCGGCGTCGCGCCCGAGCAGGCCCTCGTACACGCGGCGCACGGCGCACGACACGAACCGCCCGTCCGCGGCGATGCGCTGCCCGAGCGTGATCAGCGTGGCGCTCGGCTGGCCGAAGTACGCGGGGCCGACGCCGGTGGCCGACCGCCAGCGCTGTTCGCGCTCCTCGTGGTAGCTCCGCTTCTCGTAGACGCTGTCGGTCGCGTTCTGGAAGCCGAAGAGGTGCGACGCGAGCGGATCGAGGCTCGCGTGACAGTTCACGCACGCCTGGTTGGTGCGCACCGCGTGGATGATCGCGTCCTCATTCGACAGATCGATGTCGCGCGGAAAGTCGACCGGCCGATCCAGGAAATTCTCGCAGAGGAGCGCGCGCGCGATCGCGCCGGCGCGGCCGCGGCTGTAGTTCACGCCGTTCGACGGGAACCGCCAGTACAGGCTGTTCATGCTGAGGACGCCCGCGGCTGGGCGCCCGTCGTTGTAGCGCGCCTTCTGCCAGCCGGTCGCGCCGGCCGGGTAGTCGACCGGGAAGGCCCGGCCGAGCAGCTCGTTCGCGAACGTGTAGTTGGCCGTGACGACCGTCGTGAAGGGCAGATCCTGCTCGGCGACGTGCGCGATGAGCATGAGCGGCTCCTCCGCGATCGAGGCCTGGAGGGCCACGTCATCGTCGGGCGAGAGGCCGACCTCCTGGGCGCTCAGCGCGAACCTGTCGACGCGCGTGCGGAACGCCTGCGCGAACCAGTCGCGCACGCGGCCGGGGAAGCGCGGATCATTCACGAAGCCGGCCGCGAGCTCGAGCGCGCGCTCGGGCTTCGCGTCGACCTCGGCGAGCTCGGCCTCCGTCGGACGCACGCCGCGCAGATCGAGGCTCGCGCGCACGAAGAAGCGCGTCGCATCGAGCCCGCGCGACGCCGGCGGGCTCGTCGGCTCGGCGGTGGTGCATCCGGCGGCGAGCAGCGGCGCCAACGCGAAGACGAGGCGCCTCACCACGGGGCCCCCTGAAAGGCGCCGAGCGCTGTCACGTCGAGGCACGCCTCGCCGGTCGGCTGGCCCCCGAAGTAGCTGGGACCGCAGCCATCGCACTTGCTCTTGTCGACCTCGTGGGTCCGGGGATCGATCGCGTCGAACACCACGTCGTGCCAGCCGCCGCCGTCTTGCCGGAACGACAGCGCGCCCATCGGGTCGGCGCAGCTCGGGGCCGTCGCCGAGAACCTCGCGTAGAGCTCGGAGAAGGCCACAGCGTGGACCTCCCCGTCGAGCCCGGACAGCGCGCCGTCGATGTACGCCTCGCGCGTGCCGTCGTCGTGCGCCGTGTACGAGACGGTGAGCTCGCCGCGCCGCTTTGCGCGCAGCCACGGGTTGTCGGGCGCGCCCGATCCCGACGCGTGCGCCGTGCCGTTGAGCACGCGCGTGTAGGTGGTCTTGCCGTCCTTCCGATCGACCCAATCGGCGAGGTAGTAGAAGCCGATGTCGAGGCTCGTCCCGCCGGCGTCGACGATGACCGCGTCCATGTAGCCGTCGACGCCGTCGCGGGTCCCGCCCTCCTCCGCGAGGTCGCCCTTGTGGTGCGTGAGCGAGCCGTAGCCCATGAATTTGACGCCCGCGACCGTGGTGCAGTCGCCGTACCAGAAGACGGCCTTCTTGGCGGCGGTCTCGTCGGCGCTCACCTTCGGGCACTCGTCGTCGGCCTGCGCCATCAGCGACTCGTAGAACGCGACGATGGCGGGGACGTCGACCTCGCGTGCGACCTCGAACGCCTGACTCATGGCCGCGGGGATCGCTTCGCGATCAAGCGACGCCTGGGGCGGCGTGGGATCGTCGCCGAGGTACGGGCTCGGCCGATCCGTCGTGGGGTCTCCGGATGAACCGGGCTCGCCCACGCAACCCGCGAGCGCTATCGCGAGGATCGCAGCCCGTCGGCCGGCGCGAAAAAAGAAGGACATGTGCAAGACAAACTCCATGGTCCATGGGCTCGGACCGAGCCGCGGGGGCGAGACCGTATAGCGTTGCAATCAATGCTTCAACGCAGTACGAGCATTGGAGTTGTCGCCATCACATGCAGTACACATATTTCGGATAGCTCGTCTTGAATGACGGCTGATTCCGATTCTATCAGTCACTCTTAAACAGGATCCGGGCCGGTCCGCAGCCAGATGACAGGGAAGAGCTCGCTGTCGAGAGGGTCGCCGGTCGCGAGCCCGGGCGGCTCGGGCAGATCCAGCACGAAGTTGTCATCGATATAGGTGACGTCGTCGCCGCACCAGCGAGTCACGAAGCCGCGCCGCCGGATATCGGACGACGTGTTGCCGCTCGAACCGTGGATGACCAGCGCGTTGAAGACCAGGCAGTCGCCAGGCTCCATATCCCAGGATAGTATGCGATACCTGTCGCGTTTGTCGTGAAAGGTCGGGCACTCGGGCAAGCTCATATTGCGCTTGTGGACCAGCTCCGGCGTATAGGGCTCGATGGGGCGGAAGCGAACAGGCCACTTGTGCGAGCCCGCGACAAATTCGACGCCGCCGGTCTCGCGGCTCACTGGATCGAGCGCCAGCCAGACCGAGCAGACCTGCTGGCCCTCGACCGACCAGAAGGGTAAATCGTGATGCCACAGGGTCGGGTCCGGCGTGCCCGGCTCCTTGATCAGCAGATGATCGAAGAAGAGGTTGATCTTCGTCGCACCCAGAATCTCGCCCACGATCGCCGCGGCAGGCGAGTTATAGACGAAGTCACGGAACACCGGATGTTTGCGCCACATGAACAAGCTCGAGACATAGCGCCCCGGCTGGCCCGCGGCCGTGTATTCCAGCGTCATCCGCCGCTCCGAGATGATCTCGTCCGTCGCTTCCTGCAGCCGCGCTATCCAGCTCGCGTCGAACTGCTGACGCAGACAGATCGCGCCGTCCGCGGCGAAGGCGGCCTTCTCGTCCTCGGTGATCGGGTGGTGCAGGGTGCTGGTACCGGTCATGGGGCTCTCCGTTCCATTTGACGCGATCAACTCCGGGGCAAAGGCCAATCACCGGTTCGGGGGCAGATCACGGCCAGCCCACTCCGCGCGACGCTCGACTCACCCGAGGCATGTGCAACGGATGTCTCCGGCGCCCGGTCACCTGCCGACGCGGCCAGAGCTCGACCCCGGATCGGGCGCACATTTGCTCGGATCGGGCGTCGACAGCGCGAGGTCCCTCCTCACGATCCCGTGGCGATCGAGGAGTATGTTCGTCGCGAGGTCCGCTGAATCGAAGGCCCCGTTGACGGTCGAGTCGAACAGATAATCCCCAACCACGAGCAGGCCTCGGTGCTCTTCGGGCTCCGGAGAGTGCCTCTCCACGGCGCCCTCGATGGGCTTCCCCCCTGGCAAACCGTTCACGCTCCCGAGCCAGCGATGGACGCGACCCTCGAGGAAGCGCTCGCGCGCGGCGGCCGGGGTCGCGATGGCCTCGGGGAGGGAGTCGATCGCCCGCGCGATGAGCTCCGCGTCGTTGCAGTTGCTCATCGAGATGGCGTCGCTCCCGCTGATCAGCCAGCTCAGGACTCCATAGCTGCTCGTGTCGTGCCTCGCGCCCTCGTCGTAGACGCAGCAGCCACCGAACGCGTCGTGGATGAAGTAGGACTCGTTGAACGCACCTCTCCAGAAGGGCTCCCGGAAGAGGGCAGTGATCCGGAGGTAGTGCGCCGGGACGTCGTAGCGCGCCACGTGGCTCTCCATGGCTGTCCGGAGGAGCCTCCCTACCCACTGCACCCGCCGCAGCCCGTGGACCGGGAGCGCGGCCACCACCGCGTCGAAGTCCTTCGACGCGGACCGCCCGCCGACCTCGAAGGCGACGCGGTACTCGCCACAGTCCGTCATCCCGACGGCGGCGACGCGGGCGCCGAGCTCGACGCGCGCGGACACCCGCGCCGCCACGCTCTCGACGAAGCGCGAGAGCCCGCCCACGATGGAGTAGAGCTGGCAATAATCGCTCTCGTTGATGAGATAGTTGTCGATCCCGTAGAGCCCGCTCGTGAGGTTCGGCTCCGTCGCCAGATCACTGTGGATGAGCACCTCGAGGAAGCGCCGCGCGACCTCGTCGGGGACGGCAGCGAGCAGGTCCATCAGGGTGAGCTTCACCCACGGATGTCGGTTGTCGGTGGGCCAGCCGCCGTCGTAAAATGCGCGGAACGGGCGCTCGGCGCGCCCCCGCCGGCGAAAAGCCCGGAGCGCCCTCACCGTGCCTGCGCCAAAGTGGTGCTCGATGTCCGCTTCACTCCGCAGGACGTGCCCCCCGAACACGACGGTGCTGCCGCCCATGCTCACGACCGGGAGCTCGAGGACCTTCGTCACGAGGCGCCGGAGGGGATCTTCGCCGTAGCCATAGAGCTCGGCAACGCCGGCTTCGTAGAGCACGGGGGCGGCCTCGAACCGGAGCGTCTGCACCTTGCCGCCCACCGCGCTCCCGGCCTCGAAGAGGGTGATGTCGAGCGGCTCCGTGCTCTTTCGCTCGAGGAAGAAGGCGGTGAGCAGCCCGCCCGGTCCGCCGCCGATGACAGCGATTCGCATCATGAATTCTCGCCTTCGCCCAGAGGGCAGTTGCCGGTCAAGTTCGTCTCTTCATCATTTCTGGTAGAGTGAAAGCCAGGGCTCCGGCGCGGCCAACCCGGCGGCGATCGCGCTCACCTCGTCGACGAGATCCGGTCTGATCAGGTGACGGAGGGGCTGGTCCACGAGGTTGAAGCGCGCGAAGGCCTCCCGGGCCGCGGCGTCCCATTGCTCGTGAAGATAAAGATAGTCATCCGACGTCACCCGCGTGCGAGGCGTGCCCTGCTCGGGCGCGCAGTCGAACGGGGCGTCCTTGCCCAGCATGGCGTAGAACGTGGCGTAGTCGCAGCGCAGCTCCTCTCCGGCCAGGATGTCTCTCGCGCAGAGCTCGAAGCCATACGCGGTCGGCGCCACGTTGGGAAAGAAGCTGTGATTCATGTACCGGGCATGGTCCCAGCAGAGCACGTGATGCCCGCCGCTGCCTGCATAAGAATACTTGAGGATGACGTCCCTGCGCAGCGGATCGAGCGAAGTGAGCTGCGCTTCGCTGATCTGCATGTCCAAGTCGTCCAGGATCCAGGCGATCGTCCCTTTGCGAAGAAGCCTGGTGGCGAAGACCCCCACCCCGATCTCCCCGCTGACGAAGCGAATCTCCGTGTTCGGATGCAGCATGACTTCTCGCCCAGGACGTGGCCCGGCCTCAGGAGGTCCTCGGCGAGTCGCCGCGCGCCTCGTGCGCAGTCATCTTGGGCGATGAAGCCACACGTGGCAACTCGCCTCAGCGTCTTGAAGCGCTCGCCTCGACATGGCATGTTCATGTCGAGGCGCGAGGGGCGCAAGCCATGCAGAAGATCGAGATAAGAAGCGCGAGGCCGGAAGATCTGAAGTCAATCAAGGAGGTCTTCAATAGCCATACGCCCTGCTACGACTGGAAGTATGCGAGGAGGCACTACGCGTCCTACTTCAAAAGTGAAGAGCTTCAGGCCAAGGAGGAGGTGCTCGTCGGCCTCGTAGGTGACCGGGTCGTCGGCGTGATCGCGCATTTGCACGACGTGAACGAGGCCGACGACATTTACTGGCTCGGCTGGTTCTATGTCCACAAGGACGAGCAAGGCAACCAGCACGGCAAGCACCTGCTCGATCACGTCGTCCAGGTGGTGAAGAAGAGAGGCGGGAGAAAGCTCTACACGGACACGAGCTCGTGGGGATTCTACAGCAGAGCGCACCATCGCTACAAAGAGTATGGCTTCAAGGAGGAGGCGAGACTCATGGACTACTACGGAAAGGGGGAGCACCAGGTCATTTACTGTATGAACCTGAGATGAGAGTACGTCGCCGGCGCGCCGCCCGGCGCGATCACGTCGGACGGTGCGCGCCCTCTTCGAGCCGCGCGCATCACTTGCCGCAAGCTTCGCCGGCGGCGGCCTTCTTCACGGCGTCGAAGCGCTCGTTGGGCACGGTGATCGCGAGGTTGTACTGGCTGATCTTCCACTCGGCACCATGCTTGACCAGGACTCCGCTCCCGCGCGCCGGGCCGAGGTTGGGAGTCGCCAGATCCTCGTCGAACCAGGCGACAGCGCCGCTCGCGTCCACGGTGACAGCGCGCCGGATCGCGCGGAAGCTCCAGGCCTTCTTCTTCTCGAAATGCGGGTGCGCGTAGGCCCGGAAGGCCGGCACGTCCCAGCGCTCGGTGGCGTCGGTGCCGAGAAAGACACCGTCCTCGGCGAAATGGCCGAAATAGCGCGCCTCGTCAGCCTGGGCCGCGGCGTCGTGGAAGTCGTCGATCACCGCGGTGATGGCGGCGCGATCGGCGGCCACAGGCGCCCTGGGCGGCAGAGGCGCAGCGCAGGCGGCGAGGGTCAGGGCCGAGGCGAGGAGCGGGGCAGAGGCGAAGGAGAGCCGCATCGCCCACGGGTTACCGGAGAACCACGGCGGAGACCAGCGCCGCATCGCCCGGGGCCTCGAGGACGCTGCCATGATTTCGCCACAACCTCTCCGCGGATCCTCCCGACGGGCTCTGCCAAGTCGACGAGAGCGACGCGTAAAACCAGGACCATCGTCATCGCGCTCGCGGCCCGAGCGCCGCCACGGAGGTCTCATGGACGCCCACGCTCCCTCGATCGAAGCCTATTTCCCGGTCCCTCTGGACCCCTCCGCGCCGAGCGCGGCGGGCGCCGATACCGAGTCCGAAGAGAGAGAGTCGACTCCTGCTCTCCTCGTCAAAGCGCCCTCGATCCCGAGCTTGACGGCCAGCCTCCTCGCGGAGGAAGAGGTCTTTTCGCTGAAGCGGGAGGCCTCGCGCTTCGCCGTCGGGCTCGGGCTGGCCTCGATCTACGGGGTGGCGATCGGCACGCGCCAGGGCGGCAAAGCCCTCTTCACGCACGCGGCCTTCGTGCCCGCCGCGCTCGCCGCGGTCGTCGCCCTCGGCGTACCGGCGCTCTACATCTCGCTCGCCCTCTTCGACGCTCCGATCGAGCCGCCGCGCGCCGCCGCCGCCGCCGCGCGCGCCGCCGCTCGCACCGGCCTCGTCCTCGCGGGGCTCGCGCCCGCCGCGGCGCTCTTTGTGGTCTCCAGCGAAGCGAGCGGCTCGGCGGCCGGCTCGGCGATCGTGGGGCTGGTGGTCGCCGGCGCGATCGGGTTGACGCGCATGGTGAGCGATCTCCGCGGCGCGATCGACAAGGCACCTGCCGGCGTGCGCGCCAAGGCCGATCTGGCCTTCCTCGGCTTCGCGGTGTTCGCGGTCGCCCTCAGCGCTCGCATCTGGTGGGCCGCTCTCCCGCTCCTGCGAGGTGGGCGATGAGCGCCGACGTCCTGCGCCGACTCCTCCGCTCCCCCGCGGACATCGCCGCGTGCTGCCGCGAAGATCGCGATACGCGCGCCATCGCCGTCACCTCGCTCATCGCCGTCGTCCTCGGCGCGGCGGCCTTCGGCGGCGTGATTGGCAGCTTCCGTGGGGGCGCGCAGATCGCCTATGCCGCGCTGAAGATCCCGCTGGCCCTCGTCGCCACGCTGACGGTGTGCGCGCCGGCCTTCCACGCCCTCGCCGCGGGCCTCGGGCGCGCGTGGCCGATGCGATCGATCATCGCCCTCGCGCTCGCCGCGGCGGGGCGATCCTCGCTGGTCTTGCTCGCGCTCTCTCCGGCGCTGTGGCTCCTCTTCGACTTCGGCCTCGATTACCACGCTACCGCGCTCGCCGCGGCGCTGGCCTACGCGATCGCCGGCCTCGCCGCGATTGGCATCCTCGTGCGCGGGCTCGGGCCGGGGTCGGGGCGCGCGCTCACGGCGACCCTCTTCATCGGTGTCTTCTTCGCCGTCGGCGGACAGTCCTCCTGGATCCTGCGTCCTTATCTGGTGCGGCCGAGGACGGAGCACGTGCCCTTCCTGCGCGCGCGCGAGGGCGGCTTCGCCGACGCTTTGCACCGGAGCAGCCGATCCGCCGCGGGGATCTACGACAGCGACAATATCCCGGGGCTCCGCACTCGCGAGGTGGGCGAAGAGGGTGAGCTCCGTTCGGAGAAGGCCAGTCGGCGCGGGGTGGAACAATGAGCCTCCGCGATCTCCTCATCCTCTATGCCGTGCTCGGCGTCGCCTGCGCCGTGGCCATCTACCGGAGCTCGACCGAGAGCCGCCCCAGGGCCGCTGTCGCCGCCGCGCTGGCCTTGCCCCTCTGGCCTCTCTGGGCGCCGATCGCCCTCACGTCCTCGCGCTCGCGCCCCGCCGCCTGGGCGAGCGCCGCGGATCCGCGCTCGCGCTCCGCGCCGTCGCCGGTCTCCGAGGCCGCGGCGCACGTGGAGGCCGCCCTGCGCGAGGGCGTCGAGGCCTGCGCCGGGACCTCGCTCGAGTCGCTGCTGCCGCGCGACGCCGCCGCGCGCATCGCCGCCGAGGTCAAGCGCGCCGCCGCGCGCCACGCCGAGCTCACCGCGGTGCTCGGCCGCGAGGGCTTCGATCGCCACGCCGCCGAGCGCCGCGTCGCCGAGCTCGAGAAATCCAGGGCCTCGGCCCGCTCGATCGCCACGGCGCGCCTCCACCTCGAGAACGTGAAGCGCCTCGCCGCGCTCCGCGATCGCGACGCCCGCGCGCTGGAGGAGCTCGCCGATCTGGTGCAGGCGCTCCGCACCCAGCTCACCCTGGCGCGCTTCGCGGGATCTTCGGTGGAGGGCGTGGGCGGGATCGTGTCGGAGGTGTGGGCCCGCGTCGAGGGACTCGGCGCCGCGCTGGGTGGAGACGACGAGATCGGCGAAGGCGGCGAAGAGGCGTGATCGGCGGGGGGGCGCGACCAACGGCGGTGCGCGCCTGGCCGACTGGCATGCACAGAGCGGCGTTCCAGAGCGTCAACAGGAACATCATCATCGCGAACGCACCAGTCGGCGCCCCCAGTCGTCGAGAACGTCATGATCTGGGACCCAGCCCTTTCAAGATCACGGAAATCGCTCGGATCGCCAAGCTATAGTACCGCGACCGTCAGGGAGCGGTGTGCGTGGCGAGAGCCCACTGCACCGCTCCCTGAAGATGGGATGAAGCGGCCCCTGCACCGAGCCGCGTGAGCAAGCGAGAGCGAACCGCGAAGGAGTCGCCTGCACCGTGCTCGCCAAGTTCTCGCCCGCTCGAGGTTGCGTCCTCGAATCCCGAGGTGAGCCCGGAGGCTCGCCTCGGGATTCTCGGGCGCGTAGAAGTGGCCGACCCCTCGCCCGAGGCGCAAGCCTTGAGCACCCCCACGCGCTCGAAGGCGCAGAAGACGGGGGCGGAAGAGAGGTCAGCCATGGAGAGACTAGTCGGTTTGGATCTGGGCGGGAAGATCTCCTACTGCGAGATCAAAG